>Ga0209749_1002999_pt1 | contig 9989 bp, 6 predicted proteins | sample EPASupsiteSAE347_FD_187267 | JGI IMG/M metagenome (GOLD analysis project Ga0209749, IMG submission 187267) | Bioremediated contaminated groundwater from EPA Superfund site, New Mexico - Sample SAE3-47 (SPAdes) (version 2) | ecosystem: Environmental > Aquatic > Deep subsurface > Groundwater >... | reverse complement strand
TCTTTGTTTGAAAATCGCCTTCATCGCACCCAAGTAAAATCAGCGCGTCGAGGATTTTTTGTGATCTTTGATTGCCTTTGGAAGTAAGTTCAACGAGGGTATTACGCTCCTCTTCAGAAAGTGCAACGATGTATTTCTTCATATCCAATTCTCCCTGTTTAGTTATGAAGCTAATACATCATATACTTTACGACGTTATAGAATTGACGAGACACTAGTGAATAGTCGGTATCTTCGCATGTCCAGTTTCGCTATCAGTCCACTCATTTGTTGTGGTGATATCTTTAAATCAACTTCCAATTGGCTTAATGTCCTGGACCCGTTGGTCTTAAGGATCTGGTCCAGCTTCTCTAAGCGTTGTTTTGTTTTTTGTCCCTTCGGGACAACGGCACGCTTCGAGATATTCCATACCTTGTTGATGGCTTCAGCATGATCATTTATTGTCTTGGTGTGGTCGTCTTGGATATTTTCTAATTCGGTAATCCGTGTCTGCTGTCTCTTGTTTTCACGTTCTAAAGCTTCGACACGCTGACATAATTCAGTAAGTAGAGAGGTTATTCTTGGATCAGATAAGGTCGATGCAAAGCTGTTTGCCGTCTCAACTAGACTCGCCTCCATGAGGTATCACATCACATCTCAATTGTCTTATGTCTCGTCTTCCGTCCATCTGTCTTCACGACAACACTTCCGTCATCCCTTAGCAGTAAATTATTCCGCATTGCATCCATGTGCTGCAATTTCGCTATGCCAAGCTCAAACGCATGAGATTTGTTATGAAAATCCCTCGTCTCGATTTTCTTCTCAATCCACCCCATGAGGTCCTCATCAATCGTGATGCAAACCTGAACCTTCTTTCCTGCCATAGAGTATTACCTGCAAAGAATAGTATATCAATTTACCTCTGAAGACACAATAATATATTTGCTTGCAATGTCTAGCCATTGTATGCAATTATGATTTCTTATAATATTTATATTGAAGAATAAAGGCTATACATTACGTTTTTTCTCACTGATGCTGATTCATGAAAAAATCGACCTAAAAGCTCTTCAGTCAAAATAGCATACCTATAGTCTTGATATAAAAAAGTCGACAATCGCCCGCTATCGAAAAATTGGCCTCAGTGATAACAGGAAAAAAAGTGTAAAAACCAGGCGCGTAACCGTAGGGAGTTTGAGCTACAATGTCTCTTTATAATAATATGTACTGGTCACGAAACACAAAAATATGCTTATGTGAATAAAGAGGTTATATGTACTTCCGAAGGCAGAGGTTGCCCTCGTATCTTTGGTTACATCTATGTAATCCTTGATAGAGAGAAAACAAGATATGTACACTATAATCTGCTGCAAAGTCCGATATATCCATAGCTCTGTGTCCCTCCTTCAAGTTTCGACGACTTGGGGATACAGGGCTAAACATCACGACCGTTTGCCCAAAGATGCTTGCCTCTTCAGAGGCGAAATGAATTGGGCGGTCTCGTCCGTAATTATTTATATAATAAGTTCGTTGTATATAATGCGTAAATTCGACTATTAGGTGGTGCTTAATAAATATGAGATTTATAAAATATATATCAGTTGCATTGTTACTATTTTTCTGTTTAAATCTCTCAATTTCTGCGGAGGAATCGTTGAGTGATGACCGTGCTCGTGCTACAGTCAATCTAATTCTGGATATAGATCTGCCGCCTATTGAAGGCTATACTGAGCAGGGTATAGCCCAGCAATTGATTAACAACCTCAGTTTGGAGATAGATTCCAGAGAATTAAATGCCACAATTCTAGTGGATAACGAAACTGCTGCAGGTGCCTATTCCAGGCCGCTGATTACCTTCTTAGGAATTAAGGCGAATCATGAGATGGCACTTGCGTCCAGCAAAGACGATCTCGATCGCCTTCCCTTATCCGAACAGGATAGATTCATCAAGAGCTGGAAAAAGAACCTCGAAAATACTAAACTTTGTGCCGGAAGCTATGGCGCGACCGAGGTTACAGTTAAAGGCTTCCGATCTCTCTCGCTTCCAGAAAACGATACCCTTAAGGCGCTTCAGGATATTGGATTTTTGTACGATGCAGGTTTCCAAGCAGGTCTCGTTTATATGCCTGGACATGAGAATGATACATGGCCTTATCTCATCGATAAAACTAATGTTTATGCGATTCCAGTGAGTTCAGCTTTGATTGATGGAAAGCGGATACCTCTGCAAGATCGAAAAGCTAGAGAAATAGGCATCAATGCCTCGCAGTGGTACAGTCTCCTTAAAAATAAATTTGATGAAACCTCTCAAAGAGATGAACCAATGGTCATTATACTTAGCAGCTCAGTCTCGGGCTCGGGAGAGTATCATGATGCCTTTGACAGTTTCATTGAATATGCAATCAACAATAGTGCGTCTTTTGTAGCAACTACGAAGCTTGTTGACATGGCACGAAGTGGCCAAAAGTACATCTAGGTTTCAGCATCTTGTAAGCTACCCGTTTCTTTTATGGAACAGGTAGCTTATCAAGAGTCCTTGATGGCTCAGGAGCAACACACGATTCGAAAATTGTGAAAATGCGGGGTGAAGGCTACGAATCGGGACTGTACCCCATAACAGGTATCTACAGAAGTGTTAAATATTATTGTAGCCTATCTACATAAAAAACTTTGGAGAATTCATCATGAAACGATCTAAATTGGCAATAATATTTGGACTGGTGGTTCTGGCAGCAATTCAGAGCGCAATTGCTGTTGTTGCTCCTGATTGTGTTTCATTAGGGACGTTTGCCCCGGGAGCTACCGTAACCATCACAGACCCGTCTTATAGCGCGAGTAACCTTTATACTTGGGATAATGGATTTCCAGGTATTACAGGTCCAACACCTCCAACAGGAACGTGGACTTGGGTCGCTCCTACATCGAATCCTAACCAGTATCCAAAGACCTACACAGGCAACCTCGTAGTATCTCGAGCGGACCTGGCCTCGTGTGCTATCGCTAAATGTTACAAAATAGTAGTTGCGCCGACAAGCGACTGTAAGCTAACCCCAGATACAGGCTATACAGTATGCGAAACCGACGACACGGAGAAGACATTTATATATACACCCAAATTATCAGATACACCGTCCAGCACCAACAAAGTTGTTTGGACAATCACTAATGGCGCAACAATCACCTCGTTACCTGCATCCGGCGCATCGCTGAGTGGAACAGGAGACACAACATTAAAAATTAAGTGGAAAACGTTTGTAGCAGCAACGAGTGGACCTGGTGACTATACAGTTACTGCCACATTTAATGATTGCGCGAAATCTACAACGGTTACGGTAGAACCGATTCCTACCATCGGAACAATCACTGCGGTCTAGTCCCTTAACTAAAATAGGGAAATCGTGGTTTTTTCCTTTTTTTAAAAGGGCAATCAAGGATTTCGAAATGCCGCAACATTTTTTAAGAAACGAGAATCGGGCGGTCTGGATCTGGTCTGCAGCCAAGGTAGTTATGGCATTGATATTGATGCACCAGGTTCTCATTCCGTTAGAAAATGCGACACAATTTGTGGGTGAGGTGGGGTATGTTTTTACAGCTCAGTCACCGCAGATTGGGCAGAAGTACAATTATCTTTGGGAGGCAACAGATGGCTTTCCGCTAACTTCCGTCAATGAATCCTTTATGTGGACATCTCCAAAGGTTAGCGAGCCTACGACAATAAAAATAAGCCTCCAGGAAAGCAGCATACCAACTGGGTGCACAGCTGAAAGCAATCTTAGTATATCAGTCCAACCGTCACCACTCGTGATCACGAAGACGGCCGACAAGACTACAGTCTTGGCCGGAAAAATGGTTAATTTCACCTTCAGCGTGACAAACAATGGAGAAGTTGATATCGATGATGTGCAGCTTATCGACACCTTCAATCCAGGGTTCATCTACCATAGCGCCCAGCCAGTGCCTAATGTTATTGACGGAAACAAGCTCACCTGGAATTTGGGCACTTTAACCCCACAGAAAAACGTGCAGTTCGCCTTGATGGCTCAGGTGGATCCGTCTTTATGCCCCAACCAGAACGTTCTGACGCCCGAGGGCATCATTGCCAATACGAACACGCAAAACCAGCTCAGTGTCCTCGCAGCATCAAACGAGCCTGGCAACCTCCCGCAGATCATGGATGCCTTAGCCCGCAACAAGACCAAGCTGGAGGTCAAGCTGGACAACATCCGAATGCACCGGGATGCGTTCAATAAGTCATTAGTCGGAATGAACTCGACCGTTAAGATCATTGAAGGAGCAAAGTACACCCTAAACAACTACACGAATGTGCTGACCCACGAGAGCCTCAGCGAGCAGTTCAACGTGAGCGGTGTCCTGGTGGCAACGGAATTTGCCCGACCTGCCAAAGATGACCTCATGAGAACGGAATTCTCGGGCACCGGCGAGATCCTCTCGGACTTCTACAGTTTCAAGCCGACGAACGAATCTCTTAAGATCGAGTACAACAAGCCAAGCAGCGGCTACAAGACCTACACGGTAAGATATCTCCCCACAGGAGACACTCTGATCTTGGTGGTCGACTCCTATGGGAACGTCATTAGCAGGGAATACGAGAAGCGTCCCGGTGTGGCAATTCTGCCGGGGCCTCTGACCAACTGCGTCAAAGCATATGGCATGCTTGACGGCAAGCCCATCGAGAGCAATGAGGCGTGTGTGCAGGTAATCTGGAGCTGCCAGGGACCGCGGCCGGCATCAGGCTTGACGGTAGCCAAAGTGGCGGATCGGCAATACATATCTGATTCTGATATTGGCCTGAAAATCAATTACAAATACGCTGTTAAGAATACTGGCAGCACAAAGATCGTCTCATTGACGCTTGTAGATGATAAAATGGGTCTAGTAATATTCAATAGAAATGTAGACCCCATGAATCCCGGAGATGAGCTGACTTTCGATGGCAACTACACAGTAACGGCCTCCGATATAACCAAGAAATCGTTGATCAATATAGTTGTTGCAAAGGGAATTGATCAATATGGTTCGGAGGTAATTTCAGATCCAGCACAAGCCGAAGTAAAAATCCTCAGTGGATGCGGCTTGAACAAGACGGCATCTCCAAAAGTTGTGAGGCCAGGAGACTATCTTACTTACACAATAAAATGGGATAGACCATGTTCGTGTTCGTACAAGATAGTCGACAATTATCCCTCCCAGGTCGCATTTATTTCCGCATCTCCTGCACCGAGTGCCGGAGACAATACCTGGATTGTGGACGGGACATTATCTGGTACAATTACTATCGTTGTACAAGTGGCGCAAAATATCGGCAATACATCTTTTGATATGGGTCAGGGTGTAACAGGAACTGGATTTGTAAATGTCCACAATGATATTCGCACCAATCCGGTTATTTTGACGAATAAAGCGACTTTGTATGACATGCGTGACGCACCACTGTGCGTGGCCTTTGCCGATGTCAATGTCGGCAAGCCCAGCACCTACGCAGGCCTGCGTGAGCACGGCAGTGGCGACTACGCCAGCGAGGATGTGATCAAGTACCGCAACCTCAACCGCTCCATCGAGTGGAATAAGAGCCTGACGGCCACCTACAAGCCGACTGCATTCTCCTTGCCCGGCAATAGGGACATAGACTACAAGACTAAGTGGATTGAGATGGCCAAAACCAAGAATTACGCTACTGGCGGCTCGACCAATGAGGAGTACACCTATGCCGACAAGATCAACCGCGAGGCATACACGAAGCTGGATGAGAACGGCTCCACTACTATCACGGATACGTCTTTCCAGGGAGTCGGCCACATCGGTCTCTTGAAGAAAGATGCGAGCAATAACAAGACCTGGAATGCCACCGACGTCTTCGAGTCTCAGGAGGATTACGTGGGCGACTTCCAGATCCACCAGAAGTTCGATGAGTACGGCAAGAATGCGGAGTACGAGAAATCTGTCTTTGGAGCCGGCTACGTATCGGGAGACCAGAAAGTTGGCAAAGCCCAGAGGTCCTACGAATCAGGCACGGGCAAGTACCAGAGCGAAGAGCGGATCAGCACCGTGGTCAATTATATCGCAAAAGATATCAAGCTCGAACATGCGCCGACTAACTACACCTACACTCCGGACGTCTCGGTTGCAAGCGACCTGAAATGGAGCGAAGGCATGTGGTCCAAGTCGCCGGTCACCCTGATCAGCGAGAAGTTCTCCTCTGCAGAGAGACTGGAGAGAGACACAAAAGCCGTAGGCTTGAATGAGATGGACACGGAGGCCAATGCGGTCGGTCAGGCCGATTTCAGGACGATTTATAAAGATCCTGATAAGAATAGCGGTGATAAAGTGGACGTGGATGAGCGGTACTCTGGGGACTTTGCCTTCAAGAGGATGACTCACCTCGACGGCGTTGCCAAGTACAACCGGCCTCACATCACTCTCACCAAGGAGGCCAGGATTGATCTTGCCAACGACACCTTTGCCGATTACAGGATCACCATTGAGAACGACGGCGATCACACTCTTGGGCCGGTGAATGTGCTGGATACCTTCCCGCAAGGAACAGATTATGTTTCCTCGTCTTTGCGTCCCTCGGAGCTGACCGATAAATATGTCAACTGGACGCTGCTCAGCCTTGGCATCGGAAGCCGCGTGGTCATCGACCTAAGGCTGAACATAGCCCAGCCATCGACAAACATCGTCAACAGGGTGCAGGCGGCAGGAATGTACAATGACGGATGGGTCACGGCTGCGACCTTCTCCGCCGTGCAACTCAACTGGTTGGCCAGCTTCCCAACGCAGATCTACGCATCCAAGGTGGGTTGGATCGATTCCAATGACTCGCAGGTGGTCTGGTATCGCCTGGATCTGCATAACCGTCAGAGATACAACATGGTGGCTTTCCTGATGGACCAGTTGCCTGAAGGAATGACGTTCCTTAATTCGTCAATGGAGCCGTCCCAGAACAACTCCAACCAGATGACCTGGACTATCATGAATCTCGCTCCCGGCGAGACCAAGAGTATCGTCTACCGGGTGAGAGCCTTGAGCAAGGGAATCTTCGTGAACATGGCGCATATCGATACCTACGCCGTAGACGGGCCGGATTCGGCCTCTGCAAATGTCGAGGCTCGCGTGGATCTCACCACGGGCCGCGAGGCACCGCCAGCTGTATTTGACCGATGGACGCTGCCCGCCTGCTTCGGGCTGAATTGCACCCAGCAGAACTTTGGATCTGATTGGTTGGCCTGCTACACCTGCGGAGCAGGCGAACCAAGCAATACATCGGTCATACCGCTATGCCTATCTTGCATCAATACGGGAGATGATAATCTGCCTTAAATATTACTAGACGCGCTGGCGGCGGAAATTCAACATATCGACTACGGAGTCATGAATGATCTACCGTATTATGGCGTGCCCTACAGTTTTACGGGAATTTAAGTATCTCGATTCGATAAACCCAAATGGAAGATGTCGTAATCAGGTTATTGCGAACGGAATGGATGGTTCATGGTAGCGATGGAGGGCAAGCTGCCCTCCTCTGATAGTTACTAAATGAGAGTGTTATCTGTCACTTGCGTTGCCGGATCGAATGCACATGTAATGGTCGGTGTGCCAGTGTTTAAATAAATTCCCCACCCTTCATACCAACTTAATTCAGAAGGTGATGGCCGGCCTGCCTTGTTGAATTTCACGACGACTTGTGTGCCATCAATTTTCAAGTTCACGGTGTCGGAGTTGCATATCCCGCCGCTGTAAATCCCGCCGCCTAAGTTGTTTGCTGTGTTTCCGGTTATGCTACCTTCTTTCAGGTTCACGGTGCCGTAGAAGTTGCATATTCCGCCGCCGTTATTTGCTATGTTCCTGGTTATGCTACCACTGTCCATGATCACGGTTCCGAAGATGTTGCATATTCCGCCGCCGTTGTTTGCTGCATTGTCGGTCAATGAGACGCCAGTTAGAGCCAACGTGCCTCTGTTCACAATGCCGCCACCGTCATTAGCATTGCCATTCGTAGCGGTCATGCCCGATAGGGTTACATCCACGTTTGGATCCTGCATACCGATGGCGAACACCGAATCAGCTTTATTGCCATCGACTATGGTGTTGGTCGCTCCGGCTCCCATTATTGTCAGCGATTTGTCGATCTTGACGTTTTCAATGTACTTCCCAGATGCTACGTTGATTGTGTCGCCAGATTGGGCGACATTCACTGCACTCTGAATCGTGTTTGCACTCGTTGTGGGATCAACATAATACCCTACAGTCCCTGTTGGCGAGCTTCCTTTGGCAGCCTTCATATTCAGGTCGTATTCGATACCATAATTAGAAGCCCTGGACGTGGTTTCTTTGGTGCCCTTCGTGGGTGTATATGTGGCTGTGCTGGTGAACGTACCATGTACGTGCTCATTTTGTACGACCTGGGTGGCAGTTCCTGCCGAAGAAGTCTCGCTCAATCCTGAGAACATAGCCTTTCCATCGGAGATGCCTCGGAGAGGCGTATTCACGCTATAGGTTCCGCTGCTATCCTTAGTGGTGCCATAGATCGTGATAGAATTTGCTGCTCCATTGATTGCAGTTTGACTTGCTTCTACTTGCGTAGCAGAAGCGAAAGCTTTGTCGTAGTAATCTGTTAAAGTGACATAGTCTCCAACCGATCTACCCTTTAATTCTTGGATACCTACATCCACTGAAAGAGTTTTCCCGTAAGATGCTGTTGCTGTGCATTTAATTGAGTCTGCTTTCGTAACTGTCAACCACTGTTCTGCCGTGAGCGATGTTTGAATTGTTTTTAGGGCGCCTTCAGAAGGCAGAACTAGTGAGCTATAATCGAGCCCGTTGGGCGCATTGACCACATTCACATATACCTGAACTTTTTTTCCTGATTTATCAGTGACTTGGTGTGTTTGAGTAAATGTACTGATTGGGCCATTTATATGCGTGTTAGGTATGATAACAGATCCAACAATATCGACTAAACTGTTGATGGCAGCATTATCTGTCTTGAGATCCATAGCATATGAGCTAGTTCCCTTATTATCACTAGAACTTACCGACGATATCACTCCGGAGCTGTCTGCTAACATAGTACCTGACAAATAGCTATTCTCCCCGCTCGTGCTTGCCGAGAATCCGCCGCTCAGTTCGATAGCATAGGCACCTGAAATAAAAGCTAGGGCTACAACCAGTAATGCTATGACCGACCTTCCACAAAATTGCATTTTAACCCTCCTTTACTTACTCCCTGATCTCAAGAGCCCATTTGCAGAGGAAAATAGCCTCTGGAATATTCCCTGTTTTTTTAAACAGCAAGGTATCATAAGTATCGTAAGTAATTAAAGATGACGATCGTCTTCAATTATTGTGATGGGTTCTCATCCCACGCACGTAATCGTAGATACTAAATCCACACCTATCAGCATAGTCCCAAATGTTTCCCACTCAAATTTTTCAACGTTGTAGCTATATACCTTGAGTACTTTTATTCCGCGATAACTGGACATCGTAAAATTGCCAACTAATACTGTATGACAGAAGGTTGAGCTAATGTTGAATTCAGATGATTTTTGGACTGCACCCCTGATAGTAGACAGTAAGTTAAGCAACGGTATTTAAAGCACACTCCGCTTCGAACTGTTCTGGAGATCTATAGCCAAGAGCTAGCCAAGAGCCGAATGCAGCCTCTTCTTGTTGTACACCTTCTCAATAAAACGCCATATGTTCTTATAGGCATCCTCAAATGTTCCGTATTCATTCAGATATACCTCCTCGGGTCGTGTACTCGGTTGACTGAATAACTTATATATTGGCACCTCCAACTATGATTGGGATGTAGCGATGGATGAAGAGCTGGATTTATCGAACTACTGGTGTTGGCAGGAGGACTGCCCCGATCATGGGAAAACCTGTGCTGGAAACATAGTTCTGAAGGAACGATACGGGAAAGATAATAGAGCGCTTCTCAAATGCAAGACGTGTGGCCATTGCTTCAGCGATACTCATGGAAC
>Ga0209749_1002996_pt1 | contig 9996 bp, 6 predicted proteins | sample EPASupsiteSAE347_FD_187267 | JGI IMG/M metagenome (GOLD analysis project Ga0209749, IMG submission 187267) | Bioremediated contaminated groundwater from EPA Superfund site, New Mexico - Sample SAE3-47 (SPAdes) (version 2) | ecosystem: Environmental > Aquatic > Deep subsurface > Groundwater >... | reverse complement strand
TCGCCCGCCTCAATACTCTTGTCGCCGCCCAGCGCAAGAAGAAACGCGAGATTGTCGTCGTCATGGGCGTCGGCTTCGTAGGGGCGGTCATGGCCGGTATCGTCGCCGACGCCACGGATAAAAAGACTGGCCGGTCCACCAAGTTTGTCATCGGCATGCAGCGCCCGTCCTCCCGCTCTTACTGGAAGATTCCCCTCATGAACCGCGGCGTCGCCCCCGTGGAGGCGGAAGATCCCGAAGTTGCTCCCATGATCGCCCGCTGCGTTTTGGAGAAAAAAACCCTCACCGCCACCTTCACCTACGACGCCCTCAGCCTGGCCGACGTCGTCATCGTGGATGTCCAGTGCGACTATCTGAAGGAAACCCTGGGCGACTGCCGTCAGGGAAGCGCCGATATCGCCGCCCTCGAAGACAGCCTCAAGATCATCGGTGAAAAGGTCGCCCCCCATTGCCTGATCCTCATCGAAACCACCGTCCCCCCGGGAACGACGGAATACGTCGCTTATCCTATCATGAAGAAGGCCTTCGAGAAAAGGGGCATCGCCACCGATCCTCTCTTGGCCCACTCCTATGAACGGGTCATGCCGGGCCGGGAATATATCGCTTCCATTCGTGACTTTTGGCGGGTCTGCAGCGGCATTAACGCACCGGCCAGAGAAAGGGTCACGACATTCCTCTCGGAAATCCTCAACGTGGATAAATTTCCTCTTACCGTCCTGGACCAACCCATCGAAAGTGAAACCTGCAAGATCGTCGAGAACTCCTACCGAGCCACGATTCTCGCCTTTCTCAACGAATGGAGCCTGTTTGCCGAACGGAACGGCGTGGACATCATCAAGGTCATCAAGGCCATCAAGGTTCGCCCCACTCATTCCAACATGATCTTCCCCGGCCCCGGCATCGGCGGCTACTGCCTTCCCAAGGACGGCGGCCTCGGCGTCTGGGCGTATCACACCCTCATGGGCTTCGATGATGATATCTTCAAGATCACGCCCCTCGCCATCGATATTAACGACACCCGTTCCCTTCACGTCGCGGAGCTGGTCCGGGACGCCCTCCGCAATATGGGCAAGATCGTTGCCGCCTCCAAGATTGCCGTTCTCGGCGCCTCTTATCGGGAAGACGTGGGCGACACCCGTTACAGCGGATCGGAGATTGTCGTTCGCAAACTCACGGAAATGGGCGGCGATGTCAGTATTCACGACCCTTATGTGAAACACTGGTGGGAACTGGAACAGCAGGATTCCTATCCCGCACCGGGCCATTCCTGGTCCCGTTTCTTCCGGAACCAGGATAAACTGCAGGAAATGGAGGTACAGAAAGATCTATCCCTGACCCTCCGGGGGGTGGACACGGTCGTTTTCGCCGTCCGTCATGAGGCCTACCTCAACCTCACTCCCGATGAGGTCGTCGCCATGACCGGCGGTCCTGTGGCCGTCATCGACTGTTTCGGCATTTTGGACGACGCCGCCATCCGCCGCTACTTTGAACTCGGCTGTGAAGTGAAAGGCCTTGGCCGGGGTCATGTCAAACGCATCAAAGATACGGTGAAAGGGAGATAAAGGATCGATTTTATTGATCATATCTCCCCAATAAAACTGGACAGGGCAATAATGTTGCGTTTCACCAGTTTCTCCCGATGTCACATCCCGGGGCTTGTCATCAAATATCTTAACGAATCAGTTTGGCCGTAATTTCCGAGACATGCTTCCCCTGGTATCGGGCGGCGCTCAGTTCGTTGTCGCTGGGCATCCGTTCGCCCTGTCCGCCGGCAATTGTGGAAGCCCCATAGGGAGAGCCGCCGGTCACTTCATCAATGCGCATCTGCCCGGCGAACGCATAAGGCAGGCCGACAACGATCATGCCGTGGTGCAGAAGGTTGGTATGGAAACTGAGAATCGTCGATTCCTGGCCGCCGTGCTGGGTGGCGCTGCTGGTAAAAACGCTCCCCACTTTTCCGACAAGCGCTCCTTTGGCCCATAGTCCACCCGTCCCATCGAGGAACTGGCGCATTTGCCCGCACATGTTGCCAAAGCGCGTCGGGGCGCCGAAAATGATCGCATCTGCCGCCGCCAGGTCTTCCACCTTGCAGATGGGGATAGGGGCCATGCTTTTCTGGGCCTCAAGGGCGCCCATTTTCTCCAGAACCTTTTCGGAGAGCGTTTCCGGGACGCGACAGAGATACACATCAGCCCCGCTGACCTGGCATGCTCCCTCTTTCATGGCTTCAGCCATTTTGTAAACATGACCATACATTGAGTAGAATACGATTAAAATCTTTATCATGAATCTCCTTTCTTTGGTGTATTAGATTTCTTTTTTCGTTATGGATCATTCAATCCCTAACGACCGCATTGAAATTGAACCAAGCGTCACCTTATCGTAAAGAGCTTATTGCTCAAAACGCCAAAGAGATCTACCGGAAGGGCTTCGCCACGAATCCGTTCATCTAGCCCGCAGGAAGCCAACGCCGCTTTTAACTTGTCGGCTTCAACATGGCGGAGACAGGCGGCGCTCCTCAGATTGTTCCACAAGGTTTTTCTCCGGCTGGAAAAGGCGGCTTTAACGATGACCGTAAAAAATACCTCGTCCAACAAATCCACCCGGGGCTGCTCCCGGAACGTAAGAGAGATGACCGATGACATCACCCGGGGCCGGGGATAGAAGCATTGGGGGGGCACATCGAAGAGCTTAACCAAGCGGGCATGCATGGAGAGTAAAACCGTCGGGACGCCATAGGCCTTTGTTCCGGGCAGACCCGTCAGACGGTCGGCAACTTCCCGCTGGACCATGAGGACCGTTTGTGAAATCAGCCGGCGATGAGACAGCAGATGAAACAGAATCTCCGTCGAGATGGCGTAGGGGATGTTTCCGATGACTTTGAGCTGCCGCCCCGGAAACTCCCCGCATAATCCGGCGATATCCATTTTGAGGATGTCCGCAAGGATGATACGAATGTTTCCCTCCTGCTCCTGCACGAGTTCCTTTTCCAGGATCGCAATCATCGCCGGATCGATATCTATGGCGATCACCTGCCTGGCCGCCGGGACCAATAGCCGGGTAAGAATACCGTGCCCGGCGCCGATTTCAAGAACGATGTCCGTTTCTTGGATATCCGCCGCCGCCACGATTTTTCTCGCCATATTGTCGTCCCGCAAGAAAGACTGGCTGAGACGCTTGAGAGGCTGCACCTGATATTTCTTCAGGATTTTTCCGGAGGAAATCAAGGACGATTCCTTTCTCTAAGGACCACGATAAAGCGGCGGGCAAGAAAATAGGCGGGAACGGCAAAGAAGGGGGCCGTAATGATTCCGCCGGTCAGGAGGGGAAAAAGGATGTGCCAGCCGAGATTCATGACGCCCGCAAGGGAATAATCGTTCAGCGCCCAGGCGCTTTTTTGAAGACCGAGGATAAGGCGCCCCAGTTCATACTGGGAAAAGTAGAAGAGCGGGATGGTCACCGGATTGGAAATAAGCCATGACCCCAGATAGCCGGCAGTGATATTCTGCTTGAAGAGGACGCCCACGGCGATGATCATGGCCGTGTGAAAGGGAATTGTCGGCGTCACACCGATAAAAACACCAATAGCCATTCCCATGGCGATATTTCCCGGTTCTCCTTTAAGGCTGATAAATCGGTCGTAAAAATCCCTGCTCCGTCTTTTAACGATATTCATGGCCGGAATTCCAAAGGCCAGCGCGAAACGGCGTTTAGATCCAGGCCGTCCCGAATTCCTCTCGTCAGGAGATGCTCGCCGACGACGGCGATCATCGCGGCGTTGTCCGTACAGAGAATCGGCGGCGGGATGAAGACCTCCACCCCCTTTTCCCTCCCATCCTGGAAAAAACGCTCCCGCAACCGGCTGTTGGCCGCCACGCCGCCGCAGACCACCACCCTTGTTATGGCAACATTTTCCGCCGCCTTCATCGTCTTTTGCACCAGCACATCGACAATGGCCTCCTGAAAACCGGCGACGACGTCGGGCAACTCTGCTTCCGTAAAGAGGCGCTTCTGTTTCTTGACCATGTTGAGAAGAGAAGTTTTCACGCCGCTGAAGCTGAAATCGAGACTGTCCCGCATGGCCCGGGGAAAGGCAACGATCTCGGGATTGCCCTGTTTGGCCATACGGTCGATGACCACTCCTCCCGGGTAACCTATCTCCAGCAATTTTGCCGCCTTGTCAAAGGCTTCGCCGGCGGCGTCGTCCCGGGTCTGCCCCAGACAAGTAAAGTCCTGGAAATCCCTGACCAGATAGATGTTGGTATGCCCCCCGGAAACGACCAAAGCCACGAAGGGAAAAGCGGGGGGGACTTCGGTAAGGAGCGCAGCGGCGATATGCCCCTCCAGATGATTGACGCCAACCATGGGCAAACCCCGGGCAAAGGCGATCGCCTTGGCCGTCGAAAGGCCGACGAGGAGCGACCCGATCAAACCGGGTCCTCTGGTCACGGCAATTCCTTCAATATCATCAAGGCCAACCCCGGCGTCTCCCAGGGACTGGAGAATCACCGGAATGATCGCTTCCGTGTGCTTTCGAGAGGCGATCTCCGGGACGACCCCTCCATATTTCCCGTGGACTTTAACCTGCGAGGCAATTACATTCGAAAGGACCTCTTTACCATCCCCGACGACCGCTGCCGCCGTCTCATCACAGGATGACTCAATCCCCAAAATCAGCATGAAACCTCCGATACATTTCCTTTTACAAAATATCCTAGGAGGTATATAGAAATTTCGCAATGTTGTAAATACCTTTTGAGGCGATGTCCATTATGGAGACACAGACTGACTTTCTTATCCTCGGCAGCGGCATCGCCGGCCTCAGTTTCGCCATCAAGGCGGCAGAGCTGGGAACGGTTGCCATTGTAACCAAAAAGAGCAAATTCGAATCGAACACCAATTACGCCCAGGGCGGCATCGCCGCCGTTCAGGACGAGGAAGACAGCTTTGCCTCCCATATTCAGGACACCCTCAATTGCGGAGCCGATCTCTGTAAGGAAGACGTGGTCCGTTTCGTCGTTGAGGAAGGTCCGGAGCGGATCAAGGAGCTTGTTCAATGGGGCGTGGAATTTACCAGAGACGAAAGCGGCGGCAGCTCCCGCTACGATCTGGGTCGTGAAGGCGGTCACTCCCGGCGCCGGGTCCTCCATGCCAAGGACCTGACCGGCCGGGAGATAGAAAGGGCCCTCAATGAACACGCCAGTCGTAAAAAAACCGTCCACATCTATGAAAACTTCATCGCCATCGATCTCATCATGGAGTCCTTCGTCACCGGCGGTCGGGATAAATCCGCAAACCGGTGTATCGGCGCCTATGTCTTCGATTTCCATAATAACCGGATTCATACCTTCAAGGCGAAATATGTCATTCTCGCCACCGGCGGCTGCGGCAAGGTATACCTCGTAACCACCAATCCCGACATTGCCACCGGCGACGGCATTGCCATGGCCTATCGGGCCGGCGCTCAAATAGCCAACATGGAATTCATCCAGTTTCACCCCACCTGCCTCTATCATCCCGACGCCAAATCCTTCCTGATCAGCGAGGCCGTTCGCGGCGAAGGCGCGATCCTGAAGCTTAAGAGCGGCGAACCCTTTATGGAAAGATATCACCCCATGAAGAGTCTTGCTCCCCGGGATGTAGTGGCCAAGGCCATCGATACGGAATTGAAGAAATCGGGGGACGATTATGTCCTCCTGGACATCTCCCATAAGGACCGTGATTTTGTGACGACCCGCTTCCCGAACATTTACGAAAAATGCCTCCTCTACGGCATCGATATGGCCAGAGATCCCATCCCCGTCGTCCCCGCCGCCCATTACCTCTGCGGCGGCGTTCTGATCAACGAACACGGAGAGACAAGCATCAACCGGCTGTTTGCCCTCGGCGAGGTCGCCTGCTCGGGACTGCACGGGGCCAACCGTTTAGCCAGTAATTCCCTCCTGGAGGCGATCGTTTTCGCCCATCGGGCTTTCCTGAGAATTCAGAAAGATATTGGAAACATCCGGGATAAAGACATCACGATCCCCCCCTGGGACCCCCGGGGAGCTACGGAAAGCGACGAATCGATTGTCGTCGCCCACAACTGGGACGAAATCAGGCTTTGCATGTGGCACTATGTGGGCATCGTCCGCTCCGACAAGCGGCTGGAAAGGGCGGACCGGCGGATCGATCTCATTTCCCGGGAGATTGATGATTATTACCGGAATTTCGTCATCACCCGGGATCTGCTGGAACTGCGCAACATCGCCACGGTGGCGGCAATTATTGTCCGCTCGGCCCGGATGAGAAAAGAAAGCAGGGGGCTGCACTACAACATCGATTTTCCCGAACGGGACAACGTTCACTGGCGCCGGGACACCATTATCGAGAAATAATCGTCATCCCTCACCAAAGACGCGCTTGAAAATGAAATCCACCTTGCCCAGGAAATTATCGGTACGGAAAATGGCGTCCAGCTCGTCGGGAACCAAAAATTCACTCGCCTGTCCATCTTCGGCGAGGAGGGTCTGGAAGTCCCTTCCCTCCTCCCAGGAACGCATGGCCTGCTTCTGGACGACGGCGTAGGCGTCTTCCCGGGACATCCCCTTGTCGATCAGCTTGAGAAGGACCATCTGGGAAAAAATGACGCCATGGGTCATCTGGAGGTTTTTCAGCATTCTTTCCGGATAGACGACCAGTTTTTCCACCATGCCCGTAAACCGGCCCAGCATGAAATCCAGGAGGATCGTCGCATCGGGGCAGATGACCCGCTCCACGGAGGAATGGCTGATGTCGCGCTCATGCCAGAGGGGAATGTCCTCCAGGGCCGCCACGGCATAGGAGCGCATCAGCCTTGCCAGGCCGGACAGATTCTCCGAAAGGACGGGATTGCGCTTATGGGGCATGGCGGAAGAACCCTTCTGGCCGGGGGAGAAATACTCTTCCGCCTCCCGGACCTCCGTCCGCTGGAGGAGCCGGATTTCCTGGGCAAATTTGTCAAGGGAAGAGGCGATGATGGCGAGGGTGCAGAAAAACTCGGCATGACGGTCCCGCTGTACGATCTGGGAAGAAACGGGGGCCGGTTTCAGGCCCAGCTTCGCACAGACGTATTCCTCGACATAAGGGTCGATAAAGGAGAAAGTTCCCACGGCCCCGGCAATCTTGCCGGCGCTTACCGTCTCCCTCGCCCTGAGGAGGCGGTCCCGGCTTCGCTGCATTTCTCCAAACCAAATGGCCATCTTCAGGCCGAAGGTAATCGGCTCGGCATGAATGCCGTGGGAACGGCCGATCATCAAGGTGTATTTATGCTCCAGGGCCCGACGTTTCAGGACGTCCAGGAGGGCATCCATGTCTGCCAGGAGGATGTCGGCGGCCTCCTGCATCAAGACGGCCAGGGAGGTATCCAGGATATCCGACGACGTCAGACCCATGTGGATAAACCGGCCATCCTCGCCCACCTTCTCCGTCACCGACGTGAGAAAGGCAATGACATCGTGCTTGGTCGTTTTTTCGATCTCATCGATCCTCTCCACATTGAAGCCGGCCTTCTCCTTGATCGTCTTTAGAGAGCCTTCCGGAATAAGTCCCAGTTCTGCCATGGCCTCGCAGGCGAGAATCTCGATATCGAGCCACTTCTGATAGCGATTCTCGGGGCTCCAGATACGTTCCATTTTTTCTCGGGAATAACGGGGGATCATGATACGCGCTCCTCTAAAGATTAAGTAATGATGTTCTTTTTCGTAGTATAATTTCTGCGCCTACGTCAAGTCCTTTGCCGTGCTCATCGGTCATGCCGACCTCGGTTGGCTGTAATATACCGGTACGAATACGGCGTCATCTTCAGGATCAAATGCCGGCGCGATTATTTGGGGATATATCTTTGTGCCAATGCTTCTCGCACCTTGATAGCCAAATCATTTATGGAGAACGGCTTTTGGATGAACAACACCCCCTTATCCAATACGCCGTGGTGCGCGATGACGTCGGCCGTATAACCCGACGTAAACAAGCATATGAGATTAGGATAAATTGAAAGCATCTTTTCAGCAAGGTCCCTTCCATTCATTTCGGGCATAATGACGTCGGTCATCAACAGGTGGATATCTCCGGCATGCTCCTCCGCCAGGCGGAGCGCCTTGCCCGGGGTGCCGGCAGTCAGCACCTCATATCCTTGCCTCTCAAGCATGCGCTTGCTCAGGTTCATGATCTCCGGATCATCCTCCACCACGAGAATGGTTTCCCCGCCACGCATGATCTGTTCCTGCGGTTTCTCTTCCGTCCTTGCCTGTTCATCCTCCTTGCCCGCATGGCGTAACAAATAGATCCTGAAGGTCGTTCCCTGATGCGGTTCACTGTATACATTGATGAACCCCTTGTTCTGTTTGACAATACCGTAGATCGTTGCCAAGCCCAGACCCGTGCCCTTTCCCATCTCTTTGGTGGTGAAGAACGGTTCAAAAAGCTTCCCGAGAATCTCCTTGTCCATGCCGCAGCCGTTATCGCTCACGGCAAGGAGGACGTAGCTGCCGGGAACAACACCCACGTGATCAGCGCAATAGGCCTCGTCAAATAGGACGTTTCCCGTTTCAATGGTGATCTTGCCCACGCCGGCGATGGCGTCGCGGGCATTCACGCAAAGGTTTGCCAGCATCTGGTCGACTTGGGACGGATCGATCTTGATCGGCCACAGGTTGGCACCCGGCAGCCAGGCCAGTTGGATATCCTCTCCGATCAGCCGCTGCAGCATCTTGAGCATTCCTTCCACAGTATCATTTAGATCAAGCACCTCTGGAGCAATCGTTTGTTTACGGGCAAAGGCCAGGAGCTGGCGCGTAAGGTCGGCGGAGCGCTTTGCTGCCTTCCCGATTTCCTTCAGATGAGCGTGAATCGGATTGGACGGATCGACCTCATCCATTGCGATCTCCGTATAGCCGAGAATCACCGCCAGCATGTTGTTGAAATCGTGGGCCACCCCCCCCGCCAAACGCCCCACGGATTCCATCTTCTGGGCCTGAAGGAACTGTTTCTGAAGTTTTGCCTGCTCTTTCTGGGCGCGCTTGCGCTCGGTGATGTCGCGGTGCACGCCTATCATGCCGAGCACGGTTCCACTCGGGTCGACAATGCGCGCACCGCTGGATTCCGCCCAGAACACGCTGCCATCCTTGTGCCGGTAGCGCAGTTCATAAACGCCGATTTCACCCCCCGGTTTACCGTGGAAGCGGCGGCGGCCCTGTTCGGCGTAGTCGGCCGAATCGGCGTAGAAAAGTTCCGTTGTGCGCCCGATCACTTCGTCGGCCCTGTAACCGAAAATGCGTAGGAAGGCGGGGTTGACCAGGCGGATGCGCCGGCCCAGATCGGTTAAAACAATAGCGTCGTCAATACCGTTGAAGATGGCATGGAAATCCGCCTCACTCTTGCTCAGCACACTTTCGGCACGCTTGCGGCGGCGGATATTGACGAGCAGCACGACGATCAGCACCGATTGGACCAGGATGAAGGACAGCGTACCGATGATGGCACCGCCGTATTGCTGCCACGCCGACGGCGGGCGATTGATGAAGACCGTGTTCGCCGGCAACCGGCCGACATCGCCGCCCCAGCGCCGTATCTGCTGCCAGTCAAACATCGGGATATTTTCGTTCATCCGGAGTGTTCCTGCCGACGCCAGGGCCGCACCCTTCAAAATATCGATCGCCAGTCGCCCGGTTCGGGCGCCGGACGCCTCGACGGGAATGACGGAGCCGCCGATGCCGCCGTTTTTAAGGTTGTAGTCGTAGAAGCCGAACACTGGGGCATTGGCGACCTTGACGATCATGTTTTCGACCTCGTAGGCCAGGGCCACGCGACCTTTTGTATCTCTGTTGTACTGGGTGAAAATGATGATGCTGTGCGGCGGCAGGTGGGACGCCCGCTGCAGGATCTCGTCGAGCGCCATGCCCGTGGTATATTCGAATTCCAGCCGCCCCCGGAATGACCCAGCAACTCGGGCGGCCTCCTCGGCTACTTTGCCGTCGG
>Ga0209749_1002993_pt1 | contig 10009 bp, 8 predicted proteins | sample EPASupsiteSAE347_FD_187267 | JGI IMG/M metagenome (GOLD analysis project Ga0209749, IMG submission 187267) | Bioremediated contaminated groundwater from EPA Superfund site, New Mexico - Sample SAE3-47 (SPAdes) (version 2) | ecosystem: Environmental > Aquatic > Deep subsurface > Groundwater >... | reverse complement strand
TGCGGGCCGTTGCCGTGAGTAAGAACAATGTCATAACCCATTGCAATCATTCCGGCAAGATGTTCTGCTGTCTCACGCGAGTTTGCAAATTGCTCGGGAATTGTGCCAACCTGATCTGCTTTTGATATTGAATTGCCGCCTATCGCGACAACCGCAAGTTTATTCATTAGTTCTCCTCATAGTAGGGACTAGGGACTGGGGACTAGGGGCTAGTTCAAAGAAGAATTTTTATCCACTTTGGCAGATAAAAATTCTAAATTAGGATATTATTTTTTAGCGCCTAAGTATTTTATATTTATAATTATAAATCACGAAGTGATTTATCCATGTACCAGCCACAAGTCCCTAGCTACCAGCCACTATTTTTACGGTCTTCCGCCCATTGTGAGAGCCATCAAGGCCTTCTGCACATGGAGCCGGTTTTCCGCTTCGTCAAACACGATTGAGTTCTGCCCGTCTATCACGGCGTCAGTTACTTCGTTGCCTCTGTCCGCGGGCAGGCAGTGCATGTAATACGCGTTATCTGTAATATCCATTCTCTTTTCGTTGCATATCCAGTTTTTATATTTGCCGGATATCGCCATTGATTTTTCTTTGTCGGTTATTTTTTTGTCCTGTAAATATTGCATGCATCCCCAGCTCTTGGGGTATACCACATGCGCGTCCTTAAACGCCTTGTCCATGTCGGTTACGACTTCAAATTTTGAGCCGGATATTTTGGCGTTTTCTTTTGTCTGCTTTATTATTTCCGGCGCCAGATAAAATTCCGGCGGATGAGCAAGCGTTACATCCATGCCGAACCTTGTCATAAGAAGCACAAGCGAATTCGGCACGCTCATCGGTTTTGTATAGCTTGGCGCGTACGCCCAGGATATTACGAATTTTTTCTTCCGCAGATCTGTGCCGAATTTTTCCCTTATTGTCATAAGGTCGGCAAGCGCCTGGCAGGGATGATAAATATCGCACTGCATGTTAAATATCGGCACGGAAGAATGTTTTGCTATCTCCCTTATGTATTTGTTGCCGATATTCCAGTTGCAGTTTCTTACCGCTATGCCGTGGCCGTATCTGCTTAATACCTTCGCGGTATCAAGCGCGGTTTCGCCGTGAGATATCTGCATCTTGTCCGGCGTTAAGTCGTGAGCGTGGCCGCCTAACTGGGTTATGCCCGCTTCAAATGAGTTTCTTGTTCTTGTTGACTGCTCAAAGAACATCATGAACAAGGTTTTGTCCTGAAGATAACGGTGCGCCTGGCTGAGGGCGAACTTCATTTTAAGGTCTTTCGCCACATCGAATACCGTTTCCAGCTCTTCAACCGTCCATTCCTGATCGGTTATGAAATGTTTTCCCCGAAGTAATGTTTGCATGTTTCCTCCTTTTAATAAAATGAATGATTACACCGATTTCAAACGGATTACACGGATTATTATATACGGAATCTGTGTAATCTTTCTTTAATCTGTGTAATCATTTATTAACACATTCGCGAAGGCGGTGTAAAACGCGGTTGATTTCAAGAGATGTTCCGCCGTTACTTTATCATCTATTGAATGCGCGTATTCTTCCTTGCTTGGCCCGAATCCGATTGTAGGTATTCCTAATGTGCCCATTGATGCGACGCCGTTAGTTGAAAATACCCATTTGCTTATGGCTGTCTTTTTGCCGAATAATTTTTCATAAGTTTTAGCGCCGGCTTGTACTAATTTATGATCTTCCGGCAGAACCCATGTCGGAAAATATTTTTCCTGGTCTATATGCTCGCCGGTATATGACGGCGTATCGTAGTAAAGCACTTCCACCTTCGCATTTCCTTTGGCTATATCTTCAATCTCTTTTACCGATGATTCTTTTGTTTCTCCGACGGTGAGCCTTCTGTCTATGTATATTTTACATTCATCAGGCACGGAGTTTAAAGACGGGGTCTGACATTCTATTTTTGTTACGGCGATTGTGCCTTTGCCTAAAAAGTCGTCGCGTTTTAAATGGTCGTTTAATTTTTCTATCGCCGAGATTATCGGCGCCATTTTATAAATGGCGTTAATGCCTCGGTCAGGCGCGCTTCCGTGGCAGGATTTGCCTTTTGCCGTAACGGTTATTTCCATTCTTCCGCGATGGCCCCTGTAAACGCAGAGGTCTGTGCATTCGCCCATCACGACATAATTAACATCGGGGAGGGTTTTTGTTAAAAGGTGCATCATCGCCGCGCCGTCGCAGTCTTCTTCCTGAACCGTGCCGACAACATAAACAGTGAAATCATCGACAAGCCCAAGCTCTTTCATGATTGCGGCGCCGTATACCTGGCAGGCTGTCGCGCCTTTATTGTCGGACGCGCCTCTGCCGTAGACGGTGTCATTTTCAAATTTGCCTTTAAACGGGTCGTGTTTCCATGATTTAATATCGCCTATATCAACAGTATCAATGTGCGAGTCAAATACTATTTTTGTTTTACCTGTGCCTATCTGCCCTATGATATTGCCGGCTTTGTCGGCCCAGACTTTATCATAGCCAAGCTTTTCCATCTCTTTTTTTATTTCCGCCACAACTTCTTTTTCTTTGGCGCTTGTGCTTGGTATCGCGATAATCCTGCGCAGAAAATCAATGATGTCATTTTTTTTGCTTTCCACGGCTTTTAAAATCTGCTGTTCGTTCATTGTTTTTATCATAATTTTTCCTCTCTTTAAATTATTTTTTTATTTCCATGCCCGTTTTTTGGTTTTTTTCGTTTTCTTTTTCTTTTTCGTCTTCAAGAAAGCTTTTATCTATAAAGGCCTCAATTGTATTCACGGTTTCGGCGCGTATGTCAATAAATTCAAGGCCGAGCAGAAAGTATCCGAATGAAGTTGGTTTACTCCAGATAACTTTACAGTTTAATTCTATATATGGTTCGTTGATATCCAAGAGTATTTGTATCTTTACGATTGTGCCGGCCGGAATGTCCGTATCGTTCATTATTCTCATGCCTTTTGAGGATAAATCCTGAGTCAGCGTATAAAACTTTTTAAGTTCTTCTTCTATCATAAGTTCTACCGCTAAAACTTTATTTAAACGGTATGCTTTTCTTTTGCCTTCAGGAGAAAATTGGTTTGTAAATTCTATTATTTTTTTGGTGTTTTCGGCATTGTCTCCCACAAATTCAAAACCCATGATCAAAGTGCCGCCTAAAAGCTGTTTTTGCCATATTTTTTTCATTGAAAGGGTGATGACTTCTTTGGCGTAAAGAGTAATCTGCATATCAGCGTTATCCGGCAGGGGAAAATCAATGTGAATCTGCATGCCCGTAGTGGATATGTTTTCTATATGTATGAAACAGTTCATTACACTTTCATTAGGCATTTTGATGTCACAGTTAAATGCCCTGTTTAGAGTGGTTTTTACTCTTTCCGCGCCTCTTTTTTCCTGTATTATGCCGTTTTCATCTGCCATGAAATCCGTCCTTTCACGATGCCATACTGGCGGACATAAATGTCCGCTGCTACAGGATTGATGCGATTCGTAGCCGCGGGTTTTTAAACCCGCCAGTAAAATTAATTTTGAACCAATCCCGCAATTTTTTCATACTCTTTTATTCTTTCGCTGTATAAAAGAAAATTACCGCAAAGATTTTCAACTTCCTTTTTTACTTTCGCGGTTGCAAGTTCATCTTCGGGAGATTTTAATATCGTTATGATAAGCTTGGCTATTTTTTCCATCTCAGCTTCTTTCATCCCTCTTGTAGTTAACGCGGGCGTTCCCAGCCGTATGCCGGAAGTGACTAAAGGCGGATTGGTATCAAACGGGATGGTGTTTTTATTTACCGTTATGCCGGCTTTATCAAGCGATGTTTCGGCTATTTTGCCCGTTATGCCTAAAGAGGTCAGGTCTACAAGCATAAGATGATTATCCGTGCCGCCGGAGACAATTCTGGCGCCTTCTTTTTCTAATGAGGCGGCAAGCGCTTTCGCGTTTAAGATAACTTGTTTTTGATATTCTTTAAATTCCGGCGTCATGGCCTCTTTAAACGCCACAGCTTTTGCGGCTATAATATGCATCAACGGCCCGCCCTGCAAGCCAGGAAATAGGTTTCTATCAAGATCTTTCTTGAATTTTTCTTTCATAAGCACAAGGCCGGAACGAGGCCCGCGCAATGTTTTATGCGTTGTTGTTGTAACAAAGTCAGCGTGAGGAACGGGGGAGGGATGAAGCCCCGCCGCGACAAGCCCCGCGATATGAGCCATGTCAACAACAAAATACGCTTCTGCCTCATCGGCTATTTTTTTGAATTTTTCAAAATCTATTATTCTGGGATACGCGGATGCCCCCGCAATTATCATTTTTGGTTTATGTTCTAAAGCGAGAGTCCTTACTTCATCATAATCTATAGTTTCAGTTTCTCTTGTAACGCCATACGGCACAACCTTAAAATATTTTCCGGAAAAGTTTAATGGATGCCCGTGCGAAAGGTGCCCGCCGCAGGCCAGGCTCATGCCCATAAATGTGTCGCCGGGTTGGAGCAGCGAGAAAAATACCGCCATGTTAGCCTGCGTGCCGGAATGCGGCTGGACATTCGCGTGTTCGGCGCCGAAAAGAAGTTTTGCTCTTTCTATCGCGAGCCGTTCAACAACATCAACATATTCACATCCGCCGTAATAGCGCCTGCCGGGATAACCTTCGGCGTATTTATTAGTGAGCACGGAACCTTGCGCTTCAAGTACCGTTTCTGACACAAAGTTTTCGGACGCGATAAGCTCCAGCTTTGTCGCCTGCCGCTTTGTTTCGTTATAAATAGCTTCGGCAACATCCGGATCATTTGCGATTAAGTTTTTAAACATAATAACTCCTTTTAGTGGCTGGGGACTGGTAGCTGGTGGCTGGTTCAATGTAGAATTTTTTGTCCTTTGAATAATTGTGGACAAAAAATTCTACCATCTACTAGTCCCAAGTCCCTAGCTCCTAGTCCCTATTTCCCCCAAATACTCATCCACTGCTTTAAACTGCGCGGAGGCGTCAAGGTGCGCTTCTATAAATATTTCATCCGGTTCGCCTGACCCGTAAGGGCCGATAGATTCGTTTTCATTAGCGTCTTTTCCGATCTGCGACGGCACTTTATAAGAATAGAGCGAATATCTTAGTCCGAGTTCGTCAACATAAGCCCTAATTGTGCCTTCGGTAAATTCCGTTATGGCGACGGAATTTCTTCTTGTTCTTTCTTTATCGGTATAAGGCAGGACTTTATCTCTATATTCTTGGCTCTGCATCCTGAAAAGCTCAAAGCTTGTAATTACGGAAACCTGTATGTTCCATTTTTTATCAAGCTCGGGCAGTACTTTTTCTATGAATATTTTAGCGACGCCCGCGCCCTGAAGAACAACCGTGCCGTCAACTTTGCCAGGCTTTGCCGTTCTTAAAACATATCCGCCTTTCGCGGCGTCTGTCGCGGGGGCAAATCCTAATTTTTCCCTGTCAAACACAACGCCGTCAGGCCTTGCGATAAACGGTATAATCGCGACAGGTTTTGCCCTGTAAGCCGCTATAAATAGCGGGAAGACCTCATTCGGATCCATCGGCAGTATTGATATTACGCTTCTATACGGAAAGTTTTCGCGCCATACGGAAAGCGCCTGGGGGTCGGCGTGAGTTCTTACGCCGTCGGGCCCTGTCCAAAGGGAGGCGTGGAACGCGCCAATCTGCACGGGTATCCTGTGTTCTCGCTCGAAGGAGCCCCACGGGCCGTTTGCCACTTTTACATGTGTATGCGCGAGCGACTGGAACGCGCCGTATGATGTTGTAACGCCGGTATATCTTCCCGCGGCGCCCAAGCCAAGCATAAGCCCGGCGTTCGCGTCTTCGGTGATGCCGCCGCCGTGAAGCAGCCGCGATGAACGGTTATTTTCTCCGTAATAAATATCTTCTTTATTATCTCCGCCTAAGAATTTTGCGATACCGGGCAGTGTTGAGCTTAACAGGTCTGCCGATACAGCCCAAAACGCGCCGTTTGTGAGTTTATGGATTTCACCTACGGTATTAACATAAATTTCCCTAAATGACGCCTTGCCCGGCTTAAAAACAAGGTGTGCCGGCGGGTTTATCGGGTCAAGCGATTTTCCCTGTGTCGGCTTCATAAGCGGGGTTATGTCAGTTGTCGTTATTTTTCTATTTTTAGGAACAGCGTCTTTCGCGTTTGTTATTTTGCTTATGATAAAATCCGCAAGGTCTGTTTTTGTTTTTAATATGTTTGTTATGACATCTAAACTCTTTAAGAAATATTCTTCGATTGTATCTTGGTTGGGCGATTGCGGCATGCGCGGAAGCGTTGCGTTAAAATGCTTTTCAAATTCTTCCTGCGCGGCAAAATATTCAGGGCTGTCCGGTTTATGGCCCGCGCCGTGATATTTTCTGCCGACTACACAGCACATAGGGTCATAGCCCTTACTTTTCGTGGTGTGAAATACGCCCGTTGTAAACCGCGGGCTTTTTTTAAGAAGATCTTGTATTAACGAAAGCCCCGCGATAACATGATTAAAATTATGGCCTTCATTTATTGTGATAACATTTCCGCCGTGAGTTCCCGCGAGTTCTTCCGGTGTCCACGATGTCACATTTCCTTCAAGCACATCGCAGCCGTCTTTTGAACATCCCACAACGCAGTTTTCGTCTATGTTCGCGTTATTAAAATCGCTGAGGAACGCGATATTGCCGAGTTTCATGTTATGGGCGCACTGGTATGTTTCCTGAAATCTTCCCGGTGTTGAGCCGCCGTCGCCTTCAAGCACATATACGATAGGCGGGTTATCGCCGAGGAATGTTTCGCGTAAACTTAAAGCAAGCCCTAAGAACTGCGGCGCGGCGTATCCGGAAGCGCCGGAGGCCAATCTTACAAAAGGCGTCTCGGGTATCGGGTGGCCTTCAAGTGATGTAGGGTGAAGCTGGTCAACAAGTTTTGAATGATAGGTTTTATTTCTTCTAAAGCCGAGCATATCTTTAAAAAGGATAGCATTTTTGGGAAGAAGCTCGGGCTTTCTTAATTTAACTGTTTCAAAAAGAAGGGTTAAAATCGCGTATAATCCGTTTGCTTTATGTCCGGAAGCAAGCCCCACGACATCGTTTTTCTCGTTGTCGGGATCGCTTATGTCGTATCTTAAAGTATCAAGAAAAAGGCCTATTAATTGCGGCCCTACGGAAATAGCTCCGCCCGGGTGCCCGCTCTGGCGGAAGTTAAACATTATTTTAAGGATCGTATCATAAAGAATTCTTACTTCTTCAAACAATTTTCCGGACTTCTCATCAAGTGATGCCGGCAATTCTTTTGTGCAGGCAAAATACTGGCCCTTCTTTTTAACATTAACGCTTTCAAGATAGTTTGGTTTTGGCATTGTTTTTTCCATTTTTCCTCCGTATAATTTAAGAGGATGTCGCCGAATGGTAGCCGCGGGGCTTTAGCCCGCGCCTACCATATTAGTATTATAAGCTTTAACTCAACGACAATCCTTTTACTACAATATGCGCCATATTAAGCATTAATTTAATAAGTCCTTTTTTAATAGAAAGCCGTTCGACGCACCCTCGCGCCCTCGCACCCTCGTACAATGATGAAAAAATTGTTTTGCAATTTTTTCTACCATTACACTAGCCCCTAGCCCCCAGTCCCTACTCATCCCATAAGGGTCAAAATGTTAACAAAATGTTAACATTTTGGCAACAATTTGGCAATATAGTTATGTTATGATTATACCAAAGGGGTATTATATTATGGAAATACTAAGCGCTAAAAAATCTTTAAATAGCGGAATTTTTAATGCATTTCAGGGTGTCGGCGCGGCCGTTAAAGCCGGCAATTCTGCTTTTGGCAATAATTTTTTAGATAGATTTTTTAAATCTTCTGACCCCATAAGCGGTGCAGAAAAAGACGGCGATAAGAACATAGAGAAGAAAGTCATTGTAGATATTGCCGCGGAAGTTGGTTTTTTAAGAAGTAAAACCGGTGAACAATGGGTGGATAAATACAATTTTACATGCGGCTGCAAAGCAAAAGATGCCGGTGAATATACAATATATGAACTGACGAGAGAAAAAGAAATAGACGGCAGAAAACTTATTCAGAAAAGCAGTTATTATGTTGATGATAAGGGTTTTTTAAAGTTTAAGTTTTACCGCAAAACATTTGAAGAATATATTTCTATTAATGATGCGGGCGCGAAACCTTTATGGGGCTATGAAATATATCCTGAAGGCGCCAAATGCAATCAGGGCTTAATGGTTATTGGCAAAAATAAGCCGGTTGTTGACTATGAAATAAGCGCCGAAACAATAAAGAAAAAACTTATGTACAGATGTTTTTATTTTGTAAAAGACAGCGATGAAATAAGGGATAAGTTTTATTAATAGATATAATATGTTGAATGAGGGATTACAAATGGGAACAAACCACAGAGAACACAGAGAGGAATTAAACACAGAGAGCACAGAGATTTTAATTTTGACGCGCATCGCGCGTCAAAATGCTCTGTGTCCTCCGATGGTTTTCTCTGTGACCTCTGTGGTTAAGAAGGGGTAAATTATGAACAAATATTACATGACGGCTGATTCAAGAAATATAATAGAGGTAAACGGAAACAAAATAGCCGTTATCAAAAACGGCAGTAAAATCATGAAAGACCTGCCTTTTGCCGATTTTGAAATCTGCGGCATCGGCAATAACGGCAATATCGCGGTTAAAACCACGGGAGGCATTTTTGTTGAAAGCGTGTCAAACGATAAACAACCTTATTTTATAGGAGAATTCAGTCCTGAAGTATTAAACGGGAAGAATTCAAAACTCGGAAGCGTAAAACTTAATAATAAAGGCAATATGGTCTGCGCCGAAAAAATAAATTACAGGAATAATTTTCTTGATAACCTGGTGAATAAATTCGGTAGGGGCACCACATGTGGTGCCCATTCACCGCGCCTTATCAATCATCAGTTTGTGATTTACAATCTTTCAGACAATAACTTAAGAACGGCTTTCATACTTCCTATGGGTGGAAAGGAAAACAATAAAATAAGATGGTCTATATCGCCGAATTTTAAATATATGGCGGTTGTTGAGGAAGTGCGCGATAAAAAAAATGAGATGCTTTATATTGTTAATCTCGCGATAGGCACGATTTTAGCAAAAATAGAGATATCCAGTACTACCGCGAAAAATCTTAACATAAATAATCTCGGTGTCTGCCTGTTTGAGGTAAACGGCGGGCTTAAGGAGTATGTAATTATAACTACAAACGGCAAGGTAATGCGTTTTAAAAAAGACATTGCTACAAAACTTATGCATTTCGGCAACAAAATAGTGGTATTTAAAAGCACAAACAGGCCTCATCTTGTCATAAAAGACATGGATGAAAAAATTATATGCGAGGCAAACCTTGCTCCGCTTGAAAAAATGAATCTTGATTATAATGTATATTTTAATGAAAAAGATGATATTGATCTTATCGTGTCTCAGGATGACAGAATAAAAGTGGTGCACTGCCATCTTGAAAATTTTCATTATGATTTGAAAAGATGGGAAAATCTCGCCAAAGAAAAGGCGCATAACGGCAACGGGAGTAAAGAAAAGTTAAAAGGTATGGCAGAAGACATGTCTGAGGCGATAAATAATGACGGCTTTAAGGTGGATTATGAAGATTTAAGCAGGTCATTATATAAATCGCTGATGGAGAAAATGGAGAACTAGCAGCAGGGGCGCACCTCGTAACTCGCACCCTCGGGCAATGTAGAATTTTTATCCAAAGGATAAAAATTCATCCATAAACTAGCAACGAGCGACGAATATAACAGGGGGAAATTATGGCAAATCAGATTGTAGACGCATGGAGCAATGCCGGTTCGGCCGCAAGAGAAAACGCGACAGGCAGCGGGCAGGGCTATACTCGCGATGAGATTTTAGAAAAATTGCTCTTGAAGGGAAGTAAGATTACTTATAATAAGCAGATACTAAATTATGGTGAAGGCGGGCAGCTGTTACTAAGGGGCACATATGATTTTTTCTATA
>Ga0209749_1002992_pt1 | contig 10012 bp, 7 predicted proteins | sample EPASupsiteSAE347_FD_187267 | JGI IMG/M metagenome (GOLD analysis project Ga0209749, IMG submission 187267) | Bioremediated contaminated groundwater from EPA Superfund site, New Mexico - Sample SAE3-47 (SPAdes) (version 2) | ecosystem: Environmental > Aquatic > Deep subsurface > Groundwater >... | reverse complement strand
GATAAGGATGAGGAGTACTGGAAGCAATATGGGGGAACGCCCAAGGCGTTTATCCATCCCGGCGTGGCTGCTGCCCTATGGCAAAACCGTTTCGGCAGCTATACCCAGGTCCGCTTTCCGCCGGAAACCGATTCATCTCAGATTATCACCGGCATCCTGTCGCACCTCCGTCCTTCCGATACCGGAATCCGGGTCCGCGAATCCGCCCGGGAGGGATTGGCCGCCGCCTCATCGGGAACCGATTTCAGCGGGCTGTTCCTGGGCCTGAGCTTTTTCCTGATCGCCGGGGGTATTATCCTCACCGTCCTTCTCATCCGCCTGGGTCTCGAAAGCCGCCTGGCCCAGATCGGCACCCTCCGTGCCACAGGCTGGCCCGAAAAACGCATCCGGCAGATGCTCCTTTGGGAGAACAGCCTGGTAGCCTGCATCGGGGCAGTCATCGGGCTGACATTGACTTTTGTTTATTCTATCCTGATATTCAAAGCCCTGAACGGCGTCTGGAACGATATCGTCCTCACCGACACCCTGCGTCCTGTCTTCAAACCGGAAACCCTGGTAGCAGGCCTGATCATCAGTATCCTGGTCTCCACCGCCACCGCCTGGTTCACCCTCACGCGCTTCTTCCACCGCAATCTCAGCGCCCTCCAGAACAAAACAAAACCAAAACAATCTATCCGTACCCGTAACACATTGACAATCTTATCTTTTTCCTTCCTCCTTATTCCTTTCTCCTTTGCCATCGTTGGCCTCATCAATAGCGAATCTATCGGTCCAGCTTTCTTTTTCTTAGCTGGCACCCTGATGCTCGCCGGCTTCATCTTCCTGTCGGTCCGCCTCGTCCGTTATCAGAATCCCCCTTCATCCGGCATCCTCACTCTCGGCTCGCTGGGACGCAGCAACCTCTGGCGCAACAGCAGCCGGAGCCTCTCGGTGATCCTGCTGTTCGCGATCGGTGTGTTCATGGTTATTGCCATCGGGGCGAACAGAAAACAGGAAGAAGGGCACAAGGGCACAAGGGCACAAGAGCACGAGGGTACCGGAGGATTCCTTTTTTATCTGGAAACCACGGTGCCGGTGCCGGATAATCTGAATAAGCCTGAGATTCGGGTAAAATACGCACTGGAAACGGAGGCGGGATTTGTGCAGATGAAAAAACGGGAAGGTGACGATGCAAGCTGCCTGAACCTGAACCGGGTGAGCAACCCGCCCCTGCTGGGTGTTCCGGCAGGCGCCCTGGCAGGACGGTTCCGGTTTGCATCGGTGGCTGACAGGGAATTTGAGGATCATCCCTGGAAAATCCTTGAGCAGGAGTTGCCGGGCGGTGCTATTCCGGTCATCGCCGACCAGACGGTGATCCAGTGGGGACTCGGGATGAAGCTTGGGGATACGCTGAAATACCCGTCCGAAAGAGGTGATACGGTCAGCCTTGTGCTGGTTGGAGGCATGGCCAATTCGGTTTTTCAGGGGCATATTCTGATATCGGAAAACCAGTTCATCCGGAACTGGCCGTCGATCAGCGGAACGAATGTAATCCTGGTTTCAGCGGATCCGGCTGATCTGGATCAGGTTCAGACCGATATTCTGCGCGTTTTCCGCGATTACGGCTGCGACCTGAAGCCGGCTGCGGAAAAGCTGGCTGAATTCAACTCGATAGAGAATACCTACCTGTCGATATTCCTGGTGATGGGTGCGCTGGCCATGCTGTTGGGAACCATCGGCCTCGGAATCATCCTGGTCCGCAACCTGCAGGAACGCCGCGCCGAAATCGCACTACTCCGGGCTACCGGATTCAGCAAAAGCAAAATACTGTCACTGGTCACCCGGGAGTACGCTGCCCTCCTGGTGTACGGAACCTTAGCCGGAGGTATCCCCGGGCTTGTATGCATCCTTCCCGGCCTGCTCAATCCCGCCGGTGAGGTATCGGGATGGTTTCTGCTCGCCATTCTCCTGGTACTTTTTGCCAATGGGCTGATTTGGATCCTTTTATTGGGATGGAACGCGATTGGCAAGAAGGAGCTGATTCAGAGTCTGATGAGTGATGAGTGACGAGTGACTAACCCCGGACTTCAGTCCGGGGGAGCATACCGACCTAAAGAGTGACGAGTGACTAAAGAACTCTCTCCAGCTCGTCAAACGAGAGATCCATCAGCTTATAATTCTGCCAGCCGGTAAAATCGAAATGCCACCACTCCGTGGGATAATGCGAAAACCCGAAGTGTGACATAACCCCGAACAGGAACGCACGGTTGGCCAGAACGGTGTCGGGCAATCCGGCATAATCGGGATGAGCCTTTTCAGAGAAATCGTCGAACTCGCTGGGCATCGGGATCTCCTTTCCGCTGGCGAGCTCTATCAGGGTAAGATCAACGGCGCAACCCCGGTTGTGACGGGAGCCATAGCGTGGATTGGCCACAAAATTCGTATCCGGATACACTTCAAAAAACTTCAGGCTTGCTGAATAGGGCCGGTATGCATCATAAATTTTTAGTCCGATAGAATGCTTCGCCAGGGAATCTTCCACTTTTTTCAATGCCTCGGCTACCGGTTGCCGGGTATATGCCTTGGGAGCGGTGTAAATCACCTCATGGGTGAAATTGTTAGCCGTGGCGTAACGGATATCGAGGGCAATCCCTTCGATGACTACCTCCAGGTCGGCCATGGCATTGCCGGGATCCTGGTTAACCAGATCCTTGTATTGCCCGATGGTCTGCACCAGGTCGAGGTTGTAGGGATTGCGGTCGGCCAGCTCATTCTTGCGCGAACATCCGGAGACCAGCAGGAGTAAGCCTGCAAACAGTGAGAGTAGCTGCATAAGTTTGTTGCGGTTCATGATAACAACTTCCGGATCCCGACATCCGGTTTGAATGGTTAGGCGTTCAATTAAGTGATGAAAATAGCTAAAATGATGATTCTATTCAAGGTAAATGCCTGATGCTACGATAAAGGTTTCCCCCCAGGCAGAAACACTTTTGACGAAGGCGGTCTTTGGCACTGCCTGTGTGGAAAGCGGTTTTGTCCAATAGTAATCCACCCAGCCATAGCCTTTGTCAACTGCAACCCTGATCAGTTCAGGAATAAACAGCTTTCCATTCACATCCTTGAGTTTCATCTGATTCTGGCCGACCAGATCGGGAGATCCGGGATTTACCAGCATATTGCCCAGGGTATCGAGCACATAAACATAATTGTCCATAAAAATGTATTCCGTAGCCGGATCACTGAGGGCCATCAGAGCCTTGCCCCCATTGACAACAATCAGGTTGATGGCGTCCTCCACCGCTTCCCGGGCAAAATCCCGCTCCATCTTCATGTCAAAGATCCCGGATCCGACAAAGTAAAAAGTACCCGAAGGGGCTTTTGAGAGCTTCACATAGGAAGACTTCCAGGATGGTACCTTCGCACCCGGCTTGAACCATTTATAGTGTACCCATCCACACTGGCCGGTGCCTCTGGCTTTCCGGATCATCCATTGGACGAACGGTTTACCGCTTGAATCCTTAAGATCGTAAAGATCACTGGCAACCAGCGTAGAGTCTTCGTGAACATAACAGTTCCCCTTGAAATCGAGGACAAACATGAAGGTGTCATCGTGCCTCCAGCGGGTACCATAAGTCATGAATTCCGGAAAGGCCTGCTCCCCCTTCTCAGCAATAAGGGCAGCCGCATCATTGATCAGTTTGACCAGATCAGTGGTTTCCTGGTGTTGGTATTTCCAGATCTGTGCCCATAGTTTTGAATGGAATGAGAGCATCGATGCTGCAGCCAGCACGATAAAGGCAGCTTTCATGCAAGCTCTTTGGTTTTTTATAAGCCTGATATTCATACCCTTAAGTTTCTACCGATATAAAGGTATGAAATAAAACTTCAGTATCAGGTCTGCTCGTTCCGGAAGACCATCATCGATTTCATAATATCAGGGTTTGAATATTATATTCCTGGAAAATATTGTGTATTTGTGGCTGAGCTTCCGTATCAAAGGGAGGATTGTATTTTTTGCCGATCATGGCATACTTGGCACCGGCAGTTTTATGATAAGGCAGGAATTCAATCCGGATCAGGTATTTCGGATGCCGGATAAAAGCCAGGATATTGAGCATGTTCTCGCTGCTGTCGTTGATGCCGGGGATCAGGGGTATCCTGAGGATAAATTCCTTTTTTCCTGCACAGAGCCAGGAGAGGTTTTCCAGGATCCGGATGTTACGGACTCCCGTGAATTTATAATGCCATTCGGGATTCATCAGCTTCATATCGAACAGTACCAGGTCGGTCAACGAAACAGCCTCCCTGAAAACTTCAGGGGGTGCATACCCACTGGTCTCGATAGCCGTATGGAGAGGCTTTACCCTGCGCAGGAATTCGAACAGGAATTCCGGCTGGGCCAGTGGTTCGCCGCCGGTGACGGTAACACCTCCGTCGTTCATCTCAAGGACCTCCTTATTCCTCAGAACAGCCGTTGCCAGCTCATCAGCGCCGATCTGGTACCCGCACAGTGTTTTCCCGGATCCTTGGTCCAGGTATTGCGGCTCGAACGAGATCCCCTCGGGATTATGACACCATACACAGCGAAGGGGACAGCCCTTGAAAAAAACAGCCGTCCGGATGCCGGGTCCGTCATGGATCGCAAATTCCTCGATGCTAAAAATCGTGCCCTGAATCATGTCAGTCGGTTTCGGTTCGGTAAATATAAAAATTATTAACTTACTGGTACGAACTGGTATGATATTATTATAAATTATCTTTATTGTATCTTTGTCTTTTCACCGGGTTGATGAAAGGGAACGAATCAAAATATAAACTGATTGTAAATCATGTGATTGACGGTATCAATGAGGGCCTGTACAAGAAAGGCGACTGGATACCTTCGATCAATGAGTTCATCAGAAAATACAACCTCTCCAGAGATACGGTATTTGCAGGACTGAGCGAATTAAAATCAAAAGGGATCATTGATTCCAATCCGGGGGTGGGCTATTACATCGCCAGTACCCGGGTGGCCCAGAAGCGGAAAATTTTCCTGCTTTTCAACGAGCTAAACGCGTTCAAGGAAGATCTGTATAACTCCTTCATGGAATCGGTCGAAAAATCAGCTACGGTTGATCTGTTCTTTCACCACTACAACCGACAAGTATTCGAAACGCTGATCAAAGAAGCGTTAAACAAATACACTACCTATATCATCATGTCGGGAAAGTTCGAGGGGATCGGGCCATTGCTCGGGAATATCAACGGGAAAGTGTACCTGCTGGATCATTTTCATCCGGAACTCAAGGGCAAGTTTTCATCCGTATTCCAGAATTTCGAGAAGGACACCTATCAGGCTCTGGTCCACGGCCTCGATTACCTGAAAAAATACAAGAGGATCATCATGGTGCAGGGGGAGGCAAAGGAGCCGGTGGAACGGTACTCAGGGCTTTGCACCTTCTGCAGCGAGCTCTCGTTCGGTCATGAATACATTTTCAGCACGCGCGACCGGAAGATCCGGAAGGGAGAGGTGTACATGGTAGTCAGCGACCGCGACCTGGTATATCTTATTAAACAATCTGATCTGCAAGGATTTACAATAGGCAAAGATTTTGGGATCATTTCCTATAACGATACCCCGCTAAAGGAGATCCTGGCCGGCGGAATCACCACCCTCTCCACCGATTTCACTCTCATGGGCAAAACCATGGCCGCCCTCATCCGGAAGAAAAAGATCGAGACGATCGAGAATCCCTGGAGGCTGATTATTCGGAAATCGCTGTAGAAGAAGACCAAGGGACTGAGAGGCCGAGGGACCAAGAGACCAAGGGACCGAGAGGGATTGTTTGATAACAGAAGGATTATTATTGTTTTTTTCTAGATTTGGCACGCTCTTAAATCGGACCTGTCCGGGGCGGTTTGGGAAAACCAGGAACTATCAAAACATACTTTTCTGATGAAAAAGAGCCTTTTTCTTTCGGTCGTGCTATTGGTATTTACCGGGCCGGCTTTCAGCCAGGATCAGGATACCGCCAGACAGACGGTCATCAATATTGCTGAGCGCCAGCTTCATGCATTCATCGATCCGATCCCGGATAATCAGGTAGCCGATTATGGTTTCCGGACCAAATCGGAATATAAAAAGATCAAACTGGGTGATCCGGTGCCGGTTTATACCCTGGAGGACACTGTAATGGTTTTCACCCGAACCTGGCGGGTGCCTATCATTGTGGATCAGGAGTACCGCTCATTCCTCACGGTCGCCATCATCGACAACGTCATGCAGGCTGCCGATTTCGGCGCCATGGAACTGGCCCGGGAGTTTGGACGGAGAAAGACCAGCCGTACCATCGGAATGCTCAGGTCGTACATCCTGCACACCGATTACCTGATGGAAAAAGGAGCCGATAATGAGCTTGAATTCACCCCCCTCATCGAAACCAACTAACCCTCACAACCACCACAACAACCACAACAACCACAACCACCACAACTCCTTTCACCCCATGAAAATCCGTCTGTATTCCCTCTTCATATTTCTTATGCTGATAGCCGGCCCGACCGGAGCACAGGTACTTAACGTGAAAAAGATTACCCAGGAGAACTCTCAATGGTGCTGGGCTGCCGTATCAGCCTGTGTCCTGAATTATTATGGCCAGGATATTAAACAATGTGACATTGCCGAATTTACCCGGACACATGAGCAGTTCACGGACATCAATTTCGGGGGATCACCCTGCTGCCAGTCACCATTCACCTGCAACAACTGGAACTATATGGACGGCGGGGCAGGCAGTCTCCAGGACATCGTGATGCACTTCGACGAGCTGCCCACCACCATGATCATGACCGCTATCACCAAGGAACAGGTTGCCGCGTCGCTGGCAGCGAACAAACTGTTTGTTTTCCGGTGGCAACGGTCTTCCGGCGGGCATTTCCTCGTCGGGCACGGGCTTGAAGGCGACCAGTTGTACTACATGGATCCCTGGCCCGGAGAGGGCAAGAAGATTGCCACTTATACTTCAGTCGTTTCCAACTCGGTCCACACCTGGACCCATACGATGATGATCAACAAGGCAGCCGCCGTTCCTGCTCCGGCTGGTGCCATCTCCGGACCGGCCAGTCCGTGCCAGGGACAGGAGGTCACCTATTCAGTAGTCCCCATTAGCCACGCACTTACATACGAGTGGACGCTGCCGGAGGGCATCCACGGAAGCAGCAAGAAGGAAAGCATCACCGTGATGGCGGATTCGATCGTATCGGGAACCATTTCGGTGAAGGGTGTCAACCCGGTTGGCACCGGCGATTCATCCATACTGGCGGTGACGGTCAGTCCGCTCCCGTTACAGGCCGGACCGATCGTGGGACCGGTATCCGTGTGCCAGCGGCAGCAGCGCATCACCTACTCGATTGAGCCGGTAGACCATGCCGAAAGTTACGTTTGGGCTCTTCCCTCAATGGCTTCCGGCAGCAGCACCAGCAACAGCATAACGGTGGATTTCGGCTTCCAGCCCGGACAGGGAACCATCACCGTAAAAGGAGTGAACACCTGCAGCGAGGGTGTTGAGGCGAGCCTGCCCATCGAGGTGTTCGCCTTTCCCGAACGGCCCGTCATTACCCAGACCGGGAACACGCTCAGATCAAGCGCACCGGAAGGCAACCAATGGTACGACGAATCAGGACCGATAGATGGAGCCACCTCTCAGGAGTACACGATCACCCGGAGCGGCACCTTTTTTGTGATTACCACCCTGCATGGCTGCCCATCCGATCCGTCGGATGAGATAACGGCAATCCTCAACAGTGCCGAATCCGAAGCCCTTTCAGGATCTGTGGTCCTGTACCCCAATCCGGCAGGTGATTATTTCACGGTCGACCTGCCGGGACAAACGAACGGCGCAAGGGTCTGGGTTCGGAATCTCCTCGGTATAACCCTTCTCGATCAGGAAATCCATTCGCGCACACGGATCGATAGTTCATCCTGGCCGGAAGGAATGTATTTCGTTGGCCTGGAGAGCGGTAGCTGGAAACAGACGGTGAGGCTGGTGAAAAAGTGACGAGCAATGTGCCAATGTGCCAATGTGCTAATGTGCTAATTATTATTACTTTATACTTAACACTTACTTGAGCCTTGAGCCTTGAGCCTTGAGCCTTTTTCCGTAAGCCCGTATGTCCTATTTTATCGTGGGTTGATCTCCGGGGATAATCGGAATGGTCAAGCAAAATGTTGTGCCATCCGGTCCGGATTTCTCGAGCCAGAGTTTACCGTTAAGGAGTCCGGTCAAACCGGATGCGAGGGCAAGGCCCAGACCTGCGCCTTCACCTTTGAGGCTTGTAGTATAATTTTGTTGAAGGAAACTGTTGAACAGGGTTCCCCGTTTTTGTTCCGGGATTCCGGGACCGGTATCACGGACCCAGAAACGCACAGTACGCTCTTCCGCATCATATCCGATCTCAACCTCTCCCCGGTTGGTAAAGCGGACCGCGTTGGATGCCAGACTGGAGAGGATCAGCAGCAGCCTGTCGGGATCGGAATAAATAATATCGTCGCCATCCTGCCAGCTGTTCCTGATAATTACCTCTACAGGATTTTTGGCAGCCGACAGGTCCACCCGCGTCTTAGCTGCCACGCGTTCGATAAGTTTGTTGACATGAATCGTATCATTCTTCACAGTGGCCTGCCCCTCCTGTATCATGGCGATCTCGATAATGCTGGTGAGGGTTTGCAGCAGACTCTCACTGCTTTCATGAATATATGACATGAAGAGCCTCTGGGTAGCTTCACTGTTGTCCTTGTCCTCAAGCAGTTCGATGAAGCCAAGGATGCCGTTCATGGGTGTACGGATATAGTGCGACAGGTTGGACAGGAAGGCAGTCTTGAGCCGGCTGGCTTCCTCGGCTTTCCGCTTGGCTTCCAGCAGATCGTTATAGAGCTGCCTCTGACGCCGGATCTCTCGCCGTACGAGGAAAAATAAGAGGATACCGGTGATCAGGACATAAAACCAGCCCTTGTACATAGAGAACCTCTGTATCTGGTACGGATCTTGGGTGAACCACAGCAGTAACTGATCGGAAAACATAATCCAAAGTGCACCCAGGATGATGTACAAAATCGTAATCCGGTACTGAAAGGGTATCCGCTTCCACATAGCGCAAGTCAGCTATCAATATAAGTAAAGATAGTAAGATTATTACTTGACCGATGACTGGGGACTGATAAATGTGCCAATTAGCTAATGTGCTAATGTGCTAATTATTATTACTTTATACTTAACACTTTCTTGCGCCTTGAGCCTTGAGCCTTGTGCCTTGCGCCTTGTGCCTTTCCGTAAGTCCCTATGCCCGTATGCCCTTTTTTCCTATCTTTGTGCGGTCTAAAAACTTTGGATGCTTAATTGTAATTCGGATTTGGTGGCGTAAATAACCTTGGGTTTTCTAACCCAGGTTATCCTTTCAGAAGACTCGGGCATGTTCATGCCGGAGTTATTTTCATGTTCATATTTTAACAAAATCATTATTGCCATGAGTAACGAAAATCAATCGATACACGAATTCGATTTCAGCTTAATCTGTGAATATTTTTCAAACCTGGAACGGCAAGGACCCGGAAGTCCCGAGGTGACCATCAAGGCTCTGAGCTTTATCGAAAACCTAACTGCCGGATCCCGTATTGCCGATCTGGGATGCGGATCAGGCGGACAGACGATGGTGGTGGCACAGCATGCGCCGGGACAGATTATAGGTCTCGACCTGTTTTCCACTTTTATTGACCTGTTTAACCGGAATGCCGCAAAGCTGAACCTGCAGAACAGAGTAACCGGCGTTGTCGGTTCGATGGATAACCTTCCTTTTCAGGAGGAGGAATTAGACCTGATCTGGTCGGAAGGGGCCATCTACAATATCGGTTTTGAACGGGGTCTGAACGAGTGGCGGAAATTCCTGAAAACAGGAGGTTATCTTGCCGTTTCAGAAGCATCCTGGTTTACCGAGGAGCGGCCTTCCGAGATCGATGCTTTTTGGAAAGATGCCTATCCCGGGATAGACACAATTT
>Ga0209749_1002990_pt1 | contig 10017 bp, 12 predicted proteins | sample EPASupsiteSAE347_FD_187267 | JGI IMG/M metagenome (GOLD analysis project Ga0209749, IMG submission 187267) | Bioremediated contaminated groundwater from EPA Superfund site, New Mexico - Sample SAE3-47 (SPAdes) (version 2) | ecosystem: Environmental > Aquatic > Deep subsurface > Groundwater >... | reverse complement strand
GATGACCTGAAGGAGAAATGGGCATGTCGCCATAGGAGCAATGACGCCCACCGGTTGACTGGCTGACGCATGTGACCATGAAATGAAGGAATAAAGCGATGAGAAAAGTGATTATTTCACAGGTTCTAATGAGCGTGTTTGCGAGGAACATCCCGACGCAAGTGCTCATCCTGATGGAAAATCCGGGTTAATGAGATTTTATAGCGTTAGCTGCTATTGTAAAGACATTAGAGGCCTTTTTTAGATTATATCCGCATTCTCAGGCTGAACAATCATGAGGAGTTTATCTATCGTCGCCTTGAGTTGTTGAAGTTCCCGGACTAAAAGCAGTTTTTCGTTTTCTTCGATTGTTTCAATATCCAATTCCCACAATTGCTTAGTCAGACTTCCGATGTTTTTTGCTGCCGCTACTGCCGTTGTCTTTTTTTTGTCGATTTTTTTCTTTCTCGTAGCTTCCCTTACCTGGTCACTCGTTAAGTTACCATCTTTTACCTGCTGAAAAAGTGTAATCATTTTTTCCGGCGTATCCTGTTTTGCTACTTCGGTTAAAAGTCTTCTCGGGTAACTGTCGGCGCGCCGACTTTCTTCCTTTATTACGTCAGGTAATTTTATCAAACTCAATATTTCCGTTACTGTGGACCGTGCCTTGCCAATAACAGCGGCCAATTGTTCGTGGGTATAATTATATTCATCCATCATCCTTTTTAGTGCTTCAGCGGCCTCTATCGGTTTTAAATCTTCTCTCTGCAAATTCTCAATTAAAGCTATTTCTGCAGAATTTCCGCTGGTGAGAATGGCAGGTATTTTCTCTAAACCAGCCATTTTAGCTGCCTTCAAACGACGCTCCCCTGCAACCAGAAATATCTTGCCATCGCTGGTTTTTCGAATAATAACGGGCTGCAATACACCTCTTTCTTTTATTGAGTTACTGAGTTCAACTAATGTGTCCGGATTAAAATATTTTCTCGGTTGGTCCGGGCTCGAAAGAACCAAGTCGATGTCAACAACATAAAAGCTGCCATCCTCGTGATTATTAAGGTTTGCAGGGTGGTCCATCAAGCGTTCCTGCAAAGTCGATAATTTAGTCTTTTTATCTGTTAGTTTATCTTTAAGTTTCGACATAATTTTAAAAAATCTTTTGTTAACTGGCTGTAGTCTTCTGCCCCACTACTGTCTTTTTTATAGGTAAAAACAGGTTCCTGAGCCATATGGGCCTGGTTAAGCGCCTCATTTCTTCTGATAACTGTCTTAAATATCATTTTATTATAAGGTTTTAATTGCTGCAATACCCAGCCGTTGCTTAACTTATTACGTGAATCATATTTTGTGATAAGGATCCGGACGTATTTCTGTTTATCCCATACCGCACTATCTTTAACATTATCAAGGGTTTCCATAAGGTCTGAAAATCCCTCCAGTGCATATCTGCCCACATCGCAGGGTATAATAACAAAATTACAGATATATAGAGCGTTTATTGTGAGTGTTCCCAGCGTTGGCCGACAATCGATAATTATAAAATCTAATTCTTTGTCAATTTTTTGAATTGCCTTGGAGAGAAAAGTTTCCCGGAATAATTCGGGAGTTAATTGCTGCTCTGCCCTGTCAAGGCGAATATGCGACGGGATAACGGAAAGACCGGCCACTTTTGATTCCATTATTGCATCGTTAATATTTTTTTTGTTTATAAGTACATCATTAATGGCAATCTTAAAATCCTCCGGTTCTATGCCTAAACCAATAGTTGAATGAGCCTGAGGATCAAAATCTATCAATAAAACCTTTTTGCCTTTCATGGCTAACCCGGCAGCAAGATTTATGGAGGTAGTGGTTTTTCCGACCCCGCCTTTCTGGTTAATCACTGAGACAACAATCATGTTTTGTGAATTTGGCATCGATGTTTTATTGTACAGGAAACATCGTATTTGGTCAAAACATTTTAATATGTATCAGATTAAAATGGCATCAGTTCAGTATATTGAAGTTTGCAGGTATTTTCCGCTTGCATATCGGGCACATGGGTTCTATAAGGGTGAAAGTCTTTCCGAAGACATCCACCTCCTTGAAAAAAACCCCCGGGGCATTATAAAGCTCTTTTTCATCATATATCTTCCCGCATTGGCAAACCGGAATATCCTGACGAATCGTGTGTCCATGGAACACCTGATCCGCATAAATACCCATTAAACGTTTTTCTTCGCTTGTCATAAAACTAATATAAGACATGAAAGGATTTTGTGCAACATATATCGGATTACGGAAAAATATTCAGACTTTTATTATGGCATTTCCAACTCTTCTGATTGTTTCTTCCTTCCCCAGTACGGCAGCAACCTCAAATACGCCAGGACTTGCTTTTCGCCCCGTCAAAGAAACCCTGAATGGCCAAAGCACGCTTCCCACATTAAGTTCCTGCGATTTTATATGTTTTCCGATGGCCTCTTCAAGGGCAGAGGCATTCCATCCATCAGCAGGAACCGTACCAATAACATTAAGCAGGTCATTAAGATTCTTTCTTACTTCTTCGACAGTCATCTTTTTCCAGATGAGCAACTCCGGTGCAAATTCCGGTTCATCAACAAAAAAGAAATCCACCATCTCAATTACATCGGAAACCCTTTTAATCCTCTCCTGTTCAAGTGCAATAACACCTTTGAGATAATCGCTTCCCACAATCCTGCCGCCTCTTACTATTTCAAATTCCTCATTATTGATAGCCCTGATTAAGCCTGCACCAATAAGGTACGGCAAACAGATTGACAGAAAATCTTCCGGCAACATGTGCCTGATATAATAGCCGTTAAAATAATCAAGCTTGTCCGTATCAAAGATTGCCGCACTGGCGCCAATACTTTTTATATCAAAATCTCTCTCAAGTTCGTGGAGCGACAATATTTCGTTTTCTCCCTTGGGGTGCCAGCCCAGAAGGGCACAAAAATTAACCAGCGCTTCAGGAAGGTATCCCTTTTCACGGAATTCCTCTACCATTACATCTCCATGCCGCTTACTCAATTTTCCGCCGCCTTTGTTCAAAATTACCGGATAGTGGACGAATTTGGGCATACCCCATCCAAAGGCTCTGTACAATAAGACATTTTTCGGGAATGATGGGATCCACTCGTCTGCCCGCGTAACATGAGTGATCTCCATGAGATGATCATCGACAACATTGGCAAATTGGTAGGTGGGAATCCCGTTTGTTTTAACAAGAACATGGTCGTCGAGATTGGAAACGTCAAAACGTATCTCTCCCCGTATTTCGTCATAAACAACAATTTCCCCCTCAAGAGGCATTTTCTGCCGTATCACAAAGGTTTCACCGGACTCTACTTTTTCTTTAATTTCCGCATCTGTCAGGTTACGGCACTTTCTATCGTATTGAGAGGGAAGCTTTTTTACCCTCTGTTCCTCCCGCATCTCCTTAAGCCTATCCGGAGTGCAGAAACAACGATAAGCGCCATCCCTTTCCAGAAGGACCTGCGTATATTTTTTATATATGTCAATCCGCTCTGTCTGAATATACGGACCATAATCGCCGCCCACATGAGGACCCTCATCAAATATAACTCCTATCCATCGAAGAATTTCAATAAGGCTCTCTACAGCGCCTTCCACTTCTCTTTCCTGATCGGTGTCTTCAATGCGCAGGATGCATTTCCCACCCTCGCTCCTGGCGATAAGGTATGTAAAGAGTGCTGTCCGTAAACTTCCTATATGAAGAAAACCCGTTGGGCTTGGTGCAAAACGTACTCTTACAGGCATAATTTTATTCCTCTCAAACTTCAGTTGTTTATTGTCATTATAAACATTGTTTCTGTACCATTCTCAATATTGTAAAAATCAGCATATTCCTGCTTGCATCCCTCCTGTACTCGATGTTCCCGACAACTTTTTTCATAATCTTTGTTGAAGGAATCTGCCCCGGCTCTGCGAAATCTCCTGCTTCCGGGAAAGAACTCGAAATGAGCATATTGAAAGGAGTTCCTGTGTCCGTGATGCTAATAATAATTGCCCCACTATCATGGACATTGCAGGTTATTGTAATCTCGCCTTTTCCGTCACAACACGCAAAACGTACGATATTCCTGAGGGCCTCCTCAACGGCAAGGTTGATTTGCCTTATCTTCTCATCATCAAAGCCTGCTTCCCATATATGTTTAGATACAAATTCCAAAAGAACCGGAATGGCGCCCGCTCCGGCAGGCTCTGTAATCTCATTGGGCACTTCTTCATTGTCGCTTCTTTTCAGCAACCTCCACCTCCAAAAACAAACTAAATGAGAATAAAGCGTATAAGAAAAAAGAAAATATAAAGTCGTCGGGCAATGGAGTCAAGATAAAAAAGACAGACTCCGCATTACAACCCTTCTGCGATCACGGTATAATCTTTACAGTATGGTATCCTTTGAATTTTTGAAAACACGACCTTATAACTTTTTGTGAAATTTCGGCACAAAAAAGAATAAAATTATATTTCACTTTGATGTAGAGCAGGTATTACCTGAATCAGCGCAATACGCCTGCGACTGTCTGACCAATTTCGGCTGGGCTTTTTACAACTGTAATGCCCGCTTCTTCAAGCGTCCTGATCTTTGTTGCAGCGTCCCCTACCCCGCCGGATACGATTGCCCCTGCATGACCCATACGCCTCCCCGGAGGTGCGGTTACCCCTGCAATAAATGCTACAACAGGTTTTTTCATGTATTTTTTAAAATATCCGGCAGCGTGTTCCTCGGCTTGTCCGCCAATTTCACCTATAATCACAACCGCATCCGTATCTTTATCGTTTTCAAACATCTCGAGAAGATCTACATATTTGAGGCCGATGATGGGGTCTCCGCCGATCCCGATACAGGTCGACTGGCCGATCCCGAGTTTTGTAAGCTGGTCTACCACCTCATAGGTTAAGGTACCGCTTCGTGAAATAATCCCTGTACTGCCTTCTTTATGTATGTACCCTGCCATAACGCCGATCTTGCACTTACCGGGAGATATGATGCCCGGTGTATTGGGACCTATGAGGACAGTCTTTTTGTCTTTCATATAATGCCTTACAGCAATCATATCAATAGTTGGTATGCCTTCTGTGAGGCAAACAACAACTTCTATGCCTGCTTCTACGGCTTCCAGGATGGCGTCGGCGGCAAATGCGGGTGGTACAAAAATCGCCGATGCATTGACGCCGGTAGCATCTACAGCAGCTTTTACCGTATTGAAGACGGGAATGCCTTCGAACTTTTGCGAGCCCTTGCCGGGGGTAACCCCTGCAACGATGTTTGTTCCGTATTCCACCATCTGCCGTGTATGGAATGCACCTTCATTGCCGGTGATGCCCTGAACGAGTACACGTGTATGTTTATCGACTATGATGCTCATTTCTTCCTCGTGAATCGAAAGTAGAAGTCAGGCTTATATCTGTCCTCTGTCTTTTACTCTACGCTCTACGCTCCACGCTATTAAGTGCCTCTGCTACCTTCTCCGCTGCGTCCCCCATCCCTGTCGCTACTGTAAAAGCAAGACCTGATCCGGCAAATATCTGCCGGCCCGTCTCAACGTTTGTACCTTCAAGCCTGATAACCATGGGCAGTTTTATCTCCAGTTGGCGGGCAGCTTCAACAACCCCTTCTGCGAGGGTATCGCAACGAAGTATACCGCCGAAGATGTTTATAAAAATCACCTTGACATCAGAGTCAGAAAGCAATATCTTCAGGCCTTCGCTAACCATCCGGGAAGTGGCGCCTCCGCCGACATCGAGAAAATTGGCAGGTGCTGCACCGACATGTTTTATCAGGTCCATGGTTGCCATGGCCAGACCGGCTCCATTCACCATGCAGCCGACATTTCCTTTCAATTTGATATAGTTCAGGTTGTATTTTGACGCCTCCACCTCAAGGGGGTTTTCCTGATTAAGGTCTCTTAAAGAGGCTATATCGGGATGCCGGTAAAGCGCATTATCGTCAATGTTTATCTTCGCATCAAGGGCAACAAGGTCGCCGGCTTTTGTAATGACAAGCGGGTTTATTTCGGCGAGGGAACAGTCTTTATCAATGAAGAGGCGGTATAAGTTTAAAATGATGCCGCTCATCTTACGTGAGAGCGATGGGTCCAGTCCCAAGGAAAAGAATATCCTGTTCGCCTGAAAGGATCTTAGTCCGATACCCGGGTCAACGTTTTCAACAAAAAGTTTTTCCGGTGATCCGGCTGCAATCTTTTCGATCTCCATACCGCCTTCAGCGCTTGCCAGCACGGTTATACAGGCTTTTATCCTGTCTACCGTAATGCCCAGGTATATTTCTTTTTCAACATCGAGCGCTTCTTCGACCAGGAGGTGTTTTACGGGTTTTCCTTCTTCTCCGGTCTGCGGGGTGATCAGAGTTTTACCGAGAAGTTCAGATGCAACCTTTGTTGCTTCTTCAATTGTATGGATGATTTTTATTCCTCCGCCCTTGCCCCTGCCTCCGGCATGGACCTGCGCTTTGATAACAAGGGGGAAGACCCCTGAATCTTCAACCGCCTGAGATATTTCTTCTGTGGATTTTGCTATCTGTCCTTTCGGGATGGGGATATTATAAGCATTAAAGAGCTGTTTTGCCTGAAACTCATGTATCTTCATCTACCCGCTCACTCAGCATGTGGGGCATTGCAGTCTTGCGGGCTTTTATCGCAGCAGCCATGCCTGCCCTTAATGCATCGCGGTTCAATTTTTCCGTGCCTTTCGGTACCCGTGCAAGGACAGCTGTTTCGATTGCCTTTGGTGTAACAATAGTTGTTAATTTTGCAATAGCTCCAAGTGCGGCTATGTTTGCTACCATCTCCCTTTTCAGGTTTTCACGGGCAATCCTTGTGAATGGTATCCTGTAAGCCTTAGGGAGAGGTACCTGATTGACGAATGTGGAGTCTACGATGAGTATGCCGTCCGGCTTGAGGTCCATGTAATAGTCGTCGCATGATTTCTGATTCATGGCAAGGAGCAAATCGAGCTGCATGGCTTTCGGGTAGTCGATCTCTGCGTCGCTTACCACTACTTCGGCTTTGCTTGAGCCGCCTCTTGCTTCCGGGCCGTAACTTTGCGTCTGGGCAACATATTTCCCATCATAAATGCCTATTGCCTCGGCAAGGATAATTCCCATGAGGATTAATCCCTGTCCCCCCGAACCGCTTAATCGAATGTCATATCTGAAGCTCATAGTTCATCCATTTTTCGGTTTTAGATTTGAAAATTCGCGTTTCACTTTTCGCGTTATCGTTTCGCATTTCGCGTTTCGCATTTTGAGATTGCCCTATCTTACCCCTTTTGCCCATTTTCTTACCTTTTCGTATTCTTCATGGAAGACAGGGAGTTCTTTATCGACCAGCACTCCGATCTTGAACTTGTCCTTTAATTCTTCTTCTTTCATCTGGGCAGCTTTTTCAATGGTTACTGCATGGTCTTTCTGCCATGTCATCATTTCAACTGCAGAGCCCATGCGGTTCAGCTTCCCATATTGTGTATGGCAATGGCCGATGACCTCCACTACAGAGAATCCTTTCTTATGAAAGGCCTTTTCCATGAGGCTATCCAGCATCTTGGCGTGATATACCGTGCCCCTTGCTACAAAGGTTGCCCCTGCTGTAACGGCGAGCTCAGATATTTTAAAGGACTGTTCGACGTTTGTATATGGCGATGTTGTGGTTTTCATTCCGTAGGGTGTTGTGGGTGAGTACTGCCCTCCGGTCATACCATATACGCTGTTGTTGAGGATGATCGCCGAGATATCGACGTTTCTTCTTGCTGCGTGGATGAAGTGGTTTCCGCCTATTGCAACTGCATCGCCGTCACCCATAACTACAATAACCTTCATCCCGGGTTTTGCGAGCTTAATGCCGGTTGCAAATGTAAGGGCACGGCCATGGGTCGTGTGGAGGGTATTGAAGTCCACATAAACAGGCAGCCTGCCGGTGCAGCCGATACCCGAGACAAGGGCGATCTCGTCTTTGTTGTAACCGCATTCATCGATTGCCCTGATGAGGGAGCCGAGCATAATACCGATACCGCATCCCGGACACCAGACATGGGGGAATTTTTTATCGTGCCTTAAGTATTTGTGGATCAATTTGGTCACTTCAGTCATTAGTGGACCTCCTTGATCTTGCTTAAAATTTCTTCGGGGGTAATGATCGTGCCGTCGACTTTATTGATCGTGAAGACCTTTGCATCGGTTTTGTTTACCCGTTTTACTTCTCTCGACATCTGCCCCATGTTCATCTCGGGTACAATGATCGTCTTTGAGGTCTGGAGCACCTTTTCGACGGCGGTTCTCATAAAGGGCCATATGGTATTCATTTTTAAGGCGCCAACCTTGAGTCCCCTGGCCCTTGCGTCCCTGACAGCTTTTTTTGCGGATCGTGCCACACATCCATAGGCAATAATGGTGGTTTCGGCATCGTCTGTTTCAAAAAATTCACCGATCTGCATCTCGGCGAAGTGCTGGCTGATCTTTCTGAATAAACGTCTTATAAAAGGGTCTATTTCATCGGGTCTTGATGTCGGGAAACCTCTTACGTCATGGGTCAATCCCGTAACATGATACCGGTAGCCTTCACCGAAGTTCGCCATGGCGGGTACGCCTCTCGGGGTGTCTTCGTACGGGATATACCATTCGGGAGGAACTGTCGGTTTTACCCTGTTGAATATCTCAACGTCTTCATCGTCGGAGAGGGATATCTTTTCCCTCATGTGCGCAACTACTTCATCGACGAGGATAATGACCGGCGTTCTGAATTTTTCTGCCAGATTGAAAGCTGTGATGGTAATGTCGTAACATTCTCTTACTGTGGACGGGCATAAAACGATGATCGGATGGTCGCCGTGCGTGCCCCACCGGGCCTGCATTACATCACACTGGGAGGGCGATGTGGGTAGTCCTGTGCTTGGTCCTGCGCGCATGGCATCCACAACAACGCACGGAACTTCCGCAATGATTGCATAGCCCAGGTTTTCCTGCATAAGAGAGAATCCCGGACCGCTTGTTGCCGTCATGGATTTAACGCCTGCCAGGGATGCCCCGATGATTGCGCCCATACTGGCAATCTCATCTTCCATCTGGATAAAGGTGCCATCGACCTGTGGTAGTTTTACTGATAACAGTTCTGATATTTCTGTTGCCGGAGTTATGGGGTAGCCTGCAAAAAAACGGCAGCCGGCCCGTAACGCACCTTCTACGATAGCCTCATTGCCCTGAAGCAGCAGTTCCTTCTTTGGCTTCTTCTTCAATTTTTTCTCCTGCGTCTATTTCTGGGACACCCGCAAGCGGGTACCCGGTCGCCCCCTCCACAAGCAAAGCTCGTGGAGCCTCCCCTTCTCGCTCGCTTATGCGAGCTGAATATCTCCTGCGTCTATTTCTGGGGCTCACGTCGCCCCCTCCACAAGCAAAGCTCGTGGAGCCTCCCCTTCTCGCTCGCTTATGCGAGCTGAATATCTCCTGCGTTCGTTTCGGCTCTGTCTTTTTTGTCTTTCTTTTTGACGGTTATTGCAAAGTCCGGGCACCTTATCTCGCACCATCCGCAGCCGATACATTTATCGGGTTCTTTTACGTATGGATAACCGGTCTCATCACGTGCAAGGACCCCTGTGGGACAAAATGCCACACATATCCCGCATGCCTTGCACCATGCCTTATAAATATCGATGTTGGTGGGTTTTTTCTTTTTGGAATCCGGCATTATACACTCTTTATGGGAAGTTTTTAATGCATCTGTATTTTAATACTACAGTGAATTCAATCGGTCAAGTCTTTTTGCAACTATTTCCGGCAAAATATAATCCCGCTTCCCGCATGCTTTCTTTGCTTGCAAAATGACTCTCTTCTTCGCCTATACGTATAGTGCCTACAAAACAAGCATAGGGACATAAGGGGACATCCTATACTTCTCCTGTCAAGTAAATTTTTACCAGAAAATAATCCACATAAAATCATGTTGTTATAACGTACTCTTTTTTCAGTACGCACCTCTCCTGTCGGTTCCTATATAGAACTTT
>Ga0209749_1002988_pt1 | contig 10029 bp, 9 predicted proteins | sample EPASupsiteSAE347_FD_187267 | JGI IMG/M metagenome (GOLD analysis project Ga0209749, IMG submission 187267) | Bioremediated contaminated groundwater from EPA Superfund site, New Mexico - Sample SAE3-47 (SPAdes) (version 2) | ecosystem: Environmental > Aquatic > Deep subsurface > Groundwater >... | reverse complement strand
TGTAAAACTGTCTAAAACCGAAAAAATCTAAAGAAAATGATGAGAAAAAGGGGATGGTCAATTTAATCCGGAAAGAAGGTGGTCAATTTACTCCGGATTTAGGTGGTCAATATCACCGGATTTTGCAATCAACGACTAATTTGGATTGTTTTGATAGAAATAATTTTTTCATTCACTTTGTATTTTGAATAACTGTTCTATCTACGAATGATAATGCCTTAAATTTGCAAGCACTCACACAATCATTACAAACAGTACAATTTTGCGGATTCTGAATTGTAATATGAACTCCATTTTCATCATTAACCATTGCCAATACATTACGACGACATTTTTTTAGACAAACTTTACAACAGGTGCATTTATCTGGGTCTATATGAATTACTTTATTGGCTTGATTTTTTTTACGAAAAACTTTCTTTACAATAAACAGAACAAGAAGGACCAGACTTACAACAATAATAATTTTCATTTGAGTATTGAATTCTATTTCGGAACTGCTATCATTGAATAACCGAAAGTGTAGATAATGTGTTAGTTATTTGTTATGGTTTCATTTTTAAGCCCTTTGTTCAGTTTCATAACAAATACACCTGTTAAAATAACAGTAAGGACATCTGCAACAGCCTGAGCATAGATTACTCCATTCAAACCTATAATATTGGGAAGTAAAAGAATAGCCGGAATAAAAAAGATTCCGTTTCGGCTCATACTCAGAATTCCGCCTTCTTTTCCTTTTCCTAAAGCAAGAAACAAAGTTGAATATACACTCTGGAACCCAAAAAAGATGAAAACAATACCATTTGCAGTTAACATACTTTTACCTATGGAAATAACAGCGTTGTCAGAGCTAAACCATTGCATCACATTTTGTGAAAAAAGTATCATAATTAGGGCAAACACTACACAGAAAGAACTTGTCCATTTTACAGCAAGTTTAGTTGCAAAATTTAGTCTGACAATATTCTTTGCACCATACGCATATCCGGCAAGGGGTTGAAAGCCTTTTATAAAACCAAAGACTACAAATGTACCGATAGCCAATATTCTTATTACAATTCCTACAGCGGCTATGGCTGAATCACCAAATCTACTCGCTGCAGAATTAGTCATTCCTTGCGAAATACCAAAAAGCAATTGAAAAAGAAGGATAGGAACTCCTACTTTGAAGATTTCAGCCAAAATTGTTTTATCAAATATGACATATTGAAATGAAATCCTTAATTGTCCTTTCTTTTTCAATAAATAGATGACATACATGACCGAAGTTATTAATTGAGAGAAAACTGTTGCCCACGCTGAGCCACTAACTCCCCAATTAAAAACAAATATAAAAATAGGGTTGAGCACAATATTTATCCCTGCACCTATTAACATTGCTTTCATCGTCAGTTTTGTAGCACCTTCGGCAGTAACAATGTTATTCATTGCAACATAAAAAACAGAAAAAAGAGTACCTGAAATATAAATCAAACTAAATTCTTTGGCGTAAGGCATAATAGAATCGGTTGCTCCAAGTATTTTTAAAATTGGTTCAATAAATATGATAGAGATTGCTATTACTAAAGCCTGAAAAATTAATACCCCAAAAATAGCTGTTGAAGCTGTTTGGTTTGCCCGATGATAGTTTTCTTCACCTAATAACCTAGAAATATAAGATGCTGCACCCGTTCCAAATGTCATTCCAATACCGACAATAATTTGATTTATGGGAAAGGCAATAGCTATTGCTCCGACCTGACTGGTTCCCAACTTGCCTACAAAATAGGCATCAACAACATGATACAAGGCACCAACAAGCATCCCGACCATTGTTGGAATACCTAACTTTAAAAGTGCTTCCGAGACTTTAGCATCACGCAGTAATGCAATTTTTTTTGTTTCCATTTTCACTCATTTTAATTTTGAAACAAAAGTACTGCGTATTAAACGGGTAAAATAACCGTTTTCTGCTAAATAATATCCCTAAAACGCAAATCTTATTTTGAAAGGTATTGTTTAGGGTTTATCCCAAATTGCTTTTTAAATGCTTGTGTAAAATGGCTCAGATTGGAATAACCCATAGCGTAACCTGTCTCAGAGACAGAATGTTTTTTTGAGTCCAGCATTTCTTTAGCTCGATTCATTTTTTCAGTCAGGTTAAATTGTGAAATATTTTTTCCGAACACTTGTATGAACAATAACTGTAATTTCCTGACACTCATTCCACATTCAGAAGCCAATGCTGTTATTGGTATTTTTTGGGGAATATTATTGAGAATTTGATTTCTTGCTTTGAAAATCTGCTCTATATCCTTCTGGTTAATTCTTATCGTCCTTTCATTTTCTTGCCTTCGTTCTATTTGTTCAAGAAACAATGTAAACAACTCCATTGTTTTGGTATGCAGTGATGCATTAATAATTGGTGATTTTGTTTCAATAAGTTTGTGAATAGATTTAATAATGTATTGCATTTCTGATGTTAACGATTCAAATATATAAAAAGGTTTGCTACTTGAGACCAAATTATACAGGTAACTTTTCCCGTTTTTATCTAAATTAGAAATTAGCCATTTTTTTGTAACAGTAATCGTTAGCTGATAATCTTTTATGTTTGAAGGGACAGTCCATTTTGATGAAATTTGTGATGATGGCATAAACAATCCGTTTTCGGTGTGAAGACCTATTGTTTTTGTCTCAGATTTAATATTTTGTTTCCAAGAATTTTCCTGATTATAAAAGAAAATAGGGAATAGATCAGAAGATTCCGAAGGTTGTCGTACAAATTCTATTGAATCAAAAATTTCAAAATATAGATATGTTAGTGTGAGTCCTTCAAAAAAGTAAAATTGTTTCATAAATCCTTTGCCCAAAGTAGAAGGGAGTCTAAAACAATTGTCTTTAACTGTTTGTCCAAATTGTGAGGCAAACAATTCAATCCATTTTTGAGGTGAATTTTGTCCAGAGAATTCTATTTTCATATTCACTTAATAATAGTAGAGGGTTTCGATTCGTAAATAACGAGCGGTGCGATTGCAAAATTGCAGCTCTTTTGCAAACCTTTGGCTTGTGCGTGGGCATGTGAGGGTTTGCAAATGTGCCGCAATGTGCGAGGGATTATTTTAAACCCTAATGTATCCCGAAGGATGCAAAGCGGGTGGGCAAAAAAAAATAAGACCCATGCGGTGGGGTTTCCAGTTGAACTAATCCAATATTTTATTTTCAAATCACTTTTCAAGTTAGTCGTTATTTGTCTGCTGTGTCTGTCTTTCTACACTTGTTGCCAACGGTTGACGGTATGGTTAGTTGCCGATTCCGAAGCACTTACCTGTCAAGCTACAACTACTTTTGATACGAGCTGTGACGCTTGGATAAGCACTACACCGGCAATTAACTATACCGTTTGTTGGCAACTGGTGTTCATTCTTTATCTTATTTAGCATCAAATATATATCATATTTTTCATCTACAAACCTATCAAGATGAATTGTTTTTCAATCAGGGTGGATGGTGCGTTGGGGGTTTTATTTTTTTTAGCGGAGGGCTTTTAAAACCTTTCAAGTTACACGATTGTTACCATGCGGGTGGCAAAAAGGACAAGCTCTTTTGCAATTTTTGGTTTGCGGGTGGGCTTTGTGCGAATTGCAAATGTGCTTGGACTTGTGCGGAGGCTTGCTCGAACTTTTCAGTTTACTTGTTGTATTTCTCAGTTCGCTTGTTTAATTCCGCAGTTTGTTCCTTGATACTTGCAGTTGATAGTTTGAAAGTCTCAGTTCGTTTCTTGAAACTTTCAGTTTGAATATTTAAAACCGCAGTTGTCGTATCGACAACCGCAGTTTATATATTGATAAAGTGAGTAGATTATTCAAAGAATGAAGTTGTCTGTTTGCAATTATACTTTGACTGCTTTAAACTCCAACTTTGATACTTGTTTGTATTGGGGACTTGTTGCTCCATAGAGCGATTTGATATAAGTTTTGGTGTCGAGGGCTATATCAACCAAGCCTGTGTTTGGTTTGTAGAGAATGTCGTTGCGAGAAATACGGGCGTTGCTTAATGGTGTGGTGGCGGTTACAACGGCTGTATTCTTTGTTTTTAAATCATTATATAGGGTTGTTAATGCCGTTACTTTTAAATCTGCCTCGTTTGGTGCGTATAGGGTAACACTTGACAATAATTTGATGAGTTTGTCGAAATTGTCTAAACGACTGTCGTAACTCATTTGTGATGAGGAAATTTCTTTTGTTTCTTTTCCTTCGGCTGTTGCTGTTGCAATTTCTTCTTCGGTCTTTTTTGCGGTTGCTCTTGAACCTTGTATTTTACGAACCAAAGTTTTTGCACTCTCGTCCACTTGTTCGGTGGTGTCGGTTGCTTTAAGTGCATTGTTTACTCGGGTAATGAGTTTACTTAATGGTTCAAATGCTGCTTCTCGGGCTGCAACTGCATTACTGTATGCAGGAAGTGCAGCGTTTACTGCATTAATTGCGTTTTTAGCACTGGTTGAAAGGGTTTGCAATGCTGTCAATTTGATGGAAGCTTTTGAAGGGTTGTAGGCTGTGCCGTACCCTGTAACAAATGAAATTAAATCATCGAAATTTGCTGCATTTTTTGCGTGTCCTGTTTCTGATGTACTTGCCATAATTGTTAATTTTAAAGATTAATAAATAAAGGGTGTCTAAAGTGATATAATTCTATAAAGTTCGATTTTACAGTTTTGTTTTTTTAGTAATTTAATTCAACGGTGTAATATTTTAATACTTAATCCTTTTTGAGCTGACCATCCTTCTTTATCGGTAAGGCTTATAAAAAAGTGATAATCACCATCGTCAAACAATCCGGTTGCATTTCCCGTAGGAATAGTGATTGAAAGATTTGTTCCATAGGCTTTTAACCCTTTGTCAATATCATAATCTTCGATGAAAGTGAATGGGTTGACCGCTGTTTTAATGGGGTCGAGATTACATTCCGTTACTTCGGTACTATGAGAATGGTGGTCGAAATTGTTGTGTATATCAATGCTATATGAACCAAGTTGCACATTATCGGTAAATTTTACTTTTAGGATAAAAGTTTCGCCGAAATAGAGGGTATCGCAACTTACGGGAAAGGCATCCTGAATGCTTAAATCAATTTCGGGTTTTTGGTTGTCGATATCTTCATCTTTTTCGCATGAATTAAAAGCGAATATGAAAGACATTATAACTGCAATTATTCTTATTTTTTTCATTTATAAAGTAATTTAACAGCAGGTTGATAAACAACCTGCTGTATTATTTATAATCGGAGATTTAATTTATAACTATAGGATAATGACTTGAGAATGTCCAGTTCCCACCAAAAGAGTCTTTGCTTTTTACCACGATATAATAATTGCCCGGAGTCCATGTTGCGGCCTTGGGCGTAATATTATTGTCCATGGTAGCACCTACAACGATACTTGCAGAAAAACTATATGAAGTAGGCGTTGAAAAGTCGTGATTGTGAAGCAATGTAATGGTGTTCCCATCATTAACACTTGCATCAGCCAGAGCTTGGTCAACACGAACCAGACCAATATAAATCCCACCCAATGCTATATCATCACTTACAGAACCGGAAATGCTAATAGTTTGTCCTGTTGAAAAAGCTTGATTGTCTGTTGGGTTTGATGTAATTGTGATTGTTGGTGCAACAGCATCAGATGGAGCATGAATGGTCAGGTCTTCGATTTCAATAGATGATTGCTGACCATTTTCATCTGTTACGATAAAATGGAAACAGTATGTTCCGGCAGCCACAGTAAGCGGAATGTCAATGTGTTTGTGAAATGTTGTGTTTTTTAAATCTTTAAATTCGGTATAGACACTATCAAATGTCCACGCATTGCTGTTGTCTTCCTGATGGATTAAAACTTCGATTTTGCTTATTTTTGCCTCGGCGGTTACTTCGGCTTCAACATGTAAATCGCTGCCAATAATTCCAACATGGCTATTGCTTGTCCCTAATTCCATTCCACTTATTACTGGTTTTGGTACAACCTCATCATCTTTTTCACATGAGGTAAAGATTAAACCTGTTACGAGTGCGAACGCGACTAATAATACTTTTGTGTTCATAATTTTTAAAATTAAATTGTTATACATTATTTACTTTCGTTTGATTTTACCTGAAAAAGGGATTGAAATATTCATAATGAAATTTCTACCTGGTTCAGGTACATTTATCAGCCTGTAATAGCTGGTATGATTAAAATACTTGGTGTTTAACAGGTTTTGAACCTGAAATGAGATGGTTAGTTTTTGATTTTTCAGTTTTACATCACCTCCCAAACCCACATTAATAACCTGATAACCATCAGTTGTTTCTTCAGGGGGGACAATGTTATTCTGTGGGGCTGCAAGTTTGTAGTCAACCGATAAATATGCGTTTTCAACGAATTTTATTTTCTGCATTTGATACTTCGCATTCAAAATAACCGAAGCGGGTGGCGAAAACGGTAGGGTAAAACCCTTCTTTTCGCCAGATTGTTGTTCGGAATAAACATATTCGCCAATGAGACCAACCTGCAACGGTTTTAACAACTGATAGTGTGCATGTATTTCTGCACCGTAGCGTAAAACCTCACATTGCGTGTAATAGAAGACCTGATTACCGTTACCATAAAGCCTGTCGTGCTCCGAACTTGGATTGAGGTAAATATACTTGGTGAAGTAATTCAGAAAAGGAGTAACCCCTATCGCAAAATTTGATGAATTATATTCTAACCCTGCATCAAGTTGATAGGATACTTCGGGCAATAAATCGGCATCGCCAACTTCGTAACTGAAATTATGATAATTTACGCCGTTTGCTGCCAACTCTTTTGCAGAAGGCATACGGAAACTCTTTCCCAGATTGGCTTTGAACGACCATTTTTCGGGATTGTAATTATACCCTAACGACCACGAAACATTAGAAAAACTCCGATTTATGTTATCTGCTCTTTGAAGATATTGGTATGTTGTATCATTATTGCTTACTACAGGAGACGAAAACCAGTCGGAGTACGCTTGGGTTTTGATGTTCCCTAAATCGTACCGCAAACCTATTTGGACAATACTCTTTCCCGACAAAGCATATTTCCCAAACATAAACCCTCCAAGATTGAACTGTTTATAGGCAGGGATAATAAAACCTCGCCCACTGATTCGGTTGTCTTGATAATCGCTATTAATCCCACTATTGAACTGAGCTTTATCGTTTATTTTGTACGAAAATTTGAGGTTTCCGGAATATACATACTTATCAAACTGAAGTTCCAAATCAGGGTTAGCCTTCATAGCATCTGGATATGCTGCCGGCATATATCCATGACTAACATATTGACTCCATTCCTGCCGAAAATTTCGCTGAAACCCGAAATCGGTCTCTATCTTCGCCTTACCGAAATTATACTGGCTTGTATTGATTGCCTTGAAATGGTTGACTTGTTGATATGGATAATTAATATCCCTGCTCGATTTATCGTGTAGTTCTGTGTCAACATTCCGAGGTTCTAAACCATGGGCATTAGCAAAAAAACCGTTTTTACTATAAACATTGCTTATGTAAAACTTGCTTTGAAACCTTGTTTTTATAATTCCCAGTGTCAAATGCAAGTTTTGTTCTTTTCCGGCAGTGTTTCGCAAATGATTTTTATACAAGGGTGCTCGATAAGAGTAAATATCCACGCTATCCGTCGGAACTTTATAATCGCCATAATCGAGTATGGTTGCACGAAAATCGGCAAATAACCATTTCTTCCTGCCGTACAACGAAATTGAAGTCCCCACAAAATCATTGTTTGTTTTTCCCGATAAATCAACAGAACCGCCATACGAGCTATCAGCAGCAAGTTTTCTGTTTTTCATATCAATTACACCTCCCATTGCATCAGAACCATACATAAGCGATGCAGGGCCTTTAATAATTTCGACATTGTCTATTGCATACTGGTCAATTTCAAGTCCGTGGTCGGCTCCCCATTGTTGGGCTTCATGTTTAATATTGTTTTCCACCACTACGACACGATTGAACCCAAGCCCCCGAATAACAGGTTTTGACTGTCCCGAACCAATATCAATAGTGCTTACTCCCGGTAATCTTTCGAGTGATTGCATAAGGCTACCACCAAGGTTTTGTTTCAGATAATCATCGTTCACTATTTCAATATTAAGCGATTGTTCTTTTTTTCGTGTTTCTGTATAATTATCGGTTACAACTACTTCTTGTAATGTTAAGGCAGAAACAGACAGTTGGGCATTAAAGACTTTGTCCCTGTCAATTTTCAAGGTGTCTATGGTTGAGTTGTATCCTATAAAAGATATTTCAATTCTATAAATGCCGGTATTTATGCCCGTTATTACAAAATTGCCTAACCTATCAGTAATAGAACCTTTACTTATCGGGAACAGATAAACGGTTGCTCCGGGTAATGGCTGTTTGTTTTCATCCACAACCGTACCTTTTAGCTCATATTTACTTTGTCCAAATGATAAAGTATAAAGAATATTCGTGCACAATAACAGCACGAAAAATTTGCTCATATTGAAATAATTGAGATTAATTAACCCGAAAAATTATAAGAAAATGTTTTATGAAAGGGATTGAGCAGGAGGTGCCCGGGGTGACTTTAACGCAAAGACTTCTTGATGCGGTTTGGTAACGGATAATACTTTAAATACCCCACAAATTATTGGAATAACTGCCTCGAAAAAGGGAATATCAGGTAGTGTATTTATTGAAAGTTGATATTCACAAATAGGACAATGGTTGGTTGAATTTGAATGAAAGAATGCTGTTCGGGTATAATCAAGGCAATCGACAGCATTGTGGCAGGGGGCATTGTATGAAATACGATGAGAATGATGCCAGACAATATGAATGGATTGGAATGTGATAGGAAAGATAAATATTCCTAATAAGATTACAGCGATATGTTTTTTTAATTCAAGCAATTTTATTTGAATCTTATTTTTTACAATTAACACATGTGCCTTTGATTATTATTTCTGTTCCTTCTTCTGTATAACCTTCAGGTAATTTTATTTCCTGTATAACCACAGATTCCAAACATTGTACTGAATGGCACTCGTTGCAAAAAAAATGTGCATGTTCTTTTTTATGTATCATTGAATTATCTATAGCAAACTTTATTATTTGGTTATCTACAACAATCTTATGAATTATTCCGTGTTCTTCAAGTGTTTTGAACGAACGATAAAAAGTTGTACGGTCATAATTTCCTAAGAGACGCTCCCTGATTTCATTTTCAGAAAGTGCCTGATTCACAGACATAATCACATCAATAATACCTTCACGACAACTTGTGCGTTTTAAAGAATGGTTATTTAGAATATCAATCGCTTTCATTAATGCAAAATTGTTTTAAATGCAACAATGATGCAAATATAAAAATTAAAAACAGAACAAAAAAATTGAAGATATTTATTTGTCCGATTTTACTTGAAATTCATTATGATTTTTTCTATAGTTTTAACACTAATGCATCCCGAAGGGTGCAAAGCGGGTGTGCAAAAAAAATAAAACCCCATGCGGTGGGTTTCCCATTTGCACTAATCCTGTATATTATTTTCAAATGACTTTTCAAGTTAATAGTTATTGTCTGTCGGAGCAGTTTTCTATGCTTGTTACTAACATTCCCGTAACCGCACTGATTGCCGAAAGAACCAATGATACAGGCAGGAGTGCTTTCCTGCCTGTCATGTATGTTTGAATAAAGTATTCATCATGATAAATATTAATGGTTTATAGTTTTAAGGATACCCCCCCATAAAACATTGTACCATACACTGGGGCATACATAAATGCCGCATCATCTAAATGTCTTTCGTCTTGAACATAATTAAAGATATTATTTACTCCAGCATACAATTTAAACTGGTTGAGTTTTTTAGATACTCTTGTGGAGAATCCGGTGATATTGACCACTTGATTCCGGATTAAATTGACCACCTATAGAAGGGTTGTTTTCGACCCTGTTTCCGGAGCAAACTGACCACCTGATTCCGGAGCAAGTTGACCACCCATTTT
>Ga0209749_1002987_pt1 | contig 10032 bp, 14 predicted proteins | sample EPASupsiteSAE347_FD_187267 | JGI IMG/M metagenome (GOLD analysis project Ga0209749, IMG submission 187267) | Bioremediated contaminated groundwater from EPA Superfund site, New Mexico - Sample SAE3-47 (SPAdes) (version 2) | ecosystem: Environmental > Aquatic > Deep subsurface > Groundwater >... | reverse complement strand
AGCCTTTTTTTCTTCTGACATATCTTTATATTTTATTATTTTATATACTTTTTTCTCTGTGGCAAATTATCCAATATATATTTATGATAATCACCTTTGTCCGGAATCACATTTCTGACACCACCCCGTGGATTTGGTACATCGCCAATATAGCGCGGAATAACATGAAGATGAATATGCAATTGGCTCTGCCCGCCAGCTACGCCGACATTAAAGCCCACATTGTAGCCGTCTGGCTGATATTTGGTTTCTATTTTTTGTTTAACTAATTTTATAACTTGGTACAAATCTACCCACTCCGCATCCGATAATTCAAACCAATCTTCTTTGTGTTCTTTAATAAATATCTCACAGTTGCCATCAGTAACCGGCACTTCAGAAAAACGCGAACTAAAATATTTACTTTCCGCTGCTTGGCGGTCATCATCTGTTTGAATGTCACAAAAGAAACAGGGCATACTATTTTAAAGCCGCCAACAATGAGTCCAAAATCGGCTGGCTGTTTGCCATTACAAAACTGCTATTAAGATCATCCTTCTCTCGCTCTCCGGAAAAATCAGTGATCAGTGCCCCCGCCTCTCTGGCGATAAGCTTACCGGCAACAAAATCAAAATCTTCATTCTCTTCGCTTACTAAAGCTTCTATTTTCCCATTCGCTAAAAAACAAAATTCCATGGCCGGAGACCAGTTCGCCAAAACCCTCTTAGCTCCCGTTTTGTAAATCTTTGCAAATTGGTCCGTATAGTGTCCGATTTTAATTTTGTATGGACACGAAAAAGAAACCGTCGCCTTGTTTATATTATTTATCCCATTTACAGAGATTTTTTTACCATCTAAAAAAGATCCTTGCCCTTTTATGGCATAAAATGTCTGATTGCTTATGGGATCAGAAACTACGGAAAAAATTATTTCGTTATTTTTTAACAAAGCTATATTTGCCGAAAAAAACGGAACACCAATCACAAAATTATTAGACCCATCCAAAGGATCAATTATAAAAGTATTTTTAGATCCTTTGTCTATACGCCCCGCCTCTTCGGATTTTATATTATAATCGGGAAATTCTTTTTTCAGAATATTCAAAATAGCCGCTTCGGATTGAAGATCTGCTGTGGTTACAAAATCAGCTGGCATAGATTTTTCCTCTATATCCAAAATCTGGCCAAAATATTGTTTCAAAATTTGGCCACCGGCTTGGGCTGCTTCAATGATTTTTTTGTATTGCTCTTCCACCCCGTTAGAAATTATAGTGAAATTACTTAAATAAATGTGCTTTTGTACCCCGTTTATATTCATGAATTTCTAACGGGGCACGTGCTTTTGTGCTCTTATTTTAACAGAATAGTCTGTTTTTTTCAAATCAAAAAAACCAACCTCGCAGGTGGCACCGACCTGCGAGGTGGCTGCCACCTCGCAGGTCGTTTTCTTAGCTAATGTTAGCTAAATTCTTAATAATTTTTGCTTGCTTACCTTATAATCAGGTATTGTCTTGGCTACCAACTGCCAAAACTGCTTAGAATGGTTCATTTGCCCCAAATGGCACAGTTCATGGACAATGATATAATCAGCCAAATCTGAGGGCAATAAACATAGGCGATAATTAAAATTTAGGTTACCTTTGCTTGAACAGCTGCCCCAACGGCTACGCTGATTGCGAATAGCTATTCTCTTAAAAGAAAAATTATAAAACTTATTAAAATATTCTAATCTATCGGCTAACAATTCTTTAGTGGCTACTTTATATTTTTTTATCTCACTACTAGAGTGTCTTGTTGACAAAAGGCTATGCCTGTCTTTTACTTTTTTGATATTAGTGACAATCCACTGAGCTCGGCTACTGATAAACTGATTAATAAGAAAAATCGGATAAGAGCGCGGCGCCGCTACTACTAGCGACCCGTCAGCAGAAATGCGCAGACGCAAATATCGAGTTCGCGGCGGACGCCGCAGCACAAAATCATGCGGCTCGCCAAGAAGATTTATAACTCGCTTTTCCACGCGCTTCATTTCCCCAGTGCCTCCTGACCAGCTTGAGTATAGGCCCGTATCAAGCCGCCCACTCCTAGCTTTGTTCCGCCAAAATACCGAACTACCACTACCAGCTTATCCATTAATTCTTTTTTCTGGAGCAAATACAAGAGCGGCTGACCGGCTGAAGAGCTGGGTTCCTTATCATTATCAAACTTTTCCCTAAGTATCCCCTGTTCTTTGAGCCGATAAGCATAGACAATGTGCCGCGCATCAGCATACTCTTTTTTAAAATACGCTAAAATATCTTTGACCTCACTAGTAGAGTTAACGTCAAAACTCCAGCCCAAAAACTTGGACTTTTTTATAATGACAGTGGCCAGTGGCTGGCCAAGGGCAGATTTCATTATTGACCGTCAACTATTTTGTCTTTTGCTTTGTCGTGCTTTGTTTGCCAGCCCATACAGCACCAATCATCTTTTTTACCCCTACTCATGAGGCTGAGACCAAAGATTATAAAAAGCACTGGCCAAATATAGCCCCAAAATCCGCCGGTAATAATGCCTACTTCTTTTAAAAGCAGGAGCACGCCGACAACAACTAGAAATAGTCCAAACATATTTTTTAAGGTTAATTATTTATATTAACTAAAAGCCTTGAGATAATCCATGCCTCTTAGTAGTAATAAACCAATGAAAACAATGGCAACCATAGCGACAATGATAACGAAAATCGCCACTGCTATACTTAATAATTTTTTCTGATCGTTGGTCATTAGTCTTAATTATAACAAAATTTCTATTTTAAGGTAAATTTTTTAACCTTTTCAAAACCTCATCAAGATTACTACTGAAAGCTCCCCTATTTTCTAAAGAAATAGTTGAAGCCATGGCAGCAAATTTACCCCTATCCTCAGGGTTATGAAATAAATCTATAGCTCTAATATAAGCTGCCAAATAAGTGTCCCCAGCACCAGTCGGATCAACTAATTTTTTAGGAGGGAAAGCCGGTATTTTATAATATTTATCTCGAGTAAATATATGCGAACCTTCTGAGCCTTCTGTTATAATCATATTTTCTAGACCATTGTCTATAAAAAACTTACCCATTTCTTCCAAATTATTTTTATTGGATACGAATTTAGCCTCATTTATATCCAAAAAAAGATACTCCAAGTATGGCAAAACTTCAATCAGATTTTCCGGATTTCTCCATATCAACTCCCCCTTTTGAGGATAAGAAAACATACCAAAGTTCCCTGATATTAATTTTTTATGTTTTAACTTCAAAAATAATTCTTTAGGAGTGTTATCATGAAACAACGAAACAATAACAATATAATCAAATTTTTCTAGTTTATTTATCAAGCTTTCTGTGGGCTCAATAACGTTTGGGCTGTATTTAACTTTAACAGTGCGATGATTTGGATTTGAGCTAATATATTCAGCGTGAAATTCTAGAGTCCCCTCAACATTTATATGCTCTATCTCTATGCTAGGGAAATTATCTTCCACCCAATCTTTATGTTTTTTATTAAAACTTATAAATGCTGTAGCCTCCACGCCTAATTTTTTTAAAGCATTGGCAATATAATAAGAGCACCCGCCTAATTGTACCTTACAATTGCCGTCAATCGTAATAAAATCTTTGCAAATCGGACCCAGAACTGCTACTCTCATATTTTAAATATTAATATCTTTTGTTTGCCCTCTAGCTGTAGCCTTTATATTGGGCCCATCAATCTTAAAAGCCACCCCTTCACAATTATTTATAGAAGCATCATGAAAATTCTGACTCATAAAATGTAACATTGCATTTTCATGGCTAAAGGCTAATACTTTAATATTCTTTTGCGGCTGTTCCTGATTTATTTTTCTTTGAGCCATCCGCATCAATCTAACCATACCTTTAAATTTTTTATCATACATATTCTCAGCGGTTCTTATATTAGGAAAAATCTCTTGTATCGCTCTAGAATGTTTATGATAGTTTCTACCCCAGGTACCCTGATTATCACTCTCAATAATCTTCCTAGCTTCTACCCAGCGCCTTTTTGTGTCTTCTGATACAAAATCTTTGTCTTTGACGGCTTCTTCCAATTGATCCTCTGGAAAGAAAACAAAATCAAGCAACATGTTTTCAATGTTTAGAGATAATGCCTCCACCTTCCTTATTTCTCCTTCACCAATTTCTTCAACTATCTCATTTCTAACATTTTCTGGCACAATGATTTCAAATCCTCTTTCCTTGGCCACATCTTTATATATCTGAGCCGTTTCAATAGCCCGCACTAAATCGCTAGAAGCAAAAAATATAGCATCTCTTTCTGGATCAAGCTGATCAAAAAACTTCTCTGCTTCAGTTCTAGCCAGCTCCTGCCCATCTGGCGTCAAATCACTGCGAAAATCTTGTGTTTTAGGATCAAAGGCCGCCTCTGGATTATCTGAACCAATTATCGCTTTATTACCTTGATATTGGGCCAAACTATGACGTATAACAAAAAATTCATCATCTCTTTTCCCTCCATCCGTTACTAATCCTTGCTCCATTTTTTCCATAATCTCGTATAGTTAACATCATACTTAATTAAAGTATAGCAAAATTCAAACTAACAAAAAACCCCTACTCATATATAGGGGTACAAAACTCACGATCTCTCAGCTATTTGCCAGGCCCGATAGTGCCACAGCAAGGAGGGGCGCTGGGTCAACTATAGACTGACATAATAGCTGGGAAATCATCAGCCAAAATTTAGGGTTTTTAATTTAACATAAAAGTTTAAGGGTTGTCAAATACCCAAAAATATTCTATATTTAGCTTAAATCAGCCAAATTTTATTCCCCTTCGCCTAAATACCCACGATTTATCGTGGGGATGACGGCGAAATGAACCATCCGAAGCTTTAGCGAAGGATGGCATAAGGCTTCGAGGAATGAAATAAATATTTAAGCCGCTTCACTCTTAAGTGTGAAGTAAACAAGGGTATTTCATGAGTAATTTAGCCTACAACAAAGAAGCGGGCTTTAACTTCAGAATCATAGAAGAATTTGAGGCCGGTTTGGTTTTGACTGGAGCTGAGGTCAAATCCATGAAATCGGGACATTTGAGCTTAAAAGGTGCTTTTATTTCTATAAAAAACGGTCAAGCTTGGATAAAAAAAATGCATATACCGCCTTACCAAAAGGCCTCTAGCCAAAGCCTGATAAACTATAATCCTGATCACGACCGCAAACTGCTCTTAGCCAAAAAAGAAATCATCTATTTAGCCCACAAAACCGATGAAAAGGGCTTGACAATCATACCCCTTTCAGTGTATACTACGCGAAGGTTAATCAAGGTAAAAATTGCCTTGGTTAAAGGAAAAAAGCAATTTGACAAACGAGCCGACATGAAAAAACGCGATGTCGGACGAGAATTAGCAAGAAAGATAAAAGATTTCTAAACTTGGGGATGTCATATATTCGATGTCAGATGAAATAATATACGGCAAGTGGAGTTCTCGAACTCGATAAAATCGAAAAAAATAAGTGCAAAAAACACTTTAGCCAAAGTAAAAGAACTGTTTACAGTTCCTAGCTTGGCGCCAGTCTTGGCATAAATTTGCCTCGACCGTCTCTTGATTGCTCGCCTGAGGTGATCAAAGGGGCGTCAATAATCAGGCTAGAAACAGCGGATGTTAATGCTACTGTTTCAAAACCAATAATTAACTAAGCTGTTGGTTTTTTGTCAGTTTTACAGCCAACAGTTGAAATCACAAAATTGACTAAACTTGTAGAAATGTATTAGGACATTTGTCAGACAGGGGTGTGATACCCCTCATCTCCACCATTCGACTCCGTCCCGCTTGGCGGGACTACGCTCATGGTCTCCATCCTCGTTCGCTTATTGCGAACTCGGATTACGACCACTTACTAGGAGTCGAATGCCCTGAGCGACTTGTGGTGAGCGTAATCGAACCAAGCCGAAGGGCATAAACAAATTATTCATATGTTTTCTTCACCCCTAAAGGATGAATAAAACACCACTTATAAACTTAAAAGTAAACGTATTAACAACAATTTTTACCGACCTTGGCAAAATAGGAACATCAGCAAAAAGTATCGCCTCAACGAGCAGATTCGTGTGCCCGAAGTAAGAGTAATCGACGAAAATGGCGAACAGCTGGGTGTTTTGGCAACCCGCCAGGCTATTGATATGGCTAGCGAACGAGGTTTGGACTTGATAGAAGTCTCGCCTCTGGCTCAGCCTCCAGTTTGCAAAATCATTGACTACGGTAAGTTTCAATATCAGCAAAGTCATAGCCAGCAAAAAACCAAAAAAATTGACACCAAGGTCATCAGATTATCACTCAATATTGGCCAGCATGATATAGAGGTTCGGCAAAAGCAAGCCAATAAATTTTTAGGTCAAGGCCACAACGTCCGCCTAGAATTGAAACTACGCGGTCGAGAAAAAGCCTTTAAATTTAAAGCTATTGATGTTGTCAAACAATTCTTAACTGCTTTGGGTGATGTCTACAAAACAGACAAAAACATTGAGCAACAAGGTTCAATCATTAGCACTACTATCAGTAAAAAATAATTAATATTGGTCACACAGTCATATGAAGCTCAAAACTAAAAAACTGTTGAAAAAAAGAATTAAAGTAACTGGCAAGAAAAAACTCTTGATTCGCAGTGGCGGTCAGGATCATTTTAATTCTCGCGAAAGCGGCAAGGTCACCAAAAACAAAAGACGGGATAAAGAAATATCCCCTGCTAATGTCAAAACCGTTAAGCAACTTTTACCTTATTTATAAACTTAAAATCTTTGTACTCATATGCCTAGAGTAAAACGAGGAACCGCTCACGTCAAACGCCGAAAAAATATCCTAAAGGAAACTAAGGGATATAATTGGGGTCGTAAGAAAAAAATTAAGCTCGCCCATGAAGCTATACTTCATGCCGGCGCCCATGCCTTGGCTGACCGCCGCAAAAAAAAGCGGGTCAATCGCCGCTTGTGGCAAGTCAAGCTCAATGCCGCTCTAAGACCTTTGGGTTATAAATATTCTACATTTATTGATACCCTCAAAAAAAATAAATGCGAATTAGACCGCAAAGTTTTGGCAGAAATAGCTGAAAAAAATCCTAAAGCTTTTGCTGAGCTAGTAAAAAATCTAAAATAATTGATTGTAACCCCTCCAACCTCCCCTTAACAGGGGAGGTTTTTTAAATGAATCTTTTTTTAAATAATTTGGCTGGCGGTCTTACTTTATAAAACCAAATAGCGAAATAAACTCCAATAGAATCAATAAAAATATCATTGGGTGCTCCATAACGACCAGACACAAAAGTCTGATGAAATTCGTCAATCATGGCATAAGTGACGGCCGCTATTATAGCCAAAAGTAAATAACCCCGCTTATGACTATCAAAACTAGAAGCAATAAAATAAGTCAGCACAAAAAATACAAACATATGAGCAAATTTGCGCAAAACAAAATCATAAGAGTGAGGAAAACCACTCTTGAGGTCTGGCACCGATGATAAATAGAAAATAAGAACGCCCCAGAGAGCTGCTAGCAAAAGAAAAAACAATTGCTGTTTTTGCTTGGTGCTTAGTTTCATAACTATATTATAGCAAATTTTAGATAAAAAATAAAAGAATACCGCGGGTTCGCTTGTGCGAACCCGCGGTCAAAGACCCAAAACCTCCTAGAGATTTGTGCGTGAGCCTGTCAAGAGCTCCTTGAGAAAGCAAAGATGCAAGTAGATGTCGGCCACTGCCAAACGAATTGACTTAGGCCGCAAAGGTTCCCAAACTCGGCCGCGTCTCATCTTCTTTTTCAGAGCATCCCAGTGCTCCTCAATGTCCTGCCGAGTTGTCCTAGCGCTAACCAACTGTCTGGACAGTTGAGGGGTACGTGGTACTTTGAGCCCCAGAGACCTATAGACACTGCGCAGATCTGCGGCTTTGAGCGATAGCCACCGACCGCTACGCGAAGCGACCAAGTTGCTTATCTTGCTCTCTACTTCGCTCCTTTCCCGAGACTGAAGCCAAACCTCCACCATAGTTCTGACCAGCCGAAATGTCTTTCTCCACATCTTGAGATGTTCTCTCAAGTTGTAGAATTGAAACTCAGCCCAGCTCAGCCTGGGAAAAGTGCTACGCCTGGAGTGGCGACTACGCAGACGAATGAAGCCGGTCACCATCGGATGACGGCCAGTCACCTCCAGAGAGTTTTTGTACCAGGTCAGGCTCCAAAACCGCTTCCAGTAGTTCTCTCTGTCGTTGGCCTTAAGAACGCGAACCATGTTCTCTACTGAGTAGATCTTTTGCCAAGCGTAATTATACGCCCGGAGCAACTCTTCTCTACTCATAAGAGGATGATCCTTTACCACCCCGGAGAAACAGTCATAGGCATTAAGGTCGCTGTCCATAGCGATTCCAGCCTTGAAGAATCCCGTGTGGTCGTCGGCGCCCGGAAGCGGCGTGGCGATGAAGAAGGTGATGAGGTCTGGCTCCAACTCCATGAGAGTGTCCACGTCACGGACAATGGACTCCATGGTGTCTTGAGGTAGGCCAATCATATAGCCATATTGCACAGCTACGCCGACTTCACGCCAGGCCCTATTGAGATCACGGTACTCTTCAACGTGGTTCTGCCTTTTACCTATCTCCTTGAGATTGGCTGGATTGACGGTCTCCAAGCCGATAAAAGCCGTGGTGCATCCCGCGGCCACTGCCTTGGCTATAAATCCATGAATCTTATGGCACTGGGTATCTACCTGTACCATAAAACTCACACTGATGCCCTCATCTCTACGCATAGCAATCAGGGCATCAAAACGTTCACGCCAAAGCGGGTCACGGGAAGCATTGTCCGAAGTGAAAAAGTAAGAGTTGACTCCTCTCCTCCAGTTGTGGCGGATAGCATCACAAAAGACCTGCACTCCACGAGCGCGGATCTTCATGCCTTGGACGTTTCTGATGGTACAGAAATCGCAGGTATGTGGACAGCCGCGGCAAGCATCGATTGTGCTGGATTGAGGAAAAGCGAAGTGATGCCGCAAAGACCAAAGCGGCTCAGGAGCGATCTCTTGAACCAAGCTGGGCTTATCGGCCAAGTAGTTATAGATCCTTCGCAATTTTCCCTGCTGGAAATCCTGTAGCAGACCGAGCATCCTGCTCTCTGTCTCGCCAGCAAAAAGCGTCACGCCAGCGCTCGTCAGGTTGTCCAAGCCAAGTTCTCTGTGAGCCCTGCGGCTCATAGCACTGCCGTCTTCTGGAAACTGCTTGAGTACTCCGGAGACGTGGAAGCCGCCGATGATTACCTGGATCCCTCTTGTTTGGAAATCCAGAGCAAGATCGGTTGCTCTGGCAAACTCGTTTGTCTGAACTCCAACTAGCATGACCAGATTCTTTGCAGGCAACATACGACAAAGACGCGCAATCCTGGCCGGATTGACATCCTGGACAGTCTCATCATACTCGCGCATGATGATTCTCGTTCTCATACCCAAACGCCAGTTCTTCTGAATGTCTCTGATGAGGCTACAGATAGTGGCCTGAGTGTTGCTAGGCAGGATTGCTTTCCAGCTACGATTTACGAAGCCATCTTCGCTGTCGTATCTGGACACCTTGATGACCACGATGCCGAGCACTTGTTTGCGACTCAAACAGGCCCAAGCGCTCACACACTGCCGGACAAATTCACGCCGAACTGCCCTGACAGTAATAAGCAAATTGGACCAAAGGATGATTTGACGCGTTGCTGACCAAAATATTCCTAGCTTGTTCATGACCCGCCCCTGCTTTCTTTCTATTTCTAGAAGGTTTTTGGTTGACAAACAACGATTGACTTGCTTATTTTAGCCCGCTAATCACAAAAAAGCAAACAAACCCCGCCCTGCGAATGCGGGGCGGGGTTAAGTATAAAATTCGTACAATTTATAAACTACTCAGCTTGTCCTTTTTCTACACCTTGGCCTAATTTTTCCTTAGCACTAGCCAAAAATTCCTCTAACTTTACTTTTAGCTCAGCTACAGACTTTTCAGGGTCAGTATAATCAAAGTTCTCTATTA
>Ga0209749_1002986_pt1 | contig 10038 bp, 7 predicted proteins | sample EPASupsiteSAE347_FD_187267 | JGI IMG/M metagenome (GOLD analysis project Ga0209749, IMG submission 187267) | Bioremediated contaminated groundwater from EPA Superfund site, New Mexico - Sample SAE3-47 (SPAdes) (version 2) | ecosystem: Environmental > Aquatic > Deep subsurface > Groundwater >... | reverse complement strand
CACCTTGATCTTGTAGTCATTGCCCACAAGGCCTGTTGCTGGAATAGCCCAGTTCCACGAGCCACTCCCGCCGCTTCCAACGGGTGCGGTTACAGCTCCTTTCAGTGTAGCACCCTTGAAGAACTCGATCTTGACAGATGTCCCTGGAACACCCGTGTAGGTCCAGGTGATGGGGTGAGTGGTGCCACGCTGCCACGTCTCTCCGCCATTGGGAGAAGTAACAGTAATGGCGCTCACCACAACAAAGTTCTGCCCGGTTACATTGGCTCCATTGAGGCTAACCGGGATGCTCTGGGGAGAGAGGATATAACCTGTCTTGCTTGCAGCCAGGGCATATGATCCGTTGAGAAGCCCGATGAATTTATAGTTTCCATTTTCATCCGTTGTGGCGCTCTTTGTTGCTGCGCCCGTGAGAGAGACTATGACTTCGGGCAGGCCGGTTCCATTGAGCTTTACTGTTCCCGAGATCGAGCAGACAGCCGTAGCGTCGTTTATTATTGCAATAATGGCGTCATTGCTGCCTGCAAGCGTTGAGTATAAGGGAGACACGGTCGGGAAATTGCTCGAATCAGTATAGCCCACCACGTAGGCGTTTCGCCATGAGTCCGCGGCGATGGCATAACCAAGATCCTTGCTCGAAACAGGCAGGAGAGTTGAATAAACGAAGGCTGTACCGGTCGCATTCAACTTGCAGACATACGCGTTATGCTTTCCTTGGAAAACTGTCTGTCCGGAGGCTACAAGGGGAAAGTTCGATGACCAGGTCCCACCCGTTAGATAAACACTGCCCGATTCACCCAGTGCAATGCCGTTTCCCCAGTCCTTGTCCGAACCACCCAGATAGGTGGAATAGAGGAGCGCTGTACCTGAAGCGTTAACTTTGCAAACGAAGGCGTCATAGTCACCGCCTCCATAGGCAGACTGCAGAGAGTTGTTTATCGTTATCGGAAAGTCATGGGAGCTGGTCTGGCCTGTCACATAGGCATTTCCTGCAGAGCCCACGACAATATATCCACCCTCATCGTAGCCGGCCCCACCCAGGTAAGTCGAATAAACGAGAGAGCCCGAGTTATTTAATTTCGATACAAAAGCATCGTAATTGCCGCTGAGATTTTGTTGTAGGGGATTGATCACCGGGAAGCCAGATGATCCGGTATATCCGGTGATGTAGGCATTTCCAACTGCATCGATAGCCACCATACGTGGTACATCGTCCGATGAGCCTCCCAGGTATGTGGAATAGAGCAAGGACAAGCCAGTCGAGTCAATCTTGCATACAAAACCGTCAGTTGTGCCCCCACCGTAATGCGGCTGATAGGGCGCCGCCAGAGGGAAGTCGCATGAACCGGTGGAGCCGGTTACATACGTCTTGCCCGAGCCATCCACCACAATTCCGTAACCGATATCATTGCCCGTGCCTCCGAGGTAGGTCGAGTAAACAAGCGCGGAGCCAGAAGCACTCAGTTTGAACACAAACGCATCGCACGTCCCTGTACCGCCAAGGTCAGGTTGAAGGGCACTCTCAAAGGGAAAGTTAGACGACTTTGTATAGCCTGTCACATAGGTATTTCCATCTGAGTCCACAGCAATGCTATATCCGGCCTCATCTCCGGAACCGCCGATATAGGTCGAGTAAACCAGATCCGACCCGGAAGCATTAAGCTTGGTCACAAACACATCACGGCCACCGCCAATGATTGTCTGGTAACCGTTTGGCACCGGAAAATAGGAAGAAGACGTCTCACCTGTTATGTAAGCGTTGCCCAAACCATCCACCGCAATTCCATAACCGATATCATTGCCCGTCCCGCCGAGGTAGGTCGAGTAAACAATCACCGGGTCAATCACGAGGGGAAGGCTGCGATCATATTCACCTATCCGCAATCCTACACGGTTCTGTGCTTCCAGTACATACCCGCCGGAAACCTGCCTTCTTTCACCGCCAATCTCTTGATAGATGAGGGGACTGCGTTGCTGGATATCCCCTTGCGCGGTGTGCAGAACGATATTGCCCCCGGCATCCAGGCTGAGCTCACCGTCACCCTGGAAGGTAAGCCGGATCACGCCGGGATCGATATCGGGCGAAACAATAATATCGTATTCCAATTGTCTCTGGTTGCCATAAAAAGCAAGGTCTATGCCGGGGTAAATGTTCTTGTATCTGACTTTGGCATGTGTGGAAACATCAGTATGCCAGTTTCGAGGGTTGTTTCCGATAAAATGATTGACGGTTCCCGGAAGGAGATCTTCTCCCTCAATCTGTGGCTCGGAGTTTGCGTCGACAAACTGCATCCGAAAAATGTTTTCAGGCACTGAAGGGTCGGCTTGAGTGTGTACTTCCTCATTGGGCACTGCTCGCAAATCTTTTGAATGGGATATCTCAGACGGAGAGTCGGCTTTCTTTAAGGCGAGCACGACTTCGGTACGGGTCAAAAAAAAGTTGTAGCCGATGCCACGGCAAAGGAACTTCACCTGAGGATCCAACTGCCCGTTGTTGGCTTCAAAGTGCAACGGCAGTTTTCCGTAAGATTCTGCCAGACGAGCTCTAGCTCCATTCAGTTCCTGCGATGCTTGCTCAGGTTCCTGTCCGACCTCAATTGCGTTTGAACGCAACCCATTATTTTGGTCCGGGCTGAGTATGGAACTGTCTTGTATGGCATAGCCGGCCACGACAATAAGACTCAAAAAAGCTATGATACAATATCTTTTTTTCATCATATTCCCCTCTCGTTCAGAATGCTCTCTATTGCCAAACGTTTCACCCTTCACCTCAGGGTTGCATCAAGGGAGAAGCGGATACAGTGACCTCAGAATTTCGGGGAGATGCAAAACCCTTTCTTAAAAGGGTGCAGATCTTTTAGAGCGACGCCCCAGAAAGGCTGCGCTCCTTTGGTATGCGTGGATTTGCATTTTATGGCTTCCCGTCTGGACTGTCGTTCTAAAAGATCTGTACCCTTCTTAAAATGAGCTTTTGTATGGCTTCGTGTATGGCTTCCGGCGATATCTGGCTCATGCAATGCTGCTGGCCTAGAGGACATGGCGTAAGATAAGTCCGGTTGCCTTTCTTCGGTTTGAGACATTCTACTTCCGGGCTGCAAGGCTTTGGACATTGGAGATGAATCTGTTCGGGGTATCCATAGGTTTCATGATCCGTAGGTCCCCAGAGAACAACCGCCTTTGCTCCAACCAGATGTGCTGCGTGCATAATGAAATTGTCCGAAGTGACCACGAGATCGAATTTGCGGATGAGCGAAATAAGATTTCTAGGGGTAGTCAACCCTAACAAGGAATATGTATTCCTGATGTGAACATCGGAAAGCCTTCCCACCTGGACCACCAAGGCGCCGTCTTGGCGCAGGAGATCCACCAGGTGATGCCAAAGGGATGGATGCATTTCTTTTCTCGGAGAAGCTGAAGTGGGTGCAATAAGGATATTTTTTTCTCGCCAAGGTATCAATCCCCATAGGCCCGGATCGTCCTCCAGACCTCCTGGCAGGAACAATCTTTCTTCTACAGGAGTCGAGAGTCCGAACATCCTGGCAAGTATCTGAAATCCTCTCTGTTCTCCTGCCCCCAGATCCTCGACGCGCCAATAATCTGTTCCCACAATCGAAGCAGATCGAGGCGGGTGGCCAATGCGAGCTATAGCCGGGTGTCCCTTAAGGATGCCAAGATAATTGGTCCTCCTGATCAGGTTGAATCGCCTGGATGTATCCTTGTCGTAAAGCAGCTTGAGAACCCCGGACACCATAAGTGTATCACCAAGGCCTCCTATAGGATTGATCCAAACTGTTTGGGCTGGATCTGTGGGGTTTTCCATCGATATTACTCTCTAGGGGGATCGAATCTAATTCCCGTAATGGGTTCGAAATATCTTTCGATAAATTCTCTTTTTGCCGCGCACCACGGGCTCTTGTGCGCAAAACTTCCGTGCTGCGCATAGGCATCCAAGGGACATCCTCCATGACATATGGTCCAGAACCGGCAGTTGTTGCACTCACCTTCCTCCAGGATGGCGTTCCGTTCGGCCAGTTGTCCTCGCTGGGGATCTGCCATGATTTCCTCCAGCGAGCTGTCCCGGATGTCGCCATAGTGCAGAAGACCCCAGTCACCGGACCTTCCACAGTGAGAGCATTGTCCGCGGGGAGTAATATTAAAGTAGCCGTAAGCACAGTTGCCCGAGTCGGCGCAACACAAGTCCCGCTTTCCATCCCTAATGATTCGTGTAAGAGATCGAAAGGGCTCGATATTCGGATATCGGTGCGAGTTTTCCCACCAAAGGGAGAAGATGGTACCCAAAAACTGTGCATACTCTTCGGGTGTGATGGCAATGTGCTGGCGAACATCGTCATAGATGAGCACAGGATTGAAATTTATGGCCCCGTTGAGCTTCAAGTTGGTCAGGTAGAAAAATACGTCTTTGGGCTTGGCCAGGGACTTCTTTGTGACAACGTAAATGATACCCCAACTGTAGCCATGTTTCTCCACCGTACGAATTGCTCTCATAAACATGCGGTTATAGTGCTCGGAGTCGACTTCTTTGCCGGGTCCGCGTACATGAGGCTCAGGATCATAGCTGCTTCCGATAGATTTGATTCCGAGCTTCTGAAGGGCAAGCGCATAATCGTCCGTGAACAGAGTAAGGTTGGATTGCATGTCATGGCTGATGCGGCGTTGAGTTTCTCGACAATGCTTTTCCTGTAACTCCCACACCATGTGGAAGTATTTCGGTCCGAGTAGCAGGGGTTCGCCTCCATGCCAGATAATCTTGATATGCTCATCCTGTCGTTCGAGCAAGAATTCATTTAACCGAATAAAAACAAGCTCCAGCAGGTCCGCAGACATGGGACTTCCACGCTCATCCTTTCTGACCACATCGCAGTAGACACAATTCGAATTGCACTCTTCAGTCGCTTTAAGGATTAAGGTTGCCACACTTCTCTCTTTTGTTTCCTGATGTTTAGGCACTGCTCTACGGTCTTGAGAAGTTCCACCGAGAATCGACGACATCCATCATGGTTTTCCAAGGAACTGAAAAATTTCCCCTGACAGACTCTCCATCCTTCACAACAAGCGCATCCATCTTGATCGAGAAAACACTCCCTCCACGATTCCAAGCGATCCCCGTAGGCCTCGGAGCATACGATCTCTTCGATCTGGCTCACGTCCTCCGCAATGAAACGCCCGGAAAGAAGCTCATGATGGGAGAGAGCTACCCGACCATGTTCATCCACATGCAGATATCTTAAAGGATCATCGAAGTACACCGCACTGAAGTCTGTGCGTTCGTTTCGTCTGAAACGAGTGGCAATAAAATGAAAGGGTTCTACAGGGCCATGCGTTACTCGATTCAGTAGTGCATACACCATCAGATCGGCAAGGGATTCCCAGTTTGGTGCTTTGCTTTTGTCGAAAACAAGGGTAGTGGCTATTCCGAGCGAGGAGAGGACCCTCACACTGGTGAGGTTTTCTTTTAGATCGGCCGGGAGAAAAATCCGCAGATTCATCTTCCGTACCAGGTGAAGCTTGGTTGCGAGATTCTTGAAACTGCCGAGTTGCTGGGCATAAAGCGCCAAGGGAAGCGGTTGCCATTCTTTCCGAAATGGCACCTCTGCCAGTGGAATCGGAAGTGAAATCAGAACACAGTGGATGTGGTTTTCGAAGGATTGGGCCATACCCTGAACCAGCCCTATCTGTTCCAGATCCTTTAGCCTGACAGCAATGGCCTTTCGGCATAAGCGAGACAGGAGATGTTCGTCAAACGGGCACACGAGTATATGAGTATCCATTAACTGTACACCTCGGGAAAACGAATTATGGCTTCTTCCTGGAAACGGCGGAGAATATGGGCAGTGCATCCTCCAGAACAGATCCCATCCTCGCGAAACACACATTCATCACATTCCTCGTAAATCCCTCCTGCTTCCACCCGCACTATCTTCAATATGTGCTCATAGAATCGATACACATCATGGAGGCTATCAAAGTCGTAGAGCGTTTTCTTGTGGAAAGAAGATAGAGGAAAGCAACTCCAGACTGTCAAATCCGGACCGATATCAAAAATAGGTCCACAGCCAAATCGCGATGCTCCTCCGGTGTGCCGATAGAGCCATCCGAGCTGTTCGTCGTCGAAGCGGCACAAAGGGAAGCCGCAGTCAAGAGAAGGCCTGATGCGAAGGCGCTCAAAGACCGGAACATAGGAGAACAACCGGTCTATGATCTGATCCATATCATCCGGCGAAATGTAGCAGTTCTGCTTTCCCACTATAGGATGGGCGATCCCGATGCGAATATCTTTTCTTAGTCCGAATTCGTTGACACATTGAAATAAGAAATCAAGTTCAAAATCTATCCGATAGATGTTGAAGGAGGCCACTGTATGCGATCCTAAAGCCGACAGAAACCTCCTCACACTTTCCACTTCTGCCAGGGGAGTATGGGTCTGTACCGGGTTATTGAGATTGCAGATGAATGAGAACCTGTCAGCCGGTATCCCGTGGAGCACGGAAAAAGCAGTATCCAGTAGCTCATTGGATATGATTCCACTTGTAAAAACCCGAACTTGAAAATTTCGTTCCAATAGATAAATAACGAACTCCAGAAATTGCGGATGAAGTGTTGGCTCCCCTCCGAGAAGAGAAATGCTTCGCTCCTTTGCCATCTCCAACAGATCCACAACATAGATGAGATCTTCCCATGAAATCATTTTCCCGCTAGAGGAATCAGACATGTGTTTTCCAGCAAAGCAATAGGGACAAGATCTGACACATTTTTCAGTCAGGAGAAGATTGGCCATAATAGCTCATCCGATCCACAGGACTTGTAGATAAACATCGAACCGATGGCTTTCTTGCATTGCAAAGGAATTAAGAGCTTGAGAAAAGCAATGGGATTGCGGGCGGGTGACCTTCATACCTCTTCGGATGATCTCAGAACAGAGCACGATGATTTTATCCATTCTTTCTTTCCTATATGCCTCACGTCATTCATTCGGACTATAGAAATTAATATAAAAGCTTACATAATCATAAAAGTAGATAATGCTAACATAAGAATAGTAATTGTAATAGTTGCTAGCATAGTTAGCATAGCTGGAATAGCTAGAGTAATTAGAGTAACTGGAATAGCTGGAGTAATTAGAATAGCTGGAGTAGCTAGAGTAACTGGAATAGCTGGAGTAATTAGAGTAACTGGAATAGCTAGAGTAGCTGGAGTAGGCATCCCTATAAGTGGAAAAGGCCTCTATGCCGCTTCGAAGGACGGGCTGCAGTGCAAGGGAGGCCACACCTATCGCAATCCTTCTTATGGCATCCCTTCGGCTGGTCACAAGCGGCTCTAACTCCTCCGGAGGCTTATCTTTTGCAGAGTCAATCTCTTCCATCGATTTTACCTCGCATTCCTTTTACTATTGAACTTTTGCAAAAATATGCAGTCTTCTTCCTTGGGCCTGAAAATCCCGTCAGAATTACGGAATACTCCCCCTCATAGGTCTACATACCAACAGCATTTATTCAGCAGGCTCTAGTGCTGTACGAAAATGCATGCTTCGCAAATTATTCTGTGCTTTCCCCATAATTTCCGCATGCCTTTGGCGGAAATACAGTCCAGCGCTCCATGCCCGCTACAAGCATGCGGGAATAATGAAAGTATTAATTAGTGGGTCATTTGCTCCGGACATCGCCATTCATTCACGCCATGTGCAACTTACGTGGCAATGAGGCCATCGAACTGAAGAGGGTCTCGGCCAAAGCATCGATTGAGGAATACGGCAACAGTGTGCGAAAGGGTCTTTCGAAACATCCTGCTGATCAAATGCCATATGTCTCCGGCTCGGACTCTTTCAACGTTGTATCGCTCAGCAAGCCGTCCGATCACCGTTTCAACCTGTCGGCGGGCTGACTTGAGCATCTTTACGTATTCCGGATCACGATCGTCATGCATGTTTTCTCGAAGCGCGGTCTGCAAGTCGATGCAATGGACAAGCAAATCCTCATGGAGTGAGGCGCTGATGTAGCCCTTGTCCCCGATGACCAATCCATGAACACCCGGGAGTAACTCCCATAAAGCTTCTCGTTCATCCGCGTTGGCAGTCGTCACGGTGAAGGCCGTGATCACCCCGGAAAAGCTGATCAGCAGATGGCCATGGAACCCATAGTACTTTTCATCTTTGGCCGCGCAGTACCCATATGCGGCTTTTCCACGAAAAACCTTGGAGAAAAAGGCGCGTTTGAAACGACAAACCGACATCGGGAGACCATCAACCAAGTGGATATCGTCGGCAAAAGCACCCAGATTCACGGCCAGCTTATTTTGCAGCCTCATTTTCCAGTACCAGAGGTTGGCTGCTTGGCGCACAAATGTCGTCCGACAACCCAGATTGGGGAAAAAGTGCAACCAGTGGGACCGGAAGTACTCCCATATGCCTTTATCAGTGTATGTCCCAAGAAACTCGCCAACGATTTCCATCGTGATCACCTCACTGTCCGTCAGAGATGGAGCAAAACCTCTGCCGCGCAATTTGTGTCCCCGCGACAAGGCGTCAAGGTGATCCGTAACATGGCAGAAAACCCAAATGATAAACTCGTCGATTGGCAACATGGCGTACCTTCCACCTCTGAATGTTTTCGGTTTCAGCAGGACGAGTAAGTACTAACCGCAAAAGTTGCACATGGCGTTCATTCCATATTGCGCACCCTGCAGTCTACCCACCTACATTTATTGCTGTTCAATATTGAGAAACAGCCAAAAAAACCCAACAAAATCAGAGGAGGTGCGAAATGTGAACTCATGGGACTGATATCGAACATTTTGCCTACGCCACACCAACGATCCCTGAAAGAGGCAGGGGGATTTCGATGCCACGGCCCACTAGCGACCGAACGGAATGTAAGGATACCAAACCATCGATGGGCAGTATATGAGGAGAGTAGTGGTCTGTCAATGAATTTCCTGGCGCATAAGTTCATTTGGACTTTGGACAAAGCTATAGCGTACCCGAACGCAACCAACCTTGTGAGCTCCGTTGCAATTGGGCTATTTGATGGAGTCAGGGTGCCCGTTGCCTCTGGGGGAGCTTTGCGGCCGCCTTTTTGATCACAGGAAGGCGGGTTCGCATGCCCAGTCGCTGGCCTGCGATGCGTCCAGAGGATTTACCCCGGCGTTTGGGATCTCGGGCTGGTGTCCCAAAGTGCCGAAGAATTCGCTCCATGTCTCTTTGGGCGGCAGAGGTGGGGCGGACTTTTGATCTTGCGTATTCCAGGCCGGCAGGTAGCGCTCCCAGGGACGTGGCAGTTTGCAAACCTGTTCTCGTGCGACCCAGAGCTGAAGGTAGGCCAGTTGGACGAGGGTCCACCAGTTCTCCTCGTGTTGGGTTTCGGGAGTCTGGTAAGCATCCATGAGCAGGCGCTGCTTGCCAAAGCGAAAGAAATGCTCCAGATCGTAGCGCTGCCGATAAAAGTCCCGGGCCTGGAGCAAAGAGAGCTCGCTACAGCGCTCTCCAAAGACAGTCAGCCACAGGCAGTGGCCAAAGACCATCTGCCTTTGTTCGTCAAGGACTTGTCCCCTAACCAGTGTAAAAGGATGTTGATGCATGGGTATGGCCAGTTTACCCCGCATCAACATGCTATGCCAGCCATCCAGGTAGATAACCTCTTGAAAGCCGTTGTCCGGAGTCCTATGAACCTTCATAGCACAACCGATGATCTTGCGTGTCCACTGATCGTCCTCTCGAATGATCCGCCCCATCCTCTCAATCCTTTCTCTCACAAGCTCAACTGTCAAAACAGATATCTCATTCAGCCCACCATCCCCCATTCGAAAATTCGTTCAATTCGAGCTCAGACAACAAGAGCCAGTGTTGCTCCAAAAGATCTGCCCCCATGTGGGAATGTATGAAAAAGATGCGTCGCGGAAGGGAATCCTGGTGGATACGCTCACCAGGGAGCTGAAGGAAGTCGACCGGGCCGTTCTCGACGGGGAAGAGCGAGGCTTCGTGCGAGTACACGTCAAGAAAGGAACCGACAATATCTTAGGTGCGAC
>Ga0209749_1002984_pt1 | contig 10050 bp, 10 predicted proteins | sample EPASupsiteSAE347_FD_187267 | JGI IMG/M metagenome (GOLD analysis project Ga0209749, IMG submission 187267) | Bioremediated contaminated groundwater from EPA Superfund site, New Mexico - Sample SAE3-47 (SPAdes) (version 2) | ecosystem: Environmental > Aquatic > Deep subsurface > Groundwater >... | reverse complement strand
CTGGTCGTGAACCCTCGTTCGCCGGTTCAGTGCACGATCGCCCAAGGTCGATGGCCCGTAGGACGTGCGGTGAGTCGCTTGTGGCCCAGAACCAGGTGGCCATGTTTGGATCCCTCAATGCCGCACGCGGTGCTTCGAGGGCTATGCTCGCGACGCCAAGGTCTATACCGCTCGCTTCTCAAGAGGACACCAGGCTTCAGGTGTTTGCACGCCAGCATCTTCTGCGCACCTGGGCCCCCAACTGGGTTGACAGATGACATTCCGTCGGGTATAATTATGCTAGCTATATCGGATATACTTACGATGCCCTGGGAGCTGGGAAATGGAAAGCCAAGCCGTCTGGCATCCCGCTGACATCTGCGAGATGTTTGGTATCTCGAAGAGCACACTGTTCCGGTGGGAGAAGGAAGGAAAGATACCACCTTCTAGCCGAGATGAGGATCAGAATCGGTTCTACACTGTGGATCATGTGGCCGCTATTACAATGCTTATGCTTCAGCGACGGTTTGACCGACTTATGAGAAATGAGGAGCAACCCGACGCGCAGGAAAAGGCTAGGTTGCTCGCACAGGAGTTGTCTCTATACAAGTTCTTCTTTGAGGGGGAAAAGACAGGTTACTATGAACTGTCAGAACAGGTGGACCTCAGCCCGATGATTGTCCACCGTCTGCTTCAGGAGGCTTTGGCGCATAGGCCTTCAGAGCAACTTTTCCGTGATATCATTGGGCTTGTTTACAATAAGACGGTAAAAAACCAGCCTATGGGTGGGCAAAATGACACAAGACTTCCTGGCAAACAAACAAGCTAGGTTGATGCTGCTCAGGGCGTTTGAATCCGTAACCGGGGTACCCGTCGGGATATTTGAGGGCCGTGGTAACTCCACAGTCGGTAACCTTATAGAAAACGAGCGGGTCTCTGGGGAATACTGTCGGATGATACAGAGCCTTCCAGGAGGCATAGAACTGTGCGCAGCCGATGAGCATGATAGAGCCGCAAGTGCTCTGACGGCAGGTGAGCCGCTGCTATCTGTGTGCCATGCGGGTCTATTTAACGAGAGTGTTCCTATTGACATCAACGGGGAAGCAAAAGTCGTTCTGCTGTATGGCGAGGCACTTATACGGGGTGAGAAATACCAGCAGCAGTCCCTAGAGAAATTCTGCCAGATTGCTCAGCGAATGTCGACTTCCTCAGATGAGGACCAACTGTGGGCCTCCTTCTGTCGGGTCAGGACTTTCGAATCTCGAGAGCTCGAGGCGCTGCGGTCAATGCTCCCGATAGTGGAGTGGTTCTATGCCTTGGTTGCGCAAGAGGCAAAGCTAAGAGCGAACTTCGAGGACATGGCCCACGAGCTTCAAACTCGAATGCAGCCCCTGATTGCCGACGCGGAGGGATTATACGAAAAGAGGAACCTTCCCGGCATGGGAGAGATTGATCCGCTAATCCGTAGGGTGATGGCAAGCTCCATGGCGCTGGATACCGTGCTACAGAGTCAAAGTCTCGGGGACTGGCTGGGCGATTATTCATTTCGGGGGGGCGATCTCTTGCGCGTTGTCCGTCAGGCCGTGGATATTTACAGGCCCGAGGCCGAGCGAAAGGAAGTCGATATACGCATCGCTACGCCTGATGACGAATGGCCCAAGCTCAAATTCTCTCGCGATCACCTTCAATATGCCTTCAACAATCTAGTTCAGAATGCAGTAAAGTACTCTTTTCAGGGAGGCCCTGAGCGATATCGCTTTATCCGGATCTCTGGGAGGGAAGCGGGAGCTTTCTACTGCGTGGAGATAGAGAACTTTGGGGTTGGCATACTCCAGGAGGAGATAGATGGGGGGCTCCTTTTCAGAGATGGGTACCAGGGCAGACTCACCCGCGGAGAGTACAGGAAGGGCGCTGGAAAGGGACTGGCTTTCGTGCATCGTGTTATCAGTAAGCATAACGGCAAGATAACAGTATCGTGCAGTTTAGTCGGCAGTCAGGACGATCCTCCGCAATTTCAGCCCCATCTCACTACGTTTAGTGTCCTGCTGCCATACGATGGTGGGGAAGGGGGGAAGTGAGAATGGGTCAGACAGTAGTCTGGATAGAGGACGATATCTACATCATCGGATCCATTGTTGAGCCTCTAGAGAAGGCTGGCGTCACTGTTGCTAAATTTAGATCCCTGCGGGAAGCGCTTGACAACATCGAAACTATACGGAGCAGCCAGCTCATAGTCCTGGATGTGCTCATGCCTTTGGACGAAAGTAGAAATGGCACTCGCTATGGGGGCCTGGGCTTTGTGGAAGCGCTTAAGGCAGCAGGTATAGCAGTGCCCCTGGTGATCCTCACCGTCGTGACGAACCCCGAGGTCAGGGAGAAACTGGCTGCTTTAGGTGTGGATCCGGAGAACATCCTTAGAAAGCCCATTCTGCCGTCAGTGCTCAAAGAGCATGTCCTGCGCGTTCTAGGGACCAGCAAGGCGTGAGGTGGTAGTATCCCATTTCTACATCAGACCCGAGTCGAGTTTGCGGGGAATAGGCAAAAGACTACCGATCTACAGACATGCAACTCGTGAGGCCACTTCCCGGCGAATACTGCCAAGCACGCCTTTGTGGCTCGGATAGGTTTACTCTCGGCCCTTATATCCTGCATCTCCCCGTAGGGAGTTCCTCCCGGCTGTCAACAGTCAGTTGGAAACGCCCATCGCCGCCGAGATAGTACTCCCCCAGAGCAAGTGTTCGGATTTTGGATCAGGCGTCCTTGAGGATCGATGAGGGCGACGAACACGCTCGCTTTGCCCTTCTCGCGCGGGGGTAGCTCTGCTCATGGATGCTGATCGTCTTCGAGAAGCGCAGTAGGCGATCCTGGATGAGCATGGCCAATGCTTGGTAGGAGAAGGTATCATCCTGAGCGTGCCGCTGCGCCATCATAGCGCGTTCACCTGCCCCTCTCCACTTCACAGGAGGGAATGTTCTCCTTTCTTGCCCGCCCCAAGCCCGCTTTGGCAGACTTTTCGGCCTCTTGAGGGTACATAGATATACCCTTTCCAAGGGAAAGGCTGCCAGAGGCGATTTCTGAGCGCACTGAGGTACTCTGCGTGCGAGGGAGGGAGCAGAAAACCCCTCGAGCGGGCAGGTTTTGGGCACTTGACAAACCATTGGCAGGAAGGTTGAATTGCCTCGTGAGGTATGGATGTATGACTTTAGGAGGGAATTCGATGCCAGCTTTAAACCTGTCTGTGGTGCAAGAAAAGGGCCAGGTCACCATTCCGGCAGAGATTCGCAGAAAGCTGGGGGTGAAGAAAGGCGATCTGGTGGCCTTTATCGAGACCGAGGGTGGAGTCCTTATCAGCCCTCGATCGCATTGGCATGGCCCTCAAGGAGCGTGGGATCAGCCTCGAAGAATTGATCGAGGCCGGTCGGGAGGGCCAGAAGCGGGAATGAATCGTTCTCTCCGAGGAGTTTGAGGCGCTACGCTGCCATGAAGGATAGGGCAGCCCGGCGACGGACAAAGCATAGCCAGCAGCCGTTACTATGCTCAGCGCTTGGGCGGGGCGAAGCTCCTCTGGACGTTCCATTTCGGCGGTCCAAGAACTCCTCGAATAATATACATTATCTTTAGAGTTACCGCTTGCATTCCTCAGATAACCCCGCTATACTGCCCCTATAAGGCCATAAGTTCTCCTAAGATAATCACGGACGGCCCCAAATGACCCGCGACTCTGGTCGCGCGATTACCGAGGAATCCCTATGGACATCGACACCACTTTAAACGACCTGCTGCCGCGTTTCGAGCAGCACCTGCTGGGAGAGGGCAAAAGCCCGCATACTCTGCGGGCCTATGCCCGCGACCTGCGCCTGTTCGCCGCGTGGTTCGCGCTCACCAACGCCAAACCCCTGGCGCCGGAGGCGATCACGCCGATCGACTTGCGCCAGTACCGCAGTTATCTGCTGACCGTGAAAGACCAAAAGCCCGCCACGGTCAACCGCAAGCTGGCCAGCCTCTCGGCCTTTTGCAGCTGGGCCCAGGAGAGTGGGCTGATCCCGGCCAACCCGGCCAAAGGGATCGCCCAGGTGGAGGAGGTGCGGCCCGCGCCCAAGTGGTTGGACAAGAACCAGCAGTACGCCCTGCTGCGGGCGGTGCAAGAGAAAGGGAAAGCGCGGGATGTGGCGCTGATCACCCTGATGCTGCACACGGGCTTGCGGGTGAGCGAAGTCGCCAAGCTGAGGGTGGGGGACGTGAGCATCTCGCCGCGCAAGGGATCCCTGACGGTGCGCGGGGGGAAGGGGGGCAAGTATCGGCAGGTGCCGCTGAATATGGATGCGCGCAAGGCCCTCGAAGCCTACCTCGGAGGGCGGCCAGGGAAGGCGGGCCGCGGCGGCCCGGCGGACGGGGACTGCCTGTTTGTGGGCCAGCGGGGGGAACCCTTGGAGTCGCCGGGGATCTATTACCTGGTCGGGCGCTACGCCTACGCTGCCCGCCTGGAGGAGGTGACGCCGCACACGCTGCGCCACACCTTTGGCAAGAACCTGGTGGACGCCGGGGTGTCGCTGGACCGGGTGGCCCAGCTCCTGGGCCACGAAAGCGTGGATACCACGCGGATTTACACGACCCCCTCCGAGCAGGACCTGCAGAGGGAAGTGGAGAAAGTCGCCCTGGCCTGATGCTCACGCGATCAGGGCGCGCGGTGTGAGCAAAACCGGGTTATGTGGCGGGAAAACCGTCATCTTCTCAAGTTGGCGGCGGGAAAGATGACAAACTATAAACAGATCGGCATATATTGTGGAAATATATCCACACGTTCCTATATTCTGACTTGACACATAAAGGTGTTCTTGATGAGAAATTCTCTAATACAGGTAAATAACAAGTAACAATAAGGGTCTTGACAAGTGACTGGATCGTCGCTATACTAAGGTTCGTAACTATGCGATAAGGACTGAGAGTTATCTTGTCACTGTGTGGCCCGTGGGCGCACAGACGCCGGGGGCGATAGTAGGTGCGGCCACAGCGCACCCGGTGGAACGCATAGACCTAGTTCAGGTCCGGTCGGGTTTAAGCCCAGACCGTAGGGCGGAGCGTAAACGGGCCCCGCCATCAGCGCCGCACAGTCCGGACCAACTCTACACTGCAAAGCCACTTTCTCACCCGTCTGCGTCTCCGTGTCTCTTCGTACGCTGTCCACGCTCTCTCGAAAGGTAACCATGGACCTCAAGGCCACGCTCCTCGACAAGATCACCCAACGCACTGCCCACGTCTGCATCCTGGGCCTCGGCTATGTGGGTTTGCCCCTGGCGGTCGAGTTCGCTCGCGGCGGGCTGACCGTCACCGGCATCGACGTGCTCGAGTCCAAGTGCGCCCAGATCAACCGCGGCGAGAGCTATGTGGGGGACGTGCCCTCCGAGGCTTTGGTCGAGCTGGTGCGCACGGGCAAACTGAGTGCCACCACCGACTATGCTGCGCTGGACAACGCCGACGCGGTGATTATTTGCGTGCCTACGCCGCTGGGCAAATCCAAGGATCCAGACATCTCCTACATCGTCGCCGCAGCCGACGCCCTGGCGGCGCACATCCACCCCGGGATGCTCGTCGTGCTCGAATCCACCACTTACCCCGGCACCACCGAGGAGGTGCTGCTCCCGCGCATCGTGAAGAACGGCTTCACCGTGGGCAGCGATTTCTTCTTGGCTTTCTCGCCCGAGCGCGTGGATCCCGGCAACAAGGCCTGGAACACGCATAACACGCCCAAGGTCGTCGGCGGCATGACGCCGGCTTGCCTGGAAGTCGTCACGGCGCTGTACAGCGTAGCCGTGGAGCGGCTGGTGCCCGTCTCTAGCCCGGCCACGGCCGAGATGGTCAAGATATTGGAGAACACCTTCCGCGCGGTGAATATCGGCCTGGTCAACGAGCTGGCGCAGATCTGCCACCGCATCGACATCGATATCTGGGAGGTCATCGGCGCCGCCTCGACCAAGCCGTTCGGGTTCATGCCGTTTTACCCGGGCCCGGGCCTAGGCGGGCACTGCATCCCCATCGACCCTCTGTACCTTACCTGGAAGATGCGCGGCCTGGGCATGCAGACGCGCTTTATCGAGCTGGCCGACGTGGTGAATTCGTCCATGCCGCACTATGTGGTCAGCCGCATTCAGGACGCGCTCAACGAGGAGGGCAAGCCGCTCAAGGGGAGCACCATTCTCGTGCTGGGTGTAGCCTACAAGAAGGACGTGCCCGACCTGCGCGAGAGCCCGGCGCTGACGATCATCGAGGAGCTGGCGGCGCGCGGGGCCGAGGTGCTGTACAACGATCCGCACGTGCCGGAGTTGAGGACGGCCGATGGTGGGGTGATGCACTCGGCGACGCTGACGGCGGAATTACTGCGCTGGGCGGATTGCGTGCTGGTGCACACGGCGCATTCGGCGTACGACTGGGCCTGGGTGGGGGCGCAAGCAAGGTTGGTAGTGGATACGAGGAATGTAATGGCAAGGGGCATGGGGCAAGGGTTGGTGGAACTATAATGCGGGTCAACTTTTCTGCTTTGAGCTCCATGAGTGTTTGGGGAAAACTTGCCAGGTGGCCCCTACGACTCCTGCCGAAGGGAACCGTGATGCGTGTGCTACAGGGGAGACTCAAAGGCAAGAAGTGGATTGCAGGTAGCAGCAACCATGGTTGTTGGCTTGGTAGTTACGAGTTTGGCAAACAGGTGATCTTTGGACGCGTCTTGCGACCAGGCCAGGTCGTGTTCGATATTGGTGCACACGTTGGTTTCTACACGCTTCTAGCATCCCAGCAGGTAGGCCCCGAGGGGACTGTGGTAGCTTTTGAGCCTGTGCCAGGCAATCTAGCTTTTCTGAAACGGCATCTCGAACTCAACAATGTGAATAATGTGCTTATCTTTGACTGCGCAGTAGCAGATACTGAAGGATTGGCCGGTTTCGTGCTTGGTTGTGATTCCCACATGGGGCACTTGGGAGATAGTGGTGGCCTCGCTGTGAGAATCGTAACGCTGGATGGCCTCATAGCAGCCGGGCAAGTGCCCGTGCCCAACGTTCTCAAGCTAGACATTGAGGGTGCCGAACTCGCCGCCCTGAGGGGAGCATCACAATTGCTTAATATCTATCATCCTGTTGTTTTCCTGGCCACGCATGGGCGCAAAGTTCACGACGACTGCGTCAGCTTGCTGGCCGCGCTCGGCTATCGGCTTCAGGCCATCGATACAGAGTCTCTGGAAGACGCCAGTGAGATTCTGGCTCAGCAGCCGATAGATTCGAGATGCTCGTAGACAAGTATAGGGTGAGGGAAAGAGGACAGCTGGTGATAGATTATGAGGAATGCAGGAAGAGAGACTACCGCCAGCAGTCGAGTCGATAGGCTTGAATGAACAGGAGCAAGTAGGTTGGCCAAATGCAACGTTAACGTGACTGTGTGTGATCGGCTGTGGATACTGGGGATCCAACCTCATGCGTTACATGGGAGACCTCGGTGCGGGGGCCATGGTCTGCGACGCCACGTCCAAGGGCTGCCCGCGGGCAAAGATGCAGCCGCCTATGGTCGATGCAGTGTTGGTGTTTTGGTGTAGTGGTTGATCCATCGCTCGTTACCAAGGCCGCACCCATCGAGTCGCCGCCTATCTCGGCACAGGCTGCTCTGCGCAAAAAGGCCACCTTTGCCGGTGATGTGGCCAAGCTGGTTTCTGGCACCACCATCGCTCAGGCCATCGGTGTGCTGCTTTCGCCCTTGCTCACGCGTATGTACGCGCCCGAGGCCTTTGGCACGCTGGCGCTGTTCAGTGCGATCACCAGTATCATCGGCGTGGCGGCATGCCTGCGCTACGAGCTGGCCATCATGCTGCCCAAGACGGACGACGAAGCTGCCAACTTGCTAGCTGTAAGCTTACTGTCGGTCGTGGCTATTACGATGCTGTCTATTCCTACCGTGATCCTGGGCCGACCGCTGCTGTTGCGCTTGTTAAAAGCTCCGGATCTGGGGCCATATCTGTGGCTGGTGCCGGTCATCGTCTTCTTCGGAGGGGTGTTTTCCGCGCTGAACTACTGGAACTCTCGCTCCCAGCACTTTGGTCGGCTTTCGGTGGTGCGGGTGGTCAGCTCGGCCACAACATATGCCGCCAACCTGGGCGCTGGGTACGCTGGCCACGCGACGACGAGCACACTCATTAGCGGCACGTTACTGGGGTCGGTTATTTCGACGGGCATGCTGGCGCGTAGCATCTGGCGTGAGGATAGCTCGTTATTCCGCCTACAGGTCAGGTGGCAGCGCATGCTGCATGGGATGAAGCGATACCAGAGGTTTCCGCTGATCGATGTTTGGAGCGCGTTGCTGAACACGATCTCTTGGCAACTCCCGGCCCTCATGTTGGGCTACTTTTTCTCTTCCACGGTCGTCGGTTACTACTCGCTTGGTCTGCGCGTACTGCAAGTTCCCATGAGCTTGATTGGCGGCGCCATCGCGCAAGTGTTTTTTCAGCGCGCGGCCGAGGCAAAGGCGCACGGAACCCTTGATCAGGTAGTACGCAGCGCATTCCAGCGACTTGCCACAATCGGCCTATTTCCTATGTTGTTGATCGGGGTGTCTGGAAGAGATATGTTTGTACTTTTTTTTGGTTCTCAATGGGCACCTGCTGGAACATATGCACAAATTCTGAGCTTGTGGACATTTTTCTGGTTTGTTTCATCTCCTCTTAGCACGCTATTTTTCGTTCTCGAGAAGCAGTCTCTGCTGCTTTCCATGAACATTGCGATCCTACTTACACGTTGCGTCTCTCTCTGGCTTGGGGGAATATCGCACGACCCAATCACCGCAGTATCCTTTTTTGCAGCCTCTGGCGCAATAATGTATGGGTATCTATCTTTAAAGGTTTTAAATCTTTGTGGTGTATCTTGGACATTTTTCACAACAGTCTTGGGTCGAGTTTTTCTTCGTTTCATCCCAGTTGCACTTCTCCTGGTTGGATGCAAGTTTGGCCATGTTTCAGCCTGGGTAGTCTCCGGGGTAGTTTCCTTTTCGCTGGCCTTTTATTACTATTACACAATGAGGAGCGACATCAAAGCCTGGGCTAGCACTCGACTTCCCATCCGCCTGCATCTAGACATGCACCGAGTCTGCGGAAAGCGTGCGCACAAGCCCAAATGCTGATTCAGATGAAAGCCGCTTTGAAAAGTCGCCTTCCACGTTGTTACCGTCTCGCGAGAAGACTCCTGCACCCTACTCAGCCAATCCCGTTTGGACTGTGGCTGGTCAATGCGTTCTTTCAGCGTATTGTCCAACTCAACGGCGATGTTCCGTGGATGGTGCACTTCACATCGAAAGTAAGTGGTCCCAAGAACATTCGGATCGGGCGATTCGTAAGGACCTCGTTCGCCATGAGCGGGGGTTGCTTCATACAGGCCATCAACGGTATAGAGATCGGCGACCACACGATTTTCGCACCGCATGTGTGCATCATATCGGCGAACCACGACCCTGAAAACCTCGAATTGCACGTCAAGGAGCCGCCGATCAGGATCGGCAGGCACTGCTGGATCGGCGCCAATGCTGTGATCCTGCCCGCCGTACAGCTTGGGGATCGCACTATTGTAGGAGCAGGTGCAGTGGTTACGAAGAGCTTTCCTGCAGATGTTGTTTTGGCTGGTGTCCCAGCAAGAATCATCCGTCAGCGGAACAAACTGGGATCGACTTCTGGGACTCACTGTGACCAAGAGTCTTTTGGCGGGTAGTCGCGCCGCTCGCTCAAGCGGAACCAGTCACTCGGGCCACGGTTCAGCCGTCAACTTAGCTGGGGATAGACGGCTCTGAAATCTGGCGTCGCTCTGTCTATACGGCGATGCTTTGTCCCCCGCAACTGTATGGAGGCAAAGCATCGCCCAAGACTCGGGCTCGTCGCTGCCCGCGCGAGGTATCTGAGCGTATGAGGATAGCCCAAGCACTACGCAATGTGGTTAGGCTGATACGGTGGTATGTGTACTGTGATGCAAGGGTTCGGCACCCCGAGTTGGTGAGCCTCACCGCGCAGTTGCGTGGCGCGAGGCTGACAGGCCCCGTGGTCATTGGTGACCA
>Ga0209749_1002979_pt1 | contig 10064 bp, 5 predicted proteins | sample EPASupsiteSAE347_FD_187267 | JGI IMG/M metagenome (GOLD analysis project Ga0209749, IMG submission 187267) | Bioremediated contaminated groundwater from EPA Superfund site, New Mexico - Sample SAE3-47 (SPAdes) (version 2) | ecosystem: Environmental > Aquatic > Deep subsurface > Groundwater >... | reverse complement strand
GCTTTCTTTTATTGCTGTATTCATAACATTTATGGTGAAAAAGCAGCCTGTGGGCGCCTAAATCGCGGATCTGGCCGTCAAACAGTTTTCCGTTATTGACTATCGTTTCCGGCCTGTCGCTGGCAAATAAATAAGTTGTCCTGTTGAGCGCTATAGGCGTATTTTCTATCTGAACATATACGCTTTTACTTGCCTTTATAAATCCGGGGCCCGAAAGAGTTACCGGAATATTAATTACTTTGCTCTTATAAGAGTATATCGCGCCTAAGCTGTTTATTGAATTTTTATTTATGTTTACGTTTACCCTATGTTTTGCTTCTATTTTGTTCATAAGGTTTGCCTGCACCGCGGCCTTTACGATAGCCGCCGGAGCGGGGTTTCCGGTAACAACAACTCTTATGCTGTCGGGAATATTTCCGGCCGATTCTCTGACAATAACAATAATCTGTTTTTTAACCGGCGGATAAATAAAATTTATCTTTGTGTCTCCGCAGGCAAGCCCGTTTATTTCAATAAAATTTTCCGTTTTTGCTCCGATGCTGATAACTGATCCGTTGTACTTTTCGAGTGTGTATTTATCATCCGTAAGCCCGGTAATTTGTATTCTCGCGCTTTTGCCTCTCTGTATAACAATTATGTTCTCGGAAAATTTTATGTCCGGCAGTGTGCCGAGCGCGGTTTTTAAATTCTCGGCATATTCCTTCGCCGTATTAAAATACGAATAATCGTCCACGCCTAACTCTTTTCCGTTAACCGTAAATAAAATGTCTTTATCCGTCTTAATAATGGCTTCTTTTGTTCCTAAAACACATTTAATCTCATCGGCGGGAACAGAGTCAGAAACAAGCTTTTCAAGCCTTATCACGATATTATTTATTTTTAGCTTAAGATTATTTTCTTCTTCAGAATAAAACTTGCAAATAAATATATTGTTTAAAAATACCTTGCCGATTAATTTTCCGTTTTCTTTGGAAAACTGCGCGGCCACCATTTCATTTTGCGCGAATAAAGCCGTTGGATAAATTATCGCAGCGAGTAAAATTGAGATTAAAAATAAAAACATTACTTTGTTTTTCATAATAGCCGATATGATTCTAGGTTTTAAAAATTTTATCCTTTTTTTTGAGGACAGAGGACAGAAGACGGAAGACGGAGAACAGAATACGGAAGACGGAAAGCGGTCATCGGTCGTCTGACTTCGGTCTTCTGACCTCGGAGGCATCATGAAAATACGGGTTGGTTCGCGCGGGAGCCTTCTGGCGCTAACTCAGGCAAGAGAAGTAATTTATGAAATCAAAAAGAGGTTTCCGGATATTGATATAGAGCTTATCATAATAAAAACTCTTGGCGATAAAGATTTGCAGAGTTTTGAAAAAATAAACACCATCGGCGTATTTGTCAAGGAAATTGAAGAAGCTCTCATTAAAAACAAAATTGATATCGCGGTTCATTCATTAAAAGACCTGCCTACGCTAATGCCTGAAGAGCTTGACTTAGGCGCGGTTTTAAAAAGAGCTAATTCTCAGGATGTTTTAATATCAACAAAATACTCGTGGGACGACCTTCCGGAAAACGCGCTTATTGGCACAAGCAGTTTAAGAAGAAGGGCGCAACTATTAAACGCGTGCCCAAATTTAAAATTTACGGATCTGCGCGGGAACATAGAAACGCGCTTAAAAAAATTAATATCGGAAAACTTAGACGCTATCGTCTGCGCGCACGCGGCTTTTATAAGATTAAACATACTTGACGGGGCCTGCCGCGTTGCCGGCGAAAACTATTTGCCATATAGCTTTACGCCGCTTCCTAAAGAAATAATGCTTCCCGCGGTTTGCCAGGGAATTATAGGAATTGAATTTAAAAGAGATAACCTTGAAATAAAAGAAATTTTAAAAAAAATAAACCACGATAAAACTTTTTTTGAAGCCTCGGCCGAAAGGCAGTTCTTAAATACTCTTGGCGGAGGGTGCCTTGTGCCGGCCGGAGCAATAGCTGAAATAAAAGGCAACGCCATGGAAATTGAGGGGTTTCACGCGAATAACGACGGAACAAATTTAAAACGCGAAAAACTCATCTACCCGCTTGAAAAAATGAATGAGATAGGACAAGATTTAGCGGAAAAATTAAAAACAGGGAATAGAGAATAGGGTATAGGGAATACGTTCTAACCCAAAAGAGCGATAATCCGAAGACGTATCTCCTATCCCCTATCTCCTATCCCCTATCCCCTATTTGAGGTGTTATTATGAAAGGTAAAGTTTATCTTGCGGGCGCGGGGCCCGGCGATATGGGGCTCTTAACCCTGCGCGCTAAAGAACTTCTAGAAACGGCCGATGTCATAGTGTATGACCGGCTCATAAACGACAGAATCCTTGATTTAGCAAAACCCGGGTGCGAAAAAATAGACGCCGGCAAAGAATCAGGGCATCATAAAATAAAGCAGGATAAAATAGAAGAAGTTTTGGCAAAAAAAGCCTTGTCCGGAAAAATAGTCCTGCGCTTAAAAGGCGGAGACCCTTATCTTTTCGGCAGGGGGTCTGAAGAGGCATTATATCTTAAAGATAAAAAAATTGATTTTGAAGTTGTGCCCGGCGTTACATCGGCAATCGCGGGGCCCAGTTACGCGGGCATACCCGTAACTCACAGAGAGCTTGCCCTTTCGGCAACTTTTATTACCGGGCACAGGGCTGAGCATTATTTCCCGCGCGACGCGGCCTGTAAAGGCGCGGCCTGTAAGGGCAAAAACCCGCTCGGGCTTGACTGGGAAAATTTAGCTAAAAATAACGGTACGCTGGTATTTTTAATGGGCATGAGTAATCTACATTTAATATGCGAAAACCTTATTAAAAACGGCAAAGATAAAAATACGCCGGCCGCGGTCGTCAGTAACGCGACATTTCCATTGCAGAAAAAAGCCGTAGGTACTCTTTCAAATATCGCGGAGAAAGCAAAAAAAGCGAAAATAAGTTCTCCGGGAATTATTATAATAGGTAAAGTAGTTTTGTTTTCGGACAAACTTGACTGGTTCAGTAAAAAATATTTTCCGCTGAAAGACAAAAACATACTTATTCCGCGCTCAAGAGAAAGGCAATTAACTTTAAGAAATATTCTTGAAGAGCTCGGCGCGCGGACAATATCATTTCCCGTCATAAAACACATAGAAATAAACGATAAAAATGCCGCGAAAATTTTAAATAATATTTCCCGCTATGATTATATTGTTTTTACCAGCCCAACAACTATTGAATTTCTTGTTAAAGAGTTAAAAAAATTAAATTTGGATATACGCGCGCTTTACGGCCCCAAAATCTGCGTTATAGGGCCCGGCACTCTTAAATCACTTGAAGAATTTAACATTAAAACCGATATAATCCCCAAAAAATTCATCGCGGAAGGGCTTATAGAGACACTGCGTAAAAAAAACATAGAAGGCAAAAAAATACTTATCATCCGTTCTGAGAACGCCAGGGAAACGCTTCCCGTTGAGCTTAAAAAATCAGGCGCGGAAGTTGATGTGTTAAACATTTACAAAACGGTTATTGACAGGCCGTCAAACCTTGTCGTAAAAGATACAGCCGATCTTATCAAAAATAATAAGCTTGACCTTGTTGTTTTCATGAGCGGCACGCAGGTTAAAAACTTTTCTTTAATATTAAAAAATCACGCGGATATAAAAAACATAAAATGCGCGTGCATAGGGCCGGAAACTGAAAAAGAGGCGAAAGCCGCCGGATTTAATACCGTGATAAAATCGAAAGAATATTCACTCGCCGGACTTATTAAGGCAATAGAGCAGCATTATAAAAAGAGGAAATAAAACAAATAAAATCAAATAGGGTACCTGGCTTCGGTAGAAGCAATAAGCGTTAAGCGGTAAGCGTTAAGAAAAAACAAAACCGCGCTAAAATTGTCATGAAAAGATGCCTTTACTTAACGCTTGACGCTTACTACTTACTGCCTGAAAAGGGGTAATTATGAAAAATTTTGATGACCTTCTCGCGAAAGCGAAAGAACAAAAAACAAAAACAATCGTCGCAACCAAGGCGGAAGACCCAACCACGCTTTTGGCGTTAAAAGAAGCGTGCGATGAAGGATTTGCAAAAGGCATCCTTATCGGCGAAAAAATCGCGATAGAAAAAGAATTGAACAAATTAAATTTTGTTAAGGGCATTGAAGACATTATTGACATAAAAGACCCCGTTGAAGCGTCTAATGAATCGGTAAAAATAATATCCAGGGGCGCGGGCGATATATTACTGAAGGGTTTGCTTCACACTGACATACTTTTATCCGCCGTGCTTAATAAAGAGTGGGGCCTGCGGACCGGCAAAATGCTGAGCCATGTGCTTATAATAAAAGTGCCGGCTTATCGTAAGCTTCTTTTCATAACCGACGCCGCGATGAATATCGGGCCCGACTTGGAATGCAAAAAACATATCCTGCAAAACGCGATAGACCTAGCCGGCAAACTTCACGTCCAAGACATAAAAGCGGCATGCCTTGCGGCAGTTGAAGACGTTAACCCTAAAATGCAGTGCACTCTCGACGCGGCTTCTCTTTCAAAAATGGCCGACCGCGGCCAGATAAAAGGCGCGAAAGTTGACGGGCCGCTCGCGTTTGACAACGCGATAAGCCCGAAAGCGGTAGAGATTAAAGGCATAAAAAGCGCTGTCGCGGGGGATGCCGATATACTTCTTGTGCCGGAGATAGAGTCCGGCAATATTTTATTTAAGGGGCTTGTTTATTTCGCGGAAGAATCCACCGCGGCAGGCATTATTTTAGGCGCGAAATGCCCGATAGCGCTTCTTTCAAGAGCGGACTCGGACAGAAGCAAGTTTTATTCACTTGTCCTGTGCGCCCTCTCCGCGCATAAGTAAGTACATTGCACGTCGGATTTGCAAGTCCGACGTGCAAAGTTAGCCGTTAAACCTTCCGCCAAAACTATCGGAAGGTTTTTTTATTATATTATAGAATTTTTTGGGTTTGGAGCTGATTCTGCATGAAAAAAGAAAAAATAAAAATAAACCTGAAGCCGGCTATAGTGCCATTAATTATATCAGTGATTCTAAGCATTGTTATCGCCGTTTCATCATTTGCCATACAGGATACGCCTTTTTACAAATCTTTTGAAACCGTATTCCAAAGGGCGTTTTTTATTGAACAGAATAAGCCCGTAAGCATTTACGCTGAATCGCCATATTTAAGCAATTTTGCCCTTGTGGAAATAGATGAAAGAACTCTCAACAACCTAAAAACCGGATGGCCTATACCGCGCTCATATTACGCGCGGTTAATAAAAAAGCTTGACGGGGCCGGGGCAAAATTAATCTGTTTCGACATAATTTTTCCTGACAAATCCAAATCAGCGGAAGAAGACGAAGCTTTCGCTTCCCAAATTAAAAAAACACCGAATGTGCTTCTGGCTTATCACATGACCGACATGAGCAAAAACCCCGAAGATAAAAAAGACGCCGAAATAATATTGCCGTGCGATGTAATATTTAACGCTCTCGGCAAAAATACTGCCGAAAAATATGAAAAGCTGGGGTTTGTTTCAACTGATGAAGACATAGACGGCCTGATAAGATCCGTTAAGCTTGTACAGCCCTATAAAGACAGGCTTTATACCTCGTTTAACATAAAAATATTATTAAAAATGCTTAACGCCGCGCCTGATGAAGTAACGCCGGTCGCAAAAGATCAGGCTCTTCTTATTAAAGACAAAGTAATACCAATAAACAAAAACTACAACATGAACATAAATTTCGGATTTACTCCCAAGAATAGGGAAAATATGCCTAACATATTTTCCATGGCCGATGTTTTTGATATGCCCGAAAAAGACCTTAATAGTTTCTTCAATAATAAAATAGTGCTTATCGGCGTAACGGCCATGGCAGGCTATGATGTAAAATATTTTCCGGTGGGGCAAATGCCCGGAACATACGGCCACATGAACGCTCTTTTTACTGTTTTAGACAATAAATTCATAAAACAGGTTTTGCCGATAAAAGAAGCTTACTGGATTTTATTCTTCGGAATTTTGGCCGGGCTTGCTTCAATATTATTTAAACCAAGATACTCATTAATTCTGCTCCTGATTTTACTCGCGTCATCAGTTTTTATAAGCTACAAAATATTTATCAACAACTGCGTATTTATGCCAATGTTCCCGAACATCCTTAATGTGGTTTTTGTGTTCGTAAGCGTAAATTTATACAAATACCAGCAGGAGCAATACGCCAAGAAGAAACTTTCAATAATGATACGCGAATTCGCGCCTCTGCCGCCTGATTATCTTGAGAAAGTCATCGCCGAAAAAGCCGGTTCCGCGCAGTTCGGCGGCAAGAAGGTTAAACTTTCTATTCTTTTCTCGGATATAAGGGGCTATACCAACTTATCCGAAAAACTTGACCCTGTTGAAGTCATGAACACATTAAACGAATATCACGGCGCCATGGGCGAAATATTTGAAAAAAACGGCGGCGTCATATTTGATTATCAGGGTGACGCGCAGATGGTTGTATTCGGCCTTGTAGAACCGTCCAAAGACGATCACGCGTTTTACGCGGTAAAAGCCGGAATTGAAATGCAGGAAAGAGTGAAAGAACTTGTTGAAAAATGGGGCAGAAAACACGAATTTGAGATAGGCGTCGGCGTATGCACGGGTGATGTATCACTGGGTATCGTCGGCTCAGCGCAGAGAAAGCAATATGCAGCGATAGGCGACTCAACAAATGTTTCGGCGCGCCTTCAGGGCATGAGCAAACAGCTTGAAAGCCCCGTCCTCATAAGCGATACCGCGTATGAGATGTGTAAGGAAAAGATTATCGCCGACAAGCTTGAACCAGTATCGTTAAAAGGAAAATCAGAACCTTTGCAGGTCTATAGGGCAAAGGGAATAAAGCAGGGACTGGGGACTGGGGACTAGGGACCGGTGCTATGCGGAATTTTTTGCCTGAAGCAAAAAATTCTTCCATTCACTAGCCACCAGCTACCAGCCACTAGCCCCTAACAGGAGATAATTTATGTATAACAAACAATATGAGGATATTATCCGTTCAAACCCGATATTTTATTCTCTTGAAAAAGAAATTGTCGTTGAATTAGCGGCGCATCTTGAAGAAAAACATTTTGACCCGCAGGAAATAATTGTAAAAGAAGGCGACATGGGCGACAGTTTTTACCTTATCCTGTCAGGGCATGTCGCTGTTTTAAAACACGATAACAAGGGCGATGAATACACGATGGCGGAACTCGGCCCCGGCGACGGATTTGGAGAGATGGCGCTCTTTTTTGACCAGCCCCGTTCGGCTACAATAAAAACATTTGACGAGGTAACCGCGCTGGAATTAAAAAGAGCGATATTTAAACAGCTCATAGAGAAATATCCGCAGATGCATTTTCAGATATCCCGGCTTATTGAATCAAGGGTTTCTTTATTTGACTCCGGCGACCAGATTTCAAGGGATAAGTTTAAGGCCAAAAGCACGCTTAAGATTGACCTGCCGCTTCTTGACTTGTTATCAAAATTTAACCTCGCGGCGGGAGGGTCTCCTCAGGTAAGAAACGCGCGCGAAACCGCGATCCTTTCGAACGAAATGAGCAAGATGCTATGCCCGATGGTGAGCGACCAGATTACCTGTGCGGCTTATCTTTATGAAATAGGCAAACTCTCGTTAAGCGAAACGCTGGTGAACAAGGCGCGCAAGCATATGCCGCTTACCGAAGAAGAAGAAGAAAAAATAAAACATATTTATTCAATCGCGCTTGATATCTTAACGCCGTTTAAGGTGCTGAAAGAAAACATTGAATTCATACGCTATTTAAACAGGGATAAATATCAGGACATGCCGCTTGAAGCCCAGATCATAAAAGTGGCGATAGATTTTCAGGAAATGATAAACCCCGAATATCAGGGCATGCCTAAAAAAGAAGCGTTAAAAAAATTAAAAACTAAAAGCGGCACGCTTTATAACCCCAAGGTGCTGATATCGCTTGAAAAAGTGCTTGATAAGTTCGTGAAAATCGGCGTTGAAAACCAGCTAAACTTTTTAAAAGCAATGAACATTGCCCTTGACTATAAAGACCATTACACGCTGAGCCATTCAACCCACACAAAAGAGATGGCTTTAAAAATAGCCGAAAAACTTATGTTAAGCAGAAAAGAAGTTGACCTTTTGCGCCTCTCGAGCGAACTGCACGACATCGGCAAGATTTACATAAAAGATGAAATATTAAACGCGCCGAGAAAACTTACCGAAGTTGAATTTGACATAATGAAACAGCATCCCGTCTGGTCAGCGGCGTTTTTTACGGAGATGCCCGGAATGGAAGAAATAAGCGATATAATAAGGCATCATCATGAAAAATATGACGGCACGGGCTACCCCGACCAGTTAAAAGAAGACCAGACCCCGCTTTTATCAAGAATAATGATGATAGCCGATGTTTTTAGCTCTCTAACCACGGAAAGAGTGTACCGGCTGGATAATAAAGGCAAGAAATTCGCGTATGATTCAAAAAAGGCGATGGAAATAATGGAAAAAATGCAGCCGGGCCATTTTGACCCCGAGCTTTTCAAAATTTTCAAGGAAATAATAATTGAAGAAAATAGAGACAAGGAAGTAGCCTCAGAAAATTAATCTATCATGAGCTATTGGAGTTAAAAATGGAAAAAAATAAAAAACAAAACGGCAACGATGAAAATACGGAAAAAGAAGCCCCGTGCGAAACAAAACCGGAAGAAGTAAAGATTGCTAAAAGCAAGACGCCCAAAGACATTGACATGGAAAACCGCGCCAAAAAAATGCGCGTAACTTATGTTGACATAAGCACGCTTACGCTGGATGTTAAAATATCCAGCATTATTCCCGAGGACCTCGCCAAAAGAGATAAGCTTATATGTATAGATAAAAATGAAAATAGGATTACCGTGGCAATGGCAGACCCTATGGATGTATTTGCCATAGATGATGTCAAAATGAGAACAGGGCTCGAAGTTACCGTTGTGCTAAGCGCGCTTGAAGATATAGACAGGGCCATAATACAAATTTACGGCGAAGATACATCGTGGAAATCAAAGCTTGAAGAGGACTTTGGCGATGTAAGAATGGATTTAGTTAGTGACGAAGACCGTGTGGATGAAGATGTGGTAATAGACCAGCCGGTAATAATAGCCGTAAATAAAATAATCGCGCAGGCAATTGAGGGCAAAGCCAGTGATATCCATATTGAGCCGTTTGAAAACGAACTTATCGTGAGGTACAGAATTGACGGCATTCTTCACGAAGTGATGAAGTTTCCGAAAAGCGTGGCGCCAGCCCTTATATCAAGAGTAAAAATCATGTCTAACCTTGACATTGCCGAAAAAAGAATACCGCAGGACGGAAGAATACACCTTGTGATAAAGAAGAGCGACATCGATTTCCGTGTATCAACACTGCCGGCGCTATACGGCGAGAGCGTCGTAATGAGAATTTTAGACAGAAAAAATATGCAGGTTGACCTCACGAAACTCGGGTTTACCGATAAAGATCTTGATACATTTAAAGCCCTTGTTTCGCGCCCGAACGGCATAGTGCTTGTTACCGGACCTACGGGAAGCGGTAAAACAACAACTTTATACTCGTGCCTTAATTACATAAACCAGCCGGACACGAAAATATTAACTATAGAAGACCCGATAGAATATAATCTTAAGGGCGTTGTGCAAGTTCAGACTCACGCGAGAGTCGGGCTCACATTCGCGGCAGGACTCCGCTCGTTTTTGCGTCAGGATCCCGATATCATAATGGTCGGCGAAATCCGCGATAAAGAAACAGCCGCTATCGCTGTTGAGTCCGCTCTTACGGGGCATCTTGTGTTAAGCACTTTGCACACCAACGACTCTGTCGGCGCGATAACGCGCTTAATTGACATGAGCATAGAACCGTTTCTTCTTGCATCCACGCTAAACGGCGTACTCGCGCAGAGATTGGTACGAAAGGTATGCCAAAATTGCAAAAAAGAAGTAAAAAAATATCCGGAAATATTGGAGAAAATGGCGGCATACGGCATACAGG
>Ga0209749_1002978_pt1 | contig 10070 bp, 9 predicted proteins | sample EPASupsiteSAE347_FD_187267 | JGI IMG/M metagenome (GOLD analysis project Ga0209749, IMG submission 187267) | Bioremediated contaminated groundwater from EPA Superfund site, New Mexico - Sample SAE3-47 (SPAdes) (version 2) | ecosystem: Environmental > Aquatic > Deep subsurface > Groundwater >... | reverse complement strand
TTGACCCCTTCGTCAAGCTCTTCATTGTCAATGGCATAGCCCTGTTCTGCAATCTCAGCCAGCTGCTTTTTCAGTACCTCGCGGTCAGAAATGGTGTTGGCGGTAAATTTTTCCAGCTCACGGTTCGGCAGGTAATGATCAATTTCCTCGCCGCTCATATAGGCGATCTGGACCTTGCCAGCAGCGGTGCAGTAAGCAGGCAGCCGTGAACCAACCCTGGGAACGACCCGAACGGTCATGGTGGTTTCAACGCTGTCCAGATAGATGATGTGGAAATCTTTCAGTACCGCGACATAGGTGGTTTCGTTGCAGGTTTTAACCAGGTCCTCAATGACCGGTTTTGATTGGCGGAGCAGGCCCATCTGTTTGATAAAGGTTTGCCCCAGTTCCAGGGTCTTCAGGCCCAGTCGGTAGTTCTCGGTAACTTTGTTCTGCTCAATGTAACCACGGGATTCAAGGGTTGCCAGCAGGCGGAAGACGTTGTTTTTGTGGAGTTTAAGCCGCTTTGAAAGCTCTGTAACGCCCAGTTCGTCCGTTTCTCCGTGGAACTGCTCCAGCAGATCAAGGGCGTGGGACACAGCCTGAATAAGATATTCTGATTTTTCTTTTTTTGCCATTGGTGTCGGTTCCTGAAGGGTTAGGATGGTGAAGTTTACTACTACTTAACTTACTGTTGGGTCTATTATATAGAATCTTGTTTTATAATTGTCAAGTATGAATAATTGCATTATATTTTTACCACGAAGTCGGTCTGTATTTCGTGCTATCTGCCTAAAAATAAAACAAAGCGGAGCGGGCATGCTGAATTTAAGAAAGAAAATTCTGGTTGCAATTGATGGTTCTCCTTATTCGGATAAGGCCGCTGAAGAAGCGGTGCGGATGGCAGCAGGCAACCGGAGCCAGTTTAAAAGCAAGGTCTTTGCCTTGCTGGTGGTCCCCAATGCCCAAAGCTCAAGCTATTCTGACTTTGTTCCGGTCAAGCCGCTGACGGAGACCGAACAGTGGGATGATCTGCGTAAACGGATCTTCTATATTGTAGAAAAATCTGCCGCTGAATATGATGTGCCCCTTGAGATGATAGTTGAGGCAGGCGAACCGGCAGAAAAACTGGTTGAGTTTGCCAAGCAGGAAGGGGTAGATGTAATCGTAATCGGCAGTTCCGGTAAAGGATTTCTTGAACGCCGTCTGAAAGGGTCTGTCTCCCGCCGGGTTGCTGAGTTGGCTCCCTGTTCTGTCTATCTTGTCCGGGCCTAATACTATTTTGGGGGCTTCCCCGTATTTATATCTTGAAAGGTGTTGTGATGTCTCGTTTTCTGCTTGTCCTGTTGCTGCTGGTCTCGTTGTCTTCTCCTGTTTTTGCTGCTGTTGCCCCTGACGTTTCGGTTCCCATCCTGCTGTACCATCGTTTCGGACCCACGGTGGCCGATGGCATGACCATCACCACCCCGGTCTTTGAATCCCATATGAAGTACCTGCATGACAACGGCTACAAGGTGATTCCCTTGCGTCAACTGGTGCAGTGGTACCAGGGCAAAGGTGCTGCTCCGGCTCCAAAATCTGTTGTTATTGTTGAGGATGATGCCCACAAAACGGTCTATAGCGACATGCTGCCGATCATCAAAAAATATCGCTATCCGGTTACCATTTTTGTCTATCCGTCAGCCATCTCCAACGCCAAGTACGCCATGACCTGGGATCAACTGCGCGAACTGAAGAAGACCGGGCTGGTTGATATCCAGTCCCATACCTACTGGCATCCCAACTTTAAGCGTGAGAAGCGGAAGCTGGCTCCGGCAGCCTATGACAAGCTGGTGATGGAGCAGTTGCTGAAGTCCCGTAAAAAGCTGGAGCAGGAGGTGGGCGGACCGGTGGATCTGCTGGCCTGGCCGTTTGGCATTTATGATGATCACCTGCTGCAGAAGGCAAAGGAAGCCGGGTTTGTCAGTACCTTCTCCATCGAGCGCCGCCATGCCACGGCCAGAGAAAAGCTGCAGATCCTGCCCCGTTACCTGCTGATCAATGCAGATAAGGAAAAGGCCTTTGCGCAGTTGATGCAGGGGAATGCGGTTAAAAGGAATGTGGCCTATTGAACAAGGATGAGCCTGCCAAAAAACACCCCTGCCCGGATTGTCGCTTCTGTCAGTGGTGTTCCGATGATCGTTGCAACCTGTGCCTCAGAAAGGATTGCTGCCGCAAGCAGCTTTCCCAAGCAGAACAGATTGCACTGTATGAGGCGTTGAACAGCAAGCAGCAAACAGACTCCTAGCCCTATCATCTTAAAAGCTGTTTTTACCGCAGCGTACGCAGAGAAAAACAGAGGAAAAACAGTTAAATAAATCTAAAATCCTGTTCTTCTCTGCGAACCTCTGCGTCCTCTGCGGTAAACTGCTTTTTATAGGATCATTATCCTTTCAGCTCCGTCAGAAAATCAGACATACGTTGTATATCCTCCAGATCCCTAAACTCCCGGTAACCGTCAATGCCATCAGAATCAAAACCGCGATAATAGAGCGGTCTGGCGCTCTTCAGGCCTGAAAGCGCCTTGCCGGTGGCATAAGTTTCATCTGATAGTCTGTCTGCCCTGAGCTTCAGGCCCAGTACAATACTGAATCCCAACTGAAACAGTCGTTTCAGATGTTCGCCGGTAAGGATTTCCGCCCCTTTGCCTTGATCCCCGTTGCACAGGTACTCAAGGGCGATATTCAGATAGCCGTACACCCTTTCAACCACCGCCCGCATATAATCCGTGTCAGCGAGATGTGCCTGATCAGCCACCAGTGCCGTGTTGATAAGGTAATTCAGCTCCATCCTGAAAAGATCCGAATCAACCAGCAGGATAACCTGCTCCAGAAAGGTGTTTCCGGCCACGACGGTTCTGGGAAGACTGGTTGATTCAGCTGATTGAATCAATACTTTGTCACAGCCAGGGATAAACGTCTCCGGGTTGATGCGGGAATAGATTTCAAGCGCCTCGTCATAGGGGGGGAAACCCAGGTCTGCAAGGCGCCCTGATTTCAGGTGGTAGCACTCTTCTTCTGATTCAGTATCAATTTCACCGCTGACACTTTCCATCAGGGCAACGTAAAGGCGATTGTCGTAACGGCAGACCAGTTCCAGAAAGGAACCGATTATCTGGGCATGTTTCTGGTTCTTGAATTTGATCAGGAACAGGTCATCAAAGGTATGATCCCAATCGGTTTGACGTTCTTCATCAGTATTAAGATCGCCTACGCCTCCTGTGACAATCAACTCCCTCCCCAGAAAGAGCGAGAGCAGGTTAAAATCCAGATGGGGCAACAGCTCTATGAAATGCTCATCAGAACCTTTCAGGATATAGCCAAGATACTCAACCGCCTTATCCTCTTCAAGCGCCCAGCCCCGCCAAAGTTCCATGTCCAGAATAAAAACGCACTGACGTGGATTTGCCACACCCAGCAACTCCATTGCATCAGCAACGTCAATCTCCTTGAACAACCAATACAGCTCCTGGGGCAGCATCGCCCGGATCAGCTTCTTTGCCTCCGGGTCGTTTAAAATCAGTTCAATTTTATCGGTGGGGGGCAGGCTGGCGAGATAGGCACGTTTGTCTTCAAAAGGCAGCTTGTAATACTCTTCTTCGTTGCACTGCAGGCGGTTGTCTGTAGCAACGGTTGATATGCTCTGTTCCATCTATTGTATTCTCCTTGAAATGCCAAGTCCGGCAGATTTTGGCATAGTAGCATGAATACAAAGCATCCGTCAGAAGGATTTAATCATGTCAGGTGCCACTTCTAGTGAGTCAAGCAACCACAAAAAATGGCGAGTCCGAAGACTCGCCCATTACACCACCAAAAGAGACGTTGCGTTTTAAAGGTTAAAAATGAACTTCGAAGGTGCCATAGATGTCGTGAGCATTCTTTACTGCTCCCTGAAGCAACATGGTGTTAGCAGTAATATCAGAAATTTTGATCGGAGCTCCAACCCAGTTGTTGCTACCAGTGTACTCAAAATCATAGTACTGGTAGCCTAACTTAAAGAAGGTCTTCGCAAAGAAGGAGGAGATTGGTTTTAGATCAATCTCTTGAATAATGTATGGCTCATAGACCTTGCCACGGGTACCCAGCTTGGAGGTCCACATGTCGTCTGCAGATGGGTCGAAGGGAATCCAGTTCTTGGTGCCATAGTTGAATTCAAAACCAAGCTTGGTTTTGCTGGGGAGGTCATAACGTACACCAGCGAATACTGCATAACCGGTTTTGTCTGATGGGGCTTCAGGACTCATAAAGCCACCTGTCAGCAAACCTTGGAAACCAGCATTGGCAGAGACAGCAGTTGTTGGGTGGGTCACGTTCATGCCGCCATCCAAGAAGAAATTCAGGTCACCGGGGCCAACCTTTTTAAGGGACGACATGACACCGATTCCATACCAGTCGATGCTACCCAAGTTTACTGATGGTGCCGTATTGCCAAAGGCAGTGTTATTCATGGTCGGGAAGTCAAAGATATTAAAGCCACGGTTCCACTGTAACCAGACGCGCAAAGGGTCGGTATCAACCGGTATCACTGCTACGCCCATCATATCCGTGTCCTTCAGACTACTCTTGTTGGGGGTATTACGAAAACCTGATTCAAAAGCGCGACCATAGCAAACCTTTGCGTAGAATCCTGGAAGGAAATCGATATCAGGTGCATACCCCAAGGTCATACCGTCAAAGGCATAGTTGACCAGCAGGGCCGGGGTACCACCGTTACCGGGACGCTCGTTGTTGGACTTCAGGTTGGTAGGTGCGCCGTCGGTGGCAGGACGACGGCCAACCGAGAACCAGACCGGTTGATCAAGAATGTTGCTCCAAGTGGCGTAGGCGCGGTCCACATTCAGGTAGCTGTTAGACGGCACATGTCCGAGGGTACCATCAAATATACCCGTGCGGTCAGCAAAATAGGCGTTACCGTTAACAGCCTTGTCATCCTGGTTGCCAAAGGACTTGTACATACCCAGCCTAACGTTGACGGTCACGTCCTTGGTGGCCTTGGCCTTCAGATCAAGGTTAAACTTGTTGCTATACATGGTTTCATTTTGGATTTTTGCAGCAGGGACTTGAACAACCCCAGCTGTTCCCATCATGGCTTGAAGTGCCATGCCATAGGTATTAAGGAAATTAGCAGCAGCACTGTAATTGGTAAGCCCCATCATGCTGGTCATAGTCGTGTAAGGAGTCGTGTTGCCTGAAAAATATTGCATTTGAGCATACATCTGCATGTTCTGCATAGTGCCATAAGCGTCGGAATATGCAGCTGTTTTACCATGTAGGCTGTCCATCCTAAACTGATAGTTACCACCAATCTGCAGCCATTTACCCAGGGACTTGTCTTCAATTTTCTGAACCTGCCCCTTCAGGTCTTCCATCTGCTGGGACAGCCTGTCAATCTTAACCTGCAGATCAGCCTCTGCAGCCATGGCGCCAGCCGGGATGGCCAGAGCAAGTACGGTGGATAGCAACAACTTGTTTGCTTTACGCATGTTTCGCCCCTTTCGCGGAAATCAGGTGGTCTTGCCTGACAAATTTTGCGTTTTAACGGTGTAATGGCTACTGGTTACTTGCAACCTGCGTGATCATGACCTTATTAAATACGAGGGGTTGTTGTAGGGCAATTGATGTGCGACGAACGGGAGATTGTTGCGATAAACGGTAGCAGGAAGGGATGAACAGTAGTCTACATCTGTTTAAACAGGTGTGAGAAGGCACGGCTTACGGAGAGCGTTTGATTGGATCCGGCCAGATGGACGTTATAACTGCCGGTTAATGAGCGTTTCACCATTTCAATTTTGGTGACATTTACAAGGGTTGCCCGGTGAATTTGCCAGAACTGATCAGGGGAAAGTTCGTCAACAAGTTCCTTGATACTCTTTTTGATCAGGAACTCTTCTTCCCCGCTCCTGACCGTGGTGTATTTATCGGTTGACTTGAAATAGTCAACCTCTTGCACCGATATAAGTCTGATCTTGTCTTTTTGGCCCACTTTAATCCATTGCAGATATTCACGGCCAACGGATTGTGCAGATAAAGATAATCTGGCGAGTATGGTATCCAGTTGCTGCAGGGAGGTTGAAATGGCCGGCAACCTGGATTTCAGCCGTGCTACCATCTTTTCCAGTCTGCTGTCGCTCACCGGCTTCAGCAGGTAATCCACTCCTCCGGCCTCAAATGCCTCTATGGCGAACTTGTCAAAAGCGGTGATAAAAACCGGCAGGCATCCCTTGGGGAGTTTTCCGGCAACTTCTATTCCGGACAGCCCAGGCATTTTGATGTCCAGAAATGCGATATCGGGTTGCAGTGCAGCCGCCAGTTTCAGCGCATCCAGACCGTTACTGGCCTCGCAGGTGACGGTCATCTCTGGCCACAACAGGGATAATCGTCTTTTTAAAAAGGCCCGTAATGGTGCCTCGTCATCAGCAATCAAGGCTGTGACTGTCTTCATAGCGGGACTTCTATCATCGCGAGAACACCGCAAGGAAGATTCTCCTCAAGTGTTAATTTGCCTTTAGAGGCAGAAAACATCCGAATCCTTTTGCGTACATTTTCCAACCCCACTCCGTTTCCGGTAGAACTTTCGGATATTCCTCTGCCTGAATCAGATATGGCAATCCTCGCCATATCCCCGTCAATTTCTCCCTTAATGATCAGGCTGCCCCCTTCCAATTTAGGTTCAAGCCCGTGTTTGATTGAATTTTCAACCAGCGGTTGTATCAGAAGAGGCGGGATCTGCTTGCTTAAGAGAGCATCAGGCATATCGATGGAATGGCTTAAACGATCTCCCATGCGCAGTTTTTGGATCTCCAGGTAGTTTCTGATTAAGTCCATCTCTTGGGAAATGGGAACGGTTGTATCTCTTGCAATATGAAGGGAACCTCTCAAAAAATTGCAAAAGTGGTCAAGCATCCCTTTTGCTTTATCGGGGTGTGTGTCGATGAGGCTCATTACATTTGAAAGCGTATTAAAGAGAAAGTGGGGCTCGATCTGGGCCTGGAGTAGTTTAAGTTCCATCTCAACGGAGATACTCTTCATGTCGAGATTAATAAGCCTTTCCTCCATGATCAACTGTTTTGCTTCTGAGATGCTCTCGCCAGTCTTGAAAAAGAAAACAATGGAAGAGCCAAAAAAGGCATTGAGGAAAAGCATCCTGAGTAAGGTGCCAATATGCTGATTGAAAGGTGATACCAGTTTACCCTCTGTGAAAGCCGTGAAAATGACCGCTCCAATAAGGGAGCCTAAGAGCTGAATTGTACAGAGCCTTAGGAGCATGGCAGTGACGGCTGCAGGTTTGGGTAGTGAGTTTGACCAGAGTAGGAGGAGAAAAACGGGCCCGGCGGCACAGCTGCAAAAAAGAAGGGCATCAAAAAAACTTGTTTTAAAGCCGAAAATGTACAGTAAACAGGCTATCAGACAGCCGTATAGCATGAATGATGCGAGTTTTTTCCAGGTCAGCTTGCAGTCCACAAGGAGTGTTGGTGTTAGTTGTGGCTGGTGAAAAATGTTTTTATCAGCCATAGAGCCAGCTCCTGATGTCGCTACATGGAGAAGCAGGACGCAGGTAGCGCCCTGCTCTGTAATTGGTCTACAACAGTTTGATTCCGGCCAGTTCCTTGGAGCGCTTGACTGCCGCGTCCACCGCATCCATCAGCAGGCCGTGCAGTCTGCCGTTTTCCAAGGTATGCAGGGCGGCAATGGTGGTGCCGCCGGGGGAGCTGACCCGGTCCCGCAGCACTGCCGGGTGTTCGTTGCTTTGCTGCAGCAATTGAGCAGAGCCCAGTACAGTCTGGACAGCCAGGCCGGTGGCGATATCCCGGGGCAGACCGTTTTTTACCCCTGCGTCTGACAACGCTTCGATGAAGGAAAATACGTATGCCGGGCCGCTGCCGGAAATGCCGGTGACGGCATCCATCTGGCGTTCACCCACCTGATAGACCGTGCCCACCAAGGCAAACAGTTCTTTGGTCAGCTCAAGATCGGCTTCAGTGGCCCGTCTACCGCCGCAGATGGCGGTGGCGCCGGCCTGTACCAGTGCCGGGGTGTTGGGCATGGCCCGTATAACCCGCACGCCGCTCTGCAGCGACTCTTCAATGATGGTGGTGGAGATACCGGCCATGATGGAGAGCACCAGTTTTTGCGGGGTAATCGTGTTCTCAAGTCCCGAAAGCACGCTGGCTGCCATCTGGGGCTTGATCGAGAGTATGATCAGGTCTGCTTCCTGGGCAACTTCACTGTTTTCGTCAGTGGTTTTGACTGACAGAGTTGAGGCCAGAAGCGCGCGGCGATCCTGTACCGGGTCTGCAACAATAATGTTGCGCGGCGCCATACCACCGGCGATCAAGCCTTTGATGATCGCCTCTGCCATATTGCCGCCACCAATAAATCCTACGGTGTTGTTCAGTAGCATTATGCGCCTCCGGTTCTGCTTTCAATCGATGTTGGCTGAGCCAGTTCAGATGTGGGCTTTTTGTCGCTGGTACTACTTTTGGTGATCAGCATCACCCCGACACAGACCAGAGCGATACCGCCCCAGCGTAACAGGGAAACCTCTTCATGCAGGATGTATTTTGCCAGTACCGCCACCAGGACGTAGTTAAGGGCCTGCATCGGCAGGGCTACTGAAAGGTCTTCCCAGGAAAGTACGGCCAGCCAGAGGAAGAAGAACAGAGCCAGCATGGCGGTACCCACCACAATCTTCCATTCGGTCATGGCCCGGAAGGCAACTTCCATGATGCCGCGCAGGTTCATGGTGGAGAGGTCTCCCAACTGTTTCATCCCTTTGGCCAGCAGGATGTCGCCAACAGTACCGGCAGTTACTGCAATCAGCATAATGACAATGGTTTTAAGCATACGGTTTGGATTCTCCGCGATAGTTTGTTAAGGCTATATCCAACTGCTGCAGCCGTTCCCGTACTTTTGGTGAAAGCAGGGCAGCCAGCTCTTCTGCATGTTGGTAATCAGGCATCCGGCGGCTGATTACAGCATCCGGCAGGCAGCCGGGGTGAAAATAGACCTCTGTTGTGCCCGGTTGCAGCCGCTCAATGACCGCCAGCAGGTACTCTTCGGTCATGCAGCCGGAGTTGAGCACCCCCTTGACCTCTACGGCGGTCTTGATCTCCTGGCGCTTGAAGGTGGTTTCTGCATAGTGTGCCAAGCTGCCAAAGATGGCCCGTTCAACCGCCTTGCCCACCATGCGGGAACGGTTAAGTCGCAGGTTTTCAAACAACCGCTCACGGGTAATCCTGAAGCTGGTGATGCCGTGCAGCGGCATCAGTTCGGTCAGCAGGGTAAAGACCGTGGGGTGCATCTGGATATTGAGGTGGCCGTCAATGTGCGAAAAGGGGAGGCCGGTCTCTTTAACTTTAAGGATCTGGGCCTCTATCTCGCACCGCAACTGCATACGGATGGTTGGATCAAAGAACAGCTTCATCCCCACCGCCACCGGGTTGTCCGGGAAACAGCCGTTGGCAGCAACCAGTCCGGGGATCATCTCAGGTGGCAGCACCGGTTTACCCTGTACCAGGGTCAGGTGCAGGCCGATCTGCAGGCCTGGATTACGTCTGGCAACCTCCACCGCCTCATCAAAGGCATCGCCTCCAGCCATCAATGATGCCTGGGTTAGAATCCCCTGCTGCCAGGCCTGTTCCACCGCCCGGTTGACCCCGGAGGAAAGCCCGAAGTCATCGGCATTGATAATCAGCTTTCGCAAGATTGGCCTTGTTTCCGTTTCTGCATATAGGCCAGGTACTGCTTGCCTTCTTTCAGCAGCTTGCGGCGTTCCTCGCCATCCACAATCATCTTGCCGATGCTGCGCAGGATGTACTTGGGACGGAAGTAGAACTTGTCGTAGAACTCCTCAACTGAATTAAAGATCTCGGCGTTGCTCAGGTTAGGGTAGTTGATCACGCATTTCTGGTGGCCGGTGCTGTCGATAAAGTCATCGGAGGCGATCCAGCCCTGCTCTTTGGCCAGGGTATAGAACTCTGTGCCGGGGTAGGGGGAGGCCAGCGAGGCCTGAATGGAGTTCAGGTCCAGCTGTTTGGCATAGTTGATGGTTTC
>Ga0209749_1002977_pt1 | contig 10071 bp, 8 predicted proteins | sample EPASupsiteSAE347_FD_187267 | JGI IMG/M metagenome (GOLD analysis project Ga0209749, IMG submission 187267) | Bioremediated contaminated groundwater from EPA Superfund site, New Mexico - Sample SAE3-47 (SPAdes) (version 2) | ecosystem: Environmental > Aquatic > Deep subsurface > Groundwater >... | reverse complement strand
GACGGTCTTGCCAACCGGTTCCCCGAGGAGCCGGGCCATCCAGCGGGCCGCCGCAACCGCCGCAATCCGCCGCGGTTCGAGCATAATGATCCGCTCATGTGCCGAGGGCAACGCCTTCAGGAGGGCCAGGGGGACACGGGTCGTCTTGCCGGAGCCGGGCGGGGCCTGAAGCACGACCGCGGACCCGCCGAAAAGGGCTTTTTTCAGCTCCGGAAGGATATGGTCGATGGGGTATGGGTGCATGGAATTCGGGTATGACAAACTTTCAGGCGTCCTGTTACAGGGAAGTTATTGTTTCTGAAGACTACTATAAAGATAACCTTCTCTCAAGTCAAGGAGGTTAGTCGGTAAATGGTCCGTATGAAGGGCGGCCCGAGGAAAGATGGGTATCCATCAGCGTTGCCTGCATGCAAAAAGGATTGACAATAACATATCACAGCCTTAGAATGATTAAGTATTGACGAAAAATAGATTCAAAAAATATCACGGAGGAGAACCACAGTGAAGAAAAAAGGTTCGTTGGCCAACGTTATGATTTTGGCATGTATGATACTGTCGTGCTTTGCAGTCGACGGGTACTCACAGGAAAAATCGAATATACCGGAAAAACCTGTTGTGCAGCAAACGCCAACAGCAAAGGAGTTGTACATAAACCCCCACTTTAAACACCGCGGACTCATTGTTATTGCAGATCTGAACGTAACTCCTCTCGCATATACAGGCTCATGCCCAGCAGTTTTCACACTGAAAGGTCAAATCCATGCGAATAAACCGATGACGGTATTCTACAAAATCATCCGTAGTGATAATGTGCCGATGAAGCCCATATCTCTGACGTTTGAGAAGGAAGAGCGAAAGGAAATAACGCATACCTTGCAGATAGGCGACCCAACTAAGTCCCCTGTAATTAACGAATGGGCAATGATCGAGGTAGTCTACCCAATCAACACGAAGATTCGATCCAATGCTGCATTTATCCGGGGTAATTGTACAAACCGGGCAGATCTCAAACAGCAAGGTCTGCTGAGTGAACAGGAAAGCAAAAAGGGGCAACCAACAGCCCCTATAGATATTCCTTCCATATCGCCCTCTCAGGGCGACCAAGGACCGGGAATTTCTACGCCCCAGGTTGATGAGAAAGGGCGAGCGCCTGTCGGGTCTGTTGCTTCACCGACAAACGGCAAATAATCGACACCGGTAATCTTCCAGAAAAATAGTCCCGGACTTCCCTTGCGCAAATGCTGTTGCTGAAACTCTGTGAAGGCGTTTATATATGTACTTCTCTTGCCAGGCTCCTTTTTTTCCACAACATATAAATAGCAGGGTAGATGGTAAGCTCGAGAATGGTAGAGGTTACGAGGCCGCCGATCACCGGCGCGGCAATACTCTTCATGACCTCCGAACCGATGCCCGTGTCAAACAGAACGAAGATGAGCCCCGCATCTGTAGCTACTGTCATGATCTTAGGCCGAAGCCTTTTTACTGCGCCTTCCATGATTGCAGCCTGCAGGTCGGAAACGTTTTTTAATCGCCCCTCTTTTTTCCATCTGTCATATGAGAGATCGAGATAGAGCAGCATAACAACGCCGGTTTCCGCGTCAAGGCCAGCGAGGGCAATGATACCGACCCAGACAGCGGTGCTCATATGATATCCCAGCAAATAGAGGAGCCAGAAGGAACCCACAAGGGAAAAGGGGACGGCGAGAAGAACTATAGCCGTCTTCATATAGGATCGGGTGCTGAAATAAATGATGATAATAATCAGAAAGAGCGTGAGGGGAATTACGGTTTTGAGGTGCTTGCGTATACTTTCAAGGCGCAGATAATCGCCGCTCCATTCAAGGCGATAACCGTCAGGGATCTTCAAGGAAGATAAACGTTTCTTTGCCTCTTTGATGTAGGTTCCTGCGTCCCCTCCGGTGTAATCAATATAGACATATCCGGTGAGCATACCGGCTTCGCTCTTGATCTGCGTCGGACCCTTAACTATTTTGATATCCGCAAGTTGCGAGAGAGGCACCTGGGCAATGCCGGGTGCGGTTACAGTTGGCAGATCCGGCTGAGTCGTTGAAAATGAAACAGGAACAAGTACTCTTTTTAGGGTGTCCATGTCGCTTCGCAGTTCCTTTGCGTAACGGATATTGACAGGGTAACGTCCGCGTCCTTCGATGGTAGTGGTAACATTGAGGCCACCGACAGAAGACTGGATTATGCCATTAACATCGTCTACGGTAAGATTGTAACGCGCCGCCTCTTCGCGGTTGATGGATATGTCGATAAAATAGCCTGTATTGACTCTTTCAGCGTAGACGCTCCGTGTATGTGGTACGCCCTTAAGTATCTTCTCCACTTCGATTCCTATTTTTTCAATTTCATCGATATGGGGACCGAATATTTTCATTCCCAAGGGCGTCCTGATGCCGGTGGTGAGCATGTCGATCCTTGCCTTTATGGGCGCAGTGAAAGCATTGGAGACGCCGGTCATGGCCAGGGCGTCGTTCATTTCCATGGTCAGTTTTTCTATGGTCATCCCCTTTCGCCACTGTGATCTGGGTTTGAGATTGATGGTTGTTTCGAACATCTCAAGGGGCGCCGGGTCGGTAGCGGTCTCAGCGCGGCCCGCTTTGCCGAATACCTGTGATACTTCAGGGAATTCCTTCAGAATTTTATCCTGTTTTTGAAGCAGCGAAGAGACTTCTGAAATTGATACACCGGGTGTAGTAACCGGCATGTAAAAAAGTGCGTCTTCGAAAAAAGCCGGCATTGATTCATTACCAAGTTTGAAGTATGGATAGAGGGTCACCGCCATAAGAATCAAGGCCCCGATGATTACCCTTGTATGGAACTTGAGGCAGAAACGGGCTATCGGCTCATAAATTCTTTCCAATCCTCGATTCACAGGGTTATCGCTCTCCGGACGTATACGGCCCCTTATAAACAGGGTCATCAGTGCAGGTGTAAGCGTAATGGCGAGGCAGGCTGCGCCAAACATGGCAAAGGTCTTTGCGTAGGCGAGAGGCCTGAAGAGCCTTCCTTCCTGTCCCTGGAGGGTAAATACGGGCAGAAAGGCAACAGTGATAACCATGAGAGCAAAGAAAAGAGAAGGCCCAACTTCTTTAGCCGCATCTATGATAATACGAGTCCTGTTTTCGGAAGTTTTCGTCCCGTAGCCCGCTTCTTCCAGCTTCTTATGGGCGTTCTCCACCATGATGATCGACGCATCGACAAGAACGCCAATTGAGATGGCTATGCCGGAGAGGCTCATTATGTTGGAGGTAACTTTCAGGAAATAGAGGAATATGAAGGAGATAAGAATAGCGCCCGGCAGGGTGAGGATAACGACAAATGCGCTGGGAAGGTGAAGAAGAAAGACCATACAGATAATACTGACGGAGAGAATAAGAATAATAATTTCATTGCGCAAGGTGCCCACAGCTTTATAGACAAGATCGGAGCGGTCGTAAGTGGTGACTATTTTGACGCCCTTAGGAAGGCTGGGGGCAATATCATTTTTAATCCTTTCTTTTACCCGATCGATAACATTTAAGACATTCTCTCCATGCCTTACGACAACGATGCCCCCTGCAACCTCTCCTTTTCCGTCAAGGTCTGCCAAACCACGGCGTATCTCCGGTCCCAAGCGGACCTGAGCGATATCCTTCAGGAAAACAGGGGTACCTGATCCATCGTTACCGACTGGAATGATTTCGAGATCTTTCACACTTTGGATATACCCTCTGCCGCGAATGACATATTCTGCGCCTGACATTTCAACAACACGGCCCTCTATGTCGCTGTTGCTTTTTCTTACGACCTCGAAAACCTTATTTATGGGTATGCCATAAGAAAGAAGCCGGTTGGGATCAACGGTAATCTGGTATTGTTTGACAAAACCTCCGATGCTTGCCGTCTGCGCAACACCCGGCACACTTTCAAGAGCAAGTTTCACATTGTAGTCCTGGAGGGAACGTAATTCCGACAGATCCTTATTTCCTTGTTCGTCAACTAAGGCATAGGAAAATCCCCATCCCACGCCTGAAGCATCAGGGCCGAGAACGGGATTTACGTCAGTCGGTATTTTGCCTTTCACGGCCTGGAGGTATTCCAGCACACGGCTTCTGGCCCAATATATGTCCGTACTGTCTTCAAAAATGACATAGATGAATGAACTTCCGAGAAAAGAAAACCCCCTTACCGTCTTGACCTGTGGCGCTGCAAGGAGCGTTGAGGTGATTGGGTAGGTGATCTGGTTTTCCACAAGGTCCGGACTTCTGCCCGGCCAGTCCGTATAGACAATAACCTGGGTGTCGCTTTGATCGGGGAGGGCGTCGAGGGCGGAATGCTTGATTGCCCAGTATCCCCATCCTAAAAGGATAATTACGAAGAGAATTGTAATAAGTCTATTATTGCCACATAGTTCGATGATCCGTTTTATCATTGTATACCCTTCAGCTTCGCCTCTGAATCGATGAGGAAGACGGCAGATGAGGCAACTTTTTCTCCATCTTTTAGACCGCTGAGAACTTCAACCATTCCATTGCCCCTGTCTCCGGCTTTAATCTGCCGGGGGGAAAAATTGCCATCCCCAAGATCGACGTAAACGACCTGCCTTGTTCCTGTATCGAGAATGGCTGTCTCAGGAATTGAAAGTCGCTTTCCCAGGTTGAGTTCCATTTCCACGTTGGCGAACATCTGGGGCTTAAATAACAAGTTGGGATTAGGAAGGACAAACCGTACCTTTGCCGTCCTTGTTTGCCCGGAAAAAGAAGGGTAGATAAAATCAACCTTGGAGGAAAACTCCTTCCCCGGATAGTAACTCAAGGTAACCCGGGCATTTTGTCCTACCTTCACTAAAGGTATCTCGTATTCGTATATATCAGCCAGTACCCACACCGTTCGGAGGTCCACAATATCGAAGATCTTATCTCCCGGAGCAACTCTCGTGCCTTTAAAAACCGGTTTCTGAAAAACGTACCCGCTTGCAGGACTCTTAATCGTCATCGTTTTTATGGGTTTCTTACTTATTTCAATTTCCTTAATCTGCTCTTCGGGGATTCCCCAGAGGGCAAATTTTTGTTTAGCAACCTCAAATAAGCTCTGGGGGTCATAAACAGTGGCTCTCGCCACTGTTCCGTACCTATCCCCCCAACTGAATTCAACGTTTCTTTGGGTACGGAAAGCCGTGTTTGATTGCATATTTATAAGATTAATATACTCAAGTTGAAGAGATACTAGTTCCGGACTGTATATATCCACAAGGGGAGCGCCCTTGTCCACACGCTTTCCTGAGTAATCGGCATAGAGTTTTTCGATCCATCCCTCGACTCTACTATTTACGGTGGTTAGCTTCCTCTCGTCAAATTCGACGCGGCCCACAGTCCTTAATGTCTTTTTCATCGGCCTTACTGCTGCTGCAACAGTCTTCAAGCCCATTGTCTGCTGTTTTTCAAGGGGGACTTCAACAGTTATAATGTCGTCATTATGCCCCCCCGGTTCTATCCTGGAAACAGAAGCCCCTGACAAGGTCTCCTCGGCTTTCTTGTCCGGGGCTTGAGAGGAGGGGCGCAGGGCTTCCGCAACTGATATCTTACTGTTCATATCCTGACGAACCGGAAGCAAGAGATATACCGCGGCTCCAAAAAGAATAACAACAAGGATTACGACGTACATTTTTCTCATATTTCGGACACCTCACATCACATTTTTTTGGCTGCTTTCAACAAGGCTACCTCACATCAATGGGAATAGTCATCCTCAAGGGTTTCCCTTCAGTATTTGCCTTGATGACAATATTCCATGGGCCCGTCATAATGAGGTCCATGGTTACCCTGTAGCCTGAACCGCTGGGAAGCGCTTTTACCGTGTAATTCATGGGCGGCATGCCAGGCATGGGAGGCATGTAGTAATTAACCGTTACTGGCATATTAAGGACATGTTTTCCGAGGGGGTCCTTTATCTCAACCCGCAGATCATTCTTATCTAAGATAGGGGGGTTTCGGTTGATGGAGACATCTATAATATAGCCGTCAATCTTCCGTCTTACGGTGTAATCTTTCCCAAGTGCCATGGACATCGACACCATGACCAGGAGAGAAGGAATTAAGATTGTCTGAGCAAGCCTCCGCAACATCTGCAAAGTCCAAACCTTTTATTTTTGTTTCACTCTCACAAACGCATATATGCGATGAATGAATAGATTAAATAACATAAGATACATGCATGGGGACGTCAAGGTCAAAAAGAACAAACAGGTCAAGAAGAACAAACTATTTTCCCGAAAACCCATTGACACGGTTACACTGACGTCTTACAGTTTTGACTATGAATGTAGATGTTGGTGAGGACGCTTCTATGAGGGGAGCGTTTATCTTTGTCCCTGTGATCATAGCCGTTCTTCTTATGGTGTGCTCTCCGCTTTGTTTCTCCTTAAATAGAACTGTGCCTCACGGAGGTCTTGCCTGCTACTGCCATTCCGGCATAAGAGGACACTGCCCCATGATTTCCTGCTCCTGCCCGAAATGTAACATGGATACTGATCAAGTCAATTCCTTATGGTCGCCGGAGATGCTTTTGAGTTCTTTTGATTGGATGACTTTCTCGTGGCCCGCTTACGGCCATGCAGAACTTCATTCGCCACCCGAAACAGTATTTCTTGAAGTTCCTTTTAGGCCGCCTATCATCCTTTAAACTCGCACATCAGAATAAATAGAATAAATAGGCTCCGGTTAGTACGATAACCTCCTCTCGGGGGGTACTTTAAGCGCACACTGGAGAACCGATTATATTACGACAAAAAAGGAGATATCATGGGAAGAATACTATTCTACTGTGTACTGGCGGGGATTCTTTGCCTCTTGACTGAGGCGCCTCTCTGGGCACTCGACGATAAGAACGTTATAAAAGCAGAATCAGCAATAATGCTCGATGAGGCCTTGGTGAGGGACAAGCGTGATTCCTCAAAAAAGGTGAAAGAGGAATTTGTTACACTGGGAAGCGAAGAGCATATTGTGACACCCGGAGATCGGGCGCGAACCAGCAACACCGCTGACATGCTCTATGACATGCCGGGCGTCAGCCTACAACAAAACGGCGGTGTTGCTGCTATCCCCTTCTTGCATGGTCTGGGCGACGATCGGGTACGTATCAAGGTTGACGGCATGGACCTGATTTCGGCTTGCGCAAACCATATGAATTCGCCGCTTTCCTACATCAACCCGACTAACGTGAGCATAATGAATGTGGTGGCAGGCATTACACCGGTCAGTATGGGCGGCGACAGTATCGCCGGCACGATCATAGCCAATTCGGCCGCACCGGAGTTCGCCAAGCCCGGTGAGGGCCTTCTCCTTAAAGGACAAGCAGGTGCCTATTATCGCAGCAATGGTAATGCGTTGGGTGCCAATCTCTCAACAACAGGGGCCAGCGAAAATTTTAGCATACGCTATTCCGGTTCAGAGGCTCAAGCAGAAAACTACAAGGCTGCCCGAAGTTTCAAGGCACCAGGGACGGCTGCAATCGGTAGAGGTTGGTTACCGGGCAGCGAGGTTGGTTCTTCAAACTATCAATCCTGGAACCATGCAGCCGTAATCGCACTGCGCAGGGAAAACCATTTGCTTCAGCTTAATCTTGGTCTACAGAACATTCCATATCAGGGATTCCCGAACCAGCGCATGGATATGACCGGCAATGAAAGCCAACAGATCAATTTGCGCTACACCGGTCAATACCAGTGGGGTAATTTGGAGGCCCGTATTTATAATGAATATACGCGGCATAAAATGGATTTCGGTGGCGATAAGCAGTATCATTATGGAAGCACGGCAACCATTTTAGCGACAGGCATGCCGATGGATACGAGAGCAAATAATACCGGTGCGGTGGTCAAGGCGGACGTCAAACTATCGGAGCGCCATATTCTCAAGGTAGGCGTCGAGGGCCAGCGTTACCGTCTGGATGATTGGTGGCCATCATCCCCAACTTTTCTGCCGCCCGGTTACGCTACCGGAGGAATGGCTCCGGATACGTTCGTAAACATTAATAACGGTAAACGCGACCGTTTAGGCGCCTTTACCGAGTGGGAAGCGCGCTGGAGACCTCAGTGGGTCAGCCAATTGGGGGTTCGCGGTGAAATGGTGATGATGGATACCGGAACGGTACAGGGCTACAACAACACGACGATGTACAACGGAGCACCCTTGTTCCCTGCAAGCACCTTCAATGCCCGTAATCGTGAACGGACAGACAACAACCTCGATGTGACGGCCCTGGTCCGCTATACGCCCACAGCCACGCTGGCTTTTGAAGCCGGTTACGGCCGAAAAACCCGTTCACCAAACCTCTATGAGCGTTACGCCTGGTCGACAAACACGATGGCGATGGAAATGATCAATTTCGCAGGCGACGGCAACTTCTATATCGGGAATCTCAACCTGAAGCCGGAAGTGGCCAATACCTTCAGCGTAACTGCCGACTGGCATGATGCCTCCCGGGATGAATGGGGCCTGAAAGTCACGCCCTACTATACCTACGTTCAGGATTATATAGATGCCCGCCGTTGCCCGAACGGCGTCTGCGGCGGTTCCGCTGCAGTCACATCCAGCTTGACTGCTAAGACAGGCTTTGTCTATCTCCAGTATGTTAATCAATCCGCCCAGCTCTACGGCATTGATGTTTCCGGCTACTTCCCGGTGGCGAAAACCAATGATTACGGCAGCTTCACAGCAACCGGACGGTTGAATTACGTAAAGGGCGAGAATAAGACGACGGACGACAACCTTTACAACATTATGCCGCTCAATGCCAAATTGGCTTTAGTACATCATATTGGCAAATTAACCAGTACGATTGAAGGGCAATTGGTTGACGCAAAAACGCATGTATCTCAAGTTCGCAACGAAGTTGCAACCGCCGGTTACGGCTTACTGAATATACGTAGCAGCTATGAATGGGGAAAAGTCAGACTGGATGCCGGTATTGAAAACGTGCTGAATAAGTTCTACTATCTGCCAATGGGCGGGGCATATGTAGGCCAGGGGGCAACCATGTCGGGAAATGCAATACCCTGGGGTATTTCCATGCCCGGCTATGGCCGCTCATTCTACGCGGCCATAACAGTAAAGCTCTGAGACGAACCACCTCACAGTGCGATCTGCGGGGCAAGAAATAGGGCGGCGGCGTCATGCCGGCTTAACTTTGGCGAGTTGGCGCCGCCGCTATATCCAGGCTAAAGTACATGATAGGAATATGGGAGGAGAATTATGGAATGGATTAAATGGGCCATTGATTACGGTATCATAGGTTTGCTCATCACCATGAGTATGGTGGCTGTGGCAGTAGCCATCGAACGGCGTTCTTACTATCGGAAGATTGATTTGGGGAGTTTTACCGACAAAAAGAGGCTTGAGTTGGAGCTGACACGGAGGCTTCACCTGATTGCAACCATCGGAAGCAATGCCCCGTACATTGGTCTTCTCGGCACAGTGCTTGGCATCATGCTTACATTTTACACAATGGGTCGTGAAGGTTTTATGGATACAGGAAAGATCATGATCGGGCTGGCCTTGGCCCTCAAGGTTACTGCCGTGGGGTTGATCGTCGCCATTCCTGCTGTCACGCTCTACAACTTTCAAGCTCGCCGCGCAAAAGAGCTGATCCTTGAATGGGAGTCACGAAATGGATGAAAAAGAGTTTAACGTCATCAATATCATACCTTTTGTTGATATTATGCTGGTTTTGCTGACCATTGTATTGACTACATCGACTTTTATCGCCCGGGGGGCTGTTCCGATAGAGTTGCCAAAGGCTTCGAAACACGAGAATGAGGTTCTCAGGACCCAGACTGTTGAGATCAGCAGCCAGGGAAGACTTTTTTACAATGGCGTAGAGGCAACTTTGGAGAGCCTCCCGCGACAGATCGAGAGGGTTAGTCGTGAGACGCCTGTGCTGATAAGGGCTGACAGGGGCATTGCCCTTCAGATCTTTGTGGACGTGATGGATGCATTGAAAAATATGGGGTTCAAGCGGGTAAGCCTTCAGACGGAGCAAAGGAAATGAGACGACAAGGCAAGGCAT
>Ga0209749_1002976_pt1 | contig 10072 bp, 7 predicted proteins | sample EPASupsiteSAE347_FD_187267 | JGI IMG/M metagenome (GOLD analysis project Ga0209749, IMG submission 187267) | Bioremediated contaminated groundwater from EPA Superfund site, New Mexico - Sample SAE3-47 (SPAdes) (version 2) | ecosystem: Environmental > Aquatic > Deep subsurface > Groundwater >... | reverse complement strand
ACCCTCGATCTGAATGGTCTGCTGCACCTTGTCACGTGTGGTGCCGGCCACCGGGGTGACGATGGCCAGCTCGGCTCCGGCCAACGCATTGAGCAACGACGACTTGCCGGCATTGGGCTGGCCGGCAATCACCACTTTGATGCCTTCACGCAACAGCGCGCCCTGACGCGCCCGCTGCAATACCTGCTGAACCTGCTGCTGCAGGTGGGTGAGCTGTCCCTGTGCGTCGGCCTGACGCAGGAAATCGATCTCTTCCTCAGGAAAGTCCAGTGTGGCTTCGACCAGCATGCGCAAATGAACCAGGGCGTCACGCAGTTGGTGAATTTCCTGGGAAAAGACGCCCGACAGTGACCGGCTGGCACTACGTGCTGCCGCCTCGGTGCTGGCATCAATCAAGTCGGCAATGGCCTCGGCCTGCGCCAGATCCATCTTGTCATTCAGAAACGCCCGCTCGGAAAATTCGCCCGGCAACGCCACACGCAAATGTGGCAGGGTCAGCTGGCCGTTCGAGGCAACCTGCGCCGCCGCTTCCAGACAACGGGCCAACAGCAGTTGCAGCACCACTGGGCCACCATGGGCCTGCAGCTCCAGCACGTCTTCACCGGTAAAGGAGTGCGGTGCCGGGAAATAGATCGCCAGGCCGCGGTCAATGGCCACGCCCTGGGCGTCCAGAAACCCGGTATAGCTGGCTTCCCGCGCTTTCAGCGAACGGCCCACCAGAGCCCGTACCAGCGCCTCCAACGACCGACCACTGACGCGCACAATACCCACCGCACCACGCCCGGGGGCTGTGGCGATGGCCACAATCGGGTCCTGGTGACGCGGTAGGCTCACGGCAGACCCAACCCCTACGGTTTAAAACTTGGGCAGATGGAACTTGGGCGGCACACCCATGCGGGTGTTGATCACCCATTGCTGGGCTATGGACAACACGTTGTTGGTGATCCAGTACAGCACCAAGCCGGCAGGAAAGAAGAAGAACATCACGCTGAAAGCCAACGGCATGAACCACATCATCTTGGCTTGCATCGGGTCTGGCGGCGCCGGGTTCAGCGACGTTTGCAACACCGTGGTCAATGTCATGACCAGCGGCAGGATGTAGAACGGGTCGGGTGAAGACAAGTCATGAATCCAGCCGATCCAGGGCGTGTTGCGCATCTCGACGCTGGCCAGCAGCACCCAGTACAGGGCAATGAACACCGGAATCTGGATCATGATCGGGAAACAGCCGCCCATCGGGTTGACCTTTTCCTCACGGTAGATGCGCATCATCTCCTGCTGCATCTGTTGCGGGTTGTCCTTCAGGCGTTCACGCATTTCGGTGATGCGCGGATTCACCGCCTTCATCTTGGCCATGCTGGCGTAGGCCTTGGCATTGAGCCAGTAAAAGGCCGCCTTGAGCAACAGGACCAGGGCCACAATCGACCAGCCCCAGTTACCGATCAACTTGTGCAACTGGTCCAGCAGCCAGTACAACGGTTTGGACAGCATGGTCAGCCAGCCATAGTCCTTGACCAGTTCCAACCCGGGGGACAGGGCTTCCAGCACCTTTTCCTCCTGGGGACCGGCAAACAGACGTGTCTCCACAGTCTGGCGGGCGCCCGGGGCGATGGAGGTCAGCGGAGCAATCATGCCCACGGAATACAAGTTGGTGTCCACCTTGCGCATGAACAAATCGCGTTTGAGGCCATCACCCAGCAACCAGGCGCTGGCAAAGTAATGCTGCACCATGGCGACATAACCGTTTTCCGACTGTTTTTCGATCTCGACCTTGTTTTTCTCGATATCGCTGAATTCCACTTTCTGGTACTTCTTGGCCTCGGTGTACACCGCCGGACCCGTGAAGGTGGAATAGAAGGAAGACTCTCCCGGTGGTTTGTTGCCGTCGCGCACCAGCTGCAGATAGAGTTGTGGTACCACTGGTGCCACTCCAACATTGACCACTTCGTGTTTGACGGCCATGGCATAACTGCCACGGGTCAGCGTATAGGTTTTGACCAGCTTCACCCCACCCACTTCGGGTGACTCAAAACGCAGCTCCAGCCGTTGGCTGCCATCTTGCAGAGTACGCTCACCCGGTGCCAGCATCATGACCGACTTGTGGGTCGGCAAGGCGGCGGCGCCCGGCGCAGAAATCAGACCCGACTGCGCCAGGTAGACGCGATCCTTGCTGTCATCCAGCAACACAAAATGGCGGGTCTTGTCAGCCATGTCCACGTGCTTGAGGAACTCTGTCTTCACCACCGAACCACCTTCGGTATCAAAGGTGACCTTCAGCACGTCCGTCTGTGCCACCACCCGCTCATGCGCCACAGGTGCGCTGGTTTGCGCCACTGCGGTCGCCGGCAGGCCTGCCGGATTTGCGCTGGCAGCAACAGGCGTGGCCGCACTGGGTACGCCACCGGACGCGCCGGCGGCCGAAGCAGCGCCGCTGGCCTGGGAGGCGACGGGTGCCGGCCCCGGGAAAAAGGTTGCCTTACGCCCGTTGTAAACCTGCCATTGATCCCACAACATGACCATGGAAATACCAAAGATCACCCACAAGACGGTGCGACGAATATCGTTCATGAAGACTTCTTTTCAGAGGAAGTTGAGATCAACCGGGTCAACAAATCAGGTCGAGCGGGCACTGTCCGCTCAGGAACCGGGTCCAGCCCACCCTCACACCACGGGTGGCAACGCCCAAGGCGCTTGAGCGTCAAATAACTGCCAACCCCGGCGCCATGGGCTTGCAGCGCCTGCAGGGCATAAACCGAACAGGTCGGCTCGAAACGGCAGGAAGAACCCAGCGATGGGCTCAAAAACAGGCGGTAGGCCTTGACGAGCCCGATCAACAACCGCGCCATCATGGCCGCTCCAGCCCCACTACTGCGGGTGCGGTAGCCACTTTGGCAAACAATTGTTGTAGTTCAGCGCGCACGGCAGTCTTCAGGGCATCTGAAGTCGCACTGACAAAATGCTGGCGATCAAAGCCACTGCGCAAACGCACCACATGGGCGGCACGCTCCAGCGAAGGCTCGAAATCCCGGCTCACGGTGTAAACCTGGCGCTTGATGGTGTTGCGGGTGACGGCACGTCGTGCCCAGCGCTTGGGCACCATGGCACCCAGCCACACATCATTGCGCGCGAACAGGACGTCGCGCGAATTTTCGGCTGCACAGACATCGAGTACAACACGGTGCAAGGCAAAGTGAGGCGTACGTGCCAGCGTTGAGCCGGCCAGCACCGCCTGATACTGTTGACGGCTCTTGAGACGTTGCAAAATCAGGCCGCTCTTGCAGGAAAGATCAGCGGCAGGCCAACCTGACTGCCAATCAGACAGCCAGACGTTTGCGGCCTTTGGCGCGGCGAGCGTTGATCACGGCGCGGCCACCACGGGTTTTCATGCGAACCAGAAAGCCGTGAGTGCGGGCGCGACGAATCTTGGAAGGTTGGTAAGTGCGTTTCATTTTTGGAAATCCTAAGAAGCTCTAAGACGATTGAGCCCGTGCACAAATCAGGACAAGTGACGGATCAAATCGATGTTCGGTTTCTCCTGAATCGTTCAGGGAACCGCGGATTATCGCAAATTTTGGAAGCCAAGGCAAAATCAATCCTGATCAACCAACGGCAAGAGGTGGCTATCACCTGATTTTGCGGGTTGACCCGGAGTGTGGATAAGGTTTTGATAAATTAGAATGCAGGACACAGCAATTTAAAACTATCCACAGAAGCTGATTTCGCAATGACCCAGGGATACCAACCACAACCGGACCTCCAGGAGAGTTCGGCAGGCCCCGATTTTTGGCAAACCTGTATCGACCAGTTGGCCCAGGAACTGCCCGAGCAACAGTTTCAGACCTGGATCAAACCCTTGACCGCACAGGTCGCAGACGACCTCTCCAAAGTCACCATTTTTGTTGCCAACCGGTTCAAGTTAGACTGGATCCGGGCGCAATACAGCGCTCGTCTGGCCATGCTGATGGAACGGCTGACCGGACAGCCGATGTTGATTGAGTTAGCGCTTGCTCCGCGTGAACCTATTGCCAGAGCTCAATCTGCCATCAAGCATTTGGCACTGCCCACTGGTTCTTCAACCCCCGCAACCGCTGAATCGTCGACCCACGAACCCCTGCGCAACCGGCTCAACACCGCCCTGACTTTTGATACTCTGGTGGAGGGTAGTGCCAACCGGATGGCACGGGCCGCTGCCATGCATGTGGCCGGCATGCCAGGCCATTTGTACAACCCGCTTTTCATCTACGGCGGTGTTGGTCTGGGTAAAACCCACTTGATGCACGCTGTCGGCAACCAACTGATCAGCGAACGCCCGGATGCCAAAGTTCTCTACATCCATGCTGAACAATTTGTTACAGATGTGGTTAAAGCCTATCAGCGCAAGGCTTTTGATGAATTCAAGGAACGTTACCACTCGCTGGACCTGCTGCTGATTGATGACGTGCAGTTTTTTGCCAACAAGGAGCGTACACAGGAAGAGTTCTTCAATGCGTTCGAGGCCTTGCTGGCCAAAAAATCTCATATTGTGATGACCAGCGACACCTATCCCAAAGGCTTGGCGGACATTCATGAGCGACTGGTTTCACGCTTTGACTCAGGCTTGACCGTGGCCATTGAACCGCCCGAGCTGGAAATGCGGGTGGCGATCCTGATCAACAAGGCCCAGGTCGAAGGCATTGTCATGCCCGAAGAAGTCGCCTTTTTTGTCGCCAAGAATGTCCGCTCCAACGTGCGCGAACTCGAAGGTGCCCTGCGCAAGATTCTGGCCTATTCACGCTTCAACCAGAAAGAGATTTCGATCATGCTGGCGCGCGAGGCCTTGCGCGACCTGCTGTCGATCCAGAATCGGCAAATCTCGGTGGAAAACATCCAGAAGACGGTTGCTGACTATTACAAGATCAAGATTGCCGACATGTACTCCAAGAAGCGCCCGGCCAGCATTGCCCGGCCACGCCAGATCGCCATGTACCTGGCCAAGGAGCTGACACAAAAAAGCCTGCCCGAAATCGGGGAGTTGTTCGGCGGGCGTGACCACACCACCGTGCTGCATGCCGTGCGGAAAATCGGTGGAGAACGCCAACAAGTCACCGAACTCAACCAGCAGTTGCACGTGCTGGAGCAAACCCTGAAAGGGTAGGCCAAATGAATGGGAAAATAAGCTTTACCGTAGCGGAAAATCCATTGAACAGTAACTGGAAGAAAACGACATGATTGTGATCAAGGACACCCAAAACAAAGTGCTGTCTGTGCTGCAGGCGGTCGCGGGCATTGTGGAGCGCCGCCATACGCTGCCGATTCTGGCCAACGTCATGATCCGTAAAACGGCACAAAGTGTGCAGCTGACCACCAGTGATCTGGAAATCCAGATCCGCACCACCGCCGAACTCGGTGGGGATACCGGTGACTTCACCACCACCGTGGGTGCCCGCAAGCTGATCGATATTTTGCGCAGCATGCCGTCCGACCAGACCGTGACACTGGAGTCCAGTGCCGCCAAACTTATCCTCAAGGGCGGTAAAAGCAAGTTCACCCTGCAAACCATGCCGGCCGAAGATTTCCCGCTGGTGCAGGAGTCGGCCAATTTTGGCCCGGTCTTCAGTGTGCCGCAAAAAACTCTCAAGGCCTTGCTGGGCCAGGTGTCCTTCGCCATGGCGGTGCACGACATTCGCTATTACCTCAACGGCATCCTGTTTGTCGCTGAAGGCCAGCAACTCAGCCTGGTCGCCACGGACGGCCACCGGCTGGCGTTTGCCTGCGCCACACTTGATGTCGAAGTCCCCAAACAAGAAGTGATCCTGCCACGCAAGACCGTGCTGGAACTGCAACGGCTGCTGTCCGACGCTGAAGGCGCCATCGACATGCAATTTGCCAGCAACCAGGCCAAGTTCAGCTTTGACGGCATGGAATTCGTCACCAAACTGGTCGAAGGCAAGTTTCCGGACTACAACCGCGTCATTCCCCGCAACCATCAAAACAGCATCATCCTGGGTCGGACGGCCTTGTTGTCGACCCTGCAGCGCACCGCCATCCTGACCAGCGACAAGTTCAAGGGCGTGCGCCTGAACATCGACCCCGGCACGCTGCGTGTGGCCGCCAACAATGCCGAACAGGAAGAAGCGGTGGACGAGCTCGACATCGACTACAGCGGAGACAGCATCGAAATCGGCTTCAACGTCACCTATCTGATCGACGCGCTGAGCAACATGACGCAGGAGATGGTCAAAATTGAACTCTCCGACGGTAACAGCTCGGCACTGCTGACCATTCCGGACAACGACCAATTCAAATATGTGGTCATGCCCATGCGCATCTGAGCCATCTGCTGCATCCGTGCATCGCCCCTGAACCCGCGACGAGCAGTTTGTTCTTTGCGGGTTTGATGTTTAAAGAGTTCCAGAAATTAACGACGTTTTGTGACACGGTTTCCCTTAAATGCCTGTCCTAACCTGATCAAGAGTGTGTCATGACCGAAGAAAACAAACCCACCCCCTCTGCCGACAACACGGTTCACACGGGTGAGGGCACTGCTGACAGCTCCAACTTTCAACCCACCATCGACGCGCACCAGGTCGGTGCTTCCGAAGCCTACGGCGAGGGTTCGATCCAGATCCTCGAAGGCCTGGAAGCCGTGCGCAAGCGCCCCGGCATGTACATCGGTGACACCTCCGACGGCACCGGCCTGCACCACCTGGTGTTTGAGGTGGTCGACAACTCAATTGACGAATCGCTGGCGGGCCATTGTGATGACATTCTGGTCACCATCCACTCCGACAACTCAGTGTCGGTGGTCGACAACGGCCGGGGCATCCCCACTGGCGTCAAGATGGACGACAAACACGAGCCCAAGCGCAGCGCAGCCGAAATCGCGCTGACCGAATTACACGCCGGTGGCAAGTTCAACCAGAACAGCTACAAGGTATCCGGCGGTCTGCACGGCGTGGGCGTGAGCTGCGTGAACGCCCTGTCCAAGATGTTGCGCCTGACGGTGCGCCGTGACGGCAAGGTCCACGTGCTGGAATTCTCCAAGGGTTTTGTCCAGAATCGCATCACCGAAACCGTGGATGGTGTTGACGTCTCGCCCATGAAGATCACCGGTGAGACCGAAAAGCGTGGCACCGAAGTCCACTTCCTGCCCGATACCGAGATCTTCAAGGAAAACAACGACTTCCATTACGACGTGCTGGCCAAGCGCCTGCGCGAGCTGAGCTTCTTGAACCACGGGGTGCGTATCCGCCTGAAAGATGAACGCTCAGGCAAGGAAGACGACTTTTCCGGCGCCGACGGGGTGCGTGGTTTTGTCAACTTCATCAACAAGGGCAAAACCATCCTCAACCCCAACATTTTTCACGCCATGGGTGACCGCCAGAGCGACCAGAACACCAACATCGGGGTCGAAGTGGCGATGCAGTGGAACAGCGGCTACAACGAGCAGGTGCTGTGTTTCACCAACAACATCCCGCAGCGCGACGGTGGCACCCACCTGACCGGCCTGCGTGCCGCCATGACCCGTGTCATCAACAAATACATTGATGACAACGAACTGGCCAAAAAAGCCAAGGTGGAAGTCAGCGGCGACGACATGCGTGAAGGCCTGACCTGTGTGCTCAGTGTCAAGGTCCCCGAGCCCAAGTTCAGCAGCCAGACCAAGGACAAGCTGGTCAGTTCCGAGGTGCGTGGCCCGGTCGAAGACATTGTGTCCAAGCTGCTGTACGACTACCTGCAGGAGCGCCCGGCTGACGCCAAGATCATTGTTGGCAAGATCATCGAGGCGGCCCGCGCCCGCGAAGCCGCCCGCAAGGCGCGCGACATGACGCGCCGCAAAGGCGTGCTCGACGGCATGGGCCTGCCCGGCAAGCTGGCTGACTGCCAGGAAAAAGACCCGGCGATGTGCGAAATCTACATCGTCGAGGGTGACTCCGCCGGTGGCTCCGCCAAACAAGGGCGTGATCGCAAGTTCCAAGCCATTCTGCCGCTGCGCGGCAAGATTCTGAACGTGGAAAAAGCCCGTTACGAAAAGCTGCTGACCAGCAACGAAATCCTGACGCTGATCACCGCCCTGGGCACCGGCATCGGCAAGGCCGGCGGCTCCACTGGCAATGACGACTTTGACGTGGCCAAGCTGCGTTACCACCGCATCATCATCATGACCGATGCCGACGTGGACGGTGCCCACATCCGCACCCTGCTGCTGACCTTCTTCTACCGCCAGATGCCCGAACTGGTCGAGCGTGGCCACATCTACATTGCCCAGCCGCCGCTGTACAAAGTCAAGTCCGGGCGTGAAGAACTGTACCTGCAGGGCCCAACCGATCTGGACAACTTCCTGCTGCGGGTGGCGCTGGTCCATGCTACGGTACACACGGGCGGGGACAACAACACCTTGCTCACCGGTGATGTCCTGGCCGAACTGGCGCGCAAACATCAGGTGGCCCAAGCCGTGATTGCCCGTCTGGGCAATTTCATGGACACCTCGGCGCTGCGTGCCATTGCTGATGGTGTGGCCCTGAACCTGGACACCGTGGCGGACGCCGAGACCTCCGCTGCGGCCATGCAAGCCTTCTTGCCCGACGCTGAAGTCGCCGGCGAATTCGACGCCCGCACCGACAAGCCGATTCTGCGCATCAGCCGCCGTCTGCACGGCAACATCAAAAGCAGCGTGCTGACACAGGACTTTGCCCACGGTGCCGACTACGCGGCCCTGAGCGAAGCCGCCAAAACCTTCAAAGGCCTGCTGGGCACCGGTGCCAAGGTGACACGTGGTGAAGGTGAACGGCAAAAGGAGCAAAAGGTCGGTGACTTCCGCGAGGCCATGGCCTGGCTGGTCGCCCAGGCCGAAAGTGCCACCAGCCGCCAGCGTTACAAAGGTCTGGGTGAAATGAACCCCGAGCAGTTGTGGGAAACCACCATGGACCCGGCCGTGCGCACGCTGCTGCGGGTACAGATTGACGATGCCATCGAAGCCGACAAGGTCTTCACCATGTTGATGGGTGACGAGGTGGAGCCCCGCCGCGAGTTCATTGAAACCAATGCCTTGCAGGCCGGGAACATCGACATTTAGGAGCAAAATAGGCCTCTAGCCCGGATAAAACAAGCATGGATAGCTATTTTATTTATAGCAAAATGACGCCGTGAGTGAAAAAAAGCCATTTGAAATTGCCCGTGAGACGCTCAAGCAGCTCACGCTGCGCAAGCTGGCGCCCACGCCCCTGAATTACCATCGGATCTACAACGAGATCGCCGGCTTGCCCAATGATCCGCCGTTTCCTGCCGAACGGCTGCGTGACATTGCAATGGCCCTGCCCACCAAGACGCCAGGGCAGCAAAAACAACGTGCGCTGCTGGAGTCCGCTGTCAACCAGCTCAATTGGGAAGGTGTCAAAACCGCGCTGATGCACTATGGTGGGTTCAGCCCTGCTGCGACGGAACCGACCAAGCCGGGCGGCTTCCCATTGGCGGGGGCACCCAGGACAAGTGCACCGGCGGTCGCTCCAGAAACCGTGGCAACCACCGCCGTCATCACGGCTCCGGCCTTGACCGCCGAGTTTTTCGCCCAGATTGCCCGCCTGATCGAATACGCGCTGCCGGCACTCGGCACCGACGATGAACGGTTTTCGGAACAGACACAAACCCTGATCCAGGCCTTGCGTCAGAGTGAGCCAGATGCCGTGGCAGTCAAGCAGATGTTGATCCAATACGGACACCGGCTGTCTTTCGCCGCCGAGGATCAGGCCGAAATCAAGGCCATGCTGCTCAAGTTGCTGCAGTTGATCATTGAAAACATTGGTCAGTTGAGCCAGGAAGACAGCTGGCTCAAGGGCCAGGTGGACGCGCTACTGAGTGTCTGCACCCCTCCGCTGACCCTGCGCCGGCTCGACGATGTGGAACAGCGGCTCAAGGATGTCATCTTCAAGCAGACCGAGGCCAAGACCCGCACCATCCAGGCGCAAGAGGACATGCGCCAGATGCTGGCCACCTTCATCGAGCGGCTCAGCACCATGTCCGAGTCCACCGGCAGCTTCCATGCACAGATGGAGTCCAGTGCCAAACTGATCGAACAGGCCAAAACCATTGCCGA
>Ga0209749_1002975_pt1 | contig 10075 bp, 12 predicted proteins | sample EPASupsiteSAE347_FD_187267 | JGI IMG/M metagenome (GOLD analysis project Ga0209749, IMG submission 187267) | Bioremediated contaminated groundwater from EPA Superfund site, New Mexico - Sample SAE3-47 (SPAdes) (version 2) | ecosystem: Environmental > Aquatic > Deep subsurface > Groundwater >... | reverse complement strand
GGTAGCGGCTGGGCTCAATGCCCGCCAATACCGCACGCAGGTTGTGGGCCAGGGGCGCTCCGGCACGCACTGCGTACACCCCGCTGCGCGCATGCGGACGGTCCATGCGGGTGCAGACATCGCCCGCGGCAAACACCTGGGGGTGACTGGTGGAGCGCTGACAAGCGTCGACGGCCATGAACCCTTGGCCATCCAGTGCCAGGCCACTTTCTTGCAGCCATGCGGGTGCCTGGGCACCTGTTGCCAGAATGGGGACATCACAGGTCAGCCGGGCTCCGCTGCCCAGTGTGACTTCACCTGCCGCCATGGCGCTGACTGATTCCTGAATCACCGTGATGTTGCGGTCTTTCAGTGCGTTGATCACCCGTGCCTGCACCTTGGCCGGGTAGTTGGCGGCCACCGGGGTGACGCCGCTGAGCAGGGTGACAGATGCGGTTTTGAATCGATAGGCCACGGCGCATGCCAGTTCGATGCCCGCGGCGCCGCCGCCGATCACGGCTACTCGCAGGGGACGGCTTTGTGCCAGCATCACCACTTGTGGCCACAGTGCGCCAAAGGCCTCGATGGGGCGCACAAACAGGGCGTGTTCCCGGGCACCGGGCATCAGGTGCTCGATCTTCTGGCGGTCCTGCACCGGTCCGCTGTTGACCGACAGCACGTCATAACGGATTGTGCTGCCGTCGTCCAGTGTGAGTTCGCGTGTCTGGGCGTCCAGCGCCACGGCACTGCGCTGGAGCCATTGCACGCCACTGTTGGCCAGCAGTGGCTCCAGCGGGATCACACAGTCGTCCAATAGGTAGTGGCCGGCGACATATCCCGGAATCATGCCCGAGTACAGCTGGCGCGGGTGGGGGGCTACCAATGTGACTTGAACTCCGGCCAGCCCTTGGGACGCCAGGGTTGACAGCATGTGGACGTGGGCATGGCCAGCGCCGAGCATCACCAGATGTTTCATGGGACAACGAAGAAGGTATCAAGAAGTTGGATGCAGCCAGTCAGATCAGCCAGCCTGCTACAAGGTGTATTGTCGCTTCCAGCGTCTGTGAGGCGCACTACTTCGACAACGCACAGCGGCTGATGGCTGGATGTGATGAATCATGCATCCGGGACAGCGATAATTTCCCCGCCTCCAGGAGAAACAACATGCCCATTTACGAATACGCCTGCCAAAACTGCGGCCACGAATTTGAAGCGCTGGTTCGTTCTGATACGGTTCCGGTCTGTCCTGATTGCCAATCCACAGAGCTGGAAAAACGGTTGTCCGTCTTTGCCACCACCACCTCGGAGGCCGCGCTTATTCCGAGCAGCCCGTGCGCTTCCTGTCCGAATGCCGGCGCCGGGCCTGGCGGCTGTGGCATGAATTAGCGAGAGTATTGCGTGCTGTCGTTGAGCCACGGCCGGCTGACCCATGAAAAAGGCCGCTAACTGTCTGTCGTTAGCGGCCTTTGCCAGATGTTTTGGTCGGAATGAGAGGATTCGAACCTCCGACCCCTTCGTCCCGAACGAAGTGCGCTACCAGGCTGCGCTACATTCCGAAAATTGTTGCCTGCCAAAAGCGTCAGGATTGACGCTCCAGCAGTTGAGCCGCTAATTGTAGCAAACACATTGTGTGGGGGCCATCAGGCAAATGTTTGGCGGCTTCAATGGCCCGTTGAGCCTCAGCGCTGGCAGCTTTGCGGGCAACGTCCAGGGCGCCAGTGACTTTGACAATCGCCACCACCTGGTCAATCATGCCGACATCTCCGGTCTCGATGGCGGTTTTGATCAGCTCGCGTTGAGTGTCGCTGCCACGCTGCATGGCTGCAATCAGGGGAAGCGTGGTTTTGCCTTCGCGCAGGTCATCCCCCAGGTTTTTACCCATCACGGTGGCGTCGCCGGTGTAATCCAGCACATCGTCAATCACCTGGAAGGCGGTGCCCAAAGCCTGTCCGTAATCGGCGCAGGCTTTTTCGATGTCGGGGGACGCCCCCGACAAGATGGCACCTACCCGGGCGCTGGCCTCGAACAGTTTGGCGGTCTTGGAGCGGATCACCTGCAAATAACCCGCCTCATCCAGCGCGGCGTTGTGCATGTTCATCAGTTGCATGACTTCGCCTTCAGCGATGATGTTGGTGGCATCAGCCAGGACACTCATGATGGGCAGGCTTTGTGTGTCCACCATCATCTGGAAGGCGCGTGAGTACAGAAAGTCACCCACCAGCACGCTGGCTGGATTGCCGAAGGTTTCATTCGCGGTGGCATTGCCTCGCCGCATGGAGGACTCATCCACCACGTCGTCATGCAGCAAAGTGGCAGTGTGAATGAATTCCACCACCGCCGCCAGGTTGAAACGTTGTGCTCCCTTGAAGCCCAAAGCCCCACAAATCAACAATAACAGGGCCGGGCGCAACCGCTTGCCACCCGCAGAAATGATGTAACGCGACACCTGGCTGACCAGTGGTACATCGGAGTCCAGGCGCAGTGCAATAACTTGATCAACCTCACGCATGTCTGGCGCGATGATCGATAACGGAGACGGTGTGTTGGAGGTGGAAACTTGCAAGACAGTAGGCCCGGTAATGTGGTTGCAATTATAGAAAGCCCAGCGGATGGCAACGGTCCTGCCAGGCCGGCCTCGCGGTGTGTGCTCGCCAGATTTGCCTTGAATCCGAGTCTGTGACATAATTACGGGCTCTGCGAAAATTCGTTTGCAGAGAATTATTCAAGAGGTTCATATGTACGCGGTCATAAAAACCGGTGGCAAGCAATACAGAGTTGCTTCCGGCGAAAAAATTAAAGTAGAACAGATTGCTGCGGACGTTGGCCAAGAGATTGTGTTGGACCAGGTTCTGGCAGTCGGTAGCGGCGCAGAGTTGAAGGTTGGCACGCCCTTGGTGTCCGGTGCAACGGTCAGTGTCACGGTGTTGGCACATGGTAAACACGACAAGGTCAGCATTTTCAAAATGCGCCGTCGCAAGCACTATCAAAAACGTCAAGGGCATCGCCAGCAATTCACAGAACTGCTGATCGGCGCGATTTCTGCATAAGGAGCAAGAGTCATGGCACATAAAAAAGGCGGCGGCTCGACGCGAAATGGGCGCGATTCCAAGCCCAAGATGCTCGGTGTGAAGTCCTACGGTGGCGAGTTGATCAGCGCTGGTTCGATCATTGTTCGTCAGCGTGGTACCCAATTCCACCCAGGCACCAATGTTGGTATCGGTAAGGATCACACCCTGTTTGCCTTGGTGGACGGGCATGTCTCGTTTGCCACCAAAGGTGCGTTGAACAAGCACACCGTGAGCGTCACTGCCGCGTAATTTGCTGGCGATCCCCCACAAGACCCTGCGCGCGGCGCGGGGTTTTTCGTTTATAAAGCCATCATTATGAAATTCGTTGACGAAGCCTACATTGACGTCTCTGCGGGAGACGGTGGCGCAGGCTGCGTCTCGTTCCGGCACGAAAAATACAAGGAATTTGGTGGTCCCAATGGTGGTGACGGTGGCCGTGGTGGCCATGTTTTTGCCGTGGCGGATCCCAACCTGAACACCCTGGTCGATTACCGTTTTTCGCGCCGTTACGATGCCCAGCGCGGTCAGCACGGCATGGGGTCGGACATGTTTGGTGCAGCCGGGGAAGACATTACCCTGAAGATGCCGGTGGGCACCATCATCTCCGATGCGGAAACGGGCGAAATTCTTTTTGAATTGCTCAAGCCTGGTGAGGTGATCACCATCGCCAAGGGCGGTGACGGCGGTTTTGGTAATTTGCGCTACAAGAGCGCCATCAATCGCGCACCCCGGCAAAAGACACCAGGCTGGCCGGGCGAGAAGCGCAATTTGAAGCTGGAACTCAAGGTGTTGGCCGACGTGGGCCTGCTGGGCATGCCCAATGCGGGCAAATCAACACTGATTTCGGCCATCTCCAACGCTCGTCCGCGTATTGCGGATTATCCGTTTACCACTTTGCATCCCAATTTGGGGGTGGTTCGGGTCGGGCCTGAACAAAGTTTTGTGGTGGCCGATCTTCCCGGGCTGATTGAAGGTGCTGCGGAAGGGGCCGGACTGGGCCACCAGTTTTTGCGCCATTTGCAGCGCACCCGATTGTTGCTGCACGTTGTGGACATGGCCCCCTTTGACGACGCGGTCGACACCGTGGCCCAGGCCAAGGCCATTGTGAATGAGCTCAAGAAATACGACGCTGGCCTGTACAACAAACCACGTTGGCTGGTGCTCAACAAGCTGGACATGGTGCCGGTTGATCAGCGCGCTGCCTTGGTGAAAGACTTTGTCAAGCGGCTGAAATTCAAGGGACCGGTGTTCGAAATTTCTGCGCTGACCCGCGAAGGTTGCGAGCCGATGATCAAGGCGATTTACCAGCACATCAGCGCCCAGCAGAAAATGGAGCAGACGCCTGAGGTGGTTGATCCGCGGTTTGCCACCTCTGTCGAGTCGAACGGATTGCTATAACTACCGGAGCGGCCTGCGCTGATGCCAAGCGGGCTAGGGCCTGAAAATGCTTAAAGAATTTGATGCCTCCATCCTACGTGATGCCCACCGGGTGGTGGTCAAGGTCGGCTCCAGCCTGGTGACCAACGACGGTCGCGGTCTTGATGACAGCGCGATCGGCGAGTGGTGTCGACAAATGGCGGAGCTGGTGCGTCAGGGGCGTGAAGTCATCATGGTGTCCAGTGGCGCCATTGCCGAGGGCATGAAGCGCCTGGGCTGGGTGACCCGTCCGCATGAGGTCCATGAACTGCAGGCTGCTGCTGCTGTTGGGCAAATGGGCCTGGCGCATGTGTATGAAACCAAACTTCGTGAAAACGGCCTGGGCAGTGCCCAAGTGCTGCTCACCCATGCCGACCTGACGGACCGCGAGCGGTATCTCAATGCCCGCTCGACCTTGCTGACTCTGCTCAAATTGGGTGTGGTGCCGGTGATCAATGAAAACGACACCGTGGTCACTGACGAAATCAAGTTCGGCGACAACGACACTTTGGGCGCGCTGGTGGCCAACCTGGTGGAGGCCGATGCCCTGGTCATCCTGACCGACCAGAAAGGCCTCTACACCGCCGACCCGCGCAAGGATCCGGACGCCAAATTTGTCCATGTTGCCCAGGCTGGCCTGGCAGCACTCGAAGCCATGGCTGGCGGGGCGGGGTCCAGCCTGGGTCGTGGTGGCATGATCACCAAAATCCTGGCCGCCAAGCGGGCGGCTGGCTCGGGAGCATCCACCGTGATTGCCTGGGGGCGCGAGCCCAACGCCTTGCTGCGCTTGTGCGAAGGTGAGGCGATTGGCACGCTGCTGGTGGCCCCCACGCAGAAAACCCAGGCGCGCAAGCAGTGGATTGCTGACCATCTGCAACTGCGCGGCTCGGTCATCGTGGATGCCGGGGCTGTGCACAGTCTGCGCAGTGGCGGCTCCAGCCTGTTACCGATTGGCATGATCGGGGTTGAGGGTGAGTTTTCACGTGGTGACGTGATTGCCATCCGATCTGACGACGGTGTGGAGGTGGCCCGCGGCCTAGCCAACTATGCCAGCGCGGAAGCACGGTTGATCTGCCGCAAACCATCCAGCCAGTTCGACAAGCTGCTGGGTTATTCCGCTGAACCAGAGATGGTGCACCGCGATAACCTGGTGCTGAGCCGGTAAAGCTCGACAGGCTGCGTCAGTAGCCCTTGTTCAGCCAGGTGCAGGCCTGACTTCGACTACTTTTTCATGGCCCTGACAATGTCTGCCGCGGAACTGGGAGTGGCTGATCGACCATCACAACCGCCCTGGCGGGCAAAGGCGAGTGCATGTTTGGACGGGTGGTTGTCGTTCAAGCCACGCCACTGGGGCTCATTCAGCGGTTTCCAGACGCCGTCGCTGCCGGCACGCGCGTAGGTTTTGACCTGACCTGTGGCGCAGCGGATGCCCTCGTACATGGCGTTGATGGACCCGCCTGCATTGCGGGCCACGACCACGTAGCGTACGATGCCGTCGGGTGTGATGACCAGCGTGGCCGGGTCAATGCCAAACTGCAGGCTGACGTAGGGCGGCATGTCCAGTGGCAACAGCTTGTCGCGGCTGAACGCTGGTGGCGCGGGCGCCTCGGTTTCCTGCCAGTCCGGGTCTTCAGCGGCTAGCTGGGCATAGCCAGGGTTGGCCAGCAGCAACAGAGGCAGGCAGACGAGCAGGCCCGCGCGGTGCCAACGCCCCCGGCAGTTGAGTTCAGGCATGCTCATTTCCAGTTTGTTGATCCGGCTCCAGACTGGCACCCGGCGGTAATTCAAAGCAGGCATCCGGCATGTCGCCACAGGCGTTCTCGGCCGCCGACGGGCGAATGCCCTGGCGCAGGAAACGGTTGCGGTGGTCATTACGCGGCACATAACGTGCCAGCTCGGTCAGCGCCGTCACATAGACTTGGCGCTTGAACTCAACCACAGCATCCAGTGGCACCCAATAGTCGTTCCAGCGCCAGGCATCAAATTCCGGGTGATTGGTGGCACGCAGGTTCAAGTCCCAGTCATGCCCAATCAATTGGAGTAAAAACCAGATCTGTTTCTGGCCCTTGTAGAAACCACGTGAATCGCGGCGAATAAAACGGTCTGGCACCTCATAGCGCAACCAGTCACGAGTGCGGGCCACAATGCGAATGTGTTCGCGCTGCAGCCCAATTTCTTCGTGCAACTCCCGGATCATGGCCTGCTCCGGGGTTTCGCCCCGGTCAATGCCACCTTGCGGAAACTGCCAGGAGTGCGTACGGATACGCTTCCCCCAAAACACCTGATTTTTCTGGTTGAGCAGGACGATGCCGACGTTCGGCCTAAAGCCGTCGCGGTCAAGCATAATCAAACCCCAATTTTTAAATTGGTTCCATTATGCACAGCGTTGACGCTGCAGCAAGAGAAACAACCCTGTCTCCCTGTCTTATTGCCGGATTTCCAGTCATGAAAGCTTCCCAATTTTTTATTTCCACCCTCAAAGAAGCACCTGCCGATGCTGAAGTGGTCAGCCACAAGCTGATGATGCGCGCCGGCATGATTAAAAAGCTCGGCGCCGGGATATACACGCTGATGCCCATGGGGCTGCGGGTGGTGCAGAAAGTCGAGGCTATCGTGCGCGAAGAGATGAACCGCGCTGGTGCCGTGGAGCTCAGCATGCCCATCGTGCAGCCGGCTGAGCTGTGGCAGGAAACTGGCCGTTTTGACAAGATGGGGCCGGAATTGCTGCGCATTCGTGACCGCCACGCCAATGACTTTGTGATTCAGCCGACCAGTGAGGAAGTGGTCACTGACATCGCACGCCAGGAAATCCGCAGTTACAAGCAGTTGCCAAAAAACTTCTACCAGATCCAGACCAAGTTCCGTGATGAGCGCCGGCCACGCTTTGGCCTGATGCGCGGGCGCGAGTTCATCATGAAGGACGCTTACAGCTTTGACCGCGACCAGGCCAGTGCCAAAGCCAGCTACCAGGTCATGGCCCAGGCCTACCGGCGCATTTTTGACCGCTTTGGCCTGACTTACCGCGCCGTGGCGGCCGACAGTGGCGCCATCGGTGGTGATTTGAGCGAAGAATTCCAGGTGATTGCCGCTACCGGCGAAGACGCCATCGTCTACTGTCCGGGCAGTGACTATGCCGCCAACCTGGAAAAGGCCGAGGCGCTGGCACCGGTGGGCCCGCGGCCGGCGGCCTCCCAACCCATGGTCAAAACCGCCACGCCAGGCAAGAGCACCTGTGCCGATGTGGCCGAGCTGCTGGGGGTGCCACTGCAGGCCACGGTCAAGTCACTGGTGCTGGCCACCGACACCCTGAACGATGAAGGCGAGGTGATCAAAACCCAGATCTGGCTGCTGTTGCTGCGTGGTGACCACGACATGAATGAAGTCAAGGTTGGCAAGCTGCCAGGCCTGGGCGCCTTCCGTTTTGCCACGGTGCCCGAGATCCAGATGCACTTTGGCTGTCTGCCGGGTTACCTGGGGCCGATGGGTTTGCTCAAACCGGTCAAACTGGTGGTGGACCGGGAGGTGGCGGTGATGGCGGACTGGATTTGTGGTGCCAATGCGCTTGATTTTCACTTGACGGGCGTGAACTGGGGCCGTGACCTGCCCGAGCCAGACATGGTGGCTGACCTGCGCAATGTGGTGGCGGGGGATGCCTCACCCGACGGTCAAGGCGTGCTGGCGATCGAGCGCGGCATTGAAGTGGGCCATGTGTTTTATCTGGGCACCAAATACAGCCAGGCCATGAAAGCCACCTTTCTGGATCAGAACGGCAAACCCCAGTTCATGGAAATGGGCTGTTACGGCATTGGCATCACCCGTTTGCCGGCCGCAGCCGTGGAACAAAACCACGACGAACGCGGCATCATCTGGCCGGACGCGCTGGCACCCTTCACGGTGGTGGTATGCCCGATCAATGCCGACCGCTCACCCGAGGTGAAAGCCGCTTCTGACGCCTTGTATGCCGAGTTGCTGGCGGCGGGTGTGGACGTGATCCTGGACGACCGGGGGGAACGCCCGGGGGCGATGTTTGCCGACTGGGAATTGATTGGGGTGCCACACCGGGTGAATATTGGCGACCGTGCCCTGAAAGAAGGCAAGGTGGAATACCAGCACCGGCGTGATGCCACCGCCACGTCCGTGCCGTTGACGGACATCGCCAGCCTGCTGATCAGCCGCCTCAAGGTGTGAGTGGGGCGGTGCCATCCGCGGCGTCAGGCCAAGGACCACGCCGACGGCGGGTTCTTGCAAGGTTTTTTGGCCTTTTGCCCGCGTCCATTGGACTTGGATTGCTATCCTTTCAGGAGCAATGCTGGGCCGGTGCGCAGATTGAGGAACCCTTGGCCGACGCGGTGCGCACGGCACTGAGTTCGGCCATTGCCAATCACGCGCCGCCGGTGCCCGAGTTCGCTGACACCGAATCGCGTCTGGCCTATCTGCGCTGGCAGGTGGCCATGAGTGACCGGCTGAAGAAAAAAAAGCCCGACTTCAACACCCGCCAGGAGTTTCTGCAAACCGTCTGGTATGAGAGCAAACGCGCCGGACTGGACGTGTCGCTGGTGCTGGGTTTGATCCAGGTGGAGAGCAATTTCCGCAAATTTGTCGTCAGCCATGCCGGCGCGCGCGGCTACATGCAAGTGATGCCGTTCTGGACCCGGGTCATCGGTGACGGCGACGCCGGCAAACTGTTTCACATGCAAACCAACCTGCGTTTTGGCTGCGTCATCCTGCGCCATTACCTGGACCGGGAAAACGGCAACCTGTTTCTGGCGCTGGGCCGCTACAACGGTTCACGCGGCAAGGCCGCGTACCCGGATGCCGTGCTCGGCGCCCAGCGCGCCTGGCAGTTCTGAACCGGGCTCAGGCCGGGCTGCCCAGCAGGGCTTGCAGCTCGCCACTTTCGTACATCTCCATCATGATGTCCGAGCCGCCAATGAATTCCCCCTTGAGATAGAGCTGCGGGATGGTCGGCCAGTTGCTGTAGTCCTTGATGCCGGCGCGGATGTCGGCGTCTTCGAGCACGTTGACCGTGGTGATGGCCTTGGGGTCGACACCACAGGCCTTGAGAATCTGCACGGCACGACCGGAAAAGCCGCATTGCGGGAAACTGGCGGTGCCTTTCATGAACAGCAGGATGTCATTGTGTTTGACCAGATCGTCAATGCGTTGTTGGGTGTTGCTCATGTCAAAAAAATCCTCCAATGAATGGGCCTGATTATTTCATTTTTGGGGACGGCGCTTCGGGGTTGACCCTGATGGCAATGGTGTTACCACGCTGCGCCGGGAAACCGGTCTTTTAATAGTGTGGCGGCAGATCCTCGCGCAGGTCGCGCGGGGGCGCAGCGCCATCTTCGGGGCGCGGCTGGCGCAGGCGCAGCACTTCCCGCGTCAGGCGGTCGATCTGGTCCTGCTGGCGCACGATGATCTGCTCAAGTTTGTCGAGCAGGTCCTCGGTGAAACTGGCCTTGATTTCCAGATTGGTCAGACGCTCTTCGAGATGGGGGGTATGGGTCATGGTGGGGAGAGGGGGTGTTGGCCGCCGCTGCAGCGTTCAATGCCGGCCAGGTCGCAGCGTGACTGCACCTGGGTGAATCCTTGTTCGAGGAGCAGGCGGC
>Ga0209749_1002974_pt1 | contig 10076 bp, 11 predicted proteins | sample EPASupsiteSAE347_FD_187267 | JGI IMG/M metagenome (GOLD analysis project Ga0209749, IMG submission 187267) | Bioremediated contaminated groundwater from EPA Superfund site, New Mexico - Sample SAE3-47 (SPAdes) (version 2) | ecosystem: Environmental > Aquatic > Deep subsurface > Groundwater >... | reverse complement strand
CATGGTGGCGAACTCGCCGATATAACTTTTTAAATGAGTATTAGCGAGAGTGCTTTCCATTTCCGATAACGCCTTTTTCCCTGCCAGCGCACGGTAAAAGGCTTGCCATGCCTTCCAACCTCGTATGGGATGGGCATTCGCGGGTTGAAGAAGACGGTCTTCCGCGTCAAACCAATAAAGTTCGCTTGATGATGCGATGTGACGAAATTTTCGCCGAAATGCATTGTCGAGGTATTGAGCTTCCGATGCTCCCAGGGAATGTGTGACGAGAAATCGTTCAACACCATTTTGAAAGGATTTCATTGCTTCCGTCAGGATCATATCGCGATCGAGCTGTTGATCGAATTTTGAAAGTAAAGTTCCGGTTTCTCTCAGATCTTGTTCGTATGATTCCATATATTGATTTTGCCAAAGCCGGTTTAATAAATTATTGACAACCGCCAAGGGAACAACGACAACCATGACGTAAAAAACCAGCCAAAACGCAACGCGACCTAAAATTGCCCCATGAGACGATATTCGCGGCGTATTCGGATCATCGGTCTTTTCGGGACTTTCAACCTTATTCAAGCCATATACCGTTACTTTCGAGGAATGGGTGTTTTCCTAACAAATGCGAGGCAGGAGTTCTCCGCTCGGAAGATCCATGATTCGTTTGGTTCCGATTTGAGTCGTTAACGTTACCATCGGGTCAGCGTTCCCGGTTACTTTCCCGATGATCTTGGGTTCGACTCCGGATGTCGTATGGGCAAGGATCGCCAGAGCCCGATCGCATTGATTCTCGGGAACGAAAGCAATGAAACGCCCTTCATTGGCGATATGCATGGGGTCCAGACCGAGGATTTCGCATGCCCCCTTAACGCTTTCTTCGACGGGGATTACCGATTCGGTAATTTCCATCGTTGATCGGGAGGATTGCGCGATCTCGACAAGCGCCGCGGCCAATCCGCCGCGCGTGAGATCTCGGAGACAATGCACCTCGATTCCCTCGGCGATGAGTTTCTGAATCGGAGCAAACAAAGGAGCACAGTCGCTGACAATCGGAACCGAGAATTCCAGGCCCTCGCGCATTGCCAACACCGCGATGCCGTGTCGGCCGATGTCGCCGCTGAGAATGACGATATCGCCGGAGCGAACCTGAGTCGGAGATATGACCAAATCGTGCTCGATTATGCCGATACCCGACGTATTAATGAAAATACCGTCGCCTTTCCCTTTTTCCACAACTTTGGTATCACCGGTTACCAATTGCATATCCGTTTGTTGCAGCGCTTCAGCCATCGAAGAAACGATTTTGGTCAAAGTGTCGAAGGCAAATCCCTCTTCGATAATAAATCCGGCGCTTAAAAATCGCGGTCTGGCGCCGCGCATGGCCAGATCGTTGGCCGTGCCGTAAACGGCCAATTTGCCGATATCACCGCCCGGGAAAAAAATAGGTCGTACAACAAAAGAGTCGGTAGTAAATGCTGATCTGGTTTTTCCGATACGAAGTTCCGCGCAATCATGTCGATCGGCCGACAGAGGGTTGGAAAAAGCCGGCATGAAGATTTTATCCAACAATCGCTGGGTCATTTTCCCGCCGCCGCCGTGACCGAGCAAAATCACCGGTTCATCGGATAAACCGACCGGGCAGGTGAAGGTTGAAAAATCCGGAGAATTCATTCTACGGCTCCTTTGTCGAAACGTTCCGGATTGGAACGGCGATATTTATAATAGGCCGCGCAGGCGCCTTCATTCGAAACCATGGGCGCACCCAACGGGTGTTCGGGAGTGCAGGGATTACCGAAAGCCTGACAATCATGAGGTTTCATCTCGCCCATGAGTACAAGACCTGCTTTGCAGATCGTCGACTCTTGAACGGAGACGGCCCGCAAATTAAACCTGTACTCGGCATCGTAATTGTTGTATTCATTTTTCAAGCCTAATCCGCTTGTCGGAATAAGACCGATGCCGCGCCAACTACGATCGACTTTCGTAAATACACGCTCCATAAGATCTTTAGCGGGTATATTGCCGTCACGTTTCACCGAACGCGAATATTGATTATCAACAACATTGTTGTTTTTTTCCAAATTTCCGATGCAAGACAAAAAACCGCGAAGGATATCGACAGGTTCAAAACCCGTGACGGCCATTGGTACTTTGAATTCTCGAGCGATCGTTTCATACTCGCGGTATCCCATGACCGTGCAGACGTGTCCGGCTGCGAGGAAGGCTTGAACTCTGTTGCGGGGAGAGGAAAGTATCGCATTGATCGCCGGCGGAACCAAGACATGAGCCGTAAGCAGCGAGAAATTTTCGGTTTTATCTTGCTTTGCCTGGAATACGGCCATGGCGGTGGCCGGAGCCGTTGTTTCGAAACCTACGGCAAAGAAAACCACTTGTTTGGCCGGGTTTTTCTTAGCCAAAGTCAAGGCATCGAGAGGGGAATAAACGATTCTAACGTCCCCGCCTCGCGCTTTCACGGCAAAAAGCGTTTCACGGGTTCCCGGGACACGAAGCATGTCGCCGAACGAGCAAAAAATCACCTCCGGAATCGCCGCCAACAACAGCGCTTTATCGATCAGCTCAAGCGGCGTAACACAGACCGGGCACCCGGGGCCGTGAATGATGGAGATAAAGTCGGGAAGAATCGCGTCTAAACCGTATTTTACGATGGAATGGGTTTGTCCGCCGCAGATTTCCATGATTGTACAAGGTTTCTTGGCGATCCGTCGAATTTCGTTTGCCAAAGCGGATACCAATCCGGCATCGCGGAATTCATCGAGATATTTCATGAATTCGCCTTTTCCCGGGAAGCAAGTTTGACGATATCATCGAGATCCTTGAGGGTCAGCAAAGCTTCCGCCTCATCCAAAACGGACAAGGCAAAACCAACATGTACAACGACATAGTCGCCGACTTTAGCTTCGGGAACATACGCCATGCTGACTTCCTTTACGGCCCCGCCGAAGCTGACTTTTCCCATTCGGGAAATCTGTTCCGAACCCTCTAATTCGATTATTTTGCCGGGAATTGCGAGACACATTTTATCATTCCTCCTTCAATTCACGAAAAACCGCCGCTATTTGCCCCAAGGAAATTCCGCCGTCGTTTGGAGGTACCGATTTATGCCAAAACGGCTCGAATCCCTCTTGTTTCAACAACTTCACTACCTTTTCGGTTAGATATTTGTTCTGAAAACATCCGCCGCTCAACACGATCGTTTTTTCCTTCGCCAACCGTGCAACCATGACCGCGGCATGCGCGAGCGAATTATGGAACTTCGCGGCAATCAAATCCGCGGATATATTCCCGGCGACATCGAATAAAATTCCCTCTATTATAGGTCGCCAATCTACGATCAGCGGGAATGATGATTCCGTAAAATCCTGGCGCGGCGCGTAATATTCATCCGTGATCGGGCTTCCGACAGCGCATTCAAGAGCCATTGCCGCTTGCCCTTCGTAAGTCGCGTCGCAACCGATGCCTATTATGGCCGCAACCCCGTCGAATAATCTGCCGGCGCTGGAGGTTCTGGGGCAATTTATTTTTTTTTGCAACATTGTGCGCAGAACCGAAAGTTGTCCCGGCTGAAGTGTTTCAAACAGATGCTCGATAACTTTTCGGTGCATGAATCGCGGATTGAACAAATCATCGCCGAACAACTCGAAAAGCAGACTCAATGCGGAGCGCTTCGGCTCAATAACGGCTTTTTCTCCGCCCGGAAGCGAAAACTCCTTGAAATGCGCGAATCGCGAAAAACCTTGACCGGTGATTTTTAGAAACTCTCCGCCCCAAATGGTTTTATCGAAGCCGTACCCGGCTCCGTCCCAGATAATCGCGAGCGTGGGAGCATTCAGCCCGTTATCGCGCATACATGACAAGGCATGGGCATAATGGTGCTGAACTCTCATTATCGGAATTTTCAAGCCTTCGGCGAAACTCGTCGATCGATAGTCGGGATGAAGATCGCATGCCGCTATGCTTGGTTTGATTTTAAAGAATTCGGAAAAATCGTCGAGGTTCTTCGCGAGAGCGGCCGTGGCTTGAGCATTTTCGAGATCTCCGATGTGTTGACTTATCAAGACTCTTTCCTGAAGTGAAACCGCAAAAGTATTTTTCTGATGGGGTCCGATTGCTAAAACCGAAGGCTTTTCCCCGGAGTGGCGAAAACTTATGGGCGCGTACCCTCGGGCTGCTCGAAATATCAGCGGACGATCCATGACAAGGCGAACTACGGAATCATCCGCCGGCCTTACTATCGGTCGATCGTGCACGAGAAAAAAATCGGCGATTTCCGATAATCTGGAAACTGCATCCGTTTCATCGATACAGATAGGTTCTTCGGATAAATTTCCGCTGGTAGCTACGAGAGGAAACCCCAATTCGTCCATGAGTAATAGATGAAGCGGAGAATAAGGAAGCATGATACCCAAAAGCGAGATGCCGGGATTCACGGCTTCGGCGATCAGCACGCCGGAAACATGAGCCCGCGTTTTCGCCAAAAGAATCGGAGCCGACGGAGAAAGCAAAATATCCTTTTCCTTTTCATCAAGCTCACAGTAAACGCAGGCTTGTTCAATGCTAGGCATCATCAACGCAAAGGGTTTTTGGGGACGATTTTTCAACATTCGCAGTGCCGTCACTCGCTTTTCGGAGCGCGCATCGACCAGAAGCTGAAAACCGCCGATTCCTTTCAAGGCGACGATGGCTCCTTCCCTCAATCTTTTCGAGGTTTCCACCAGAGCGTCGTTACCGACCGCGATTGTCGAACCGGTATGATTCCATAAAGCCGGTTGGGGGCCGCAGGATGGGCAAGCATTCGGCTGCGCGTGAAACCGTCTGTTCGCCGGATCATCGTATTCCTGCCGGCATTCGCGACACATGGGAAATTTTTTCATTGATGTGTTCGGGCGATCGTAAGGAAGACCTTCGATGATCGTAAATCTAGGGCCGCAGTTTACGCAGTTGGTGAAGGGGTATCGATACCGTCGATTAGTTTGATCACGAATTTCCGCCGTGCAATCAGGGCAAACGGCAAGGTCGGGAGTGACTGATATTTTGATTGTGCCCTCTTCTTTGCTTGAAATTATCTTGAATTCACCTATTTCTCCACCGGGAACCGCGTCCGAGCGTATGATTTCCTCGATGCGTGCGGCCGGCGGCGGATTTGTTTTGAGCGCCGTTTCGAATTTTTCGATATTTTCATTCGTGCCAACGGCATTGATGGTAACTCCGTTCAAATCGTTGCAAACCCATCCGGATATGCCGTAGCGACGGGCAAGACGGAATACCGTGGGACGAAAACCCACGCCTTGGACGGCTCCCCTGACGATGATCGTAACCGTCACGATTTGTTCCGTGGAAACATTGCGTAAAATTGTTGCCATTGCCGGATAACATATCCCATTCGGGCCGCTTAATGCAAATATTCGTGTCAAAATTATTACTTAGAGGCTGTAAGAAAATAACCGGATCGTCTGGTTGTTTTCTTACAGCCTCTTATGGCCGGAAATCCCGGAAATTCGTTACACTTATTGAGTCCTGCCTTTCGAAAAACTCATCAAGCTCGGCGGATTACGGCGCTAGCGCCTAATCCGCCCTACCAGAAAACTGGCTTTCATTTTGCAGCTATCAATAGGACACTACCGAATTTCCCAAACCTTTCAAAACCTGGAAAGAAGCCACTTCCTCCTTGGCGGAAAGAATATCTTCAACCCAAGCAAAGGCAAAATGAATGAAAGTTTTCAAAATTCCCCCGGGTTGCATTATTTGGGGAATTGCTTTTTTGTTGGGACTTTCTTTCGGGGCTTGGTTTTGTATTCAGCTTCGGGCTCGGAGACTTTAGAACACCCAAGGTTTTTTATTTCTTCAAGTGGAATCCCGGTCAGCTTGGAGGTTTGTTCGGGCGAAAACCCCTCGGCAAGCATCTTCTTGGCCACTTCAAAACGACATTCTTCCCGGCCTTCTTCTCGACCCAGGCCTCGAATCGAGGCGATATCGTGCAGACCTTTCTCGCGGAGCTCGTAACGGCGCCGCTCTAGATCGCTTTGGGCGAAGATCTCTTCGATAGTCAAGGCTTTTTTGATCGCGGGTGTGCTCATGGTTATTTTCTCCAGTGCTTTTCCTTGGGCGTTGTTCAAATATGTCAGCCATTGATCCAGCTTGGTCTTGGGGGGACATTTCCGGCGCCTGAACTTGGGAAGTTCGAGAAAGTGGATCTCGCAATCGCGCGTTAGGGGCGCGTGGGTTTCGCGTTCAAGCAGAAGGAAAGTTTGGTGAAAACGATCGGAGTCGGGTAGGAACTCGAAGTTGACCAGGTTGACGACGATAACGGGCAGAAGGGTCTTGTATTCGACGCCTGAAACAAGCTGACCGCCGTAAAGACGTGACCAATAAAAGAGCGCCCGGCGTTCGGGGCCTCCGATGTTCACGATCTGGACTTCAATGTTGATTCGCGTGCCGTTCTGGGCCGTGGCGAGAATGTCGAGCCGGGAGGCCTTGTCGCCGAAAAACTCGGGGTCGAGTTCGCGATCTTCAAGTTCGATGCCCGTCAGTGGGCCGTTGATGTCGGTCAGAATGATCGAGTTAAGGAAATCGATCAGAATGTCTTTGTTTTCTTCGACCCCGAAGATTCGTTTGAAGACATAATCATTGAGCCGGTTGATCGCGATCATGCAAACCTCGCCTTTGTCGATGTTTCCGATGACATTATATCCGAATTCCGGATGGAATGGAACTATCACGAAAGTTTCCTGTTCCGGTGGCTTTTCCCAAGAGTCCGATGTCAGAAAAGTGCCAGCCATATCACGGCTGGCCCGCCTATGCGGCAACATCACCCGACTTTCCAAAGAAATGCCAGAGTGAGATGGAACGGGCGTTCGACGGCGCGAATAATCGCGTCTCTACCAGCCCGCCCCACCGAGGTTGATGTTCGGGTGGCGTTTTCGCCACCACGGGAGAGGAACTGGACTCCCCTTCTGCACGCCCGACCGATTCCCGCCCGCCACGGATGGCGTAGTGGGCCGCAGGCACCAGGATGGTGCATCCTCCACGGACCCGTCGGCCGGTTCCGGCGTGAAGGAGCTCGCGCAACACGGAACCCGATGTGGCTGCTTCGCGAGGCCTTCGGCCAGTTGTTCCGATTGTCCGGGTTGTTGTTGTTGCTTGCGGGAGGCAAGGAGAAGGTTGGAAAAATCCGTGACCGCAGGCCACAATCGACCGATACGTTTCACACACCCTCCCTTCCGATAACCCGATTGTTCATTGTAGACCACGGTTTTTGATCCAACCGCCCAGTCCAACGCCGACTTCGTTGATCAGGCGGCTGACGAATTCGTACCGCTTCGCGTCCATGAGCTTGAACTCACGGCACAAACGGGTTTGGTGACGCAGGATTTCCAGCCGGGCGTTCACCCCTTCGAGGATTGCGAGCTTGTCACGCCGCCAGCGGGCGATGATCAGATCTTCGAGAATGCAGAAGAGAGTCGCCTGAACGCGGTCGCCGAGGGTGAACTTGAAATCGCGGGGGAGCTTGTTCAGCCAGGGAACATACCAGACGATGAGATCGTGGGTTTTCTGAATGATCGGGAGTTCGTTGGTCATGGCAATTTTTTTTTCAACGCGGCCTTTCAGTCCGCGTTGAAAAGACGAGAAAGGGCAAAAGTGTAAAGGATACAGGGTACATTATTTGGTCCGCGCAACACGGAACCCGATGTGGCCGTACCGGCCGCCCGGGTAGAGGTAGCTGCCGCGGTCGGCGGAACGGAGGATGCTGTCGTAGTAGCTCCAGCACCCACCACGGAGGACTCGGTAACTTCCTGAATCGGTACCCTTCGGGTCGGTACCCGGGCTGGTGCTGTAATAGCCCGATCCATACCAATCCCAACACCATTCATAGACGTTGCCGGACATGTCGTACAACCCGAAAGCATTCGGCAGTTTCGTGCCCACAGGTTGCGTACATCCTTTCTCGGCATGCGGCTCAGTCCAGCCACCGCTATAAGCGTTATAATAATACCAACAATACGGCTTTATACCCGTCTCGGTGGCGTCATTACCCCAATAATATGTCGTCGTCGTCCCCGCCCGGCAGGCGTATTCCCACTCGGCCTCGGTCGGAAGGCGCAACCCATTGGCACTCCAGTTGCAGGTCACCACGTCGCCGTCGACGATCGTCGCGCTGTTCGCCGCATTCGTGTAACAAGCGACGAATCCCTTATCAGTGCTCACCTTATTGCAGAAGCGGACGGCATCATACCAACTCACCGTCTCGACCGGCTGGGTATCGGTATTCGCATACCCGCTCGAATAGTCCGTCTGCGTCGGGATGAAGTATGAGGGGTTATTGCCCATGACCTGCTTGTACTGCGCCTGAGTCACCTCTGTCGTCTGCATCTGAAAGGCCGACAGGGTTACCTGGTGCTGCGGCTTCTCATCCGAATAACCTTCGGTGCTCGGGCTCCCCATCGTAAACATGCCCGCCAAGATATCCACGAAGGTCAACACCTGCCCCCCACCGAGATCGACGGTGGTGCCAACGATGGGAGTGGCGCTGCCTGCCGCCGGGGATGTAGCAACCACACCGCCCGTCGCGCCCGAAAGATCGGCGTCTGAATCGCCGCCTTTCCCGAGGGACCATGAGGAGAGAGCAAAAACCGTAATAACCGCAACGATCGCCAGGAAACACAAGAACCTCTTCATCGATAACCTCCAGATATTATCTGTTTAATATAAAGACAGATTCCTCATATTCGTTCGGAACCCGGCACCAAAATGGCAGGCTTGTGGCCAGAATGGCCATGACAAACAATGCTGTCGTTTCGACCGAGGAGAGCGAAATCTTTTCGCCGTGAACCATTGATTTTGATCGTTATGATATAGCGATGGAATGAGCCAATTGTAGAGCGGATTAGCAAGCCATCGGCGAAGCGTAATCCGCCGCGAAGAAAAAATGGAATTTGAACATAGAACAAATGAGATTTGAAGCGATCTTGAAAAGAACCTGAAAAGCTTTTTCACGACCAAATCGATTTCATCCAATTTTTTTTCAGGAGATCCATTTATTTTCTCAGGCTTACCATTTATACTTATAATGTGCAAATTCATATTTCACAATTCGGAAAGACGTCTAATGAAGCGAAGCTATTTGAAAAAATGATAATCAACAAGATTTATTCTGAAAATTTCGCTCATCGTATGATATCGTATGATACTGGGTGGTGTCATATTTTAACTTTTTTTTGCGGCATACCAGACACAGATGAAAATCATTATGAATTTCATGAGCTTTCTCTGCATCTCTGCGGCTCTGCGTTGAATTTTTCAGTTAATTTAGGACACTACCTGATATTGAGAACAACGCGAAAACACGGGTGTTACCGCAGAAAATGAAATCGCGCAACTTCAGGGATCTCATCGACGTGAAACGTACTAATAAAAATACATGTTCACAATGTTTGATATGGTTCGCATTCATCGGGTTGATAATATTCGGTTCCTTTATTTTCATTTCCAGGTTGGCTCTTTCCTTCATATCAAGCGCCGTTCAATCGATTTTCAACCTGATCCGAGACGCCTTTCTCTTCTTCGTCAACTCGATGGGCGATTTGCCGGCATGGGCCGCATACCCATTCGGAGGCATTCTTCTTCTGAGTTTGGCGTTTTGGTTCATCCGCCGCATGGATACCAATAAATGGAGGGGATTGGAAAAATTGAGGGAAGAGTTCGTGCCGTTGATGCGATTGCTCAAGCGGAGAGGCATGAAGACCTATATAGCGCAATTGGAGCAAATTCGAGAAAAAATATTCCTCGAACGCGACAAACTTGAGAATTTGGATATGCTTCTGGGCGAAGAACTACCGCTTATTGAAAGCCGCATCACCGAAATCTCCAGTCAAATCGGATCGGCAAGAGAAGAGAGGGAAAAGGCAGAGATGCGCGGAATGATGCGCGAATTGGTCGAAAACAGCGTACGTTTGCGAGCCAAGCGAAGCGATCTGGACAAATTTGAAAAGTCAAAAATTCAGGTCGCGACAAAACTGAATTGCCTTCGAATGAAGCTGAATCAGCTTCCGGACGACGAATCATCGGTT
>Ga0209749_1002972_pt1 | contig 10079 bp, 9 predicted proteins | sample EPASupsiteSAE347_FD_187267 | JGI IMG/M metagenome (GOLD analysis project Ga0209749, IMG submission 187267) | Bioremediated contaminated groundwater from EPA Superfund site, New Mexico - Sample SAE3-47 (SPAdes) (version 2) | ecosystem: Environmental > Aquatic > Deep subsurface > Groundwater >... | reverse complement strand
GGCCTGAGCGGGCAGCCTGAACCATCTGATCTACCGTGCGGGAACGGGAATCTAGGAACTTCTCGCAAAACCACCAGGTCGCGTCGTAAATGATTGTGGCGGTCTGAAAACTGCAGGAATTGCGATAGCCGCCGCTGGGCCGTAGTTTAGCCATACCCGCCTCCCCTGGCTGACGAATCGCACAGATACCGGAGAGCTTTGGCAAAACCCATTTTCTCGAGTTTTTCTGCTCGGGCTTTATTTAACGGCGGAAGTTTGCCGATTTTTTCAAAAAAATCATTTTTACGGGCAATGTTTTTTCCGAACTCTGCCGTGGCTGCCTTGCCGCAATAAGAAAAATTCGCATAGCGCGTCAGAATTGTCTGGCCGACCATGATGTTGGCGCCCCGCAGGAAATCTGCGCGATACGGTTTCAACGCTTCGCATTCCAGATCATCGGCAAACGGCTGGCCTACTTTATTCATTTCCGTGCCGATATTGATGGGAAATTTTATTTTTTGTGCGGCGGCGACAACATCGTCCAGTTTGCGCAGCTTGAGGCGGCGTTCTTCGGCGTTTTTAATATTATGATTCCGTTCCGGGATTATGTTCAGGGCGGCCGCGCCCTTGGTTTTCATGCATTCCAGCATTTTCAGCATGTCTTCCTCGCCCCTGCTGGTTCCATCCAGCCAGGTAACCATCGGGATTGCGCCGCATTTCAGGACCCAGGCGATAAAGTCGTCAACCAGGGGAAATGTCTTTTCGCCGGGCTGGACATAGCCCAGGCCTCCCTTTTTGGCAAGCAAGGAACGCAGTTTGTCTTCCATGGCCGCGGTATTATCAATCAATATTTCAACTTCAGCCAAAGGCTTTTTAAAAAGTTTCGACCAGTATTTTAATAATCCCTCCCTGTGGGGAAACAGCTTTTGCGCTTCCAGTCGGTATGCCTTGATAATATGCCGTTCGGTGGGACATTTTCCAGGAGACATGGGCAGAACAACCGCATCATAATCAATTGCAATCTCAGGTAAATGGCGGTTAATGCGCTTTACCAGATCGCGATTGCGGGTATTGGCCTGCTGCCGGAAATTTTTCAAAAGGGAAGAAGCATTCGATTTCTCCGAAGGCAAGCGGCCGAATCCGGCGCCCATTATGTAAGTAACGCCCGGTTCGCCCGGCGAATTGATCTCCATGACAGAATATTCCTTGAGAAAGGCGCGCGTTTCCAGGTGAACCGCAGCGCGCAATCCCAGCATTTGTCCGGCGGTCAGAAATTCCTCCAGCCCGTCCAGAACATCAAAATCGCAGAGGGCCGCCGCATAAAGTCCGTTTCTTCGGCATTCGAGGGCAATGTGCGCCGGGGAGTATCCTACGCTGTTGTATGAATAAAACGAATGAATGTGCATGTTTATCCCGCCGGAAGCTGGATCAATGCATTTTTGAGGGCCCGCTTCCCGGACAATGCCCGCCAATGCGGCAATGCGTTTTTTTACGTCGAACGAGTCGATATTCGGAGAAACTATTAAATCATGCTGCACAATTCGCTCCTTTCTGCTAGATTCGAAAGCATGGTAACCATGAAACCGAAAAATTCAACCTCATAATTAATTGTCATGATTCCAAACATTATTCTTCAGCCTGGCCAGCACCGCATTGAACACGGCCACGCCTGGGTCTACCGCAATGAAATGTTTTCCTTGCATGGCGATCCACGGGATGGCGACATTGTTGATGTGGTCAACAAATCCGGAAAATTCATCGCGCGCGGCTGTTATAACGGCCAGGCCCTGATCAGCTTCCGCGCCCTTGCGCGAAAACCTATCGCAATTGACGAGTCCTTTTGGCGCAGACGCCTTGAGGAAGCCATTGCCTATCGAAAGCAAAGATGCCCCGGGCGAGCGGCCTGCCGGCTGGTCCACAGCGAAGCCGATTTTATGCCGGGTTTGATTGTCGACAAATACGCCGACGCGCTCGTTCTCCAGACAAATACTCTGGGAATGGATTTGAGAAAGGACACGTTCGTGAAGCTGCTTTCCGAAATGCTGAAACCAGGCGCCATCATGGAGCATAACGACAACTCATCGCGCGATATGGAAAAACTTCCGCGGATTAGCGGCGTTCTGGCCGGAAGCAGCGACGGTAATCTGAAAGTGAAAATCGGCCAGGCCGATTTTAGCTTCAATCTTTTTGAACAGCACAAGACCGGCTCATATCTCGATCAGCAGCAGAATCACGAAACAGTCGCAAATTTCATTGTGCCAGACATGCGCGTCCTGGATGGATTCTGCAGCATGGGAGGTTTTGCCATCCATGCCCTTCTGGCCGGCGCGCGCGAGGTTGTGGCCATCGACAGCAACGAAAAGGCGCTCGAATGCGCAAAACACTCGGCGGAATTGAACGGTGTCGGAGCGCGGCTTTGCTGCCGGAGCGAAAACATGTTCGATTATCTGCGCGCCGCCCAGAAAACCGGGGAAAAATTCGACTTCATCGTTCTCGATCCGCCCTCCTTCGGCCGTTCGCACAAAGCCATTTCCGAGGCGCGGCGCGGCTACAAGGAAATCCATTTGCGCGCTTTCAAGCTGTTGACTCCGGGCGGGCTGCTGGCGACTTTCTGCTGTTCGCACCATGTTTCCCAGAATATGTTCATGCAATTCATCCTGGAAGCAGCGCAGGATGTGCGCGTTATGCTGCGCCGCGAAGCGGTGCTGGGCGCCAGCCCGGACCATCCGGTCCTGCCGTCCACGCCGGAGACGGAATATCTGAAGGGTTTCGTTTTTTCCGTTTGCTGAGGAGCCCGTGGGGTCAGATCTCGTTTTTCTGCAAATGATATTTATATTTATGAACGCCGGAGGTCATCCAATTTCGTCCCGTCCTCCCGGAAAGACGGGACTACGAGGGACAAGTCGCCCGCGGCATTCAATTCGTCAAGCGCCGGCCTCAACGCGGCCGGCTACAACATTTTTTAATCCGGGCTAGATTTCAGGCTCAAGTCTTTGCCCGGATGAAAAAACTCAATCCACTGGGCCAGGCCGTAGGAAACATGCATACCGGGAATCATCAAGGCAATTAATAAGGCGGAAAATTTCTTTTCAACGCGCCATTTCAAGAAAGAACACCACAGGACAAAAAGAAAATAGGCCGCCAGCAAGGCGACCAATAACGCCGCGAATATTTTCGAAAAAAACAATAAAATTACCAGAGCGACAAAAGCGGCAACGAGGAACATGGGGGCAAGGGTGGCCGGTTCAATGTCCGTGCCGCTGCGAATGAGCCGGATGCGTGTGGCGCCATAGCCGCACATTTGTTTTAAAAATTTTCCATAACTCGCCCTCGGATAATGATATAGGACGGCTTTTGGCTGAAAAACAAGCGTATATCCTTCGCGCACCGTGGCGAGATAGGCGGCCAGCATTTCCTCGCCCGGCCAGAATTTTACATCAAACCCGCAGATTTTCTCCAGCACTTTCCGGCGATAGGCCATGTTGCAACCGATCAGACGCGACCATTTGACCGGCTTTGGCGCGCAAATATCGGCTGAATAACGTTCGGCAACATAACCGGCGGCATGCGACGCCAAGGTCCATCCGGCCAGTTTTCCGACCAGCGGAATGTCGTCAGGGACAAGCCCGGGCCCGCTGACCAGGCCTACCTTTTCATCCTGAAAGGGCTCCAGAATTTTTTCGGGCCAGTCCTTGCCGACCACAACATCATCGTCAATAAAAGCGACAATTTCCGAATGCGCCGCCTGCCAGCCCGCATTCTTTTTTGCGCTCGAATCCCCGCTTTCAAAAGAAACCGGCAAATGGACAATGTTGTTGTTTCGCCGCATTAATTCCGCCAATCGTTCCGCCACCGGCGACATGGTCACGGCGCCCGAGACGATAATTTCCAGTTCGGAAGATTTAGCGGCTGCCAGAATCGATTCGATGGCCCGCAGAACCATGGGCCTGCCGACCGTGGGGATGACGATGGAAAGAATGGGATTGTGTGGTGACATTTCTGTAGTATTTTTTTTCTTATGGTAGGACGGGGCAGCCTGTCCAGCCGCTTCTTCGACATTCCTGCGGTCGCACAGGGCTGTGCGACCCTACCTTTTTAATCATTTTACTCGCTATGCCGAGATTCACGTATCCAGATTTTGCCCTTTGCCAACCTTGCGCCTTCGCGAGATAATTAATATAATTCCTGCGACTGCCACCACCAGAAATCCGGCTCCCTGAATGTAGAGCGGCCAGACCGGCGGAGCATACTTTAACACCACTTCATGCATTCCGGCAGTCAAATAAACCCCTTGAAATAAAAAATCCACGCGCAGGACATCCGCTTTCCGTCCGTCAACCCAGGACTGCCAATCCGGATCGTATTTCTCGCTGACGCGCAATATGGACGGGCTGACCGATGAAGTCCTCAGCGAGATTTTTCCGGCCCTGTAGCCCAGGAGTTGCACCTGGCCTTGCTCCGCTGGGCCGGACGAACTTTCCCCGGCGGTATATTTCTCCCCGCATTTTTCCCGGAATTCCGGGGCGATCATGACCTTTTCAAACAAGGGATAATTAGTCGATCCCAGCCTTTGCAAGGCGGTTTGATCGTCAACAACCTCCCATTTGCCGATCAAGGCAAAGCGCGGCGAGGGCAAGCGCAAGCGCATGATGACATGCTGGCCCGGCCGCTCTGCGGTGGCCGGCAAAACGTCCACAGCAACGCCGTTCGGTTGGACGTTATAGGCGTACGCCAGGTCGAAAACATCTTTCATGGCCGGGTCGTTTTGAAACTGTACCCAGGCCTGTGCCGGCGCCAGTACCAGCCCTACGGCCGACAACTGCCAAAACCGCACGGGATTACGTCCGACCGCTTCAAAGAAACTCTTGTAATCGGCCGGCATGCGCGGCATCTGGGTAACATTGATGGTTTGGATGTTATGGTAGGGAAAAAGAAACGTCAGCCAGTTGTTGTAAAATCCTTCCTGACTCAGCAAGGCGATTCTTTTTTCCGGCATCACGGATTTCAGGATGCGGACAACGTCGTTTTCGGCCAGGGACGCAACCGGCATTGTTTTGACATAATGGCGCGAGAGAAAAAGGGCGTCTCCGGCCACAAGGACGACAAGCAGCCATTTGGCGGCCGCCAGCAATCGCGGATTGCGCAAGTTGCTTCTGCAAAAAAGCCAGACGAATGCCACGACGCAGACGGTCATGAAAGCGCCGTGCCAGAGCGCAGCAATCCTATTGGCCACTATCGCCCGCGCAAAATTGCCCCACCCGGACTCAGCCAGACGATATACCAGGGCGTTTTCGTCCGACATCAAGCCTAAAGCCCGAAACGCCATAATGAGCGCCGCGGCAAAAACCACCCCAATAAACCATGAAGTCTTTTTATTCATGAACTGCGAGCCTGTTTCCGAAATTCATCATGCATTGCCATGATATTTTCAGGGGGAACATCGTACTGAATGTTATGGACTTGCGCAAACACATATGAAGCTTCTTTTGCAAATTCCTTCAGTCGAAGACGCACTTCGGCACGGACCGCAGCAGCATCGCCGGAGTTCAAGACGCTCTGAGTATCGCACCCGCCGCCCCAGAAAGCGATTCGTCCGCCGTATTGGCGCGCCAGATCACACGGATTCATACCGCAAGCGCTGACCTGCACCGGGTTAAGGGCATCCACCCCCATCTCGATCAAAAACGGAATAAATTCGGCGACCGCGCCGCAGGAATGCATGACCAATTTCTTGCCGTTGGACTTGATGAATGACACCAGTTCCGACACATAGGGGAACAACATTTGCCGGTAAAGCTGCGGGGAAATCAAACCGGATTGCTGCGTGCCAAGGTCGTCAGTCAGAAAAACGACGTCAAACGCATCGCCGAAAGCGCTGAAAAACGCTTTTGCCCTGCGCATATAAACGTCATGCAATTTTCGGAGGATGGCATGGGCCAAATCCTGATCGGCCATGAGATCAACGAAAAACTGCTCGTATCCGCGCATCAATTGGCCGGCTTGCAGATAATGCATACGCCAAAGGGCGACCACCGCCCGGCTCGTGGCCTGATATTGCCGTTTTGCGCGTTGCGCCAGTTGATCGAGAGGTTCATCATAAACCGAAGGATAATCCCATCTTTCAAAAATATCATCATATCGGTCTAATTCTGAGGCAGAACTCACTCCGGCCAGGGGAATGCCTACGGGATCGAAATAAAATGATCCGGCCGCCTGTCTGGCATATTCCCTGCCGGAACGATCAAGAGCCGCGATGGAGCCATCCGGACGTTCCTCGGTCCGAAACAACGCCGGGACAATCATAGCAACATCAAAAGGCGTGTGCCAAATTCTGGTCTCCAGGGATCCGAAGTAAAGCGCTTCCGCGTCCACCCGCAGTATATCCATGACGTCGTTGTCAATTTTTGCGATCAACTGACTCTGGCAGGCACATTCAACCGGCTTTTTCGGCAAACCCAAAAAATCACGAAGCCTCTGGTAAGCGACCACATGAACTCCGGAGCAATCCGTGCCGCCGAGGTCATAGGGCGGCCGGTCAACCGTCTTTCGATCAAGCGCAGCCAATATTCTTTCTCTGCCTGACATCTATCATTCTCCTTATCCAATTGTTGCCGCTTTTACCAATTACGCTAATTTCATGGCAAGCCGGACAACCATTGTTCGGCTGTGACGACAATCAGTTGATTGCCGCCGTTGGAAAAGCGTTTATATACTCCGGGCTTATCAATCAACTGAACGGCCGGAATCCCGAATAAGGCCTGCATGGCCTTTAAAGTAGGAGCCGGCTGATCATCCGATAATTTGGTTTCAACCAAAAACAGCGGCTTATGGTTGCCGGCCACCAGAAAATCAACCTCATTCCGCTCCTTGGTTCGAACATAATGCAGCGAAAAGTCTCCCAAACCGCGATCATTCCACGTCTGTATGGCGCGGAATAATTCCATTGCCACCATGTTTTCAAACCGGGCGTCGGCGGACTCGATTCCGGCATAATCCAGCAAATATATTTTTTTTTCCTTTAAAATTGATCTGGCAACACGTTGCGTCCAGGGTGCAATTCGAAACGTCAAAAAGAAATGATCGAACAGATTCAGCCAATTTCTGACGCTGTCGAATGAAACGCCGATATCACGCGCCAGATTATCAATGGCCACCGGACTGCCCACACGCGACGGCAACAGCGATAACAACAGTTCAAGCTGGTCCGCGCGTCTGATTGCCATCAGATCGCGGACATCTTCGCGAAGAATCTGTCGTTTAATATCACGAGACCAGAGGGTGTAAAATTCCCGTTTACCTTTCAAAAACGGCTCCGGAAAACCGCTGAAATGCCCAAGTGTCTGCCAGAGATGCCTTGTCCCTTTTTCGTCATGAACGTTGATCTCGGTGACATTTGCGAGAAAATTCTTGAGGTTTGACGCGCGTTGTGTCAACTCGGCTATCGTAAACGGCCAAAGGTGGAAAAACAAATAGCGTCCCGCCAGTGAATCCCCGCCTTTTTGATAAATATTCAGACGGCCGCTTCCCGTCACAAGAAAAAGATAATTTTTGCCGTCACGGTCATATATATCCTTCAGATAATTTTTCCAGTCATGAAATTTATGGATTTCATCCAGCATGATCAAGGGGCGGGTATTGTCCTTGCGGTTGACGGATTCATAGAACCGCTGATTTTCGACAAGCTGCTTCTTGTTCTCAATAATGTCATAATTGAAATACAAGCTGTTGGAAAATTTTTCGGCGACCATCCGGGCCAGAGTGGTTTTGCCGGCCTGTCGCGGCCCGGCAAGCAGAATCATGGATTTATAGGCCGAGAGATCATCCCAAATCCGCTGATAAAGCGCGCGTTTTTCCATAGCGACCATATTGCGCCATAACCTGAATAAGTCAAGACCATTTCAAGTTATACCATAAAATAGACGACAGATATTAAACGCTCGTATTTTCTAAGCCCACAGAAGATTATGGCACGGAATACATGGCGCCTTGGGGAAGATACTCATAACAGCCCATATTCACGATGCCGAAAAAACGGTCGACGCGGGGCCTACCATCCGAAATCAGCGGCTTCACGATGGTCGAATTTTCATTTCCGTAAAAAACATATATCATGCAAGGTTTCGCTCAATTTCCGCTACCAGTGTCTCTGGAAAGCCCTTTACGATCATGTGCTGATTGACGGGAAGAAATAATTTCAGCTCACGCTTAAAATCCAGCTTTCCGGATTTGACAACCTCAAGAATCTTCGCCTTAAGTTGTTTGTCCTGAATAAATGACTCTTTGAAGGCCATGCGGCTGCGCAGGATAAAATAAAGGTCATAAAAATCACGCGCCTTGCCGCGCGTAAGACAGGCCCGGATTTTCTCGGCGACAAGAATCTCCTGTTTAAGATGAATCAGCGTATACGGCACAACAAGGTCGGACTGGACAAGCGCCGCCGTTCCGGATCTCTTTTTGCCATTCCGCAAAGAAATTTCCACCTGAATCCGGCTTCTATATTCGCCGGTTTCAAAATGAAATATGGCAAGGTATCCGCCGGATGTTTTTTTTGACTCAACGATCCCGGTCTGAATACCTTCCATCTCTATCTTGGCAAGCGTTTCTGCCATCAAGGCCTCAATGCCTTTAATGGTTATATTAACTCCTGTAAAATCCAAGTCCTCTGAAAACCGGGGACTCTGCCAGATAATCCGCAAAGCCGTGCCACCCTTAAAGAGCAGTTTTTCAGAATCCCTTTCCTGATAGAGCCGCGAAAGGAATAACTGCTGAAAATATTCACGGACAACGTGTTCCGTCGTGGTCTGCCACGCTTGAGCCAATTTTTGAATTTGTCTTTTTTCAATCATAGAATTTCCCGCCTTTTTCTATCATTTAAGGCTTGGTGAGGCGCGTCATTTATGTCTTTAAATGACGGCCTTGACCAGTTGCATCAGGCTCTCTCGGCCAAAAAGCCCTGCGTATTCCATAATGGCCTTTTTATTCAGCTTGCGGGCATTAAGCCGTTCGTTGAGGTTTTTTTTTCTAAGATCGACAAAATAAAGATAATCCGCAAGGGCCTTTTCCGGCTCAGCAATAAGGACGGTTGCGCCTCCTATCTTCTCTGTTTTGTAGCCGCGATAGGCCTGCGTTTTAATATGGGAATACGTGAAAGACCTGTTATTAACGATAAACTCACGGGTAATCCGCGTAGTTGCCGAAGTCACGGCATAGACGACTTCAGGAATGATACCGTAGCGGTTTAAAGCATATTCAAAAGAGACATAACTGGGCGCATAAAGCCGGTTGGCAACAACCTCTTCGTGCGCTTGGTCGGAACGCAGGGCGTAAAGGCCGTTTCTTATCTTAAGGAAAAGGTCATCGCAATGGTCTTTGATGAACTCCTGGGTTGCCCGCAAAGATACGTCAAAGACACGCTGAAATTCCGCCGGAGAAAACAGCCGGACGCCATTTGCCTGAAGGGCCTGCTGAACATAGATTGGTTTAAGTTTTCGCTCCATATAGCGCTAAAAGTGAAATGTCTTTTTTCGGCCATTAAACCTTATTTTCCGGATTATACAAGCTTTTTATCGGAGAAAATCGAAAACATAAGCCGCATGGAAACATTCACAACTCATGGTTCAAATTAAAGAATTCTATAAATCGAGGCGCCATAAATCGCTTCACAGGCGCCCACTTGAGCCGTATCGCGTGGGATGCAGCTTCCGACATCGAAATTACGGCACGGAATACATGGCGCCTTGGGGAAGATACTCATAACAGCCCATATTCACGATGCCGAAAAACCGGCAAGATCAAAACCCCATTCTGTAAATCGTGCCGTCATAAATCGTTTCATACGCGCCCATGTCCACGATGCCATATCGAATACGTTGACGGCCGTCCAGATCAACGGCGTTTAACAACCAATCCGCGTTCGTTCCCCTGTTGACACACGGGGAATTGACGCTCAAGCGATAATTCCCGGCGTTTGTATCCACAAACTGCGGGTCTAGCCCGCATTTCTCACAAAAGGTGTTGACGAGGGCTGTTCGTTGTTGTTAAGTATTTGCTGTGTAACATAATACAGCAACAACGGAGGCAGCCCTCGTGAAGACAGAATG
>Ga0209749_1002970_pt1 | contig 10082 bp, 11 predicted proteins | sample EPASupsiteSAE347_FD_187267 | JGI IMG/M metagenome (GOLD analysis project Ga0209749, IMG submission 187267) | Bioremediated contaminated groundwater from EPA Superfund site, New Mexico - Sample SAE3-47 (SPAdes) (version 2) | ecosystem: Environmental > Aquatic > Deep subsurface > Groundwater >... | reverse complement strand
CCCGCCTGCGCTCTTTTTGCTTAATTTGAGACCGCCGGGCCGCATAAGCGGGGATCTTGGCATCCCGGCGGTTTCATTCAGGGCGAAAAAGGTCCTGGAACTCAGCATCCCTCTTGAGGCTCTCGGTCGCCCTGCGGCGCTCTCTCTCCGCTTTAAGTATTCATCTTACCGCCTTCCGGAGGTAACCTCCCAGTCCGTTTTGTTTGTTTTCCCTCAGGGGAAGGAGATCACGGAGTAGGCTATGGATAAAGCTCTCTTCGACGAGCTGTTTTCCGCTCCGAAACACCGGGCGCTTTTTTGTTTTCTTCGGGAAAGGGGAATTGCGGCTTTCATCGTCGGCGGCGCCCTGCGCGAGTACTGCCTGGGCCGGCCGGTGCGCGATGTGGACCTGGCCGTTCCGGAAGCCGAAAGAGCAGCGAAAGACTTTGCCGACCGGGTCGGAGGCGCTTTTGTCGCGCTGGATCCTTCTTTCGGCCTTTATCGCGTGGTAACAGGGGACAGTCACGTGGACTTTTGCCGGATCCAGGGCGGCATTCGCCAGGACCTGGCCCGCCGGGATTTTACCATCAACGCCATGGCCCTTCCGGCGGAAAGCGGGGAGATTATCGATCCTTTCGGTGGGCTTAAGGATCTTGAGGAGCGGACCCTGCGCGCCACTTCGCAAACCGTCTTTGAGGATGATCCGGCCCGGCTCATGCGCGGAGTCCGCCTGGCCAAAGACCTGAGCCTGAGCGTGGACCCCCGGACTCTCTCCTGGATGGCGGCGGCGGCGCCCTTGCTTTCAAAGACCTCCCCGGAGCGGATCAGGGACGAGTGGTTCAGGATTCTGGAACATGATGAGTCGTGGGAGTCCCTCCTTTTGATGGAGGAGCTGGGCTTTCTAAAGCACGTCATTCCCGAGATGGAAGAATTGAAGGGCGTGGGCCAGAACGATTACCACTGTTTCCCGGTCTGGGAGCATTCAGTGGCCTCGGTACGGGAAATAGAGCGCCTGATGGCTGACCTGGCTCAGCTTGGGGAAACGGCGCCTCGGGTCCGGGAATACTTTTCCGAGGAAGTCGCCGGTGAGCGCCGCCGTCTTCCTCTCTTGAAGATGGCGGCGCTATTGCACGACGTCGGAAAACCCCTGACCCGTCGGGTGGAGGAGGGAAGGGTCTTATTCATAGGCCACGACAAAGTCGGCTCGGAGATCGGGGATCTCATCTGCGCGGCTCTGCGCCTCAGCGTGCGAGAGAGCCGGATTCTGCATACGGTAATCCGCCACCATCTGCGTCCAATCTTCCTGGGCAAGGAAGAGGAGCCGACGGCCCGAAGCGTCTACCGCTTTTTCCGGGATACGGAGGAGGCGGCCGTGGATACCCTCCTGGTCTCCTGGGCCGACGTCGAGGCCGGACGCGGCCCCGCTCTCAAGGAGGAAATGATCGCCCGGCATCACCGCTTCGTCCGGGAGCGCCTGGTGGATTATTTTTCCGAAAGCCTCACGTCGCATCCCCCCCGGCTGCTCAACGGCGGGGAGGTCATGGAACTCCTTAATATTGAACCCGGACCGAAGGTGGGGCGGGTCCTGAAGAAGATAGAACAGGCGGCGGCCGAGGGGCGAATCGCCACGCATGAAGAAGCCGTCGAATACCTCAGGTCTCAGAATCCCGCTTCGGCCTGATTCCGTTTGACAATTCGGAGGAGAGCTAATATAATGTTTTGAGCCTGTGTTTCAGTAGGGTGGAACTATGATTGTCAAGGTGCATGAAATATTAGGCACGCTCGGCGCCAGCTCATCTTTCAGCTTTGATGAATGCGTTGAGATGGAAGGGCTTGAACTGTCCGGCAACCTGGTGGTTAAGGTCAAACTGACTAACACCGGTTCCAGGGTTCTGGTGCAGGGGGAGGCTTTGCCTGCCGTCAGAGTGCCGTGCAGCCGTTGCGGCGAGATGTTTTTATATTCGGCTGAGGTGCCCTTCATTGAAGAGTTTTTGCCGCCGGACAGTCCCGAGCTTGAGCACGGAATGTTTATCTTTGTTGACGAGGAAATCGTGCTGGATGAAATGCTGAGGCAGAACATCATCTCGGCTTTGCCGATGCAGCCGATCTGCAGGGAGAATTGCCAGGGCCTGTGCACCTCCTGCGGGCGGAATCTCAATTTGTCTTCGTGCCAGTGCCCCGGGGAAGCGGTTGATCCCCGCTGGATTCCACTGGCAAAATTTAAAAAGGCCGCAATTTAGGAGGTGCCTCAATGGCGAACCCGAAATACAAAACCTCTCGATCCAAGACGAGGAGAAGAAGGGCCAATATCAATCTGGCCATTCCCAATGTCGTCTCATGCCCCAAATGCCACGAGCCCAAGCTTTCCCACCATATCTGCTGGTCCTGCGGAACCTACAAGGATCGCGAAGCAATAAAAATTGATGCCGCGGCGAAAGCCTGAGCTCTTAATCTTTAATCCGGGAAGGTGCCATTATGAGAGGAAATTCCGCAGGTATTGTCGGAGTGGGTTCTTATGCCCCATCCCGCAAGCTGACCAACAGCGACCTTGAGAAAATCGTAGATACCAGCGACGAATGGATACGCACCCGCACCGGCATCTCCGAGAGGAGAATATGTGAGGATGGCGTCCCCACTTCGGAGATAGCGGTCATTGCGGCCCGCAGGGCCATCGCCCAGGCAGGGATCTCCCCCGAGGAGATTGATCTCATCATCTGCGCCACGGTGACGCCGGACATGCCTTTCCCCGCCATGGGGTGCATTGTTCAGGACAAGCTTGGGGCCACCCGGGCGGCGGCCTTTGACCTGGAGGCGGGCTGTTCGGGTTTCATGTACGCTCTGGCGGTCGGCACTCAATTTATCGAAAGCGGAGTCTATGAGAACGTCCTGGTCTGCGGAGCGGATTCCCTGACGCGGATCACCGACTGGACTGACCGGAACACCTGTGTCCTCTTCGGGGACGGGGGCGGAGCGGTACTGCTCAAGCCGGTTGAGGAGGGGTACGGAGTCCTCTCTTTTCAACTGGGCGCCGACGGCTCGGGAGGAGACCTTTTGAAAATGCCCGCCGGGGGCTCTCTCATGCCGGCGTCGAGGGAGACAGTGGACAAAAAGCTCCATACCATAAAGATGGCCGGGAATGAAGTTTTTAAATTTGCCGTCAAGGTCATGGGCGATGCCGCAGTCAAGGCTCTGGAAAAGGCGCATGTTCGGACGGATGAGGTTAAGTGCTTCATTCCTCATCAGGCCAACATGAGAATAATAGAAGCGGCGGCCCGGAGGCTCGGCATCGGAATGGATCGCGTCTTTGTAAATCTGAATAAGTACGGGAACACTTCGTGCGGTTCCATTCCGCTGGCTCTCAGCGAGGCCCTGGAACTTGGCAGAATCAAAAAGGGAGACATCGTCGTCATGGTCGGCTTCGGGGCTGGTCTCACCTGGGCCTCGAACGTCGTGCGGTGGAGTTACTGAGGAGGAATACAGCCTTGTTGTCGTTCGTTTTTCCCGGCCAGGGGGCCCAGTTTGTCGGCATGGGGCGGGATCTGGCCCAGAAAGTCCCAGAGGCCATGGAAGTTTTTGCCATGGCCGATCAGGTCCTTGGATTTTCTTTAAGCGACCTCTGCTGGAACGGTCCGGAAGAGGCTCTAAAGCAGACGATCAATACCCAGCCGGCGATCGTGGCCATGAGCCTGGCCTGCTGCCGTGCTCTCCAGCAGGAAGGGATTGAGCCGGATCTGGTGGCGGGCCACAGCGTCGGGGAGTATGCGGCCCTGGTGGCCGCGGGCGTTCTGGATGTAGCCTCCGGGATCCGCCTGGTACGGAGGCGCGGGGAGTTCATGCAGGAGGCAGGAACCATGCATCCCAGCACGATGGCCGCCATCGTGGGCCTTTCTTCCGGCAAAGTGGAGGAGATCTGCCGGGAGGCGTCTTCCGCCGGCGTGGTGGTCCTTGCCAATTTGAATTCCCCGGATCAAATGGTCATTTCCGGAGATTTGCCGGCAGTAGAAGCGGCCCGGGAGCTGGCGGTAAAGGCCGGGGCCAAGAGGGCCATCCCTCTGGCCGTAAGCGCGGCTTTTCATTCCCCGCTCATGGAGGAGGCTGCCGCGAAGCTGGCGGTGGAGCTGGACCGAACTGAATTCAGGGATGCCCGTATTCCCATCGTAGCCAATATCAACGCCCGCCCCATAAGGAAGGCGGAGGAAATCCGCGAGGCTCTCAAGGGGCAGATCACGTCCCGGGTTCTCTGGGAGGAGAGCGTGCGGACCATGCGGCGCTCGGGCGTAACGGCGGTCGTGGAGGCCGGGCCCGGGAAGGTTCTGAGCGGCCTCATAAGAAGGATAGAACCTGAAATAAAGCTTTTCAACGTCCAGGACCTCTCAGGCGTGGAAAAAACCAAAGAAGGATTGTTATCTCCGTTGGAGAATTGAATTTTTTCACGGGAGACTGAAATGGTTGAATTGAAAGATAAAATTGCATTGGTAACGGGTGCCGCAAGAGGGATCGGCAGGGCCATCGCTTTGGAGCTGGCCCGGAGCGGGGCTTCTGTCGCCGTCGTGGATATTGACGAGCAGGCCGCCGCCGCCGTCTCCGGCGAACTGGCCTCCCTGGGGGTCCGCGCGAAGGCATACAGGTGCGATGTCTCCGATCTGGCCGAGGTAGAGAAGATGGCAGGGGAGTGTCTGCAGGATTTCGGCAGGGTTGATATCCTGGTCAACAACGCCGGCATCACCAGGGACACGCTTCTGCTCAGGATGAAGGAAGAGGAGTGGGATCTGGTGCTCCGGGTGAATCTCAAGTCCGCTTTCAACTGCACTAAGGCGCTCTCAAGAAACATGCTGAAGCAGAAGAGCGGGCGGATTGTCAATATTTCATCGGTGGTCGGGCTCATGGGAAATGCCGGCCAGGCAAATTACGCCGCCTCCAAGGCTGGTTTGATCGGCTTTACCAAATCGCTGGCAAGGGAATTTGCCTCCCGCGGAATCACGGTCAACGCCGTGGCACCAGGTTTCATCCAGACGGAGATGACGGCCTCCCTTTCCGATGAGGCGAAGGCGCGCCTTGCGGATCAGATTCCGCTGGGGAGCCTCGGGATGCCCGAGGACGTGGCCGCGGCGGTCGCTTTCCTGGCGTCGGATAAGGCCCGGTATATCACCGGACAGGTGATCCATATTGATGGTGGAATGGTCATGTCATAGAAAAATTTTGAGAGGAGGTGAGTGAATGTCGAGTGTTTTTGAGAGAGTGAAAAAAATCGTCGTCGATCAGCTCGGAGTTGATGAAGACCAGGTGACTTCGGAGGCGTCTTTTACAGACGACCTCGGGGCTGATTCTCTGGATACCGTGGAACTGGTGATGGCTCTTGAGCAGGAGTTCAACCTGGAGATCCCCGATGAAGATGCGGAAAAGATTTCCAATGTGAGCCAGGCGGTTCAATACATCCAGGAGCATCTGGAACAACAGTAAACCAGGCCTTACGGCAGTCTTAAGTTCAATGAAGTCCTGTCTTTGTACAGGGCTTCTTTGCTTTGCTTCGAATGAGCGATCGCAGATGCTTGACAAAAATAGTTAATTATGCTAATAATTAGGTAGACAAAATGTGAGGTAAGCTGAAAGTGAGAGGCGCGAAGTTTTATGAGTTCGAGAAGTGAAATTACAAAAGAAATCGCCAGGCTCTTTCCCAAAATAATCAGTGGCGTCCAGAGCCCGCTGCTTCATGAGGGAAACCTCTCAATGTCCCAGCTCGTTCTGCTGATGACTCTACACGAGGTCGAAACGGCATCCATATCGGAGATTGCCCGGGCGCGCAAAGTGAGCCTGCCCACCATCACCGGGATGGTGGAGCGGCTCATTCAGGCTGGGCAGGTGGAACGGGTGGAGGATCCCGCGGACAGAAGAAGGGTGCTCGTCCGGCTGACGGAGAAGGGGAAGAAAACGGTTCGGACGGTTATCGCCGCCATAAAAAGAAGATGGATCGTCATTCTCTGTGACATCCCGAAGGCGGACCAGATGGTTTTCCTGCAGACGATCCGCCGGATCCTGGACCTACTTGAAGGGGAGAACGCCTCGGGCGTCAGGGGAGGGAAAAAGCCGGAGGGGAGGAGGGGAGGCGCAAAATGACGAGGAGTTTCGGATTGGCCTTGGTCCTGTTTTTTCTTTTTAGCGGAGCTTTCCGGATTGCAGCGGCTCCAGATTCCCTCGCGCTCCCGGAGTGCGTCAAAAAAGGGCTTTCTGATAATCCCAACCTCAAGCGCCTGGAAGCCCGCGCCAGGCAGGCGGAGGCGCGCGTCGGCGAAGTCATTGCCGGTAAAGATTTTAAGCTGGGTGTGTCCGGGAACTACCTTCAGACCTCGCCGGAGATTTCCATCAATCTGCCCATGCCGGCCTCGGTTCCCTCCGATAGCAAGGTAATCATTCCCGCCTCCGCCTATGCGGCTAATCTGACCCTTTCCAAACTTCTCACCAGTTTCGGGCAACTGGAGAGCAGCGGCCTCCTGGCCTCCGCCCAGGCCGACCAGGAGCGGCTTAACTTTTTCATCGCCCGGCGTGACCTCGTCCAGGCGACGATTTCCGGTTATCTTCAGATTCTTCGCACCCGGGCACTGGAACGCCTCGCTAAGGATACGGTAAAATCCTGGGAGGAACATCTGCGTCAGTCTCAGGCGCTTCTCTCCAATGGCGTCGTGGCGCGTTACGACGTCCTCCGGACCGAGGTGGAGGTCTCAAAATCCCGCGACTCAGTCACGGCGGCCGATAAGGCAGTGGATCTGGCCGTTGTATCTCTCAAAAATCTTTTAGGGATGAAAGGGGATGAGAGCTTTGAGATTCTCGGGGACGATGCTGAAACGGTTTTGTCCCCTGAATCACTGAATAAGATTTCCCTCGATGAGGCCCGCCGGGCCGCCCTGGCGAAGCGAAGAGAGATGACCCTTGCCGACTGCCTGGTGCGCCAGGGAGAGGCGGCCCTCCGGATCGCCCGCGGCGTCACCAATCCAAGCCTCAGCTTTTCAACCACATACACGTCCAAGACCGCCACTTTCATGAGCCGTGACTGGCAGTGGCAGACGGGTGTCGCCCTTAATCTGCCGCTTTTCACGGGGGGAGATCGGCCGGCCCGGATTCGTCAGGCGGAAGAGATAATCCGGCAGGCGGCTTTTGCAAAAGACGATACGGCCTTGAGAATCGGCCTTGAGGTGGAGAGCGCCTGGCTTTCCTTCAGGGAGGCCGTCCAGCGGCGGGAGACGGCTCTTATCCAGCTTGCACAGGCGAAAGAGGGGCTGCGTCTGGCGGAGCTCCGCTACCGGGAGCACCTATCCTCCTCCGTGGAGATGGTGGACGCTCAGACCGCCTGCACGTCCGCTCAGGTGAACCTTGAGAACAGCCGCTACAACGAGCTTGAATCGGCCTTGAATCTTAAAAAATCTCTCGGGTATTTCGAAAACGGGGAGGTTCCTGAAGCAAAATGAAAAAAATAATCCGTCTCCTAATCATTCTGATCCTGCTTGGCCTGGCTTTATACCTGGTCCTGCCCCGTTTTTTTCATAAGAAAGATATGAACTTAATAGAAGTTTCCGGCACCATCGAGACGACGGAGGTGGACGCCAGCTTCCTGATTCCGGGGAAGATCCAGTCACTTAAAGTGGAGGAGGGAGATCGGGTCACGCGCGGACAGATCCTCGCGGTTCTGGATACCGCCGATCTTCTTCATCAGCGCGACATGGCCCGGGCGGCGCTGGATGCCGCCAAATCTCAGATTCCTTCGATTGAAGCCCGCATTGTCCAGAGCCGGGAAATGACCAGCGGGAAGACCACTCAGGCCCGGGCCGCCCTGGACGAATCTAAATACCGCTATGAGGTCGTCAAGAACGGTCTGCGTCGCCAGGAGAGGGAGCAGGCCATGAAAGATCGGGATGCAGCCCGCACGAGTCTTGATTTTCTTAAAGCCGAATATGAGCGGGCCGAGCGGCTCAGCCGGGAAGGGGCGATGCCCGGCCAGCAGCGGGATTCGGCCAAGACCAGCTATGACGTCGCGCTCTCCCGGTTCCGCCAGGCCGAGGAGCGCCTGAGCCTGGCCCTGGAAGGTTCCCGTATCGAGGACGTCCAGGCGGCCGCGGAGAGAGTGAAACAGGCTGAGGCGGGCGTCGCCATCGCGGGCACCTCGCTTCTGGACACCGAGACGCTCCTCAGGCAGAAGAAGACCCTGGAGGCGCAGATTCGCCAGGCGAAGGCTGCGCTTTCGGCGGTTGAGACTCAACTGTCACACAGTCGCCTCTATGCCCCGATTACGGGGGTGGTTCTGATCAAGGCCCGTGAAGCGGGCGAAGTCGTATCGCCCGGCACGCCGATTTTTACACTTGGCATCGTGGACCGGCTGTGGCTCAAGGCCTACATCTCGGAGACCGACCTGGGCCGGGTGAAACTGGGACAGAAGGCGGAAATCTCCAACGACTCCTACCCGGGAAAAATTTATGAAGGAAAGGTTAACTTTATCGCCTCGGAGGCCGAGTTTACTCCAAAGAACCTGCAGACGAAGGAAGACCGGGTCAAGCTGGTCTACAAAATAAAAGTCAACCTCGACAATCCGAAGGGGGAATTGAAACCCGGCATGATCGCCGACGGAAAAATTAACGTTTCAGAATTCAGGAGTCAGGAGACAGGAGCCGGAAGAAAGAGGTAAAATCAATACCTTGCTCTCCTGTATTCTGTTTAAGGATTGCCTATGAATCCGATTGTTATAAAAAATTTGGTAAAGAGATTCGGGCCCGTTACGGCTCTTTCCGATCTTTCTCTTGAGATTGAGGCCCACGAGATTTTCGCCCTTCTCGGGCCGGACGGATCCGGTAAGACCACGACTTCGCGGATCCTGGCGGCGGTCATGGATCCGACGGCGGGAGAAGTGAAAGTGGCCTCTTTCGACGTCCGCCGCGAGAGCGAAAAAATCAAGGAGAAGATCGGCTACATGCCGCAGGCCTTCGGGCTCTACCCCGATCTCTCCATCGAGGAGAACATTAACTTTTATGCCGACATCTACGGCATCTCCCGCCGGGCTCGCCTCTCCAGAATGAACCGCCTGCTGGAATTTACGGGTCTTGCGCCTTTCGTCAAAAGGCTGGCCGGCCGCCTTTCCGGCGGTATGAAGCAGAAGCTGGCCCTGACATGTTCCCTCATTCACACGCCGGAGATTCTCATACTGGACGAGCCGACCCTGGGCGTTGATCCGGTCTCCAGGAGGGAGTTCTGGAAGCTCCTTTATGAGCTTCTCAAGGACGGGGCCACCATCCTGGTCACCACGTCCTACATGGACGAGGCCCAGCGGTGCAACCGGGCGGGACTTCTCCATCGGGGACGCCTCATTGCCTGCGACAAGCCCGAGAGCATCCGGGATCACGTGAAAGGCCTCATGACGGAGATCGCCTGTGAGCGGCAGATGGAAGCCCTGCGCCTCCTGGAGAGCCTGCCGCAAGTCAGGCTGGTGACCGCTTTCGGGGAGAAGATCCACTTCCTGGCGGATTCCGGGGAGCAGCAGGCCCTGATCCTTTCGGAACTTCGACAGAATAAATTCTGTGTCTCTCAGGCGAAGGAGGTCAGAGCCTCCCTGGAAGACGCCTTCATTTTTCTGATCAAGCGATCGGAGGCGTCCGATGGCGGAGCGTAAAAACAATGATACTGTCGTCGAGGTGCGGGATCTCACCCGCGCTTTCGGAAAATTCGTCGCGGTGGACCGGGTAAGTTTCTCCGTGAAATCCGGGGAGATTTTCGGTTTCCTGGGCCCGAACGGAGCCGGAAAATCCACCACCATCAGGATGCTCTGCGGGATTCTTCTTCCTACCTCAGGCAGCGGCATAGTCGCTGGTTATGACATTCTCAGCGAACCGGAGATGGTTAAAAAGCACATCGGGTACATGTCCCAGAAATTTTCTCTCTACCCGGATCTCACCGCCATGGAGAATATGGATTTTTATGCCGGGGTCTATGGAGTCAGCCGGCGGGAGCGGAAAGAGCGTATAGCCTGGGCGGTGGAACTCGCAGGTATCGGCGGGCGCTTGAACGATCTCGCCTCCATCCTGACCGGCGGATGGAGACAGCGCCTGGCCCTGGCCTGCTCCCTT
>Ga0209749_1002968_pt1 | contig 10087 bp, 9 predicted proteins | sample EPASupsiteSAE347_FD_187267 | JGI IMG/M metagenome (GOLD analysis project Ga0209749, IMG submission 187267) | Bioremediated contaminated groundwater from EPA Superfund site, New Mexico - Sample SAE3-47 (SPAdes) (version 2) | ecosystem: Environmental > Aquatic > Deep subsurface > Groundwater >... | reverse complement strand
GCCGACATAATCAGCCAGATTCATTCCGCGTTCTGTCAGCCGCCAGCGACCTTGATCGTTCAACACAAGGCCCTGTTCGCTCAAATCGCCTAATGTCTTTTCGCGTATTTTTCCCGTTGCGTTGCTTATGCCCTCGGTCATCCGCAGGCCGAAGACAATTTTTTCAATTTGTTTCAGGTTTTCAGTCAGGATATCCACGGAACACGGCGGTTTTTTGCCGTGTTCAAGCGCCGCAAGATATTTTCCAAGATCAGGAAGATTTGTCCAGCGCTTTAATCCGGCATGGGAGGCGGCCGATGGGCCGATTCCGATATATTCCTCGCCGCGCCAGCAGGCGAGGTTGTGCAGGCATTCAAAGCCCGCTTGGGCGTAGTTGGAAATTTCGTAACGATAATAACCTTTGCTGGTAAGAAGTTTTTCGGCAAGATCAAGATTTTCAAGTTCCTCGTCTTCGGAGAGAAGATTGGCTTGACGTATAGGAATTTCAAAGGCGGGGAGGGCGGGCATGTTGCCCGCCGCGGACGGCAGCCTGCCCGAGCTCGGCCAGGGAATGCCGTCCCTCCCATGGAAAAGAGTTGCCGAAGGCCTAATCTGCCTATCCTCAACAGTCTGCGCGAGCCGGGAACCTTCTTCACTAGTCAGCGCGTACACGGATATGTGCTTCGGGTTCAGCGCAATGGCGGATTGTAGGGTGTCGCGCCAGACTTTCTTTCTGAACCCCGGCACGCCGGCAATCAGGTCAAGGCCGAAATTATCAAAGCCAGTCGCTTTAATAATTTGCGTTGCTTCATAAATATCGGCGACGGTATGCCGGCGGCCAAGCCATTTTAATACTTGATCGTCCAACGACTGCGCGCCGAGACTGATGCGGTTAACGCCGGCTCCGGACAGAAGCGCCAGCTTTTCCTTTGTTAAAGAGCCGGGATTGCATTCAACGGTCCATTCTTTAAGGGCAGTGATGGCGATATTTTCTTTTATAAGACTGCATAAAATTTCAAGCTCGGATGGGGCAAGCAAAGAAGGCGTTCCGCCGCCGAAATAAATCGTTTCAATATTCAAACGCGGGCCGGCTTTTAATTCCGCCTCTAATGCGCGGAGATATCGCCGGGCCAGGCTGCTTTCATAGGGCCGGGAATAAAAAGCGCAGTAAAAACATTTGCCGTCACAGAAGGGAACATGGACATAAAGCCCCGTAATATCTTTGGTTGGCGGACCAAGCCAAGGTTCATTCTGCATTCTACATTCTGCATTCTGCATTGCTTGCCGCGCGTCGTTCATCAAGATTCTGCAATACGCTGTCCGGGACATTGAGCGCGCCAAAACCGCGTCCGATTTTTATGTCCGGCATGGCTTGGCCGTGGAAATCAGTTCCGCCCGTGGCAACCAGGTTGAATCTTTGCGCGAGCACCAGGTATTTTTTGACCAGATTTGGATTATGCTGTGGGTAATACACCTCAATCCCCTGCAGTCCGGCATTCACGAGTTCCCCGACAAGTTTTGCCAGGGCATCGGGTTGCAGTTCAATGGTGAAGGGATGCGCCAGGACCGCCAGGCCGCCGGCATTGATGATCATTTCCACGCCGCCGCGTGGCGTCAAACGCTGGCGCTCGGCGTAGCCGGCTTTGCCCCTGGCCAGGTAACGGTCAAAAGCCTCCTGGTTGGTGTGCACATAGCCGCGCGCCACCAGCGCCTGCGCAAAATGCAGGCGGCCGACATTGCCTTCGCCGGCAAATGCGGCCACTTCGGCAAAAGTGAGCGGCATGCCGAGGTTGTTGATCTTTTTCAGGATTTTTTTGTTGCGCGCGGTCCGCTCCGCTTTCAACTTGCTGACATGGACGAGGAGCGGTTTGGACTCGTGGTCAATGAAATAGCCGAGAATGTGTATTGTGCCGTGCGGATAATCCACGCTGATTTCAACGCCTGATATTCCTCGGACTTGTTCCTGCCGGCATGCCTCAAGGAATAAAGCAACGCCGCTGACGCTGTCGTGGTCGGTGAGGGCCGCGGCGGTCAAGCCCGCTTTTTTTGCCTCGCGGGCCAGTTGCTCCGGCGAGAGACTGCCGTCTGAAAACGTGGAATGGAGATGCAGATCAATCATTATCGGTTGTTTTTTTAATCCATGTAAATTAGACCAAGCGTTCCGGAGATGCAACCCAATTCTCAGCAGTCTCGCCGCGGGGGCACGGTTGCGTCATGCTCGGTTCTTGATGCGCGTAGCGGCTCAGCCGGCCCCCTTCGCTCGGAAGTTTCGGCGGGCCAGGGAGTCTTCGCCCCACCTGTTTCGGCCATATTTCAGATTGGTGGGGCGAACCGTCCCGGTGAGCCGTGAGCATGACACAGCCATGGCCGCGGAAGGGGATGTGCGGCGTTATGCCCGCCATGCCTTTGGCTTGGCAAGCTTGCTTATGCGTCATTTTTCCTGTAGGGTAGGAGACATGAATTATCAATTGGTTGCCAGTCAAGCCGAATTTGAGGCGGCCCTGCCGCAAATTGAGGCCACAAACCCTCTGGCGGTGGATATGGAGATGGAGAACAACTTCCATCATTACGGCCTCCATCTGGCTTTGGTGCAGATTGCCACCCCGACCAATGCCGTTTTTCTTATTGACCCCCTGGCACTTTCCGATTTGAAATCACTCGGCCGGCTTTTGACGGATGGCCGGCATGAATTGATCATGCACAACGCCGATTTTGACCGCCGGACATGCTTCCAGCTTCATGGCTGGATTCTGGAAAAGACTTTTGACACGCAGATCGCCGCCATGTTTTGCGGTTTCAAACAGCCCGGGCTGGCCAATCTGCTCGCCGAACTGTTCGGGCTGAAAATTGACAAGCGCTATCAGAAACAGGATTGGCTGAAACGTCCCCTGACCAAACCCGCCCTGGAATACGCGGCGCGCGACGTCAACATGCTGCATTCGGTCAGGGACATTCTGACCGCCCGGCTGATTGAGCTTGGAAGATTGGAATGGGCGCAGGAGGAATTCGCGCGCGCGGAAAAAAAACTGACCGCCGACGTGCCGGTGCCTGGGTATTGCCGCATAAAACATTCATCCGGCCTTTCGCCGCGCCAGCTCGCTGTTTTAAAGGCCCTGGCCGATTACCGCGAAACAACCGCCCGCCATTTTGACCTGCCGCCGCAGTTCATCATCCGGGATGCCCTTCTGATTGAACTGGCCCGCTGTCCGCCGTTGGACGAAAAAAAAATTAAATCCATCCGCGGATTTCACCCCGCGCTTTACCGGAAAGACGGCTTGGATGGCCTGATCCAGGCGGTGCACACGGGCTTGACTGCGCCCGAACAGATTCATCCGGCGCGGCGTCCCAAACATATTCTGCATTCCCCGGTTCCGGGCTGGGACAGACGGCTCAAGGACATGCGCCAATGGCGTCTGGAAAAAGCGCAGAAGCTTAATCTGGAACAGCACATCGTGCTTGATGCCGAAGTCCTTGAATGGTGCGCACGCAATCCCGGCCGTCATTTTCCTCCTTTCATTGACGAACAGATCAGAAACTGGCAGAGGAGTTTTTTACTGCCTGAATTTTTAAATCTGTTTGCGGTTTCGTGAAGCAATTTTCATGAAAAAATGATTGCCTGGCAAAAGTATTTCGCTACTATTACGAATCTTCCGCCACAGGCGGATCCCTGGCCGGAGGCTCGGGCAGGCTGCCTCCGGCATGATTGCGGAGAAGCTTGCCCGGGCGCTAGCCAGGGTTTGAGATATTAACAGCGGACGGCCAGCCACGCCTTAAGCGTGGCCAGCCGTTTGTTTTGGATGGCGGCCATGCCGCCTTAGAAAGGAAAATAAATATGGGTTCAGGCCGTTCCAATGAAGAACTTACTCATGCAGGCAAAAAATCGCGGGAAAAAAAACGCCGCATCAAGAATCAGCGCAAACGGCTTCTGGCGCTGGGTGTGCCGGAAAATGTCGTCCGCAAATTAAACGCCAAGGAAGTCAGGCAGATGCTTCTCCGTCCGTTGGTGACCAGGAAACGCTGGGCGGCCAAGGCCTGATCGGCAAAATCAGCGTTTTACCACGTTAGTTTTGCGGATAACCCATTTGGTTGTCTGCAAAACTTTACGTCTTTTCGCCAAAGCCCTGATTGGAGAAAAGCGAATCTTGCAAGATCATACTATTATCCGGCATTTTTTTTGTTTTCTTGAGAAGATTTTTCCGCTCTGTCATTCCCATGCAAATGGGAATCCAGTATTGAATTTTCTGGATTCCCGCGTTCGCGGGAATGACAATCACGCGAAGCGCATTTGGTTAAGGCCCTCCAGGGCAGCGTCAAGCAATATTCGGGTTAGAACTTATCGCGCAGTTTGACGTATTCATCAATCATTGCCAGGAAGTTATCGTATTTTACGCCGTACGCGATGGAATGGCTCGGGCCGAGAATGAATCCGCCGCCGGGGGCTCCACGCTCCATTGCCTTTCGCACTTCTTTACGTGTTTCGCTGGGGGTGCCGCTGATCAGGGTTTCAACCGCCACGCCTCCCCAGAACGCCATTTTATCGCCGAACATCTTTTTTAACTTTCCGATTTCCATGCCCGCGGTTGTCTGCAACGACTGATAGCAGTCAATACCCGCCTCAATGAACATCTCCATGAGCGGGATGTTCATCCCGCAATTATGGAAATTGACCTGGTCCGTGTATTGTTTGATTAGGGCGATGCTTTCTTTCAGATACGGCAGGCAGAGTTCGCGGAACATTTCCGGAGAAATGAAGGGGCCGTTGGTCCCGGCCATATCCTGGCCCGTATGCACGCCCGCGCTTCCTTTGCGGACATGAGTTCCGACGGTCTTTTTCAAGCTTTCAATACTGCGCCGATTGGCGGCGTGGATCAGCTCGGGATGCAGCGCATACGTCATCATGGTGGTGTCAAAATCACCGATGCCCGGCATCGCGGCCATTCCCGCCGCGCTGCAGACATAGCGTTCTTCGCCGAGTTCGGCGATCAGATAGTCCAGCGCCTCAAAGACGGAATCATCGGGCGGTTTTGTATCCGGCGGAGCGGAAAAATCTTTAAGCGTGTATTCTTTTTTGAGCGTCGGATCGTGAATGCACATGAAGTCGTTGGCTTCAACAATCGCCTGGAATATGCGGCCATGTTTGTCCTTCCACTTGTTATCCGCAATCTTTGTCAGTGGTTCCGGTTCGTAGTCCTTGGGCGGCAGGAACGCCGCCTCCTTGGGGATGATCATGTCGGCGCAGTCAAGTTTGCGGTAAAATTCAACGCTGTCTTTTTTGTAGCTTTCGGCGACCTCGTCGCGCCGGCCTTCGGCCAGGGCCAGCGTTGCGCCGATCTTGTCGCGCACAAAAGTCTTTCTTCCGATGACCCGCTCAATGGTATCGCAGTCCACCGCGTAAAAACCGAGCGGTATTTTATCAACGGGCTTGCGCGCGATCGCATTTCGCACTCTTTCTTTTCCGTTCATCAGGCATCTCCGAATGCGGTATTAATTTAATTTTAAATCGCGCTCAAATCTTGTCTGACGTCCGGCCGGCGCGGCCACCGGTTGGTAAGGCCCGATCCACTGGGTAATGTCGCTGATGCGTGAATCGGGGGAGGGGTGGGTCTTGGCAAAATCAAATCCGTCGGGTTTGAGATTCTTTTTCATTTCCATGAGCATGGCGGTCAGGCCGTTCGGGTCGTAACCGGCGCGCTTCATGATCTCCACCGCGGATTTATCGGCTTCTTTTTCGCAGCTGCGCGCGTAACCGGAGTTCATCATGGTGGAAGTGATGTCGCTGATGGAGCCTTCAAAAGCCGTGGTCAGGTCTTTCAGGTCCTGGCCGCCGAATTGCTTGGCGCTTTCCGCCGCCAGAATGGTGAAGGCCGAGTTCAAACGGCTCTTTTTAATCGCCTGCAGACCATGCTGATGCTGGACATGGCCGATTTCATGGGCCAGAACGGCGGCCAGCGCGTCCTCATTCTTACAGCAGTTTAGCATGCCGCGCGAAATGAATATCAGCCCGCCGGGAGCCGAAAAGGCGTTGATTTCATTTGAATCTATGATCAGGAAATGATAACCGCCGAAAGTTTCCGGCCGGTCGGAGAACTGGGCCAGCGTCTGGCCGAGCACATTCAGGTAATGGTTGGCCGCATCATTGTTCACGGGACGGTACTTGTTGACAATCACGGCCCCGACTGTCCGGCCGATATAATATTCCTGTTCGGGCGTGATTGATTCAAATGTTTTATTGACGGCTTTGCCGGCCTTTTTAATTGACTCGGCCTGTCCCGGAGTCAGCGCACCGGTCTGTTTGCCTATTTCCGCGCCGATATCCGAAAGTGTGTCAAGTATCTGTGGGGTTGCGCTTTCAAGGGCAAAAAGGAAAAATATTCCCAACATCCAGAATTGAACATTGAATGTTGAACGTTGAATGTTGAACGTTGTGCGATAACTCATTGCGCGCCTCCTTCCCGGGGAGAAACACCGCCTTCTTTGAGAAAGGATTGAATTTCCGTTGAAGAGATGCGTATTTTTTCCATCCGGTCAATGGGCGTAAAATCAATATTCCGGTGCTGCTTTTTGTATTCGCTTTCTACGTCGGAATTAAACCCTTTGCCGGCCAGCGCCAGTTCATCGCTGGAAGCTCTTGTTTGCGCTGTCTCCTGTCCTGATTTAAGGACAATCCTTTGTGAAGTCAGCGCCGAAGTATGCACCCACCCGCTCAAACCACCGGACGCGTTGACTTTGGTCCAGGGCCCCTGGGTGCCGAGCGTTTCCACCCGGTCGCCGTAAGAAAGGGTCGCGCCTGCCTTGCCGACAAATGAGGGTGTGTCTCGCAACGGCGTGGTTTTCACCTGCACGCTCATCATTTTTGAGCTGTCCGCCGCCCAGACTGCAGCGGCAAATCCGATGATAATGACCGGCCCGAACAAAACTTTGATTTTCATAAAAATCCTCACAATTGTTTGGAAAGATTGAGGGAAAGAATAGCAGGCAGGAGGTGTTTGTCAACCCCCGATTTAGCGTGGTTGGGCTGCATTCATGGCTGCGTCATGCTCGGTTCTTGATGCGCGCAGCGGCTCAGCCGGCCCCCTTCGCTCGGAAGCTTCGGCGGGCCAGGGAGTCTTCGCCCCGCCTGTTTCGGCCATATTTCAGATTGGTAGGGCGAACCGTCCCGGTGAGCCGTGAGCATGACACAGCCATGGGGCCGCATTATTTTTATGGCAAAAAAATGTTGACATGCCGGCCGGATGTGTTATTTTTAAACAAGTTTTACAAAATTGTAAAAGATGGCAAAACAGCAAAACAAGATAACCCAGGAAGTCAGGATGCGCCTGATTGAGGTGGCGGCCCGGACTACCCAGGACCTCGGCTTAGGGAGAATCATCGGGCAGGTCTTGGGCGATATTTATATGACCGACGGCGACAGTTCGCTGGATGATATCGGACGGAACCTGGGGCTCAGCAAAGCCGCGGTCAGCATCGCGGCCCGGCAGTTGGAGCGGCTGGGCCTGCTTCAGAGAATTTGGAAGAAGGATGACCGGAAGAATTATTATCGTGTAGTGGACCATCTTGGAGTGGCTTTGCGGCAGGGGGTTCTGGAATTGGTGCGGGGCAAGATTCGCACGGCCGGCGCGGAACTTGATTATGCCGAAGAATTGCTGCGGCATGCGGGCAATGGCGGAAATAATGGCGAGATCAAGTTTCTGCAGAGCAGGCTGAATCGCGCCAAACAACTGCGCCATCGCGCCACGCGGATATTCAACAACCCCATTATGAAAATGCTGGGGTTATAGACCGGCATAGAGCGGATACTGCGGGTGGCAAAAGATCATCGTCCGCCTGTTGGGGGCAACATTTCGGGCAGGCATAATTGACGGGGACGGAGTGTAGTTTGATGAGCAAAATGTCAACAGACATTAAGGTCGGCGACCGCAAGGTCGGATTAGATGCTCCTTGTTTTATAATCGCGGAGATCGGCGTAAATCACAATGGGGATATAGCGTTGGCGAAGAAGATGATTTCCGAGGCGAAAGCATGCGGGGCCGATGCGGTGAAGTTTCAGACTTTTACTGCCGAGCGCCTTGTTACCCAAGGGACCCCAAAGGTCAGGTATCAGGAAGATACGACTAGCGCGGAAGAGTCGCATTATGACATGATAAAAAAACTGGAATTGAGCAAAGAAAGCCATGTTATCCTGAAAAAATATTGCGCGTCGGCTGGAATTGATTTTATTTCCACACCGTATGACGTTGATAGCGCTAGTTTTTTGAATGAGATAGGGCTCGCTGTATTCAAGACAGCTTCGGCGGATATTGTTGATTTGCCTCTGCATCATTACTTGGCCGGAACGGGTAAACCGGTAATTATGGCGACCGGTATGGCGACAATGGAGGAAATTGAAACTGCGATCAGGATATACAATGAGGCCGGAAATCCTTCCGTTGCATTATTGCATTGTGTTTCCAGTTATCCCTGTTCCAATGAAAGTCTCAATCTACGGGTGATCAGCACATTACAAACGGCTTTCGGCAAAGTCATCGGATTTTCCGATCACACGACAGGAACAATGGCTTCAGTCATGGCGATAACTTTAGGTGCCAAAATCATAGAGAAACATTTCACGTTGGACAAGACATTGCCGGGGCCGGATCATAAGGCATCAGCCGAGCCCGACGAGTTTCGCGATCTTGTGGCGGCTATCCGCCAGGCTGAAACAGCCCTGGGGTCGCCGGTGAAACAATGTCAGGACGAAGAAAAGCAGATGGCACTTGTTTCAAGAAAAAGCATTGTGTTAAGAATCCCTGTCAGGACAGGCGAACGTATAACAAAAGAGCATCTTGCCTTGAAAAGACCGGGGATTGGCTTGATGGCAAAAGAAATTCCGGTGATCATAGGCAAGGCCATCCGGCGCGATCTTCCTGCCAATCATGTGTTGTCCTGGAATGACCTTGAATAAAAAAATTAATCAAAAAGCAATCATCGTAGGCGCCGGAGGGCACTCCCGGGTTATTGCGCGCCTGTTGGAGTCCGCTCCCGGTCTGGAAGTCGCGGGAGTAGCGGATCAGGCGGATGGGAATATCGGCGAAATGATAGGGAAATACCCTGTGATTACAACGTTTGATCATTTGTCCGAATGGTTTGAAAAGGGGGTTACCAATGCGGCGCTTGCCGTAGGCGACAACAATAAACGGGCGGATATGTTTTATAAGCTGAAAGATATGGGCTTTCACATCCTGACCCTTATCCATCCTACGGCCCATGTTGATGCGGATGTTCAAATCGGCGAAGGTGTGGTGGTTTGCGCGGGAGCCATTCTTTGTACGCAGGTAAAAGTGGGTGATAATGTCCTGATCAATACCGGCGCAATTATTGATCACGAGTGCAACATTGCTTCACATGCCCATATCGGACCCGGCAGTAGGCTGGCCGGCCGGGTAAATATCGGAGAAAGGACATTTATCGGCATTGGCTCAACGGTTAAGGAGAAAATTGTCATTGGGTCACGAAGCGTAATAGGAGCCGGGTCTGTGGTTGTGCGCCCTATTCCTGATGACGTCATAGCCTATGGAGTACCGGCCGTTGTCCAGCGTTGAACCAGGTCAATTGTATGTTTCTACGGGCTGTTTGAAAAGTCGGCCGTTGGAAGTGTTTCTGGAAGAATGCGCTGACAAGAATATCCGGAATATTGAATTGTCGTCAGGCGTGTCCTATGAAACCGGTATAATTCAAATAATTGAAAAGCAACGCCGGCAATTTAATTTTTTGATTCATAATTACTTTCCACCTCCTCAAAATTCATTTGTGCTGAACCTTGCGGCGGCAGACGAAAGCTGTTTAATCCGATCGTTGGAACTTTGTAAGAATGCCATAACTTTATGCGCGGAACTGGGAGCGCCATTTTATAGCGTGCATGCCGGCTTCCGGGCCGCAATAGAACCCGAATCCCTCGGAAAGTCTCTGAAGTATGACGAGATAATCCCATACGATCGGGCTTTTACAACCTTTGTGAACTCTATTAAATCGCTGCTTGCATATGCCCGCAATCAGAAAGTCGGGTTACTGGTGGAACCAAACGTTGTGGCAGGATTCAATATTATCAACGGCCGGAATGAACTCCTGTTGA
>Ga0209749_1002967_pt1 | contig 10089 bp, 11 predicted proteins | sample EPASupsiteSAE347_FD_187267 | JGI IMG/M metagenome (GOLD analysis project Ga0209749, IMG submission 187267) | Bioremediated contaminated groundwater from EPA Superfund site, New Mexico - Sample SAE3-47 (SPAdes) (version 2) | ecosystem: Environmental > Aquatic > Deep subsurface > Groundwater >... | reverse complement strand
TCTCTTTTCTATGACCGCCGCTTCTCCTTGTTTATCCGGCAGTTTCCTACCGAAGAAGCTTTTCTATTATATCGTCGTTTCTTATGATTGTCAAGCTGTTTTTTGAAATTCTTTTAAGTTGTTTTCTGTGTTGTTCTGTTTTCGCCGTCGCTGTTTTTGACGACTTTGTTAGTATAAAGACTTTTTAACTCTTTGTCAACTAGTTTTTATAAAAAATATCGCATCTTTTTTACTACCGGTAAAACACTTTTTCCAATCTGAACATCCTGACCAATCTATCGCCATCAGTGAGGTTAACAAACGATCCAAATAATATGAAAACCACTCCGATCCCGATGTTCAAGGTAATGGTTTCACCCAGAATAACCAATGCAAAAACAGGCGCAACCATCGGTTTAATAAAAAAGGCCACCGATGCCATGGATGGCCCGGCCATTTCGACGGTTTTTAGATAAAAGTAATAGCCAATCCCGGTCACACATACGCCCAGATAAAAAAGCAGCGGTGCTGTTTCCAGACTAATACCCTGAAAAACAGGTTGGCCGCTAACCATCAGCATAATCAGCAATACCCCCGAACCCATCAGAAAGCTAAAACTGTTTTGGGCCACCCCGCCAATTTTGGCAATTCTTTTTTTACCATAGGCGGTATACAACCCAAAGGCAATCGCCGCCACCAGGGTCATTAACAAAAACCAGAGATTATTTTCACCAGAGACAAGTTTTTGGGGGTTCATCACAATAATCAACCCGATTATACTAATGGTCAGCGCGATGGCCTTTTTTTTCGTGAATTTTTCCTGCACGATAAAATGGGCGAAGACCATCGTAAATACCGGATTGATCGAAAAAATCAACGCCGCCAGGCTGGCATTAATACCCATCAAGCCAATCTGGAAAAGCACCATACTGAAGCAGATGCAGATTAACCCCAATATAAGAAGATAGCCCAAATCGCTTTTGCTGAGCTTTATCTGTTTTTTTCTGAGATCGCTGACTGCAAAGGGCAACAGAAAAAGCCCTCCTATTAAGAAGCGGATAAAGGTCAGCTGAATGGGGTCAAATGTTGCTCCCCCAATTTTTAAGGCAACCTCCATCGATCCGAAAAGCATTCCGGTTAGAAAGACATAGATATAGATTTTTTTCATTATTTCCTCGATTCGTTTTTTTAGCTATTCCTTAAGTGTCACTGGTTTATTGTTTTCCAGCCGTGGTTTACACAGTTAGCACCGAACTCTGAACCGGCAGTTTGAAATATGCTTCATAGGGCACGTAGTCATTCCCATAAATTTCCACATAAACCATCACTTCCCGACTGGCATTTTTCAGACCAAATGCTTCCTGGGCTCCCAAACTGGATGCTCCAATGGGTATTTCCTGGGGATAGGATATTCCCGTCACCGGATATGTTTCAGCAATCTCGCCACTTTCATCGATCACATAAAAGCTGACCGACGAAATATAAAGATCCATCACATCCTTTTCGTGTCCAATATTGGTGTAATCATAGGTCAGCACTAATACCTGGGCCGGATTCGCTTCAGCGAACTCATTTCTAAAATCAGTCTCATTGGCGGCCGTAAATGTCACTGAGAAATCTCCATCTACCGTCCATGTTTCCCCTGGCCCATAAACTCTTGCTGGCTCTTGCGTTATCGTTTCATCGCTTTGAACTTGCTCTGAGTAGTCATAATTGCTTTCCTCTTCATCGATCAAAAAGGCAATACCAAAAAAGATCCCGGCAATAATAACAATACTTATCCATATGATCGCAAACACCCATGGCTTTCGGGGTGATTTTCGGTTTAGATCTTTTTTTGTTTTTCCATTAAAATCGCGTTCTCCCCAGGACTCTGTATATCCCGTGTCCTTTTTTACCGGGGCTTTCTTTTTGCCCCAATTTCGTTTCTCTTCCCAACCATATTCCGGATCATCTTCACTCTTTGTCATTAGACCATTTACCAGAAAAACAATTCCCGCCAACACCCCATAAACGGCGGCTATTGCTGTCATGTTATCATTTCCAGCAAATAAAAATGTAACAATGGCGGTGCCAAAATAAAATTTTGCGGCTGTCAGTAAAATTTTCCGGTCATCATTGTTTATTGATGCTACTCCGATTGTTCCGGCAATTAGTAGTAAAGCAAGTCCAGTCAACCATCCATATCCATAAATATCCGGTGTTTGAGATGAAAAGTCCAGTGTTCCACTCATCATCGATTCGTAAATAAAAACAAAGGTCAACATCATTGCAATGACACTGATCAGTAATTTAGCAAGTTTCATTTTAATTCCCCCTTATATTCCCTTTAATAACTGGTATTTCTGTATCAATTCTACGGTGGACTCAACAATACATGCGGTCATCCCCCAAATCACTTCTTCTTGATAGGTATAGAAATTTGTCTCATAGGTCCCTTTAACCCAGGGGTAGTTCTTTCCGCCGGGAATGCACTCATAGGGAAAATCGTTGGGTTGTTCATGACTCAGATGATTAAGATACTTTTTGGGTTCATGCTCCTGGAAAAAACGCACCGGCACTGTAAAAACATCACCAACTTCTTCCTGGCTGAAGCCATATTGGTAATCTCGCAAAATCGCAATAAAAGGGTAGATCATCATATTAAACGGCGATATAAACACATCGCCAGGTCCCAGTATTTCAATTTGCCCACGTTCCACCAGTAGTTCTTCCATGGTTTCCCGGATTGCTGCTTCTAAAGGTGTTTCACCCACCTCCAGTCGTCCCCCCGGAAAACAGATTTCTCCCGGTTGACGATTCAATGTCTCTGATCGTTTTTCGAAAAGAAATGCCGGCCCTTCTTCAGTTTCCACTATAACTACCAGCACCGCATACTGACTGAAATTTCTTTCACCAATCATGCCCGGGCGCCGGTTAAAAAAATCTTCTCGTTCCAATTTGCTCTACCTCAACTATCTATTTGAACTGGCCCTCAAATTACTGCCCACTACCAATTCGCTATCTTTATGTTTTACAAGTTCCATTCTAACATAGAATCGAGCCCGTGAAAATTAACAACCGTTATGAAAGCAATTGCAAAAAAATACTTGCATTACCTAGAAGTTCTATGTATAATGCAAGTATACCTAATAGATCTATGTATACAGGAGGTTATCATGAATGTATCAAAAGATTTAATTGCAGCCTCTGCGACGCCCTTTATTTTGTCCATCTTAAAGGAGAACGACAGTTATGGTTATGCAATTATCAAAAAGGTTAAAGAATTAACCGGAGACGAGCTTGTCTGGTCCGAGGGGATGCTCTATCCTGTGCTCCATCGTCTTGAAGAAAAGAATTTTATCGAGTCTTATTGGAATAATTCTGATGGTGGACGGAAGCGAAAATATTATAAACTAAAAGAGGAAGGACTGATTGAACTGGAAGTACAAAAGAAACAATGGGATATTATCCATACCGCACTTTCAAAAACCTGGTTTGAAATTATGAACAAGGAGGACTGCTTGCCATGTTTGATTTAGAAAAAAACATCCGTGCCTGGAGTGACTGCCTACGAAGTCAGGGGCATTTTAAAGAAACTGACATTATTGAATTGGAAAGCCATCTGCACGATGAAATTGAAGATCTGATCCACGCCGGATTATCAGCGGAAGAAGCTTTTTTAATCAGTGTGAAACGTTTTGGCGATAGCCATTCGGTTTCCCGGGAATATTCAAAAGTAAATACCGAAAACCTCTGGAAGCAATTGATGTTAGAACCCGAACCCACCGGAATTTCGAGCGAAAATCAGCGCTATATCGGGTTGGTCATTCTCTTTTCGTTTCTGGCTGGCACTTTTTTCAAAATTCCGGAACTTTTAGGGTACAGTTTCAATAACCCCCAATACCAACTGTTTTATTTAAAAAATTTGAGTTTTTTCATCCTGCCATTGATCGCCCTGTTTTTTCTTTACAAAAACAGAGCCAATCTAAAAACGGTCACTATGATTTTAGGCATTTTCGCTGGTGCGGCTATCCTGATCAACGCTTATCCTTCGCATTCCCCGAATAATACTGAATTACTGACCGCCCTGCATTTGCCATTATTCTTATGGCTGATCACTGGGGTTGCCTATATGGGTTCGGATTGGCGCAACAGCCAGGGACGGATGAATTTTATCCGCTTCACCGGTGAATCCGTGATTTATGGCACCCTTATTTTCTGTGGGCTCATTGTTTTGGCGATGTTTACTCAAGCCATCTTTTTTGCCATTCAAATTGATGCCAGTTGGTTTATTCAAAATTATTTAATTATTTATGGCGCCGCTGCGGTGGCCATGATCACCGTCTATCTGGTCGAGACCAAGAAAAGTGTCGTCGAGAATTTTGCCCCGATTCTGGCCAAAATATTCAGTCCGCTTTTCCTGGTTATCATGATTGCCTTTTTGCTGGTCCTGGTCTTTTCCGGGAAGAGTCCTTTTATGGAAAGAGATTATCTGATCGCCTTTGATTTTATGCTGGCATTGGTCCTCGGCCTGGTTCTTTACACCATTTCGGCCCGAAATCCCTACGGTAAAAACAGGCTTTTTGACTATCTGAATATGGCTCTGATTGTTGCGGCGATGATTATCGATGCGGTCGCCTTATCGGCCATCCTGTTGCGATTATCCGCATTTGGGATAACCCCGAATAAACTGGCCGCGCTGGGGGAAAATTTGATTCTGCTGATTAATCTGGGGGGATTGGCCTGGCTGTATGGCCGCTTTTTCCTTAAAAAAATTGATTTTATCAAGATAGAAAGCTGGCAGACGACCTATCTCTATGTCTATGCTGTCTGGTTAGCTATCGTCGCCTTTGTTTTCCCGATTATTTTTGCTTTTAATTAAGGACCAGCAAAAGCAAATCGGCGGATTTACTTCCCAATCAAAAATGGCCAGTCTACCCAAATGGGTAGCTGGTCATTTTTAATTCAAACGTATTTTTTAATCTTTCTTAACCAACTCGATCAGATAAGCCCATTTCTAAAATTATTTTAGTACATCCAGTCCTGCTTGCGCAACGGTCATGTCTTCTGCAACGCTTCCGCCGCTGACGCCGATCCCGCCAATGATTTTTCCATCTTCAACAATTGGGAAACCACCCCCAAATACAACCATTCTTCCTTTGTCACAGGATGCAATCCCAAAAAGCTGACCAGATTCTTTGGCCAGATCTGCCGCTGTATCGGTGCTCATTTTAAGGGCTACCGCGGTATAAGCCTTATTGGTAGCAATATCCATGCTGGCCAATAGGGAGTCTTCCATCCGGTTAAATAGCACCATGTTTCCGCCAGCATCACAAATAACGATCACCATTGGCACATCAATTTGGATTGCTTTTTCAGCAGCCGCTTCTGCCATTTTCTTTGCCATGTCTAATAAATTCCCTGTTTTAGTCATTTTTTCCTCCACTTTCTTAGTTAAGTATTCATTTTTAATTCCGCTTTTCTGATTCAATTCAAGTATATCTATGTATACCCATATTAACAGCTTTTAATCAACAGCTTATTTCTAAATGAATGCTTATGCTAGATGTATAGCAATTTTTATGCCAATTAAAAAACCAGTATCTTATATTTTTTTTAACTCAAAGCGGTTAATTTTTAAGCACTTTGCGTTCTTTTTTCTAACACATTGATCGTTTTTTAGACATCTTTTTATAATGTTCATTTCCGATGGAGCACAACCTTTGGACATCCTTCAAACGCTTTATCACTGATTTCTTCAATTGATGCTGGTAAATAGACATCTGTTAAATCAACACAATCCTTAAATGCCCAGGCCAGTATCTTTTTTGTTCCTTCATTGATTTTTACCGTTTTCAGTTGCGTACACTCGTTAAATGTAAAAGCCGCGATCCGTTCCACCGTTCCCGGAATATCAATCTCTTCGATGCCGCATCGGGTCATGGCATATTGCCAGAAATCTTTGAGCTTAGCGGGAAGCTTGACATCTTTCAGATTTTCACAGCCATATGCTTACTTTAAAACTGTGTATTGCTTAAAATTCCGCATGAGATCCACCCTTTTTTAGTGTCATTATGAAATTTCTAATTTACACAGTATTGCAATATATGAGTATTTCGGAAGTGATTTACCACCCAGTCCGGATCTTCGTTCCAACTGATCCGGTATTTCGTTTCAATCATTCCGGGCAGGTTCCAATCGCCTTATAATGGAGATATGCATCAGTCAACTGATGTAAATCTATTATAGGAGGTCATTATAATGACCAAGTACCGAGAAATTCTGAGGCTATTAAACCTTGGAATCAACCAGACTGACATTGCCAATAGCTGTGGCTGTGCCAGAAAAACAGTTCGTGATGTTGTTAACCGTGCAAAAGCACATGACATCATCTGGCCTTTACAATCTGAAACAACGGATGCTGATTTAGCGAAATTGTTATTTCCGGATAAATCAGTTCCAAAATCGGATCGCAAATATCCTGATTATGATTACATCGATAAGGAAATGATGCGAAACGGTGTGACTTTAAAACTGCTCTGGAACGAATACTGTGAGCAATGCAGGCAGAATAGTGATATTCCACTGATGTACACCCAATTCTGTTATCATTATCAGAAGTTCAGTGAAAAGAAGCGTGCGACCATGCATATCCCACGTAAACCTGGCGAGCAGATTGAAGTGGACTGGGCCGGGGATCCCGCCTACATCATCGATACTGATACCGGGGAAATGATTCCCTGCCATATTTTTGTCGGTGTCCTGAACTACAGTCTCTATGCCTATGTGGAGGCATTTCTCGCAATGGATATGGAATGCTGGATTACAGCACATATCCATATGTATCAACACTTTGGCGGCAGTACACGGATGCTAATCCCTGATAATCTCAAAACTGGGGTTGATCATTCTGACTGGTTTACGCCAAAGATTAATAAAACTTATAATGAAATGGCGGAGCATTATGACACCGCAGTTTTACCTGCAAGAGTCCGAGCCCCAAAGGATAAACCAAGTGTTGAAGGCACTGTCAATATCATCTCCACCTGGATTATCGCCGCTATTCGCAATGAGAAATTCTTCTCCCTTGGAGAACTGAACCGTGAAATACAGCATCGACTGGAAGATTTCAATCGCAAACCCTTTCAAAAAAAAGAAGGCAGCCGTCACAGTGTTTTCCTTGCTGATGAGAAGCCATTTCTCACACCATTGCCACCTGCCCCTTATGAATTGTCACAATGGAAGAAAGCCACTGTGCAGTTCAATTATCATATATCGGTGGACAGGATGCAATACTCAGTTCCTTATGAATACATCAAACAGGAAGTGGATGTGCGTTTAACTCGCTCGATTGTTGAAGTATTCTATCATAATCAACGAATCTGCTCCCATAAACGCCTCCTGGGTCGCCCCAATCAGTACAGTACCATTCAGGCACATATGCCTGAAGATCATCAGAAATATCTGGAATGGAACGGAGATCGTTTTATTGAATGGGCTCAGAAAATCGGGCCGCATACTGTGATTGCAGTCAAATCGATTCTTGCTTCCTTCAAAGTCGAACAGCAGGGTTACAAATCCTGCATGGGAATGCTAAAGCTTGCCGACAAATATTCGGTCAACCGTCTGGAAGCCGCCTGTAAAAAAGCCTTGTCCTATACACCCCATCCCAGTTATAAAAGTGTGAAAAACATTCTCACAACAGGACAGGATAAATTGAACGACTCGACGGATCAGAAACCGGATGCCGGCGATGAAAATCGTTACGGTTATACCCGAGGCCCCGGTTACTATGGAGGCAATCATCATGACGAATGAAGCAACCCTCAATAAACTTATCGAAATGCACCTGTCTGCGATGGCTGATGCCTACCGGATACAGGTGAATGATTCATCGATGTCTGATATTCCATTTGAAGACCGGTTTGGCTTACTGGTTGACCGGGAATACACGAGCCGCAAGAATAATCGACTACATCGACTGATCAGAAAAGCAAGTTTTGATCAAACTCAGGCGAATGTGAATGACATCAATTATCAGACTGGCCGAAAGCTCAACAAAAATCTGATTGAGCGCCTGACTACCTGCGAATATATCCGGGAAGCTCACAACATTATTATTGCAGGTGCTACTGGTACTGGAAAATCCTATATTGCCTGTGCGCTTGGAATGGAAGCCTGCAAACATTATTATGCCACAAAATATATTCGTTTGCCGGAATTGCTGGCTGAACTGGCTGTAGCACGGGGTGAGGGCAAGTTTAAAGAAGCGATCAGACAGTATCAGAAATATACACTTCTGATTTTAGATGAATGGCTGTTGATCAAGCTGACAGAAACGGAAGCCCGGGACTTACTGGAGATTATCCATGCCCGTCATAAAAAGGTATCCACGATTTTCTGCTCCCAGTTTGCCCCAATGGGTTGGTACAGCAAATTTCCGGAAGCAACCGTTGCAGATGCCATTCTTGATCGGATTGTTCATGATTCACACAATATTGAGATCCAGTATATTGATAAAGAACACGACCGCTCGATGCGGGAAATCTATGGTATAGAATCTCAAATCAAGAAATAACTAAATGGAACCTTGCCGGAATCATTGGAACCACCGTCCGGATTGGTTGGAACCAACCATCCGGACAAGCTGGTTCTTCAGACCGAAATATTCATAATCTGGGGCACACTCCGGGACGGGAGTTCCCGCCGCAGGATAATGGCCTGTTCAACCACCACATCATAATTGGGTGGCAGGGTGTGGGCATTCCGGCGCTTGCCGGTTTTCGGCTTGAGTCCTTCAAACCCTTCCTTTTGATAGGCGGCAATGTACCGCCCCAGTGAGCGTGGGGAGGTGCCCTCTTTTTGACTGATGTCATTTTTTAATGCCGTGATCCTAGCCGGATCCAGGCCCTCCTCCAGGAGTGGGGTGATATACATCAATCGCTTTGCCGCAATATCGTCTCGTTTTGTTTCCGTATTCATGAGCATGGCTCCTTTCGTTCCTCTTGATGAGATAATGAAAGTATACTATGCCTGTTGTTGGGACAAAATGCAAAGCAGGTGTGTCACTTTTTTTGAGAATCTGGCTCAATTCCCGGAATTGGCCAGCTGCCGCATCGCTTTCTTCAACCATCCGGGACCGGTATTGCGCAGTGATTGGAGTAAAGAAGTGGGCTCCATCAGTGGGATGGCCGTCCGGTGAAAAAAGTGTCCGATGGCCATCAGAACGCCATCGATCGTTGCCGTCGCCTGGCTAAACCACTGTTGCCATCGCCTGATGGTTGAACCTTCCGCCGGGCAGCTGGTGGTGGCCTGATCCAAAACGTCCTCAATCACCTGCGAGACATAATGCTTGAAGGGCTGCACAAAATCTGGCAGTTCGGTATGGATTTTCCCACAGGACCGGCATTTCAGCCGTCGGATCCTTAATTCCAGCCTATCGCCTTTGCCATTGCGGCAATGCCGGTTGCGACTGTCTTTGACCATGAGTGAACCGTCACAGTAGGGACAGATCGAATCTTCTTTACTCCTGATAAAAAATCTGTTGTTCGTTATTGAAAATCATCTCGTACTGTGATATTATTATCATGTTTTAGGGGCACCCCAGTACGGCGGCAATCTTGTCGGATATAGTCGTATTGGGGTGCTTTTTCTTCACCTCCATGCCAGTTGATACTGGCATTATATATGGCTATTCACGGCATTGCAAGAGAGCTGTTTCTTGACAAACTTCCATCCCTAAAACATCTCGTGAATGTATCTAAGCAAGGAATAAAGGTATTTGTCATCGTTTACCAGTATACTTTTATATCTGCCGCCAAAAACATGATCTCTCCGCTTATGTCTTTTGTTGTAATTTTTGCTGTAGGTGTTATTCACTTTTTGCATAATTTTATGCAGGGGCTTTTCCTTTGTCTCGATGATCAAATGGTAATGATTATCCATGATCGCATATCCCAATAGGTTAAAGGTATCTTCCTCATTAGCAGCCTCCAGGCACTTGGATAGGCTACAATTAATTGGACAATAAAATTGTGGGCAGGTAAAATAAGAACAATAAACAAAGGAGACCTGCCAAGATGACTAAAAGACCACGCCGTACTTTTACCGATGAATTCAAGAACCAGA
>Ga0209749_1002965_pt1 | contig 10099 bp, 7 predicted proteins | sample EPASupsiteSAE347_FD_187267 | JGI IMG/M metagenome (GOLD analysis project Ga0209749, IMG submission 187267) | Bioremediated contaminated groundwater from EPA Superfund site, New Mexico - Sample SAE3-47 (SPAdes) (version 2) | ecosystem: Environmental > Aquatic > Deep subsurface > Groundwater >... | reverse complement strand
CCCGCCTCTGGAGGGGCACCGGGCCTACAGCATTTTTTTGTAGGCCGGGTCCCCTGACCCGGCGGGAATGTTCCGCCATAGGCAGATCCGCCTCTGTCGTAACATTCCTATGCCGCAAATTCGAATATCGAAAGTCAAACTTCTCCGCAAAAAGCGCTCGTATTACAATCCATCACGTCCCGCTTTGCCGCCTGAACCGGTCTAAAACCTGGCGCGCCTGGTGCTGGAGGCGCGCCCACCTGTAATCGGCCTTGCGCGCCTGCAGCAAGAGGTCGGACAGCAAATGACGCAAGTGATCTTCATCCAGGTTCTGAATCAGATGCCCCTCGTGGCTGACGGAAATCAGGCCGGTTTCTTCCGAGACCACGACCACCACGGCGTCGGTCTCGTCGCTCAAGCCCACAGCCGCCCGATGGCGCGTGCCAAGGGCCTTGCTGAATTTATCCTGTTCGGACAAGGGAAACATGCATCGCGCGGCCACGATCCGGTTCCCGGCAATGATCACGCCCCCATCGTGCAGGGGGGCATGGGGAGAAAAAACGTTCGCCAGCAACTCGGACGTCACGGCGCTGTCCAGCATAATGCCGGTTTCCTGGATTGGGCGCGTGCCGATGGCCCGCTCGATGGCAATCAAGGCCCCGATCTTACGGCGCGCCAGATACATCGTCGCCTCAACAATCTGGTCCACCATGGTTTCATTGCTGAGCGCGTTGCCGAACAAATGCTGTTTGCCCAGTTCGGCCAGCGCCCGCCGGATTTCCGGCTGAAAAATAATCAGCACCGCTATTGCCAGATAGACCGAAAAGCGGCCCAACAGCCAGCTCAAGGCGTCCAGATGGATCAGGCGGGTCAACACAATGATCCCGATGAACAACAGAACCAGGCCGGTCAGCACCGGCGCGCCGCGCGTACCCTTGAGAAAAAAGAACAGGTAATAGAAGATAACCGCCAGGCACAGGATTTCAATCCAGCCGTTCAGGTCAGGAAATTCTACTCGACTCCACACGGCATTTCTCCTTCAGTAACGCGCTTAGCATTTGGACCACATCGCGGGTGGCTTTTACGTCATGCACGCGCAGAACCTGCGCCCCTTCGCCCAGGCAGAACGCCAGTGCGCCCAGCGTGCCCTCTCCCCGGTCCTCCACCCCGCGCCCCGTTATCTGCCCAATAAACGCTTTTCGGGAAAGCCCCACCACGATCGGCCGGCCGCACGCTCGCAATGCGCCCAGATGCGCCAACAACTCAATATTGTGCCCGGCCGTTTTGCCAAATCCGATGCCGGGATCGATCGCCAGCGTATTCCGCGCCAACCCCTGCCGCTCCGCGTGGTTTATGCGCGCGGCCAGATAGTCGCGCACCTCCCGGACCACGTCATCATAAAGCGCCTGCTGTTGCATGGTGCGCGATTCTCCGCGCCTGTGCATCAGAATAACGCCCGCCCCATAGGCCTTGGCCACATCCGCCATGCGGGGATCGGCCGATAGGGCGGATACATCGTTGACGATATGCGCGCCGGCGGCTAACGCGCGTTCGGCCACCTCGCTCTTCATGGTATCCACGGAGAGCACCACACCTTCGCGGCGGCCGAGCGCTTCAACCACCGGGACAACACGCTCCAGTTCGATATCCAGGGACACCGGCTCGGCGCCGGGCCGCGTCGATTCCCCGCCCACGTCTATTATATCGGCGCCTTCCCGGACCATCTGCAACCCGTGTTCCACGGCCCGGTTCTTGTCGTGATAGCGGCCGCCGTCCGAAAACGAATCCGGCGTCACGTTCAGAATGCCCATGATCAGCGGCCGCTCGGCCGGCCGGAACATCCGATTCCGGCATTGCCAGGCCAAGTCAGAGTCTGAATCGTTCATGTCCCTTCCAGCTTCGGTGCGCCTTCCGCCGCCGCGCGTTCCGCATCATCCAGGAGGCGCCCATGCTTGGCTATTTCCTCAATATCGCGGCCATCCAGCGTTTCACGTTCGAGCAAAAGCCTGGCAATCATATCGAGCTTGGCGCGATTTTGCTGAAGGATATCCATTGCCTGCTGATAGGCTTCCCGCAACAGCTTGGCAACCTCAATATCGATGCGCCGGGCGGTCTCCTCGCTAAAATCCTGATTGCGGGCCACTTCCCGGCCGAGAAACAGCAGTTCCTCCTGGGCGCCGAACGTTTGCGGGCCCAGGGTTGCACTCATGCCCCAGTTGCACACCATGAGCCGGGCCAGGTGCGTCGCCTGTTTCAAGTCGTTGCCGGCGCCGGTGGTAATATCGCCCAAGACCAGCTCCTCGGCAGCCCGCCCGCCCATAAGCCCGCATAGCGTGCCCTTGAGCTTTATCAGGCTTTCGGTGTAGCGGTCTTTCTCCGGCAACTGCATCGTCGCGCCCAGATAGGCCGTGCCGCGCGGAATAATGGTGATCTTGTGCAGGGGCTCGCTCTTTTCCACCAGTTGCAGGACCAAGGCATGGCCCGACTCGTGGTAGGCGGTCAACCGCTTGGTTTCATCGTCCAGTACCCGGCTGCGCCGCTCGCGGCCCCAGCGCACCTTGTCGCGCGCCTCCTCCAGATCCTGCATATCCACGGCCTTTTTCCCTTGCCGCGAGGCCAGGAGCGCCGCTTCGTTGATAAGGTTGGCCAGGTCCGCGCCGGAACATCCGGAGGTGCCGCGCGCCAGCCGTTTAAGATCCGCCTCCTTGCCCAGCGTGATTTTTTTGGCATGGATTTTTAAAATATCCTCGCGCCCTTCCAGGATCGGCAAGTCAATGATAATCTGGCGATCGAACCGGCCGGGGCGCAGGAGGGCGGGATCCAGCACGTCCGGGCGGTTGGTGGCCGCAATGATGATTACGCCCGCCTGGGTTTCAAACCCGTCCATCTCGACCAGCAGGGCATTCAGGGTCTGCTCGCGCTCGTCATGTCCGCCGCCAATCCCGCTGAACCGGCTGCGGCCGACGGCGTCAATTTCGTCAATGAAAATAATGCAGGGCGCGCTTTTCTTGCCCTGTTCAAACATGTCCCGCACGCGCGAGGCCCCGACGCCGACGAACATCTCCACGAAATCCGATCCGCTGATGCTGAAGAACGGCACATCGGCCTCGCCGGCGATGGCCTTGGCCAGGAGCGTTTTGCCGGTGCCCGGCGGTCCCATCAGCAAAACACCCTTGGGCATATGGCCGCCCAAGGTCTGGAATTTTTTGGGGTCCTTGAGAAATTCGACGATTTCCTCGACTTCTTCCTTGGCTTCTTCCACACCCGCCACTTCCGCAAAGGTAATTTTATTGTGGTCCCGCGCCAGCAGGCGGGCGCGGCTCTTGCCGAAACTCATGGCGCCATGACCGACCGACCGGATTTGCCGAATAACCAGGAAATACAGGAGGCCCAAGACCAGCAGAAACGGCAAGGCGCCCTGCAGGATTTGCCAGAAGTCTATTTTCTGGCGGCTGAACGAGAACGGCACGCCGTTTTTCATCAACCAGGCCGGCAACCCGTCGGTAACCACAATATCCGTCTTGAACTTCCGGGGTTTGCCGGCCTTGGGATCCATGTCGGTCATATCGCCGCGAATGAACTGGGCGCCGGAGAGTTCGGTGACAATCTCGCACTTGCGGATTTTTTTATTTTCCACCAGGCTGACGAAGTTCGGATTATACGGGATTTCTTCAACCACCTCGCGGTTGTTCTGAAAAAAATTGAAGACAAACAGGAGCAGGATGGGCAACAGGAGCCATAGCCCCATGTTGCGCATCACGTTTTTGGCGCGGTCATCGTCCGGCTTCCGCGGGATGGGATTTTGATTCGGCTGATTCTTGTTTTCCATTGGATTATCCGTGCCTACGCATAATGCAGCTCCGTTGTTTCAGGACACTATCAAAAGCGCATGGCTTTGGCAACCCATGGGAAACGTTCGAGGGGGATCACGCCTCCACAACAAGTTGCAGGGCCAATGGTTCATCCGACCGCACCGCCCAGCCCTGGGCAATGCGGTAACCAGGGATCCAGACGATTTCACCCCCGCACTCAATGATAGGAAGACAATGCCGCATAGTCATTGGAACCTTGCCATCACCGAAGATGTCCTGCAGTTTTTTGGATCCTTTCAATCCCAGGGGCCGCATGCGGTCCCCGGGTTTCCATGAGCGCGCCAGCAACCGCCGCTTGCGCCAAGCCCGCAGCGAGAGCGAGGCGCGCGCCGGCAGTGCGCCGACCGACGCCGGTCGCTCTTTCACAATCCCGGGTCCAATGGAAGCCGCAATCCGAATGCCCTGTTTCGGCAACCGCGTCCGCCCCGGTACAACCAGGCGCATGGAAAATGCCTGAGCGGATTCAACGCTTGAATCAGGCCCCGATGCGCGAAGCGCGATCAGGGGGAATTTTTCTGTAGCCGCGATCGTTGATCGCGGTCCGGGGTCGGCGACCCCGGCTACAACATTAAAATCCCCCTGTCTGCCCATAGATAACGCCAACTTATCTCCATCCCGGCGAACCAGCCAACCACCGGACAATGTCACCGCTCGCCCCCCGCGACGATCGCCGACCAGGTTGTCAAGGCGCTCGATGGCATCAAAGCTCAGCGCCTCCGCGCCCAGTTTACACACCTCCAGCCAGCGCCGCAACACCCGCCGCCGGGTCGCCCGCGGGAACCCGGCCAGCCGTTTGGCATCTAACGGCTCAGCCAGAGGCTTCGCCCTACCTTTTCCCATGGAAACGTCCATGGGTGGGGCGAGCCGTCCCTGGCGAGCCGCATGCATGACATCGCCCCGCCCGGCCATGCAGCATTGTTCGAAAATATCATCAACCAGCACCTCCAACCACTCATTCTCTCCGGCCAGAATATCGCTGACGCGCAGTAAAGCCTGGCGGATTTCGGGATTGAGGCGCTTCTCCAGGAACGGCAGGACTTCGTGACGGACGCGATTGCGCAGGAAGGCGGGGTCGGCATTGGTGGCGTCTTCGCGCCAGGCCAGGTGGCGGCTCTCCAGAAAACGCTCGATGCTTTTGCGATTCACATCGCGAAGCGGCCGCACGACCTTGAGGGTGCCATGCCGGCCAATATAGGGAATACCCGCCAAGCCTGCCGCGCCGGCGCCGCGCGCCAAGTTCAGCAGGATTGTTTCGGCCTGGTCATCGGCCGTATGGGCCGCCGCCACAGCCTCGCAATGATGAGCGCGGGCCGCCTTGGCAAAAAAATCGTAGCGCGCTTTTCGCCCGGCCATTTCCAGCGAAATTCCCATCCGCCGCGCCTGGACGGGCACATTAATCCGGCCACCGGCAAATTCCAATTTCCAGCGGCGGGCCATGGCCGCCACGAAGGCGGCATCCGCCGCGGCCGCCGGGCCTCGAATGCCATGATTGAGATGGGCAACCGTCAGATGGAGCTTCCATGCCGGGGCCAGTTCGCGCAAGGCGGCCAGCAAGGCCACGGAATCGGCGCCGCCCGAGACCCCGACCAGAATGTGCTGGCCGCGCGAGAGCAGGTTATGCCGCCGAATGGTTTTGATGACATCGTGGAGGAACATGATGAGATAGAAGCAAAGCAAACGCCCAACACCCAACTTCGAACACCCAACGTTCAATGAGAAAATGATAACGGGAACAAATATCGAACCGACAAGCGAATTGCTTCCATTTGACGTTGGGCGTTTGCTTACAATTTTACATTCTGCCCCGGCTCCAGGCGGCGAATGCCGCCCATGTACGGCACAATGGCTTCCGGCAGGATTATGGCGCCATCGGCTGTCTGGCCGTTTTCGAGGATGGCCACCATCAGCCGCGCCAGGGCCACGCCGGATCCATTCAAGGTATGGACATAGTCCACTTTCTTGGTCTTGTTCCGGTAACGGATGAGCGCACGGCGCGCCTGGAAGGATTCAAAATTGCTGCAGGAGGATACCTCCAGCCACGCCTTTTGACCGGGCGCCCAGAGCTCGATATCGTAACACTTGGCCGCCGCAAAGCTGATATCCCCGGCGCAGAGCGCCAGCACGCGATAGGTCAGCCCCAGGCGTTGGAGTACGTCCTCCGCATTGGCCACAAGCGATTCTAATTCCTGATAGGACGTTTCCGGTTCCACGAATTTCACCATCTCGACCTTGTCAAACTGGTGCACCCGGATAAGACCGCGCGTTTCGCGGCCGGCCGAACCGGCCTCGCGCCGGAAACAGGGCGAATACGCCGTCAGGCATATCGGGAGCTTGCGCTCGATGATTTCCTCGCGGTAAATATTGGTGATCGGCACCTCGGCCGTGGGAATCAGGTAAAGGTCATCCGTGGGGATGTAATACATGTCTTCGGCCATTTTCGGTAACTGCCCCGTGCCGGTCATGGCGGCTGAATTGCAGACAAACGGCGTGGACACCTCCGTGTAGCCGTGCTCCTTGACATGCAGATCGAGCATGAACTGGATCAGCGCCCGCTCAAGCCGGGCGCCCAAGCCAACGTACAACGGGAATCCGGCGCCCGTCATACGGGCCGCGCGGCCAAAATCCAGAATGCCCAGACCTTCGCCCAGTTCCATGTGCGTCTTGGGATTGAAGGCCAAAGGCCGCGGTTCGCCATGTGCGCGCACCAACTGGTTATCAGCGGCGCTTTTGCCATCCGGCGTACTGGCATGCGGCATATTGGGAATCATCAGCAACAGGGAGTTCAATTCCCGGTCCACCTGTTGAACCTGGTCATCCAAGGCGGCAATCTGCGCGCCAATGGCCTTGACGGCGGCCTGTTTAGCGGCGGTGTCCTGGCCGGCTTTTTTCAATTTTCCGATCTCCTCCGACGCCGCATTGCGCTGGCGCTTGAGGGATTCCACGTCCGTCACCAGTCGGCGGCGCTTCTGATCGGCTTGCAAAAGGACATCCAGATTGGTCGCCGCCCCGCGCCGTTCCAGGGCCGCGCGCACTTCGGCTTCGCGTTCACGGATCAGTTTAATATCGAGCATGGGATCGCCTTTTGTAACTAATTCAGGAGCCAGAATTCAGGAGTCAGAATTCAGAATGAGGAATGCCAGCATTTCGTTTTGAATTCTGTATTCTGTCTTCTGACTACTTCCGGGTTACTGTTTTTTAAACGATTTCACTTGAAACGCCGGGCATAGTATGGCATTAAGGATTCTACTCTGCAAGCGTTGACCGTTTCATGTAGCTGCGGGCGTGAGCCCGTGGCTGCCGGAGGAATCCACGCCCTCACGGGCGCGGCTACCTTGCCAGGGACCTATGAAAAACAAGACCTATGACGCTAATCGTCCCGTCCACCTGGCGCGTCGGGACGTGTTTCTCGAAAAGGCCACGGAGGTTTTTCACGCCTGCGTGGCTGACATGCCCTACAAACAGCGGGCCCAGCAGATTGATACCACGCTGTATTGCCTTCAGTCCGCCGTGGAGCACGGCACCCTGGCCGCCAACGCCACGCACACGTCGCCGCTGGAAGCGCCGTTCCTGCTCTTTATCCGCATGGTCCTGTTCGACCTCTATTCCGTCCGTGTGATCATGGAAAACGAGCATGCCTTGAAGGATCGCAAAAGCCCGCTCTGGCAGTTCCTGCACCGTAACGGCAAAACGAACGACATCGTCAGTTTCGAACGCGGCGGCGAACAGTTGCTTCAGGATGTGGCCCATCTTTTCGGCATGGCCGAGGCGCCGTTCAGGGACATTCAAAAAACGCTGATCGAAAGGATGGATGCCAATGACCGCGAGCGCTACCAGCGCGCCTATGACGGATTAAAACGCCATCTGGCGACCCGGACCCGCCAGAAGGGATTTACTCCCGGCCAAATTTTTTTGCCAACTCCTGAAATGAAGTATGGATGAGGGTTGGCCGGCCGTGCGGGCACGTGTACGGCATTTCGGTTTTGGCCAACTGCATTACCAAGTCCTCGATTTCCTCCCGCGTCAGGGCCGAATGGGCCTTGACGGCCGCCTGGCAGGCGGCCTGGGCAACCTGTTCCTCCAGCAAATGGTCCGCGCTCCGCCGCTCTCCGGATGTTTCCAGGATGGCCGCCACATCCGCCAGCAGGATCCGGGCCGCCGTGCTTTGAAAACAAAGCGGCAGGGCATCCACAACAAATGTATCGCCGCCGAACTCGGCAATGCCGAAGCCCATCTGCTTCAACAACTCAAGATGCCGGCGCACCCGCAAGGCATCGCGCGACGGCAAATCTACCGTCTCGGGCACCAACAAGCCCTGGCTTTCAATCCGACCATGGGTCACCTGTGCCATGAAGCGCTCGTATAATACACGCTCATGGGCGGCATGCGGGTCCATGAGCGCCAGCCCGGCTTCCGTCTCCATCACCACATATAGCCCCCCGATTTGCCCCAGAATGCGGCACCAGGCCCAGGGCGCGGAAACGTCCGGCCGGCCGCTCAACACCTCAGAACCGACAGGCGGCGCAGCCGGCGTTCCGGCTGCGGTCGACATTCCAGCCACGGCTTGCGGCATTGGCTTGGAGGGATAAGGAAACCGGCGCTCGCCCGGAAAACCGGCTGCGGCCGGAACGCCGGCTGCGGTCGGAACGCCGGCTGCGGTCGGGAAGCGCTCTAATCCCTTTAACGACGGATGCCAGTCGCGGCCCACCAATCCCTGGCCGAACTCGGGCAGGCCTCCGACGGAAGGAGAAAACGGCTTCACCGACTGCGGCACAAAGGCGCCGACGCCATCGAGCGCTAACGCCTGGCGCACGGCCGTCGTCACGACTTCACGAACCGCGCCGGGATTGTAGAAACGAACCTCGCGCTTGGTCGGATGCACATTGACATCCACCAGCGCAGGATCCAGTTCCAGAAATAAAAATACCACCGGATATCGGTCCCGGGGCAATACCGTGTGGTAGCCCTCCCGGATGGCGCCGCTGACGACCGGCGCGCCGGCCGGGCGGCCATTGATGAAAATATACTGCTCGGCGCGGTCCGAGCGGCTGACAGCCGGCAGGCCGACATGGCCGGTCACGCGGATGTCTACGGCGGTATAATTCACAGGCCGCAGGTCTGACGGCGATAAAAAGGAAAACAAATCCCGCCGGCGATCTTCGAAGGTCGCGCCCGGCGCCAGGCTGGAAATCAGACGGCCATCCACCGTCAACTTCATGCCGACCGCAGGATGCGCTATGGCGTAGGTCATGAATACCTGCCGGAGATGCACCAACTCCGTTTGCTCCGAGCGTAAAAACTTGCGCCGGGCGGGCACATTGAAAAACAGGTGGCGCACTTCCACGGACGTGCCGGGCGGACAACCCGCGTCGCGTACCTCCTGGATTTTGCCCGCCGCCATGAGGACTTCGGTGCCCATCAGATCGGCGGCGCGCCGTGTGCAGAGCCGGAACCGCGCCACCGAGGAAATCGCCGCCAACGCCTCGCCGCGGAATCCCAGGGTGGCAATCCGCTCCAGGTCGTCCACGTCCCGGATTTTGCTGGTGGCATGCCGTTCAACCGAGAGGAGCGCGTCGTCCCGGGCCATGCCGCGGCCGTTGTCATCCACCCCCACGAGCGTGCGTCCGCCGCAGACAATGGTTACGTCAATCTGGGTCGCTCCCGCGTCCAGCGCATTTTCAATCAGTTCCTTGAGCACGGAGGCCGGACGCTCCACCACCTCGCCGGCGGCAATTTTATTCGCTACGACGTCCGACAGCACATGAATACAAGAAATTGAGTGATTCAACGATTCAGTGATTGAGTGATTTAAAGCCATTAATTTTCCGTCTGTTCCGAGTTTCTGCATTCTGCCTTGTCTACAGCTTTCAGCCCACAGTCTACAGCCTATTTGCGCTTGTGCTCCTATGGTCTTTCGATATGATTCTACGGCGATGGAGTATATTTTTCCAGTCTTAATCATCCTGGCAGCCATGGGCCTTGCGGCCTGGTGGATCAGGCACGCCCTCCTGCGCAGGGGTAACGATGCGCAGGCGCTCCTGCTCCTGCAGAACCAGATGCAGGCCGGGCTCACCCAAACTACCCAGCAGGCGGAGGGCTTGCAAAAACACCTGCGCGAGGAACTGCGGCTATTGCATGAGCAGGTGGCCCGCGCCCTGACCGACGCCAATCGCACGCTGGGGGACCGGCTGGACAACACCGCCAAGGTCATTGGCGACGTCCGCGAGCGACTCGGCCAGATGGACGAGGCG
>Ga0209749_1002960_pt1 | contig 10127 bp, 9 predicted proteins | sample EPASupsiteSAE347_FD_187267 | JGI IMG/M metagenome (GOLD analysis project Ga0209749, IMG submission 187267) | Bioremediated contaminated groundwater from EPA Superfund site, New Mexico - Sample SAE3-47 (SPAdes) (version 2) | ecosystem: Environmental > Aquatic > Deep subsurface > Groundwater >... | reverse complement strand
CGCGTCCCGATTGGATCGGGAAGGCCTCGGTTCATCTCTTCCTTATCGTTAATTGAAATAGTGGTGTAACAAGTACAAATATAATTGGTTTTTACGGGGCGTAGCGCAGTCCGGTTAGCGCGTCCCGATTGGATCGGGAAGGCCTCGGTTCATCTCTTCCTTATCGTTAATTGAAATAGTGGTGTAACAAGTACAAATATAATTGGTTTTTACGGGGCGTAGCGCAGTCCGGTTAGCGCGCTTGGTTCGGGACCAAGAGGCCCCCGGTTCAAATCCGGGCGCCCCGACTAAAATGTCCTTCACGGTTTATATTCTTTATAGTAATTCGAAGAATATTTATTATATCGGTCAAACACAGGATCTAATCAATCGACTGGCTGAGCACAATCATAGTGAATCCAGATCAACAAAATCCGGAATCCCATGGACATTAGTTTATTAGAGAGAATTCGACACTCGTAGTGAGGCAATGGTTTACGAAAATCATCTTAAAAAGATGAAGAGCCGTAAGTTCATCGAAACCTTGTTAAAATCCGGTTAGCGCGTCCCGATGCGGATCGGAAAGGCCCTCGGTCCTCCTATTTGGATCCCGATATTTTCGGGGAAATCCGGGCGCCCCGACTAAAATCTGTTAATATTCAACCAACCCGGATAAAATAATACCGTTAATAGATAAACATCATTTTTTCCAGTTACAAGCAGTTCAAGATTCGACCCGATAAAATTACTATTATAGAATAGACAGTACCTGATTTAGATTATGTTAGAGTGATACAAGCAACTCTGAAGCCTCTCCTTCTATTTGATAATTCACAAGATATGTCTATGAGCCATCAAGATAGTTGACTTTTTAAGATCGAATATTTATATTCACCAATCGAAAAAGAGGAGTATATATGAAAAAGTTATTGCGGCTTTTAGTTTGTGTTTCGTTTCTGTTTCCCTCACTGGTTTTCGCTCAGGTTCTGGAGGTGGAAAATACTCAGGAATTGTCCAAAGATGCCAGAAAAGGAGAATTGTTGAATTTCTGGTACAATCAGGATGCCCGGAATTTTATTCTGGTTTTTGCCAGGGAAAAAGGTAAAAGTGTCATCAATGAAATTTACCAGTTCGACTACGATCTGAAATTAATTAAAAATGAAACCCTGGAACAGGCTGCTGCCCAGAATCAGTATCCTGAAGCGGTCAAAACTGAAAATGAACCAACCGGAACATGGAAAAATCCCAAAGTCGTACGGGTTGATCCGGCGATCACCGGCCAGATTGTGTTGAGACAAGGTACTCTGTCGCGGGAGTGGGCTAAGATGGTCGAGGATAAAGGGAACTATCGCTATACGACTCATTACTGGAAATACAACTTCCAGGAACTACAGCGCGTTACGCCTAAATTTGAAGGTTTGGTACCGCTCCCCGAAGGAGCACCGGCCTTTGTAATTAAAATGGCTCAGAAGGCGGGTGAGAGATTGACCCAATTAGCCTATTCTACTGACGAACCGACGATGGAAGTAACGACCGGCAGACAAAATTTCGTTTATCCCAGTCTATGGTCACGAAGCAGGGATTATGCCAGTGCTACCGGGGATATATTGATTGTCGGGCGGGCTGACCAGATGGATTTTAAAACTAAGGAACCCCAACAGATATTCGTATTGCTGAAATATTCCGCAGAAGACCTGTCACAAAAACACTACGAAACCTTCCCTCTCGGATATGTACAGGATGTCGCCTATAAACAGATTCTGTCAGATGGCTCGATGGTGCTTATCTTTTCACCGATGGGTGGCCCTGGTATGAAGAACAAAGATCCAAATCCGGCCAACTGGTTTTACATCCGCGTAAGTAAGGACGCTACGTTAATGGAAAAAATTCCTTTCGAGACCAAAGGTGGTCTCTGGACCATTCAAAACGTGGTGCTCTCCAATAACAATGAGGTGTTGCTCTATGGTGCCGCCGTCGAAAAAAAGAAAGACAAATATTTTAACATGGCCGGAGCTCAGACCAGTTTTGACAATATTCAGGTGTTAAAAATCGCTAACGGCGCAGTTAGTTATCTGACCAGTGTCAATCTTAATGACTTAAAGGCCAAATTGAAGAAACCGGACAATCAGAAAAATGCCGAATCCTATGGCGGTAAGGATTTAGCTCTGAGTAATACGTGTGTGCTGACAACGTCCGGCGATTTTATTATTTCCGGGCAAATGGCGGATCGTTCGGCTGTATATTTTTTCCAATTTGCACCCAATGGGGAATTTAAAGGCCAGTACGTCGTCAATACCGAAAAACAGGCCAAAGAATTTCCGATAGATTACACCGTATTCGAGAATCCGGACAAGCAGACGCTGACGATTTTTCTGTCTGAGTTGACCGGAGTTGATAAAGGTCGCCAACTCAAATATCCCAGAATGGCAATGCTTGACATCGGCAAGGCTTCCCTTTCCAAAATCGAGACATTTGGTTTCGGAAAAAAAGGCGAATACTACTTAGACGATGTCTATCCGGTAACAGTTATCGATGACGGTGCTAAGATCGTGTTATTTAGTCGAAACGTCAAAGATACTGAAATTTGGCTGGGACGCGTTAAAATCGGTATGTGATTTTTTCATACGGTCACTAATTTATTTTTAGCCAGTTAGTCCGGGATCGGATGCTAGTAGAGTGATTTGTGTATGGCTATTGCCTGACCGTCCCGTGACCGTAATCTGATAATCGCGCACTTTGATTCATTCGGAAATCTGATATAAATACTTTTTATCAAAAGAGATGGAATGAATCGGAAAAAATATGTCCGAGTAGTAAGGAGTATCAACATGAATTCAAAGAATCTAATCATTTTCTTGTTTGTTGTCATTTTCCTCTCCGGCTGTTCTCAAACCGGATGGATTAAGACTGATTCCGAAACCCCTAAACCTGATCTGAATTCTGCCTCGATCCTGTTCCCGCATGTGATTTATTATGAGAAGAGTGGCAACGCAAAAATCCTGAAACCGGGTCATGGCCTATTCGTATCTAAAAATATAGTAGAAGTCTTGGAGGAAATGATTAGTGAGGGAAAGTTACTGCCCAAATCTACCTCCATAATACTTGATACAATGGTTATCAACCAATGGATTCCACAACACTTCTTAAAATCAATCGCATATTACGAAAAAATCGATAATCCTGTCGAAATATCCCAAAACGAAAAAAGAATATTCCCTGTCACTCCCGAACTGAAATTACTGGTCGATAAAGTGGATACGAAGTATTTCATTTTTGTCAATGGAACGGCTTTGGGGACTTCGGATGAAACCAAACAATTTGATGTACTCCAGGCGCAGACTTACGAACTGTTATACGATATGGCCTTTTCGTACGATTATCAGTGGTACAGTTTGCATTTGAACATTTATGTGATTGATAAAAACACCAATGAGGTACTTTGGTATCGCAGTAACGATGCCAGAAATGCAAAGTATAATCCCTTGAAAAAGGGTGAGATAAAATCCCTTTGCAGGAAACTCCTCAAATAGATAGAAAAACTATCTAAAATAAGAGACAGCGGTTGTATTGAAAAAGCCCCTCCGATGACACTCACCGGGAGGGGCTTTTCAATTAACTAAATAAATCTTACTGAACCACTTTCAGAGCATCGCGGGCCGCCGCGATCATCGGTTCGGCCGAGAGTTCCGCACCGACAGCGCCTTTCATCCAATAAATCGGATTGATCCGTCCCTGGACGCACATGCGTTCCATCTCCTTTGCGAGGTTCCTGCCTTTGATATATTGCTCGATCTGGAAGGAAATCAAATGGCCCAGCGGATAATCCGGCAGGTAGAGACCGTTGTCGATCATATGCGAGTAAATCGCCAGGATTTCGCAGTCTTTCTTCCCGATCACCGGGTAATAGTATTCGTTCCAGACCTTTTTGGCAATGTCGATCACGGCCTGTTTTAATTCGGCCGGAGTGGCTTCCGGATGTTCATAGAGCCAGTGCCAGGCGTCCATATCGACTAATGCGACTGCCGCGATTTCGCAGGTTTGCCAAAGTTCATTGAGCGCGTTTAATTGTTCACTCTGCGGGTCTTTTTTCGATAATCCCAGCACATCCAGATCGCGTTTCTGGAAAACGAAGGCAAATGCTTCAGTAAATGCTGTATTCGGGACGCCCTGCATGATCGTATGATCGACTTTATTCAGCGTAAAAACCTGTTCGACACAGTGCCCGAGTTCATGGAGAGCGATATTGTAGCCTTTATAGTTCATGCCCTTCTCGGCAACACGCGTGCGCAAATGAGCATTATCGGAACGCATGCCAGCCCCCATGGCATGTCCGGAACCACGCGCCGCATCGACGTCGATCTTGGTTTGCAGATAATTGGCCGTAATACGGTCGAAGCCGAGTTTCATCAGAATTTCCGGCATCTGCATCTTGAAGGATTCGGCATTGGGAAATTTTACCTGTGTGATCTGATCCAGTTCAGCTTCTGTATAGGTGGATTTAGCCCGAAATTGATTGTACCAGATGTCGAACGGTTCCAGATCACGACCGAGCCGCTTGGAGATCAGTTGCGCAGTTTGTTTGAGTTCCGGCGCAGTCAACAAATCGACAAACAGTTGCCGGACAATGTCTTCCGGAATTTCGCGTTCCTCATTGAAGCGGCGGTCGATCTGCGAATTCGAGACCAAATAAAACGGATCGCAGGCTTTTTCCCCCTGGAAAACGCCGAGCCATTTGGCGAAACGTGTATCCGGCTCACGGGAATTATCCGTGCTGGCACCACTAACACTATTTTCAGCGACTTTCCAATCGACCAGTGGATTATCGATCACGACCTGCGGAATTTCCTGGTTAACGATTTTCAGCATGACATCATAAATCATCTTCTGGCGCGGCAAACCGTCCGCGAGTTGATACTGGGCTTTCAATTCGTCGCGTATGCCCCAGTGTGAAATCAGTTTCAGACCTTCCGGGAAAAGCCGTTCGCCGTCTTCGGTCAGCAGATTGTGCATGCAAATATTATAATTCGAGATATAATTTTCAGCCGCGTTGTAGGCTTCATAGCGTTTCTGACTGAAAGCCGACGGAATGCGGGAATTGAACTTTTGCGCCAACCGAACTTCCGCCCATTTCTGGCGATCCCAGCCAGCGCCCTCTTCCATAACTTCCGCCAGTGTATAAGCTTTATAATTCAGAAGAACGTAGAAGGCGATTTTCGTTGCATACAGGTCATCCTCAACATGACTGCCGAGATTGAAATTCGAAAGCAACAGGTCGACTGGCAGGATCGGTCCGGTTGGAACGTCAATGTCCCATTTCAGATCGCGATTAAGTTGAACGACCACACCGCCCATCGTTTCAAAGGTTCTTTCAATATGCTGAAAGGCACTCTGAAGTTCGGCCGGATCGGCGATGAAATTGTCTAAGCAAAATTGTTTTAATGCGGCTGCATCGCCGTCTTCCGCGCGCCAGAAATCGCTGACCTGTTTGATCCCGGTTTCGATGCGCGCCTGATTATCGGCGCCGAATTTCCCGACCAATGCCGCAGTCAGTTCGGATTTCAATTTTTCATCGACCATGCCAACCTCCGATTTTTTCCCGTCGCAATTTTGGAGCAACCCAATTGCGAGTAAGCCACAGATACTAATGAAAGTCCAAAATCCCCGTTCGCAAATGTTCATTTTCCAGCCCTCGTATTTAATGATTGATTCAGGCGACATGCACTTCGTCGGAAAGTTCATTGGTATCGTCTGCTTTGCGCGGAAACCAGCCTGCCATAATTTCGCCGATGCGCATTACGGCTGTCACCACTCCTGACAGATATTCGCCTTTTGTAAAATTTTCTATCAATTGCCCGGCAATTTCATCCCAGATGGCTTGCTCGACTTTAACGCTGATACCCACATCGGCCAGAATCTGGAATTTGCGTTCTGACAGTAATATAAATAACAGAATGCCTGTGCGATCGCGAGTCTGTTCCATGCCGAGATTTTTAAATTCAAGATAAGCAAGCTGTTTCAGATCAAGGTCTGCTGTTTTCGGTGGCCGCTTGTTAAAGATAGTGACTCTAACCTCGCCGGAAGTGTTTTCTTCGGCGCATTCGCAGGCTTGTTTAATCGCTTTGAGATCGTTCGTAGAGAAATATGATACGTTTAATTTCATTTGATCCTCGCGGATGACACGTTTTTAAATAGACTGTAAATTTGGCGGCAAGTTTACCAACTGCCGGAGGCGCCACCGCCCCCGAAACCGCCACCGCCGCCGGAAAATCCACCGAAGCCGCCGCCGCCAAAACCACCACCGGAGCGCCAGCCGCCACCACCACGGCCACCAAAAATATTCGAAAAAAACAAGGCCCACAGCAATCCGCGCCGTCCCCGGCGTCCACTACCCAGAAATAGTATAATGAAAAATATGAAAAAGATGAGAGAAGCCAACGATTTCCCGCGCTCTTCCTGATATTGTTTTTGCTGACGCGGATCGGCTTTATATTCGTTTTTGGTCGCCAGCATGATGGCCTTCAAACCCTGATCTATCCCGGTAAAATAATCGCCTCGTCGAAATTCCGGAGCAATCACATTTCTGATAATCTGGAAACTGATCAGATCGGTTAAGGCGCCTTCCAAACCATACCCAACCTCGATACGCACCTGACGATCCTGAACTGAAACGAGCAGAAGAACACCATTGTCTTTGTTGGCGGAGCCGAGTTTCCAGGCATCAACCACTTTGATCGCATATTGTTCGATCGCTTCACCTTCCAGACTCGGAACGATCAGCAGAGCAAGCTGGTTGGAGGTTTGGTTCTCGAATGCCATAAGATTTTCTTCCAATTTGGCCTGTTCCGAAGTGCTGAGCAATCCCGCCAGGTCGGTAACCCGGCGATTTAAAACCGGAACTTCCAGTCCGAATACCTGAAGGCTGAATATCAATAACCCGGCGAGGATTAAAATGCGTCCGAGTTTTTTTCTAAGCATAATTCGTCACTTAAAAACTGACTTTGGGGGCGACTTCGGCACCTTTCTGGGCTTCGAAGTACAACTTCTTCTCGAATCCGAACATCCCGGCAAAAATATTGGTCGGGAAATGACGGATACGGGTATTGTAGGTTTGCACGGTTTCGTTGAAACGCTGTCTTTCGATGGTGATGCGGTTTTCCGTGCCTTCTAATTGTGACTGCAATGACAGGAAATTTTCGTTGGCCTTCAGATTTGGATAATTCTCAACCACGGCCATCAAACGCGACAAGGCCGAGCCGATTTCACCCTGCACTTGCTGGAATTTGGCAAAAGCCTGAGGGTTGTTCAATACTTCCGGCGTGACATTCAGACCGGTAGCATTGGCGCGCGCCTGGATAACGGCTTCCAGTGTTTGACTTTCGTGCTTGGCATATCCTTTGACGGTTTCGACCAGGTTCGGAATCAGGTCGGCGCGACGCTGATACTGGTTACTGACCTGCGCCCATGATTGATTCACGCCTTCCTGAAGGGTGACTAAATTATTGTATATGCCGACGACTTTACCGACGATCAGTAAGAGTATGACGACAACTGCAATTAAGATGACCCAACCTTTTTTCATTTTTTTTACTCCTTTTACAATTCTCGGGATAATCTAAGAAATTTTTAACCATTCAACAATTTTAAGGCTGAGAATGTTCTGTTTTAATTTATTCATCACAGAGCACGCACCTGCCCGATTGCATCCACTCAGGCAGAAAAGACTCAGAGGATTTTTACTTTATTCGTAATGGGTCCACATTTGGATAATTTTCACGATTTTATCATCAGCGATAATTTGATAAACGATTCGATGCCGGATATTGATTCTTCGCGAATAAGCGCCGGATAAATTGCCGACTAATTTCTCGAATGGCGGAGGTGATTGAAACGGATTTTCTTGCAGGATTTCCAAAATAACCAGCGCTCTGTCTTTCAAACCGGACTGTTTTAATTTCAGGGCATCTTTCTGCGCCTGTTTGGTAAAGACCAATTTCCAATTCACCAGTCCAGTTCCTCAGAACATTCGCTGACCGGAGTATCGAGACCTTCCTGAATCGATTCCCGTATCCCGGGAATGGAAGTCAGAAAAAGAGTTTCCTGAACCGCCCGCCAGTCATCTTCGGATATTAAAATGGCATTTTGGTTTTTTCCGGTTATCTGAATCGGCTCGTGAACTTCAGCCGTCTCATTGATGAGTTTATACAGATTCTTGCGGGCATTGGTGGCATTAATCGTTTTCATAAACACCTCATAATATCGTCCGTAACGTACGCTATGCGGTACGCAATTGCAAGGAATATTTTTTTAATCGCAGAGGACACAGAGTACGCGCAGAATATTTTCTATTTTATGTTTTGCTATTGAGCTCTATTCTATAGCGAACCAGCATTTCGTTTCCGAACCAAGCCCGGTTATAGCATGAATACTCAGACTTTAAGCAGATTCATAAAATCAGCGACCGAACCGAATGATTCTAATTTCACGATTGCCTCGCGGATTTCCGCCTGCCGGTTCGGTGTTAAAACCGCAGCCGAAAGCGCATTGAATTTCACCGCGATATCCTCGTCGGTCATCGGCTCGCGCGGATCGCCTTTCGGATATTCGAGATACTGGCTGACGGTTTTGCCGTCTTTGGTGCGAATGACGACTTTCGACGGTTGCTTGGCCGGAAACATTTTTTCAAACTCAAGGCTGGCTTCACCTTTGATCTTGTGAATGACCTCGCGGATATGCCGGTCATGCAGTTTTTCATCGGAAAATGAATTCACGGTCACCTGTCGATCAACGATGGCCGCCGCGATGCAATATGGCAGGCTGTGATCGGCGGTTTCGCGCGAATCCGGTTCGTACTTGTGCGGATCGAAAAGAATGTCGCAAGCCCGCGCAATCGTCGTGATGACGACTTCGTCGATATCTTCCGGCTGAATGTCATTCTCCTTGACGAGTTTGATAGTTGCGGTCAGGTGCGTATGCGTCAGGGCTTCGGTCGGGAAGGCTTTCATCGAACAATTCAAAATGCGGAAGGAGTCGCCCAGCCCGCCAGTCATTTTTTCCTCGTCCCAGCTCGGGCCGAAGACGTCCATCAGACCTTCCTTGCCTTCGAAAATCGCTTCCGTTCCGCTGTAACCTTCTTTCGCCATCAAGGCCGCGAAAACACCCGCCTGGACTGCCATCGGATCGACGGTATTTTTCATCATGGTCAGTTTACCGGCGGTCGGGCAACCGATCGTATGATTATGGCAGGCGCTGATACCGATCACATTGACCATCTGATCTTCAGTCAGGTCTAATAATTTGCCGGCAACAATCGGCGAGACGAATTGCGTCAGTGTCGCATGATGCCATTTGCGCTCACGAACGCCCGGCAGGCCGAATTCACAAATGCGTTGTTCGAATTCATATGCCAGAACGATGGCAACGATTGCCTCGCGCATGCTTTTACCCTGGCGTTCGGCCATCGCCAACGCGGCGGGGATCAGATCGCTCGGATGCGACGGATCCTGTTTCCAGTAAATGTCATTGAAATCCAGCGAGCGGATCAGCAGCGAATTGATCAGTGCGGCATTGACCGCCGGCAGACGGTCGCCAAAGCCGATCACAGTCGCCTCGGGTTTACCGCCCATATCTTTCACAATCCGGTATATCGCACTGACGTCTTTAGTCTTCATCGCACCAAAAGCACAGCCAAGCGAATCGAAGAGATAACGTTTGACTTCGTTCACTACCGCGGCCGGTAAATCTTCATATTTTAACTGCACCGCAAAGCGGGCGATTTTCCTCGAAATTGTTTCCATGTTGACCTCTTTTTTAGACAAGATTGACAAGATTTGATTTTTATTTTCAGACAGGATAACAGGATTGACAGGATTTTAATAAAAACATTTATCTGGAAAAAATTCTTTGTTATTTATAATAATTGTCTGATTTTCTAAAAATCCAAAAATAATTAATCATGTAAATCTTGTTAATCCTGTCTAATTAATCTCCATATATTTTATCGGCGACGGCCTGCGCGACTTCCAACGAAGTGTTCGTGCCGCCCATATCATAGGTTCTCATCTTGCCTTCCTTAATCACTTCGGCAACCGCCTTTTCGATTCGCTGAGCGCCGTCGGTTTCACCGAGCCAGTCGAGCATCAGTTTAGATC
>Ga0209749_1002959_pt1 | contig 10128 bp, 9 predicted proteins | sample EPASupsiteSAE347_FD_187267 | JGI IMG/M metagenome (GOLD analysis project Ga0209749, IMG submission 187267) | Bioremediated contaminated groundwater from EPA Superfund site, New Mexico - Sample SAE3-47 (SPAdes) (version 2) | ecosystem: Environmental > Aquatic > Deep subsurface > Groundwater >... | reverse complement strand
TAACTGGTATCATCAAATTACCAGAAGGCGTAGAAATGGTAATGCCTGGCGATAACGTGCAAATGGAAATTACTCTGATCACACCAATCGCGATCGAAGAAGGTTTACGTTTCGCGATTCGTGAAGGCGGACGTACTGTTGGTTCTGGTGTCGTAGCCAAAATGTTAGCTGACTGAAGCTAAGTCCAATTTTTGATAAAAAATTGGTAGTGAGCAAAGCGTTAGCGGGCGAACGATAACGAAGCAAAGACAGATTTTGAAAGAACGCCTTATCGATAGTGGTTCTGAAAAATCTGTAAACCATATAAAAACTGTTTGTGTTGAATTTAAACTATGCTGTTCGATCAGTTCTTCAGTATAAGGCAAAAACCAAATTTAGACGAATCAATTTTACCGCCTCTCCTGTAGAGGCGGTTTTTTGCGTGAAGGCAACGAGCCAATCGCAAGCTCGCTTGCAGTTGGCGACTGCCCACGAACCAAGATGAGGCGGAGCGGAATCTTGGTTGCGTGAAGGCAACGAGCCAATCGCAAGCTCGCTTGCAGTTGGCGACCGCCCGCGAACCAAGATGAAGCGGAGCGGAATCGTGGTTTGATTAAAAAAAATGATTTAAAAAACTTCATTCCAACTTCATTCGTAATTATGATACAATAGAAATATAAATTTTGTTGGGGGAAAAAGCAAATGAAAAAATATATCAGCGTGACCATTAGTGATAAGGTAGAGTCTGCCGGAAATGACTATAATAAGGGTTTTCGGAAATGTAAGACAGTCGAATTGGCTCAAGAAATTGAAGATGTCTGTAATAATTACGATGAGAAAGGCTACGATCTGGCATCGATTGTGCCCATTATTCAAGGACAGCATATCGTTTTTTCAAGCGATGGCAGCTGGGCAAATAGCGTCACCGAAGGCGTGATTATTACTTTTAAAGCAAAATAGATTAAAAAGTTAAAAGGGCTATTCAGAATATTTCTGAATAGCCCTTTATTAGATCAGTAATTTTATGTCAGAAAAATCATGCTCACGAAAGAACAGCAGTGCTTCATAGCTGACTCGATAGATTGATTTGACCGGAATACCCCAGCATCGGGCAGTATTTGAGATAAGAAGAATCGAAAAATCTTCCACCGGCATTTTAATCCTGGATTCGCAGAAAGCACGGGTGAGCTCGCGTCGTGCACCGAAATCGGCAATCAGCAGGGCATCAAACTCAATTGGGCGGATGCGCAGATTATAATCTCTGACAAACTCATAATAGATTTCACTCATTTTTCCATGAAGAAAAGGATAAAGCGAATCATTTTGAGAAATTTCATAATAAAAATTATTGACGTGCGGATCACTTAGCAGATGATGATACCAAACCATAGTCAAATAGAAATGTTTTTCAAAAGCGTTAATAGGTTTATAACCAATCAGTTTTTCGTTAAGCGATGCGTGAATCGAATCGAGATAGTCATCAAAAATTCTGGCAATAAAGGTATCTTTGGTTGCAAAATGATAGGTCATCGAACCTAAGGTGGTATCGGAATGATCGGCGATTTGCTGAATTGTTGTGGTATTGTAGCCCTGGTTATAAAAAAGTTCTTTGGCGCTCTTGTAGATGCGTTCTTTGGTCATCTCGCCTTTGGTCATTTTTCGCATTTTAATCTCCTTAACGCAGTATAGCATAGCAATTTTAGCATTAAGTGAGTTAATTAACAAGGAAAATCAGCATAAGAATGAAATAAAAAAATATAATACGTGCAATTTACTAAAAAAACAGTAAAACTATGATGATTTAATAAAAAAAGCTTGACAAATACGATGTAAAGGGTTACTATTTAGTAAGTCTTAGTAATATTACTGAAAGAACAAAAATGACAAAGGTAAATATCCGGAAATTTTACTTTAGTCGATCATTTAAAAAATTTGAGGAGGCTCTTTTATGGAAAAAAAACCCTTAAGTTCAGGGCTTAAGAAATTCTTTGGTATCGGAGATCTTGGTTTTACTCTGATGTCGAATGTTGAAGTTTTTTATTTTGCATATTTCTTAACAAACATCGCCAAATTTGATTTGGGAACAACTGCAATAATTATGACCTTAACAAGTACAGTAGATATGGTATTGTCACCTTTTTATGGTGGATTTATTGATGCTCTTAAACCGATGAAATGGGGAAAATACAGATCGTATTTATTGGTAATACCACCAATTGTCGTGGTTCTCTATACCATGATGTTTACAGTTATTGGGACTGGAATCGTACCAATGATCATCATTTGTGTCGCTTTCATTACTTCACATGTGGCTTGGAACTTCTCGTACGTTGCTAATATCGCACTAATCCCAACAATGTCGACAACACCAGAAGATCGAACACAGTTATCCGCAACACGCGGCGCTTATGCAAATGTTGGGAAAATTATTTTCTCAGCAATGGGCTTAGCCACTATTTTATGGGTTGGCGAGATAGTTGGAAATCCAATACTTGGATTCACTATTTCGGCATTCGCAATGGCTTGTATTTACTTGATCGGTTATTTCATTCACTTCAAACTGACGGATGGATATGAAGTAACATATGAAGAAGGTGCTGTAAACACTACTACAGCCAAGAAAGAAAAAATCACAATTGGCGATATGGCCAGATCATTGGTTCAGAACCCGCATTTGTTAGTGTTACTTTTAGCAGATGTCGCGCGTTGGACCGTTAACTTTGTCTGTGCCGGTTCGGCAGTATACTTCTTTACCTATGTAGCAAACAATGTTGCAATGTTTAGTGTTTACTTATTGGTTGCCAATATTATGGCAGTAATTGGTTCATATACAAGTAAGTATGTTGCCGCAAAATTGTCAACACGAACAGCCGCACTGATTGGCTGTTACGGTTTAGGCGTTTTCCTAATTGGTTGCCAATTCGTTGTCGGAAATATCACAATGGTTCTGGTTGTACTTTCCTGTGCTCAATTCTTCTTAGGATTCCTATACGCATTGATGGTTGCTTTATACGGTGATGCATCGATTTACAGTGAATGGAAAACAGGAAAAGCAGCATCAAGCTGGGTTATGGGATTATCGAATTTACCATTGAAACTTGCTATCTTCGTCAAAGGTTTAATTATTCCAGCAATGCTGGCTTCAGTAGGTTTCGTTGCAAAAATGGATCCGGCTACTGCCACACCAGAATTAAAAGCTGGTATTACGACTTTATTCTGTACAATTCCAGGTGCCACAGTTCTTGCCGGCGCAGTTCTGCTAACTTTTGGATACCGTTTAACCAAAGAAAAAGTGACCCAATATCAGACTGAAATCAACGCCAGAAAACAAATAGCAGAATAATAGACTTAAAAAGGATGACATAAAAATAATTACATAAAAATAAGAAGCCATATTCAAATCACTTGATAGGCTTCTTATTTGTTTAATGAGATGAATAGCGATACTGTTGGCTAAAACAGAAAAACTATTATCTTTAAACTATGATTGAGGTGGATTATGAATAAAAAACAGATCATCGGAATGATTATCAGCATTGCCGTGCTGGTAGCCGTTTTTTTTCTACCCATACCAATGGGTTTGACCGATAAGGGACTGATAACCATTGGCTTGCTGCTGTTCTTTTTAATCATGTTGATTACTGAGGCATTGCCAGTTGGCGTTATTTGTTTCCTATGTCTGGCGTTATTGCCAACGCTGGGGGTCACAAAAAACTTGACCGCCGGACTGAGCGGATTTACCAACACGATCTTATTTTTTGTCCTGGCATCATTTGGGCTGGCCGAGGCGGTGACCTCCACGCCGATTGTCCAACGGATCTTGCATGCACTGCTTAAAAAATTTGGCAAAGATGTCAAAACCTGCGTCCTGGCGATTATGGTAGCCGGTGCTCTGGTATCTTCGATTGTTACGGATGTGCCATCGGTGGTTGTTTTTATGGGTATCGGGGCCAGTTTTCTGAAGCTTTTTACTAATGAAGCAGACCGGCAGCAAACCGCAAAATCATTAATGATGGGTATTCCGATAGCGGTGATGCTGGGCGGTCTGATGACTCCGGCGGGCAGCGGGATCAATATTTTAACGATCGGTCTATTGCAAAATCTGGCGGGCATCCAGATTACCTTTATTCAGTGGATGGTCTGTGGCATTCCGATTGTACTGGTAATGGTACCGTTGGCCTGGTATGTCTTAACTAAAATATTTCCCCCGGCGGAAATTGACAAAAATGAAATTGATAACTACTTGAAGACCATTGAGGTTAAGGAAAAAGCAGATAGCCGAGAATTAAAAGTCATCGCAATTGGATTAGTAATGATTTTCTTCTGGTTGCTCAGCTCATTCTATCCAGTTATTGAAGTAACTGTGGTAGCCTTAATTGGCTGTGTCTCGTTCTTTTTGCCAGGGATCAAGATCCTTACCTGGGAGCGATACATGAAGGCGGTCAGCTGGATTTCATTTATCCTGATTGGAACGGTTTTATGTATTGCCAACACCATTGTTGCAAACGGTGTCAGCGAATGGTTTGTCAACTATGTTTTACCATCATCCTTATCATTTTCACTGATGGGCGCGGTTTTCTTTGTCGCAGTGATGTGTTTTGTGATTATGCTGATTGTTCCCGTAGCACCGGCACTAATCGGGGTTCTGACACCAGTTATCATCAGTTTGGCCGCAACCATGGGAATCAATCCGGCGCTACTGATTATTGCCCTGGGCTTATGTGCCGGGAACTGTTATTTATTCCCGATTGATACCATTCCATTGATCACCTATACCGCCGGCTATTACAAGATGACCGATATGCCTAAAGCTGCAATCTGGCTCCAACTGGCTTTTATTGGATTAGCCACCCTGTGGCTGCCAATTGCCGGAAAACTTATCGGACTGGCATAAGAATAATCAGTCTCCTGATAGCCAGATTTCTGGCAGTAAGTTTTATTATTAGCGATGATTAGCATGATCAGGATAATTGGTCAAAGGGACCTGGTTTAAGGTTATTGTCTATCGAGGTTCGAAAGCATCTTGCTAAAATCAAATTAATATTCAGTTAATGTTGTGAATGGAATAATGAAACAAAGCTCCTGTATGATTGGAATAGTTCATACAGGAGGTTTTTTATGAAGAAATATAAGCAGTCGGTGTTTTTTTTAATAATGGTCGTTCTAATAGGGGCGATTTTATGGCCGATCACAGCAAGGGCAAGTGAAATTAGAGAGACAGAGAACAGAGTCCCCTCTGGCATTGAGTATTCGGAATTGAACGACGAGATCACCCAATTCATTAATCAGAGAAAAAGTGGGATGGCATCAGTATCCCTGGCCGTATTTGACAATCAGGAAACGCTCTATGCAGTTAATGAGGGGTATGCGGATATCGACTTGGCCACCAAAGCAGATGAAAACACAGTATACGAATGGGGTTCGGTCTCCAAGTTGCTGGTATGGGTTAGTGTCATGCAGTTGGAAGAACAGGGGTTGATCGATTTAGATGAGGATATACGAAATTATCTGCCTGAGGCTTTTCTAACAAAGTGTTCCGATGACACCCCAATCACCATGACCCACCTGATGAATCATACCGCCGGATTTCAAGAAACTACCTATGATATTGAAACGACTGAAACGACAAAACTGGTGAGTCTTGAAAAAGCTCTGGCGCAAAGTGAGCCACCGCAAATTTATGAACCGGGAACTGTGTGTGCTTATTCGAACTGGGGAACAGCCCTGGCGGCTTATATAGTAGAAACAATCAGTGGCGAAGATTTTGCAGATTATGTCGATGGTCATATTTTTAAGCCACTGGGAATCCGAAAAACGTCTCTGGCACCGGATTGCTCTGATAATTTATGGGTCAAAGAACAAAGAGCGAAGCTTAATTGCTACAGTATCTATGAAAATCAATATCAAGATTTAGGGAAGTCGATTGGCTATATTCTATTATATCCGAGTGGTGCGGCGACAGGAACACGGAATGATTTTCTGATATTTGCCAAAGCCTTTGTTCCCGGTGAGGGACAGAGTCCGTTTTTTCAGAAAAAAGACACATTGAAACGGATGCTTGAAGCAACGGCCTATTATGGCGAATCCGATATTAAACGAAATGCCCATGGTTTATGGGCCCTCCAGTATGGGGTTGATATTATCGGGCATAGCGGAAACACTTCCGGGTGCACAGCATCCTTATTTTTTGATCCAGTGTCTGGGATCGGGGTTGTGGTGATGACCAATGAACTGGGTGAGACGGCCTATAATTATGGACTCTTATCGCTTGTGTTTGGGGAATATCCAAACAAGACCGCAGAGATTACGAAAACCCCGGATCAAAGCGGTATCTATACTTCGATGCGGACGTTTGAAAAAGGATTTCCACGGGTTTATAAGTATATGGGGTCATTGTTGCCACTTTCAAAAACCGCAGATCCGACTGTTTTTAAACCAGCCATCGGTCAGGGTATCCTGACCCAGGTAAGTGATGAGATGTACTGGATGGACAATGAAAACGGCTGGGAATACTTAATGTATCACACTGAAGCTATGACGGAGGCACCGGTTTTGAGATGATGTCTCAGGATATTGAAAAAGAAAACATGATTACTTTTAGCCTGAAAATAGCGTTATTGTTCTTGATGGTTCTTTCCTGGCTGATGGCTGGAGTTTTATTGCTGGTGCTGTCAATCAGGTGGTTAGTCGGTAAAACACGGAAAAGTGTTAATTCGGAAAGTTGGCAGATAAGATTTAATCTGAGCGAACCGGTGATGCTCTTATCAATTCTGTGCGAAGGGGTAGTGATCTATTATCTGGTATTGATACCTTTAGCTGGAGCAAGCGTTACGCTGACTACCACGGTCTGGAAATGTTTATTGCTGGGAATTTTATCATTGCTTCCCGTTATTAATTTATGCATAATGATAAAGAAACACAGAAATATCCCGGGAGCAGAAAAAATAAGACGAAAAGATGTTATTATTGAAGCCATGGGGCTGATAATGTCGATAAATATATGGTACTGGCAGTTTTATAATTTCTGGTCGTGTTAGAATGAGTAACCAAGAAAAAAAAGAAAAGGTCGGAGATCAGTGATGAAAAATATTTTGATAGCAGATGATGAAAAAGACATCATTAAACTATTGCGTTTATACCTGGAGAATGATGAAATAGAAATATTCGAAGCCTATGATGGTGAGATGGCAGTTCAGATTCTCAACAATAATGTGATTGATCTGGCTTTACTGGATATTATGATGCCCAAAATAAATGGCTTTGAACTGACAAAAAAGATCCGAAAAGAGTGGCATATCCCGGTGATGATTATTTCGGCAAAGATTGGAATAGCAGACAAAATTCTTGGCCTTGACCTGGGAGCGGATGATTATATTACTAAACCATTTGATCCCCTGGAGGTGGCGGCCAGGGTTCGGGCCCGATTCAGAGAGAATAATGGCGTCCGAAACTTTGGCAATGAAAACGAAAAGCTGACGGTTAGGGGGATGACCTTGAATCTTGCGGAGTGTATCCTGTATCAAGAAAACCAGGCGATTAGTCTCACTGCTGTCGAACTGAAGCTGATGCGGTTGTTGATGGAGCATCCTGGTCGGGTATTTACAAAAGAACAGATATATGAGGCTGGATGGGGCGAAGCCTATGCAGTAGACGACAATACCATCCGGGTGGCGATCAGCAAATTGCGGGATAAGATTGGCGCAAACAATATCCAGACCATCCGCGGTTTGGGTTATCGATTGGAGAAGTAGATGGAACAATTAAAAAAAAGCATTGCCCGCTATTTTATTATTTTTGCTTTACTCTTATCCATATCTGAATCCCTGATCAGTGATGGGCTTGATTGGATAATGGCAGGAGTAACCGATGAAACGGTGGCAGTGTTGGTGCTCCTGTTTTGGCTTTTGATCAGCATTCTTTGTTTTTGGCTATTTAGTCGAGGGTATACAGGGGTTATTAACAAGAGAATTATCGCTGAAACCAATCGTCAGGTGAACGAACGCAATATCCTATATGCCAATATTGTCCATGACCTAAAGACGCCAATGACGTCGATGTTGGGGTTTTCTCAAGCCTTGATGGAGGGAAAGATAGGGGCTGACAATAAAGAAGAGGCCTTGGCGATCATTTATAATAAGACGAAAAAAGCAAGCGAACTGTTGGATTTGTTATTTGAATACACTAAACTCAGTACCGACGAGTATCGGATGCATCCGGAAAATAGTGATATTTGCCGGTTAGTGCGGGAATCAATTGCGATGAACTATGAGCTTTTCGAGGAAAAACAAATGAAAATAGAAATTGATATTCCTGAATCACCGATTATCCGAGAAATAGATCAGCGGGAATTTTTACGGGCCTTTAATAACATCCTGATCAATGCCTATCAGCATAATAAAAAAGACGCTCAGATATTGATAAAACTGATTGCGACAATTCAAAAAACGATGATTATTGTGGCAGATAATGGTGAGCTAATCAATTCGGAACTTGAAACGATGATATTCGAACCTTTTATCTGTGCGGATGAATCCAGAAATTCAAAAGACGGCAGCGGATTGGGGCTGGCGATTGCGAAAAAAATTGTTGAAAAACATCAAGGCAGATTATATATCACTGAGGAAATAAGTGGTTACACAAAAGCTTTTGTAATTGAATTTTAGTGAGTGCAGCGACAGCAAATTCGGGAAAAAGATGAACGAAAAAAAGAAGAAAACGCCTGTTTGGCGTTTTCTTCTTTTGCCGCTATTTAATGTCAGATCAAAGTGTTTACTGAAAATATTAAGCAACCATTTCTTTGGCTTTAACTGCGGCACTACCAGCATCTGGCGCAAATCCGTCAGCGCCGATTTCAGCAGCGTATTCTGGTGTTACAGGGGCACCACCAACGATGACTTTAACATCCAGGCCGCTGGCTTTAATGGTTTGAACAGCTTCTTTAAGAGCAGGCATGGTTGTTGTTAACAGACCGGAACAGGCCACTAAGGTGACGTTTTCGTTTTCTTTGATGGCTTCGACAAATCGCTCAGCTGGGACATCGACACCAAGGTCAACCATAGTGAATCCGGCACTTTCGATCATCATTGAAACCAGGTTTTTACCGATATCATGTAAATCGCCGGCAACGGTTCCGATAATGCAGGTTCCTAAAGATGCTGAAGTATCTCCGGCTAACAATGGTCGTAACACATCAACGCCTTTAGCCATCGCTTTAGCAGCGATCAGCATTTCTGGTACAAAGATTTCTCCGGAAGAGAATTTTTCACCAACAACGCTCATGGAATCTACCATGGCTTGCAGGATTTCTCCTGGTGCGTTGCCTTCATCTAATGCTTCCTGGACTAATCCGGGAACGAGTTTAGTTTTACCAATTTCTACTTTTTCTTTAACTTCTTGAATTTTTGACATTTTTTTCTCCTGTTCAATCATAATTATTTTATTTATAGTTGGTTATTAATATCAGTCAGCTGATTGTGTGATCAGCTGACTGGATTTGTGAGTGGGTATTAAGTAAGTGTGGTCAGTTATAACGTTTTTTTTATTTTTTTTGACCGAAAATGCCTTCGCGATAAGCACCGATGTATTCCATACAATAGTCGTCTTCGCCTAATAATGCTTCAGTGGCAAAGATGATGCCCATTAAATCGCCGTTGGTTGGGTCTAAGATAGCACTGTCCAGACCGGCATTCATCGCCAGGACAGTAAAGCCCATGTTGACCATTTTTCGGGCTGGCAGGTTAAAGGAAATATTGCTGACCGCGCCGGTGACATGGATGGTTGGGTATTGTTCTTTAATGCTGCGGATTACTTCGACAACCATGGCAATACCATCTTCAGAAGTACAGAGCATTTCAACCAATGGATCAATGTGCATTCTTGATGGATCGATACCATATTCTTTGACCTTGGCCATTAAATCGGCAAAGACATCCAGGCGGTCTTTGGCAGTTTTAGGAATCCCTTTATCACTGTTTAACAGCGCCACGCATTCCCATTTGGTATCGGCTATCGCTTTAAAAGCGGCGTCGATCTTGTCGCCTTCTAAGGAAACGGAGTTAAACAAACCGGGTTTGTTACAATATTTCATCGATTCGATACAGGTGTAAACATTGGGGCTGTCCACCGCAATCGGGGTTTCGGTGACTTCCT
>Ga0209749_1002957_pt1 | contig 10136 bp, 8 predicted proteins | sample EPASupsiteSAE347_FD_187267 | JGI IMG/M metagenome (GOLD analysis project Ga0209749, IMG submission 187267) | Bioremediated contaminated groundwater from EPA Superfund site, New Mexico - Sample SAE3-47 (SPAdes) (version 2) | ecosystem: Environmental > Aquatic > Deep subsurface > Groundwater >... | reverse complement strand
GATATTTTAGAATTGAAAAAATCAATTATTATCTCTTTTTGATTTTCGCTTAAATAAATATTATAGTCGGGCGCGTCTTTACAATCAAATACAATTCTTGCCTTTTCGGGATAAAACCCGTATTTTAAAAAGTAAATTTCATTAATAGGGGAGGTATCGGCAAAAACAAAAGTGGTTAAAAAAATAAAAAATAAAATTATAGCTAAAAAACGCCTCATTGTGTGTATTCCTTTTAATTGCATGTGTTTCACCGAAGTCCATGACCGAGGGGGCTTCGCCCCTGAGGGTCAGGTTTCGCAAAAATTGCAATCCGTTTCAGCCGATTACAATTTTTGCAAAGCCTGACCCCTGGCTTTTATTTGTTTTTACTTAGCACTTACCGCTTATAACTTACCACTTACTATTCGCATCCTTTATGGTCAATGAATTTTCCCCAGGGAATATTTTTTAATTTTTCTTCCAAATTTTCAAATAATTCAGGGTTAGATGTTTTAAAATCCTGCCATAGTGTAAATTCTTTTTCAAATTCTCCCTTAACGGGTTCTACGGTAAGGGTTCGTTTAGTTTTCTTGTCGGGATCAATTTCGGTAAATTTAAAACATTCTTCATTCATTTCAAAACCGGCTATATGGTGATACATCGGCTCTGAGATGGAGTGCTTATTGTCATCGGTATCAAATTCAGCCGGCTGCCAGGCTATATCAAGCTCAAAACCTCCGCTTAGTTTTTCATATATGTTTACTATAAGGAGGCAATCAAGAAGTATAGTTTGTTTGTTCTTTTTATCTTTTTCTTCATAAATATTCACAATGGCGCCGTCTTTGGCGCAATAATTAATTTTTTCCTGAAGCTCGTTAATAAGTATGTCAAGTACTTTTGTGTTCATAAAAAAACTCCATTTTTATCGCAGAGTACGCGGAGGACGCAGAGAAAAACAATTTCTGGAAAAACTTCGTTTTCCCAGAAAAGAATCTCTTTCAAGGAAACCCTTTTTGATAAAAGGGTTTCCTTGAAAATCCTTCCCAAAAACTTTTATATCTTTTTATTGTCCTGTAGCGGTCGCATATATGCGACCGCTCTTTGAGCTCTGCGGCTGTTTTTTATTTCTCTGCGTACTCTGCGGCCTCTGCGTTGAAAATTTTTTCTCTGTGCCTTCGCTGTGTGCCATGTACCTAAGCGAAGCGCGTGGTTCAGGGTGCCTATGTGGTTATCTTTACGCTCCGCAGCATTTTTTATATTTTTTGCCGCTTCCGCACGGACACGGGTCGTTTCTGCCGATTTTTTCTTCGCGCCGCACCGGTGTTTTAACGGATTCTTCTTCTCCGTGGGTCATGGCTGTTATGCGGGCGGCTTGTTTGCGCTCTTCCGGTTTCGCAAGCTGAACTTTATAAATAAATTTAACTACATCTTCTTTTATGTTTTCTTTGAGGACCCCAAAGGCTTCAAAAGATTCGTTTATATACTCTATTCTTGGGTCTTTCTGGCCGTAAGCGCGTAACCCTATGCCTTCACGCAAAAGATCCATTGAATAGAGGTGGTCAATCCATTTTGTGTCAACAACCTGAAGCATTATGTATCTTTCAAGCTGCCGCATGACATCGGATGTGATGGTTAACTCTTTTGCTTCATACGCGTTATTTGCCCAGGAAACTATTTTTTCTTTTAAAGGCACGACATGTCGTGCCCCTACAGTATTTTCCAGTAAATTTTCTACGGTTATTTCCTGAGGCAGGGGAAAAGTTTCTTTAAGCCCGTCAAAAAGGGAATTTATATCCCATTCGTCCGGAAGCGTGTTTTTTGGCGCGTAAGTTGAGACGAGTTTTTCTATGTAGTCGTCAATCATTTCAAGAACATGTGTTTTTAAATTTTCGCCGAGAAGTATCTTTTTTCTTTCGGCGTAAATAACTTCTCTTTGTTTATTCATCACATCGTCATATTCCAATACGTGCTTTCTTATTTCGTAATTATGATTTTCAACTTTTTTCTGCGCGTTTTCAATGGCCTTTGAAAGAAACCCGTGTTCAATGGGTATTGTTTCATCTACTCCGAGCTTTTCCATGAGAAATGAAATTCTGTCAGAGCCGAATAGGCGCATAAGTTCGTCATCGAGTCCTACGAAAAACCTTGACGAACCGGAGTCGCCCTGACGGCCGGATCTTCCGCGCAACTGGTTGTCAATACGCCTTGATTCATGGCGCTCAGTTCCTATTATATGAAGCCCGCCAAGTTCTTTTACTTCGTCATAGGCGGCTTTGTCAAAGGGGTTGCCGCCCAGCACTATATCAACGCCTCGCCCTGCCATGTTTGTGGCTATCGTAACACCGCCGCGCCTTCCTGCCTGGGCTATGATGTAGGCCTCTTTCTCATGGTATTTCGCGTTTAACACATGATGATCTACGCCTTTTTTCTTAAGCATCGCGCTTAAATGTTCGCTTTTTTCTATTGACCTTGTGCCCACAAGGACAGGCCTTCCCAATTTATACATCTCTTCTATCTCGGCTATTACCGCGTTAAATTTCGCGGCTTCATGCTTATAAATCTGGTCCGCAAAATCGCGGCGCACCATGGGAACATTTGTCGGGATGACAACTACATCAAGATTATAAATGCCGCGGAACTCTTTTTCTTCGGTAAGCGCTGTGCCGGTCATGCCAGCAAGCTTTTTGTACATCCTGAAATAATTCTGAAATGTTATTGTGGCAAGCGTCTGATTTTCGTGGCGCACCTTTACGCCTTCTTTTGCTTCTATCGCCTGATGCAGACCGTCTGAGTAACGCCTTCCAAACATAAGCCGGCCGGTAAATTCGTCAACAATCACGACTTCGCCGTCTTTTATGACATAATCAACGTCTTTTTTAAACAGCTCTTTCGCTTTCAGAGCCTGGTTTACATGATGCGAAAGCTCCATGTTCTGGTTATCGTATAAATTGGTGATGCCGGCTTCTCTTTCAACTTTTTTAATGCCGTCTTCGGAGAGCGGCACGCTGTTGGCTTTTTCATCCACATGATAATCCTGGCCTTTATTTAACCGGCTCACAATTTTTGAAAATTTTTGATAGAGGTCTGTGCTCTTTTCGCCCATACCGGAGATTATAAGGGGGGTTCTTGCTTCGTCTATGAGAATAGAATCCACTTCGTCAACTATCGCGTAATTTAAATCTCTCTGCACGCAGTCGTTTATGTCTATCACCATATTGTCGCGTAGGTAATCAAACCCGTATTCATTGTTTGTGCCGTAGGTTATGTCCGCGAGATACGCTTCGCGGCGGTGTACGGGTTTTAACTTAGAAAGCGATTCATCTTCAATTTTTACTTCCGGGTCATAAATGTACGCCGCATCGTGCTGTATCATTCCCACTGAAAGCCCGAGAAAATGATATACCGGCGCCATCCACCTGCCGTCTCTTTTAGCAAGGTAATCATTTACCGTTACAACGTGAACGCCTTTGCAGGGAAGCGCGTTAAGATAAACAGGGAGCGTCGCGACAAGTGTTTTACCCTCGCCGGTTCTCATCTCGGATATTCTTCCCTGGTGAAGGACAATTCCGCCTATGAGCTGGACATCAAAGTGGCGCAGGCCGAGCGTTCTTTTGCTTGCCTCTCTTACAACAGCGAACGCCTCACATAATAAATCGTCAAGAGTTTCGCCTTTACTGAGGCGCCCGCGGAATTCCAAGGTTTTATGTTTTAACTCATCGTCCGTCAGTTTTTCGATCTCTTTTTCAAATTCGTTTATGCTGATAACATATTTTTGAAGCTTTTTAACTTCTTTTTCATTAGCGTCGAATAAATTTTTTATAAGGGTTAACATTGTGTCTCCTGGTTAGGGACTAGGGACTAGTGGCTAGTGGCTAGTTAATGGAATTGTTTCGCTTTAGCGAAACAAGATAATAAATTTTTAAATCCACTTAAGCGGATTTAAAAATTATCCATACCCTAGTCCCCAGCCCCCAGTCCCCAGCCACTGTTTTATTTTACAGCTATTCCCCACGGTTGTGAGCGGGGCTGGGCCATGGTTGTCTGGATAACATTATCGTTTTTAGTGTCTATAATACTTACCGTTCTTGACTCATTATTTGTTACGAAGACTCTTGACCCGTCGCCGTTTATTGCTATGCCCGTCGGGCAGTCGCCGGTTTTTACGCTTTTTGAAACCGCATGAGAAGTTGTGTCTATAACATCAATACGGTTTCCCTTTCTGCAAACGACATATATTTTATTATTGTCTTTTGAAGCAGCCATTTTAAAAGGCTCTATCCCGACCGGGACTACCGCTGTAACCGTAAGAGCCGCGGGGTCAATTACCGATACCGACGCCCCGTTTAAATTTGAAACATAGAGCTCTTTTCCGTCAGGCCTCATGCAAAGCCCGTTAGGATTGTTGCCGACTTTTACTTCACCTGTCTTAGCGCCGCTTTCCGCGTTAACCGCGTATATCACGCCTGACGATGGAGTGCCCATCGCGAAATAAAAGGTCTTTCCGTCTATTGAAGTAACAATGGCGGCTGGCCTCGCCGGCACGACATTTTTTTTGTTGACAAATTTGTTTTTGTAGCAATCAAGCGTTAAAATGGCGTTAGGTTTACCCATAACGGCTACATAAAGAAGAGAGCCGTCATTATTTAAGCACATATCGGTTATCTGTCCGTTAACTCCAAGCCCGCCGATCACTTCATTTTTGCCGGGGTCATATACAAGAATCATCTGCGACTGCGAAGAAATATAAAGAAGTTTGTTTGCCGGGTTGTATACCATCCAGTATACCTGCGACTGCAGATTAATATATGTTGATTTGGCGGGTGTTTTAGTGTCAAAAAGCATTATGGAGTTTTGATAAGAAGTCGAAGGCACCATAGGGTCATAAGAATGCGGATATTTTGGTTTTACGCCCGCGCCTATGCTTAAAGGGTCGGTTCCCGCCGCGATAGCGGCTTCTATCTGCATGGGATCCATAGACATTATATCGCCGATGTCTCCGGCTCTTGAAGCTACCGCCTGATTTTTCGGGTTGGCGGGAGACGCGAAAGCCACAAATACCATACCGCTTGAAGATTTACTGCCTGTAATATTTTTGCCGGGTTTTGTTTTTACCGTTTTTTCTTTTGTGGAAGAGATTGTCATTGTTATGCTGGCGCTGGGCGCCGAAAGGCTGACTATTTTTTCATCAGGATAAAATCCTTCTTTTTTTGCCGTGATTTTATAATCGCCGTAAGGCAGTCCCGGAATATAAAAAGTGCCGTCGCTTCTACTGATAGCGCTATTGGAAGAATTTTCAATAATTATCTGCGCGCCTGCGACGGGATCTAGTTTTGACTCATCTTTATCATTTGGGCATACGACTATGCCGCTGACAGAACCGCTTTGAAAGGTTTGCGGAGCCGTATATTGGGGCTGCGGCGCGGGCTGCTGCGTTTCATCTTCTTCAAATTGCGCGAACGCGGGTAGAAACGCGAAAAGTAAAATTAAAATTATCGCGAAATATTTTTTCATAGTTACACCTCTCAAAAATAAGCGTTAAGCGTCAAGCGGTAAGCGTTAAGTTTTAGCCCTCTCCCGCAGTGGGAGAGGGTAGGGTTAGGGGGATTTTTCTTAACGCTTAACGCTTATCGCTTACTACTTTCCCCCCAAATATTTTATTCCTATTGCTACCGCCGCGTAGTCATCGTATGGTTCTTTCGGCGTCTGCAGGCCTATGGGAATAAGGCGCCAGAACCATTTCGGCGGATTATATTTAAAATAAAGTTTTTTTCCCGTCTCGGTCGTGTTTCTTTCACCTACGGAAACGATATTTATGTCCGGCACGGTTTCATTTATTATTTTCTTTATTTCCTTGGAAAAAGTGCCGTTTCCCAGCGCTATTATGCTTACGGAAAACTCTTTTACCAGTATTAGTCGCCGGGCAATGTCTTTTGTTTCAACTATTTCATGATGCAGTATGTTTTTTTTGCTGTCCAGGACCGCAATCCCGCATTTTACGGAACCCGGATCTATCGCCATAATTATGTTGTTCACGCTCGTACCTCGCGTAAAAATGCAATATGCAAAATGCAAAATGAAAAATGCAAAATTTCTCCCTTTCTCTGTTTCGCCGATTCTCCGGCCTTTGCCGTATAATGAATCCGCCATTGGCGGATTTTACATTGGACGAGGGCGCGAGGGTGCGAAGCGCGAGGTGCGCTTTACTGTCCCTCCGGCGCTGTTGTGCTTTCAATTGTCAGCCGTATATCCGGCGCGTCAACCACAAAAAGGTTTCTCTTCGCGAGAGCTCTTACCTGTACCCATCCGCCGTATTCTTGTACTCTTTTTACAAAGTCGTATAACGCTACCGCCGAAGGCATTGAAAGCTGTTGTTCAGGGTCGCGCATCATGCCGCGGGATGTGGAATTTTCCTGTGTCTTGTAAATCAAAGTAAAAAGCTGCGCCAGAATTTCATTTTTAGGGCGCGCGGCATCAATTTTTATGCTGGTTATTTCTTCGCCCTCCCGGTAGATAACGATATTTTTAATCGCCTTTATGTCTACGGAAAATTTATTTCCAAGAAAAACATTTGTTGACGCGGAAATTATTATGCCCCATTCGCTTGATGAATTGGTAATTAGCTTTAACACATTGTTAAAATCTTCGGGGCTGTATGTTAAAATAGTGGAACCTTCAGGCAGTACATCAGTTTTAAAATAATAAGCCAGCGAATTATTTTTTTCCACCGCTCTTTTATTCGCGGTTTTTATAAGATCTAATAGTTTGACTTTAGTTTTTTCTTCGGACATGCCGCCGGGAATTAAGCTTAGAGCCATGGACTGGCCGGTGGTAAACAAAATTTTACCCTGATTTGTCTGCGCTGAAAGATAACTAACCTGGTCTTGCAGCTGAATGCGTTCGCGCTGCAGCTTTTCCATGCCGAATAATGCTATGCGCACATTTTCCGAGAGCATTGACGCGACGCCTATGGTTAAAAGTGAAATAAGCGCGCCGGTTGCGATAGTAAACAGGGTGGAAGTGTGAAGCGGGCGCAAGTTAAAAATTGAAAGTTTCTTTTTGCCCACATAGCGCCCGAGCTTATTTCCGAGATAAGCAATTGACCCGCTTACCAAAGCGATAATAAGAAGTAAAAGTATTCCTCTTAGCAAATTGCACCCCTTATAAGCAGTAAGCGTTAAGCGTTAAGCGTTAAGTTTTAGCCCTCTCCCTCTCGGGGAGAGGGTTGGGTGAGGGGGATTTTTCTTACCGCTTAGCGCTTATTACTTACCGCTTTTCTTCAATTCTGTCCTTTTTTATATAATAAAAATAATCCTACTGACGCGAATATTATGTTCGGCATCCACGAGGCGGCAGCGGGCGGCAGAATGGAATTTTCTCCAAGCGCCCGTCCTATGCTCATAAGTATATAATAAATGAATATGAATACAATACTTAATCCGAGCCCGATGGATGTGCTTGTCCTGTGCGGGCGTATGCCCAAAGGAATGCCTATCAACGCGAAAACAAGGCACGTAAAAGGTATGGCTATTTTCTGATGAAGCATTACCTTTAAGCCGGTTATCTGCTTAAAAAGATCTTTGTCCTGAGAGTTGTTTTTTTTGTAGTCAGCAGTCAATGAATTTATTTTTTCCTGAACGTTTATTGAAGACATCTCTTCCGGCGCCCGCTCTCTATTTTCAATATCTATGGGGGTATAAGGTATGGGGCTTGTGTATTTTTTAAAATGCGTCTGATATTTTATCTCTCCCGGTTTATCGGGGTCAAGGTTATAAACATCCGCGTTTACAAGATACCATTGGCTCGCTTCCCATACGGCAAGGTCAGCCCTTATCCATCTTACGGGTTTTGTTCCCTTAGAATCCTGTATCATTACGCCTTCCATAATCCCTTTTTTGTAATTAAATTTTATGGCGGTAATAATTCTTTCCAGTCCGTCGGAAGTTGTGGTTTTAAGGGTGATATTTTCCCATATCTTGGCGCCTTCTTTTGTAAGAGTTTGAGCTATTATATTTTTTGCCCTGTATGTAAATTCGGGAGAGAGCCGTTCATTCATGTAAAATGACGCTATGGTTACTATGCCGGCAAGAATTACCGCGGGCACGGCGATTCTGTAAAAACTTATCCCGCCCGATTTCATCGCTATAATTTCGCTGTCGCTCGAAAGCCGGCCAAAGCCCACCAGCATGGCAAGAAGAACGCTCATTGGGAATGTAAACACAAGAATATACGGCAGGTTATAATAAATACATAACATACCGTCACCCATTGAAAGCTGTTTTTGCACTATCATGGAAGCGATTCTGAAAAACACATCAACTGACATAAACAATAATGTAAAAACCGCCGCCCCCAATAATAACGGGTTTATAAGCTCGGTGAATATGTATTTATCGAGTATTTTAATTTTCATAATAAATCCATTTTTAACGCAGAGTGCGCGGAGGGCGCAGAGAAAGGCAAAGTTTTTGGGAAGGATTTTTAAGGAAACACTTTTTTCAAAAAGGGTTTCCTTAAAGGAGATTCTTTTTTGGAAAAACTTTGTTTTTCCAAAAAATTAGTCTCTCTCTGTGCCTCTGTGGCTACCTTTTATTTTCTTCTCTGCGTACTCTGCGACCTCTGCGTTGAATATTTAGTTTTCAATCCAATTTAAATTTTTCCCCTAGGTAATGCTTTTTTGCAACTTCGCTTTTCGCGATTTCGTTTGACAATCCGGAAACCAAAATTTCGCCTTTTCTTATGATATACGCCCTATCGGTTATGTTTAATGTTTCCCGCACATTATGGTCGGTTATGAGGATACCCATTCCTTTGCGTTTTAATTTTTTTATGATCTCCTGTATCTCAGCTATGGCTATGGGATCAACGCCCGTAAACGGCTCGTCAAGAAGCAGAAAATCCGGTTTTGAGGCAAGCGCCCGCGCTATTTCCACTCTTCTTCTTTCTCCGCCGGATAAACTATACGCAAACTGTTTTCTTTTATCCCATAAGTCAAATTCGCGGAGAAGCCTTTCAAGCTCAACTTCGCGCTCTTTTTGCGTCATGTCGGAAAATTCCCACAGCATGAGAATGTTATCTTCAATTGTAAGGCGCCTAAATGCCGATGCCTCTTGCGGCAGGTATCCGATGCCGAGCCGCGCTCTTTTATGTATCGGCATAAAAGTTATGTCGGCATTATTAAGAAAAACCTTGCCCATATCGGGCTTTATTATGCCGATTACCATATAAAAAGTGGTTGTTTTGCCGGCGCCGTTCGGGCCTAAAAGCCCGACAACTTCGCCTTTTTCAATAAATAAGCTTAAACTATTCACCACTTTTTTTTCGTTATATGTTTTTGTAAGATTTTCAAGACATATTTTCATTATTTCTTCTCTGTGCCCTCTGTGCCTATATTTTATTTTCTTCTCTGTGTCCTCTGTGGTTGCCTTTTATTTCTTGCTCTCAAAATCTTTTAATTTAATATCCGCGCGGACATTACCGCGAATTTCAACTATTCTTTTTGACGGGATGCCAAAAAGATTATTTCCATAAATTACGGAACTGCCCTTTATTATTTTTACAGGGCCTTTGCCCGTAAAGGTTTTATCTTTGCCGGAATATTTAATCGTTTGTGTTTCAAAATATTCATTTTTTACCGATTTTGCTTTTACTCCGCCTACAAATTCAATATCATTCGCGTTTAAATCTACATTAGCCTTGGGTGCGGTGAGCGTTATGTAAAGATTGCCGTCTTCGCCGAAGAATTTACAGTTTACATTTTTTATTTCGCCTTTTCGCGTCGCTTCGTTTACTTCAATTTTATCCGCGTTTAGAATCCATTCGTTTTTGTCTTTATTTAACGACTTTAATTCCGTCGTGGAAATCTGCGTTGAAGGAGATGCTGTCGGCTTTATTCCAGTTTGTGTTAAGCTAGGCGTCGGCTTTGGCCTAACCTTGCCGATAAATTTGCCAAAAAAGATGAGAAATAAAGGAATAATAACCACAATGGCAATGATGACAAATATGGAATGATCTTTTTTTCTAATCAATTTCCCCTGCCTTATGGGAATTGGTAGCCGCGGGGCTTTAGCCCGCGCTATATATTACATTAATACCACAAATTTTAATTCGAAAACAGTTTCCTTATAATAACATAGTATATAACAAAGTTAATTATTAGA
>Ga0209749_1002956_pt1 | contig 10138 bp, 9 predicted proteins | sample EPASupsiteSAE347_FD_187267 | JGI IMG/M metagenome (GOLD analysis project Ga0209749, IMG submission 187267) | Bioremediated contaminated groundwater from EPA Superfund site, New Mexico - Sample SAE3-47 (SPAdes) (version 2) | ecosystem: Environmental > Aquatic > Deep subsurface > Groundwater >... | reverse complement strand
CGCCCGCCGCATAGAGGCCGCCGACGATGGCCCCCATGCTCGTCCCGGCGATGCAGTCGATGGGGATGCGCATCTCTTCGAGGACCTTCAGGACGCCGATATGGGCTATTCCCCGGGCTCCCCCGCCGCTCAGGACCAGACCGATCCGGGGACGTTTGTCCGTCTTGGTTTCTTCAGAGTGGCTGTATTCCGTGGAAAAGAAGATCAGGATGGGTAAAAGGGTAAAAAAAATCCCCCAACGAGATAAAGATCGTAAATGGCTTTTTTGCGAAGTCATCAAAGTGATTCGGAGCGACCTTTGCTTATATTCCTGACGATGTGGATTAACCGACCCCGAGTAATTTGTCAATCATTTAATATTTCATTACTTTATTGGTTTGAGACGAGTTTATTATCGACTTGACATTACATTTCACTTCCGTTAATCAGTACACATGTGATATCATTATGTCTTCATACATGTGGGTTTTTCAGGAAACATGCCGATGGATAATCATTACTTCAAGCGTTACAGCATACATAGCATGGGCATTCAGGGAAAGCTCATCATCATCCAGTCCCTCCTGGTTATTATCCCCCTCCTGGCACTTTTTTATATGTTTTATCTGCATGGGGTTTTCTTAAACACCAACCAGCTTGCCCTTACCGCCTTTATCTTCCTTATGGTCCTGGGGGGTATGCATATTCTCAGGCAGATGTTTGAGCGTATCATCTCCCTGGCTTCCTCCGTAAAACATGCTGATACTGAAGACGCAGGATATGGCGACGTGCAAAGGGAGACGGATGAACTCAAGGATCTGTCGAATTCCCTGCATCGCGTGTTGAATCGTCTGGAAAAGACAACGGATGATCTGCGGCGCAGGTCCTTTGAACTCCTTACCATTCGCGAATCCATGGAAGCGGCGAGGAACAGCCTTGATATCTATCTCATCATGGACATGATCCTCGGCAAGGCCATGGGGCTTACCGAGGCAAGAATCGGGTCGATCCTCATTGCCGAGTCATCGACGGAACAATTCCGTGTTGCCGCCATCAGGGGGTCGAATGATATATTGAAGAAAGGCATGTACCTACCCATGCAGTCGTCCCTGTCGCGGCAGGTCCTGCTAAAAAAGAAGCCCCTCCTGGTGACGGATATTCAACAGGATCACCGCACGGAACGACCAAACCAATCCCGCTACAAATCACCATCCTTCCTCAGTATGCCCATCCTCATCGGGAACGAGGTATCGGCGGTATTGAATCTGGCGGACAAGGAAAATGGACTGATATTTAATCACGAAGACGAAGAGCTGTCGTCAATCCTCTTAAGGGAGATCAGTTTTGCCCTCGAAAATGCTCAGCTTCACGGCCGAATAAAGGACCAGCTCGAAGAGATCCGGGAAAAAAACCTGCAACTGGAAAACGAAGTTACGGAGCGGCGGCGTGTCGGAGATGAACTGAAAAAATACCAGGGAAACCTGAAGCAGCTTGTGGAGGAGCAGACGGCCGAGCTCAATCGGACCAATGATCAACTCCAGCAAGAGATTAAGGACAGGTCGGCGGCGGAAGAAGCCCTGCGGGAAAGCGAAAAGAGGTACCGGGAATTTGTGGAGCTGCTTCCTCAGATGGTATTTGAGACCGATCCCCAGTGGAAGCTTACATTCTTCAACCGCGCCGTTTTGACCCATGCCGGTTATGGGGAGGAGGATATCCGGCAGGGGTTGACTTTTCTGGAAATGGTTGTCCCGGAAGAAAGAGAGCGGGTTGCCGACAATTTTACAAGAAGATTGCAGAATGAATTTGTCGCCGGAGTGGAATACAATCTGCGGAGAAAGGACGGCAGCATCTTTCCCGTCATGATCTATGCAGCGCCTCTGATTATCAACGACGAAGCGCGGGGATTACAGGGGGTCATTTTCGATCTCAACGATAGAAAACGACTGGAGCAGCAGCTCGTCCAAGCCCAGAAGCTTGAAGCCACCGGCACCCTGGCCGGGGGGATTGCCCATGATTTCAATAATCTGCTTATGGGCATTCAGGGCTATGCCTCCCTGATGCTGCTGGATATGGAACCATCTCATCCCCATTATGATCGCCTCAAGCGTATCGAAGATTATGTGAAAAGCGGTGCGGACCTCACCAAACATCTGCTGGGCTTTGCCCAGGGAGGACGATACGAGGTGTGTCCCACCCAGATGAACGATATCCTCGAGAAATCATCCTCCATGTTTGGCCGGACGAAGAAGGAGATCGTTATCCACACGAAGTTGGCCGATGATCTCTGGACCGTGGAAGTGGATCGGGGGCAGATGGAGCAGGTATTAATGAATCTTTACATGAACGCCTGGCAGGCCATGCCGAGCGGCGGTGAGATCTTTCTGGAGAGTTCAAATACGGTCCTTCATGATGATGATACCCACCCCTATGAAATTCAGCCGGGGAAATATATTAAGATTACGGTGACGGATACGGGCGTAGGTATGGATGTCAAGACGAGGGAGAGGATTTTTGAGCCCTTTTTCACCACCAAGACGATGGGGAGGGGAACAGGACTGGGTTTGGCCATGGTCTATGGCATTATGAAGGGTCACGGCGGCATGATCCATGTCTACAGCGAGCCCGGTCACGGGACAACCTTCAGCATCTACCTCCCTGCCTCCGATAAGGATGCCGTTGTAGACAAACAGGAAGCACCTCAGATTATGAAGGGGACGGAGACAATCCTTCTTGTTGACGACGAGAGGACCGTCTTGGAGGTAAGCAATGAGATCCTTACCTCGATCGGGTACAATGTTTTCATCGCCGGCAGTGGCCATGACGCCCTGGCATTATATCTCGAACATATAGAAAGCATCCAATTGGTGATTCTGGATTTGATCATGCCGGGGATGTCGGGAGGTGAGACCTTTGATCGTCTTAAGCAGATGAACTCTGAAATCAAGGTGCTTCTCTCCAGTGGTTACGGGATGAATCAAAATGTACAGCATATTCTGGACCGCGGTTGCCGTGGATTCATTCAGAAGCCCTTCAATATAGGCGATCTCTCTAAGAAGCTGCGGGAAGTATTGAACACTTAAAAAAACAAATAGGTGATTCCATGGAAAAAAGAAAACGCACCCGGATTCCCGCTCACTTCAAGGCGTCCGTATGGCTCGGGGCAAAGGAAATTAAAACGGAGACGCAAAATATCAGCCTGACGGGGATTCTTTGCACCCCCAATTCCCAGTTCCTCCAGGGGGAAAACTGTCGGGTGGTGATGACGCTAAATAGGGATGTTAAGATTACATTGGAAGGGAGAATCCTGCGGGCCAGTCCGGAGGAAACGGTTATCAGTTTCCTTGCCATGGACACGGAGAGCTTTTTTCACCTGAAAAAGATCCTTCAATTTAATGCGGAAAACGCGGACATGATCGAGGAGGAGCTGGTAAATCCCGCTTTCAAGGATGGGATGGAATAATCAAGGGAAGGGTCTTTCAGGTAGGGAATAACATCCCCTTTCCTGAAAGCCCTTTTTTTATTGAAGTTGCTAAGATCTACGGCCACCGCTGCCGCCGCCGCGATTACCGAAACCGCCGCTGCGAGGCGGGCCGCCAAACCCACCCGGCTTTCTGCCGGGGCCGCCGGGAGATCGCGGCCGGTCATCCTGCTCGCCTTTGGGCTTAGCCTCGTTTACGCGGATAGTGCGACCGAGAAGCTCCCCGCCATTGAATTTTTGCACCGCTTCCTCGGCCTGCTGTTCCGTTGCCATCTCCACGAAGCCGAATCCTCTGCTCATACCAGTTATTTTATCCCGAATAATGACCAGTGATACAATCTCGCCGATTTCACCAAAGTTGGCCCGTAAATCATCTTCAGTGACATCGTCCGCCAGATTTCCTATGTAAAGCTTCTTAACCATTCTTTGTTCCTCCTTCTCTCCCGTTCTGACCGGTTGCTTTGCCCGGCAGAGCCCAATATCCGTCAGTATGCGCCGCAAATAAAAAACCACCGAACTCTGCGGAGCACGGTGGCCTGCCTTGTTCCACAAATTGAAGACAAAACGCCCTGATCATCGCGTGACCAAAATCAGCAGGAAAATGATATATGCAATTATTTCTATTACAGGTGTGTGAGAAAGTCAAACGATATTTTCCCGCTGCGAGGCGCCGGGGTCATGTCTTATGCAAGCGAAATGAAAAGGAACTCCCCCGGCCGGGCTCTGAAGATACGGAGATATCCGTTCCGTGGGCCTCGATGATCTTACGGGCGAGGGTGAGTCCCAGCCCCATACCGCCATAACGGCGGCTAAGGGCATCATCGAGTTGGTGGAAGGGCTCGAAGATTTCCTCGCAACATTCCCGGGGGATGCCGATGCCCGTATCATCCACGGCAAAGACGATAAATTCCCCTTCCTCCCGCGTCCGGAGGGTGACCGATCCTTCTTTGTCGGTGAATTTGACTGCATTTTCAATTAGATGGCGGATGACCCAGGACAATCTGTCGGGATTTGCCAGGACCGAGACATCCGCTGAGGGGCAATCGAGACTAAGGTTCACTCCGGCCTTCCGGGCCATTTCCTGTAAATGGGCAACGGCGGTTTCATAGACGGAACAAACGGGAACAGCCTGCATGCGCAGTTTCAGGGGGGTGTCCTTGGTGGACGTGAAGAGAATCAGGTCTTCGATCAGGTCGCTCAACCGCTCGGCGGCCCGCTGCGCGACGACAAGAGCCTTTTGCTGATCCGTATTGATGGTTCCCATGTCTTCATCCAACACCAGTTCAAGATTGCCTGAAATATGGAAGAGGGGGGTTCGCAATTCATGGGAAATGTTTGATACAAACCGGATTTGCATTTTGTTGAGTTCGGCGAGTTTATCGAGAGCCAGGGCAAGTTCCGAGGTACGCTCCAGAACTATCTTTTCGAGGCCTCGGTTGGTCTCCTCCAAGGCGTGACGCAGCTCCAAAATCTGCTCGGTAACGGCCGCGTCCAGGGAGTCTTTGTCGATAACGCCCATGTCAACGAGGGCCTGTCCCAAAAGAAGCCGTACCCCCTCCGTTTGTAAGGCCGTCTGCTGGTGAGCGAGGGCCTTCCGGAGATTTGCCTCAGAAATCAGCTTTTTCCCCACCAGGTAATCCCCCAAACGGGGGACCAGTATTTCCGGCTTCAGCTTCATTATGCCTTTTGATTTAAAAACGAAATCAAATATTAGGAAGTCCAGTCCTGCATGTCAAGGAAATATTGACTTCAAAATGTCGGCGCGGCGGTTATGACCGGGAAAGGTGTAACAAATAATCGCCTTGACTTCCTGCCTGCGGTTATTGTATCAGGCCTAAAAAGACATATGCCATAAAAGGCAGATGCCTGCCTTAGCCATTATCAGGAGGTCAATCATGAAGAAGGCGATCTTTTTTATCAACGGGAAAGAAATCCCCTATAAGCCCGGACAAACGCTTTTGGAAGCAGCGCAGGCGGTGGGGTTTCATATTCCTACCCTCTGTCATCTCAAAGAAACAACTCCGACGGGGGCCTGTCGAATCTGCCTGGTGGAAATTGCCGGAGCCCGGAGTCTGATGGCCGCTTGTTCGACTCCGGTCACGGAGGGCATGGAGGTATTTACGGAAACGGCGCGTGTCCACAACACCCGGAAGCTCAACGTCGAACTGCTGCTGGCCGGCGGGAAGCACGACTGCCTCATCTGCGAGGCAAGCGGCGATTGCCGCCTCCAGGACCTCGCTTATTACTATGGGATCAAGGAGTTGAAATTTACCCAGGACGAGAAGTTCTGCCCCACCGAAGAGGAGAACCCCTTCATCATCCGCGATTTCAGCCGCTGTATCCGCTGCGGGCGTTGTATCCAGGCGTGCAATGAACTGGTCGTCAACCGGGCGATCAGTTATGGATATCGAGGTAAGAACAGCAAGGTCGTGACGGGTGGCGACGGACCATATACGGATAGTGAATGCGTCTTTTGCGGGCAGTGCGTGGAGGTCTGCCCCGTCGGCGCCCTGACGGCAAAGAAGGCGAAAGGAAAGGCGCGGGCCTGGGAGACGAAGAAAATCAGGACCACCTGTCCTTATTGCGGTGTCGGCTGTCAACAGTGGCTCCATGTCAAGGATGACAAAATCACCAAGATAACCGCCGTCGAGGACGGCGAACCAAATATGGGGAGGCTATGCGTCAAGGGCCGCTTCGGTTATGACTTCATCTATTCGGAAGATCGCCTCAAGACGCCTCTGATCCGGGAAAACGGAGATTTCCGGGAGGCCTCCTGGGACGAGGCCTTGGATCTCGTCGCGGGGAAATTCAAGGAAATCATTGCGAAAGACGGTCCGGACGCGATCGCCGGCGTCAGTTGCGCCCGCAGTATCAATGAAGATTCGTATCAGATGCAGAAACTATTCCGGGCGGTGATCGGCACCAACAACATAGATCACTGCGCCCGTACCTGACACGCCCCGACTGTCGCCGGTCTGGCGACTTCCTTCGGTTCCGGGGCCATGACCAATTCCTTTTCCGATTTTGCCAAAGCCAAGATGATCTTCGTCATTGGTTCCAATATGACGGAGGCCCATCCGGTGGCGTCGTCGTTGCTCAAGATGGCCGTCATCAACGGCGCCGAGCTTATCGTCGTTGATCCGCGCCGCACTCCCCTCGTCGATCTGGCCAATCTCCACGTTCCCATCAAGGTCGGTTCCGATGTGGCCTTCCTGAACGGGATGATGAACGTCCTGATTACGGAAGATCTCTACGACAAGAAGTATGTCGAATCCTGCACCACGGGATTCGAAGAACTTAAAAAGAAGGTTCTGGAATATCCGCCGGAACGGGCGGCGGCGATCAGCGGCGTCAGCGCCGACATGATACGTGATGTAGCCCGCCGTCTGGCGGCGGTGCGCCCGGCCATGCTCATGTATACCCTGGGGATTACGGAACACATCTGCGGCGTCAACAACGTCATGTCCTGCGCCAACCTGCAGATGCTCCTGGGCAATGTCGGCTTCGAATGCGGCGGCGTCAATCCCCTGCGGGGCCAGAACAACGTCCAGGGCGCCTGTGACATGGGAGCCCTGCCCAATGTCTTTCCGGGGTACCAGCGCGTCGACAACCCCCAGGCCCGGGAGAAATTCGCCGCCGCCTGGAAGGTGGAGAAGCTGCCGGAAAAACCGGGAATCATGATTCCCCAGATGATCGACGGTCTCCTCGACGGCAGGGTCAAGGCATTCTATGTTTTTGGGGAAAATCTCGCCAATACGGAGCCGGATATCCGCCACGTCGAACATTGCCTTAGTTCGGCGGAGTTTCTTGTCTGCCAGGACATATTTCCCACGGAAACGACCCGCTTTGCCCATGTTGTCCTACCGGCGGCGGCATGGAGTGAAAACGACGGGACATTCTCGAGCAGCGAGCGCCGGGTCAACCGGGTCCGCACGGCCAGTCCGCCTCCCGGGGAGGCCAGACCGAACTGGTGGATCTTCAAGGAAATCGCCAAGCGCATGGGACACGAGTGGGAGACGAACAGCGCGCAGGAGATATGGGATAATGAGGTGTCACAACTGGCGCCTTCCATGGCGGGAATCAAATATTTCCGTCTGGAGCGGAATGGTCTCCAGTGGCCGGCCCCTAGTCTGGACCATCAGGGAACGCCCTTTCTCCATAAGGAAGGATGCTTCACCTGCGGTCTGGGCGTATTGAAGCCGCTGGACTGGATTCCCCCCGCCGAGGTCCCGGACGCCGAGTATCCCTTGGTGCTCAGTACGGGCCGGCGGCTTTATCATTATCACACGCGGACGCAGACGGGCCGCTGCGAGGGGCTCAATGAACTGCTCGGAGAGGAGACCGCCGATATTTCCGAGGCGGAAGCGGAAAAATTCGGTATCGAGCACGGCGAGATGATTGCCGTAAAATCAAGGCGCGGCCGGGTTGTCGTCAAGGCGAACGTGACGGGGCAGGTCCCCGAAGGATTGGTCTGGATGGCCTTCCATTTCCGGGAGGGATGTGCAAACTGGCTTACTAATCCCGCTTACGATCCGCTTACCCAGACGGCGGAATACAAGGCCTGCGCCGTTGCCATCGAAAAGCTTGGCTGAAGGAGACGTTGTTTCCGAGGATATAGGGTAAAGCGCCGAAGTTGGTTGCTTTACCCTTTTTTCTTCTCGTCGACGCCCGGCTTGGCGTCGCCATCCAAGAGGGCGGAAAGCTCGCGGCTTGTCTTCTGAAGATAGGCGTCGGCGTCCTTCTCCAGGCGCCGGAATTTATCCAGGAGGCCCTTGGCGGCCGGGGTCAGGGTCATGCCTTTCTTCGCGGTGTCGCTTTCCACAAGTTTGACGCCGAGACGGTCTTCCGATGCCCGCAAGCGGCCCCAGGCGGCGCGGTAAGACATGCCGAGCTTTTTCGCCGCGGCGTTTAAGCTATGGTATTCGTCAATGGCCTGGAACAACTCTTCCCGGCCATGCCCGAAGATCACTTTCCCGTCTTTTTCGATCCAGATCTTATATTTGATCTCCATGTGCGTTTTCCTCACTGGGAAAGCCTAATAAATGGCCGTTGAATAGTCAAGGATTTTGATTTTAATCATTTTATTCCACATAAGGCGAGCGGCCCTGGCAGTTCAGGCAGGACGCTCCGTCTCTTATGGGGTAGGACTCGCCGCAGGCGGGACAGACGGCGGTGGGCCCCAGGCTCCGCTTGACCGTAAACTCCGGTTTTACGCGGACCGGCTGCATGCTGAGGACCGAGGGCCCGGCGTCCTTGATCTGGTTCATAAGGAGCTCGAAATCCTGTTCCTTTTTCTTTTTCAGCTTGAAATACCAGGCGTTGAATTCCGGCCAGGGTTTCAGTTTTTCCGAATCGAGGTAAACCCTGATTCCCGTTCCCTTTTCCTTTTCATATAAAGTCACGGCAAAGCGGCCGACGTCGAAGATCTTCAACCAGCCGTTGCCGATCGTGCAGGGCGTCAGCAGTTGGACGGCGTCGGGCAGGCAGACCGAGGTTTCGCAGATGGCGTCGAAGAACTCCCCCTCGGGGAGGTTTTTCAGGGCCAGATCCACGATAAAGCCCCCGATGATCAGCCCCGGGGCCAGACTTCCGTGAAATGATTTTACGAGATGGACATACTCGTCGTAGGAATAAGCAGCGATTTTCATGGATATTTCAACTCCTTTGGAAAAATAGGGGTCAGACTTACTTATTGACATTTGACGTCAAATGTCAATAAGTAAGTCTGACCCCGTTAATAGGCAAGGGACAGCCGCGGTTCCCGGACCGCCTTGGCCCGTTCGGACCTTGCCGGGTCCACCCGCACAATTGAGCGGTGCATCCATTCCCGGTCCACCCGGCCCTCGACAATGGGCAACAGATCGTCGGCTAAATACAGGGCCTCGTTGACGTCATGGGTCACATAAATCACGGGCATGCGCAGCTCTTCCTTCAGGTCGCGCAATTCATCCCGGAGATCCCGGCGGGTGAAGACATCGAGGGCGGAAAATGGTTCGTCGAGGAGGAGCAGCCGTGGTTCCCTGGCCAGGGCCTGGCAGATGGCGCACCGCTGGCGCTCCCCGCCCGAGACGGCGTCGGGTTTGCGATCCTGCAAATGCTCGATGCCGAAACGCCCCAGCAGTTCCTGAACGACGTCTTTTTTTGCTCCGGCGGCAAAGGCGGTATTGTCGCGGATGCTCAAATGGGGAAAGAGCGGATAATCCTGAAAGACGTAGCCGAGACGGCGTTTCTGTGGCGGCACGAAAATCCGCCGCTTTGTGTCCAGCCAGACTTCGTCTCCGAATTGTATGAAACCATCGGCAGGTTTATCCAGACCGGCGATGATGCGCATCAGGGTCGTCTTACCGGCGCCGGAGGGACCGATAACTACGGTCATCGTTTCCGCCGGGCAGTTGACGTCCAGAGACAGATCGAAGTGGGGCAGGGGCTTCCGGATGCGGATCTGGAGATTCACGACTGGCTCCTCCTGGTCAGGCGATGGACAACGAGGAGAAAGATGTAGCAGATCGGCAGCAACGCCAGGGACATCATACCGGCGCTGCCGTATTGCAAGGTTTCTACGGCCTCGTAAATGGCGACGGAGGCCACCCGGGTCTGGCCCGGCACGCTCCCCCCCACCATGAGCACGACGCCGAAGGCCCCCAGGGTATGGAGAAAAACAAGGATAGCGGAAGCGGCGAT
>Ga0209749_1002951_pt1 | contig 10159 bp, 5 predicted proteins | sample EPASupsiteSAE347_FD_187267 | JGI IMG/M metagenome (GOLD analysis project Ga0209749, IMG submission 187267) | Bioremediated contaminated groundwater from EPA Superfund site, New Mexico - Sample SAE3-47 (SPAdes) (version 2) | ecosystem: Environmental > Aquatic > Deep subsurface > Groundwater >... | reverse complement strand
CTGGACTCGCTCCTCGAAATCATGAATCAGAAGCCGCCTTACCTGGAGCTCGTGCTCACCGGGAGAGGGGCCGGACCAGAAATCATAAAGAGAGCGGATCTGGTGACCGAGATGAAGGAAATCAAACACTACTTCTCTACGCGATCACTTCCCGCCAGGAAGGGTATCGAGTACTGAAGCAGGCGTTCACCTGCCGGCTTTAGCGGAAAACAAAGAGGGGAAGGCTGTCGCCTTCCCCTCTACTTATTATTTGTCAGAGATGACTCAGTAGTGCAGGATCGTGCCCCCGGAACCTCCGGTGAAGTAATCGGTTGTTCCGGCCCCCCAGACGCAGAAGAGCGGGTTGGTCGTCCCCGAGATCATCTGGTTCCAGGTGGAGCCGTTATACCTCAATATCGCCCCTCCGTTGCCCACGGCAAAGACGTTGTTGGCCCCGCTCCCCCAGACGCCGGAAAGGAATCCGACGTTCGGCAGGGACATCTCGCTCCAGGACGTTCCATCGTAATGGAAAATCTTGCTGTAGATCGTGACGCTCTGAGAGCCAAAGAACTGGTAATAAGCGCCCACCGCATACACATCGTTCGCACTGCTGCCCCAGACTCCCTGGAAGAAGCAATCATTGCGGGTAAGCACCTTGGGCCAGTAGGTGCCGCTATGCAGGTTGCCGTCGTAATGCAGGATGACGCCGTAGTTGGTCTGGCTGGTCCAATCGGCGGAGCCGCCCACGGCAAAGATATCATTGGAACCGCCCCCCCAGATGGCATTAAGCCTGGCCGTGGTCAAAGTGGTCATCGCGCTCCAGGTGCCGTTATAGTGAAGGACGATCCCTGAGTCGCCGACCGCATAGACATTGGTGTTGACGTTTCCCCAGACACCGTAGAGATTGGCCGTGGTGCCTGAATTAGCCGCTCCCCAGGATATCCCGTTATAGTGGATGATGGTGCCGCTGTCCCCCACCGCATAGACACTGGTGGAATCGATGATCCCAAAAACAGCGTTAAGATTGGCCGTGGTGCCTGAATTAGCCGCTCCTCCCCAGGAAGTTCCGTTGTAGTGAATGACGGTGCCGTTGCTCCCCACGGCGAAGGCGTCGCTGCCGGTGAAGCACCAGCCTCCGTAAATCTCATTGGTCACGCCGGAGGACATGGAGGCCCACGAAGTCCCGTTGAAATTGAGTATCACGCTGTGGAAGCCGTTATTGTAGCTGCCCCCGACGGCGAAGATGTTGTTGTTGGCCGCCCCCCAGACGCCGTTAAGCGGTTCAGTGGTATTTGGCAGCTCTCTGGCGCTTGAGGACACCGTGCTCCAGGCGGTCCCGTCATAGTGAATGATGGTTCCGTTGTCGCCCATCGCATAGACATCGTTGGCCGCCGCCCCCCAGACGCTTTTCAGGTTCTGGGCGGTGTTTGAGGTCATCGTGCTCCAGGCATTGCCCGCGCCTGCAAAGTGAAGGATGGTCCCGGCGTCCCCCACTGCATAGACATCGTTGTTGGCCGCCCCCCAGACGGCTTTCAGGTTCTGAGTGACGCCTGAATTCGCCGCCGCCCAGTTGGCGCCGTTCCATTGTATGATTGTCCCGCCGTCCCCGACGGCGAAAATATAGGTATTGCCTGTTCCCCAGATCCCGCGAAGATTCTGGGTGGTGCCTGAGGCACTCGCGCTCCAGGCGGTCCCATTGTAATAAATGATCTTACCGGTGTCCCCCACCGCATAAACTTCGTTGGCCGCCGCCCCCCAGACCCCGGCAAGGGAGGTCGTGATTCCGGAGGACATGGGACTCCAGGCGCTGCCGTTATATCGGATGATGGCGCCATTTGATCCGACGGCGAAAATACTGCTGGCGGATGCCCCCCAGATCCCGCGCAGCGTGGAGGTTGTTCCGGAGCTCATGATACTCCAGGCCAGCGGGCTCCCGTTATAGTGGAGGACGGTGCCGTTCTGCCCGATGGCATAGACGTCGTTATTGGCGGCTCCCCAGATTCCGTTGAGGGGATAGCCGGTTGGAAGCGGGTTCTGGCGAATCCAGTTCTTGGCAGTCACCGTGAAATTAAACGCATTGCTGGTGACACCGCCCACCGTCACCGTCACTGAACCGGTTACGGCCCCGGCAGGCACATTCACCACGATATTGCCGGCGCTCCACGAGGTCGCCTGTCCGGCACTGGCGCCGTCGGTGAACAAGACCGTGCTGCTGCCCTGGGAGTCACCGAAATTCGAGCCGCTTATGGTGACCGGCGTTCCCACATCCCCGCTGGTCGGAGAAAGACTATTTATGACCGGCGCCGGCGGAGCCGTGGGAGTCGGGGTGGGATTGGGAAGGATTAAAGTACTGTCCTTGAAGACCAGGAACCAGTAGCCCTTGTTGGGATCCAGGTTGCCGCTGCCGAGAGCATATTCCCATTTGCCGGTGCTGGCTTCAAAATGAGAGAAGGCCGGCCCGGTTATATTGTTGGAGCTGGCGTTGGCTAAAGTGTACTCCGTGCCATTGTATCTAACCCGGATGGTGGTGAGAGGGATTGAAAGAGAGTAGGGGCATCCGACCAGGTTCCATTGCTGGCCTACGCTGCCATAGCTGCCCCCGAGAGGGAGCGTCATGTTGGCGGCCGCGACGGCGTCCCCGACGGCATCCACCGTCCCCCCGCTGTATCCCTGGAGCCAGTAGCCGTGTGACGGGTCAAGAAGATCGTTGCCGGAGGCAATCGTCCCGTTGGCATTGACGATGACGTACTTCCAGGAATGAGAAGTAATGGCGTCAAAGTAGCTCAGGGCAAACCCTGCGGTCAGCCCCGTGATCGTGAATCTTGCAATGTTGTTCTTGGGAAATGAGAGGTGATTCCACTGCCCATTGACGATGCTGGTCTTTCCGGCCGGCATCTCCGGCATCCTGACGAGAGAGCTTCCCGCCCCGCCGACCGTGACGATAATCGGAGGAGAGGAGGAATGGGCTTTGGCCAGAGGGATCTCCACGGGGTCTTCCACCTTCCCGTCCGGGAGTTTTCCGCCCACCAGTGTCTCCTGATACCCGGGAGCCGATACGGTGAAGAGGAATGGGCTCCTGGCAGGAACCTCAACCATGACGTTCCCCTCGGGCGAAACGCGGGTCTTTTCTCCTTCAAATGAGACGGCCACGGCACCGGGGACCGGTTTTTTAGTCCCCGCATCCACTACCACGGCGGGAAGAGCCGCTTTAACTTCCGAGCCGCTCTGACCGGCCGTGGGACTGGATTTTCCGCAGCCCGCCAGGGGAAGAAGTAAGGCCAGTATCAGGCCGACCAGGACTCTGCTCAACTTGGTTCTCGTCACTGTGTTCTTCATCCGGACACCTCTCTAGTTCTATTGTTTTATATAACCCTTATTCCCTTTGTTTTACCGCTCCTTCCGCGAAGAGGCGGACAAAATCAGAGGGTAAACATAGGAGCCCTTCCCCCGGTCGGGACCATCTGCCAATCAGACTCGGCCTTGATCGTCCCGGAGGCCGGAGTCCCACCCTGCGCCGTGGCGTCCACATAGCCGATGGCGCTTATGGTGATGATGGCATAGCTGTTAGTATCGGTGGGAATCGCGAAGGTCCCGTCCAATGGATTGCTGTAACAGGTCAGGGCCCCGGTGACTCCGCCGTAAAAGACGGAAAAAGTCCCCAGCAGATTCAAGGGGAGGCCGGTGCCGCTGGTCAGCCTTCCAGTGATTCCGGTGGTAGCCAGGGTATAGGCAATGGCGTTGCTGGTCCCGCCCGAAACCGTGACGGTGGCGGTCCCGCTGACCGCGCCCTCGGGAACCTTGCAGATAATCTGGTTATCCGCCCATGAGGCAATGGAAGTTACACTGGCGCCGCCCATGCTGACGGTGGAAGTACCCTGAGTGGCGCCGAACCCGCTCCCGCCCAGGACGACCGTGCTTCCGCGGAGTACCACGGAGGGGGTCATCGAAGAAAGAACCGGGGCCGTTCCCCCGCCCCCGGGAACGATGGCAAAGGTGGGCGCCTGCCCTCCGGTGGCCACCATCAGCCAGTCGCTCTGGACGGCCACATTTCCTGCCGCTGACGGCGTCGTCCCCTGGGCGGTGGCATCCACGTACCCGGAGGCGGTTATCGTGAAAATAGCATAGGTCGCCGGAGAAACAGGAATCAAAAAAGTGCCGTCCACCGGGTTGCTGTAGGCGGCGGGAACAGTCGGGGCCTCAACCGGGAAAAAAGTCCCCAGCACGGAAAGGGGAGTGGCCGTATTTCTGGTCAGCCTCCCCGACACGGCGGTCCCGCTCGCGGCTATGGTATAAGCGACCCCGTCGGATGTCCCTCCGGGCGTCGTTACGACGACATCCCCGCTGGTGGCGCCCGGAGGCACCTTGCAGACGATCTGGGTATCAGTCCATGATATGGAGGGATCTACTGCGTAAGACCCGTTAAAGCGCACATTGCCCGTCCCCTGGATATTGCCGAAACCGCTCCCGGTCAGTTTAACCGTACTCCCGGGCAGTACAACGGCGGGCGACATCGTGTCGAGGACCGGCGTTACACCCCCGCCGACAATGATGGTGAAGGTGGGCGCCTGTCCGCCGCTTCCGACCATCTGCCAGTCGATCTGCGGGGCCACATTTCCGGTCGTAGGCGTCGTCCCCTGGGCGGTGGCATCCACGTACCCTGAGGCGCTGATCGTGAAAATAGCATAGACGCCCGACGCCGTAGCAATCGCAAAAGTCCCGTCCACGGGGTTGCTGTAGGCGTTTGAGCTTCCGGGAACGCCCCCTGAGGTCGCGGCAAATGTCGCCAGAACATTCAGTGTGATGCCGGATCCGCCGGTCAGCCTTCCGGTGATTCCGGTGGTTGATACCGTGTAGGGCTGGCTGTTGCTGACTCCGGCAGCATTGGCAACTAAAACATCCCCGCTGGCGGCGCCGGAGGGCACCTTGCAGACGATGCGGGTGTCGGACCAGGAGGCGACGGAGGTAGCATTAAGCCCGTTAAAGCGGACGCTGCCGGTCGCCTGGATGGAGCCGAAGCCGCTTCCGGTAAGCACGACCGTGCTGCCCTGCAGGAAGACGGAGGGCGAGACCGAGCTCAGGGTGAGGGGATGAGAAGAATCTGAGAACTGCAGGGTGCTGGCCATCCAGCACCAGAGCATGTATCCCTTTCCCGTGACAAAAGAATTTCCCGGCTGGGAAGTGAGCTGGGATATCCAACTTCCGGAGCTGAATTCATACACCCGGTTGTAAAGCCACAATACACTGCCGGAGGAAGCATCCGCCAGGGTCCTGGTCTCGCTGTTGCGCCTTACGGAAATAACACTGAAATACTGGGTGCTGCTGAATGGAAAGCCTATGAAATTCCATCCATAGCTCAGATCCACCGATGTGATCTTGTCGGATCCCGTATTGGCCGTTCCGTCAACGGTGACATCGGCGGCGCTTACGGTGTAAGCCCAGTATCCGAAATGGCAGTCAATACTTCCGGGCTGCGTTATGGGGTTGATCGAATCGTAGCCGGTGCCGTTGTATTTGTAAATCTTGAAAGTGAACCCGCTGCAGGAGGTCACATTTTTGAAAGGGAAGGAGATGATGTTCCAGCCGGCGTTAAGATGAATCTGTACCGCGGCTTTGGAGGCGGTTACCCGCTCCGACGAGGCGGAATCGATTTTTTCTGGTTGAGCCGGAAGAGCCGGGGGGCTCAACTGAGCAAGAGAAGGCCCACCGCTGAGAGCGGAATCCGTGACAGCCGTTTTTCCGCACCCGGCCATAAAGATGACGGCCACTGCGATAAGACTCCATAAAAACAGTTTTTTCAACATGAAGCACACCCCAACTTTGATTGATTTATTGATTTTACCGTCTGCCTTTCCAAAACCTCCTCAGATTGGTTCGGCGGACGCCGGAGGATTCGGCAGATCCGGACTGGGTTCCGGCCCGGGAGTGGGTGGAGCCGAGGACGTCGTCGGGATGGGTGTCGGGGTCGGCTGGACCGTCGGCGTCGGAGTCGGCGTGAAAGTCGGCGTGGGTGTCGGAGTAATAATAGATGTCGGCGTCGGCGTAATAGAGCCGCTGCTGCTCCCAGTGCACCCAGCCAGGAGAAAGCCTAGAATGATTCCCCCGGCCAGAGTCCGGATATAATGAGTGCTCATCTGCCCTCCCTGTTACCCAAGATTAAAAAATCATGCAAATTAACCCCTTTTTTCTTCTATGTGCGCTCGAAAAATCCTGCTAAGCCAGGAAAATTTTCACTCGGGCGGAGGAAAAAGTGCCGTTTTTGCGATAGTTCGCAGTTTTGACTTTGTATATTGATTTATGCTATGCTGGTAGATGAGGAGGCGAATTCTCTTGAAGAAATATCCCTCTTTATCTTTTCTGGTTTTTCTACTCCTTGTTTTTCTCTTCGGCTGCGGCAGTCCGCCCCAGAGCATCGGCGGAGGGCAGAGTTCTCAAAACGCAGAGGCGTTACCTGCTCCTGAGACGCCAGTAGCTATTGCGGATAACCCTCCTTCTTCTCAGCAAGAGTTAACTTCCCCCGAGGGGGCATCTTCACTCCCGGAGGACGGCATCCCAGAAAATGTCTTTGCCGTATTCGGAGATGGGAAGCTGATAGCGGCCTGGAGCACGGATGCAGAGGGAAACAGCTACCCGATTTCAAAAGAGAGAGCCGAAAAGCTCATCCCTTCTGATTTTGTGGAGAAGATGAAATATTGTAAGGATTTCAATGCTCCCCAGCTTTCTCGGACGCCAGTACCACCCAACCCGGAACTTATGGACTCTTCCAATGCTGTGGCCTACAAAACAGACCAGTATCTCAGCTATACTATAAACTTCAACAATATTCCTAATCCCTGCTCTACACCGTTTGTTTTTGCGCTGGGGTGGGTCTCTCCGGACCCTTCTGAAAACACAATAACAAGATATGCTCCGGTCCCCGCATGTACGACAGGAGGGATGCTGAAATACACCTCCGGGGAAAGGACTTTTAATGATTTGGTGCTCCGATGGTCCAAGATTGAGCCCGATTCTTCCGATTGGGATGAAGGAGGAATATTTCCTATGCCAAGTCTTACTGCCTGGCGAAATGGGATTAGGCTCCTTTCAATGCAGAACCTGCAGCGTCGCAAGCTTTCACTTGGGCAGTGGCAGATTCCCTCCTATGCCGGAAGCACCTGTATTTGTCCTACTTTTATGATGAGGCAACTGGCGGTGGAGAACCTCTCGGCTGAGCCAGATCCTTCCGGAGGCTATATCATAAAGGGGGACGTTGTCGTTCTCCCGGACCGCCCCCAGCCTCCAGCGGACCTAAATTGGACTGTGACGATATATGAGAATAACCAGCCAGAGATTGTCTATACTAAGGAGGGCACGGGAGACAAAATTGAAGTTGCCTGGGACGGGAACGCAGTAGTTGCCTCGAAGGATAAGATCCCCGAGCCGATAAAGGATCTTGCTCATATTTCTATCAAAGTGCAAGTGGTTGCTCTTAAGGAGAAAACACATGCTGAAGCCGAATGGCGGTTGTCCACAATTGAGATCTGGACTAAGGATTATCCTTCTCCGTCCGCTAAGCTCATAGCCACTTCGGCTAAGCTCATAGCCACTTCGGACTCTAATGCTCTCCAGAATAAGCTGTTGAACCAGGTATTTATTCCAGCCAGGCAGGGCAACAGTGTGATGGTTGTGGTAAGAAATCCTCCCTCCTCCTGGGACGTGAAGGTGAAGGTAAACACGACCAAGACCGACCAGCCCGAACTAGCTTTACCTCTTCCTCCTGAAACTTTCGGCACAGTTAGATATCAGGAGTTGCTATATTTCGGTCCCACCCAGATCTCAGGACCCCAGTTATTCCAGTTGGCCATCACCAACAATCCCGGGGGAAACCAGACTACTTTTACCTGGTTAGACCACTATTATAAATTAAGCGATTCTAAGGAGTTTGCAAGCGAGATGTCTTCCTCGAATGTGTTTCCGCCCTATCCTTCCAAGAGGCTTGAGATGGGTCATGCCATCGGTCCTAGCGTCGGCGTAGCTAATCTGGCAAATACAGACGAGATAAAGCCTTCTGTATCAGCCTTTCAGGCTGCCGGCTTTGAGGAAGTAACAGTCAGCCTTCCAGAGAATCCTGATATAAAGGCGCGCTTCAGGGTAAAGAATGAAGCCAAAGTTTTTTATGTCAATTGTCATGGAAGGCGCAAAGAGAATGTTTTAAGGCTCTCCGACGGCCCGACAGTGTATCTGTTCGCAGGGAGTCCTTCCTGCCCTCCGAATATGGAGCCTACTGACTGGGGCAATAATCTTCGCACCATTATTTTATATGCCTGCGAAGTTCTGGATATCAATGATTACAACGATAATTACTTTAAAGCTTCGGTTAAGCGCGATTTTTCACCCGGGGAGAAGTGGGATAAGATTGCCTCGATTGCCTCAAGTAACAAGATTCTCCTTGGGTATAATTCTAAGGGGGCCACCGGCAATTTCTCCGTAAGCATACTCTCAAAGTATTTTAATCTTATCAAGGGCGGCACTTCAGAGCCCGAGGCCTGGCTTCGGGCCAATGCCAGTATCTCTGATAAATATGCCGACACCGCCTGCGCCATTGATAAAGGCTACTATTATTTTATCAAATATGAGAAGTATGACCAATTTGGCCAGACTCCTATGTATCCTGATCCAGATGCCCCACATCATTGGGACAGAACCTTCTATAAGATTTCGCGGAAAGGGACAGATCCGCATGGCAAGAGATACTGGGATATCCCCTGGATCTATCTTCCCAAGGGAGCTGCTGTTCCACTCCCGAACCAAGACCTAAAAGATTTCTAAATCCAGGATACTATTTTGAGAAAGGAGCTGTGAGAAATGAAAATGATAAATAAACTTGGAATATTCCTCATTCTATGTATTTTGGTCACATCTTGGGCTCTGGCCCAGAAGGGGCAAAAAAAATCCTGGGAATTTGTTCCCACTCCGGAGTATGAAGAAGCCGAAGAGCTTAACCATTCTGGATACGATGAGGAGGCTCTTGCCAAGTATCACGAGATTGCCGATAAAAATCCCGGGACGGCTCTGGCGGCCGTGTGCCAGTCTAAAATCGCCTCTATCTACCTTGGCTTGGGAGATAAAAACAGGGCCATCCAGGAATATGAAGACATGGTGGCCAAGTATCCCGGAACCGGGTATGAACTGGGTGCCAGGGCCTATATTATTGACTTTAAATATTCCTCAGATTTTGACACCTGGTTTGCAAAAAAAGATGAGCTGATAACCTCTGTCGGGGGAAAGAGCATCTATGAGATCATCGGCCTGAAGCCTTCCACCAGTAGAGGCTCGCCTCAGAACATCCCTCCGGAGTATAAAAATTCAGTGGCCGCCATGTATGGCAGTACAGGGGCAAGCCTGATGGGCTACAATCGCACTTATGACAAGAACGACCCCAATAAACTGGATCAGGCTTTTAAAATGCTCACCTATGTTCGGGAGAATTTTCCTGCTGCGCCATGCTCCGCGACAGTCAGAGGTGAAATAAGTGGGCGTGGCGGAATTTTCGAACGGTGGGGGTTTGCAGGAGACACATCGGACAAAATCCCCCCGACCATCAAGACAATAACACCGGAATACAACAATGTTTACCTTATCTGGCGAAGGCCCATCATCCGGGTCTTCATGTATGACGGCGACATCAATCAGAGTCAGATAGATCTGGCCAACCTGGAATTCAAGCTGGATGGGGTGGACCTTAAGGATAAGATGAAAACGAAGATCGTGACTTTAAGGCCCCGCAATCCGCATGATGCCAAAAAGATAGTTGAGAAAATATTTATCTGGTATCGTCCCGAGAAGCCTCTGACAAGGGGCCTCCACACAATTCTTGTCAATGCAAAGGACTATGCAGGAAACTCAAGCTCGGCTATGTGCACTTTCAAAATAACAACTCCCAGAAAAGCTGGTGAAGACGTCGAAGAGGATGATCCCTCCTGGATAGATCGCATTCTAAAGGAGTTCAATGATAAATAAACTTGGAATATGCCTTGTTTTATATTGTCTGCTCCTGTCGTTCCCTTCTGAAGCAGGGCAAAAGAAATCTTGGAATTTTGTGCCCACGCCGGAGTACAAGGAAGCCTGCAGACTTAACAATTCTGGATACGATGAAGAGGCTATTGCCAAGTACCGAGAGATTGCCAATAACAATCCCGGGACG
>Ga0209749_1002950_pt1 | contig 10161 bp, 10 predicted proteins | sample EPASupsiteSAE347_FD_187267 | JGI IMG/M metagenome (GOLD analysis project Ga0209749, IMG submission 187267) | Bioremediated contaminated groundwater from EPA Superfund site, New Mexico - Sample SAE3-47 (SPAdes) (version 2) | ecosystem: Environmental > Aquatic > Deep subsurface > Groundwater >... | reverse complement strand
GTTCATCATGTGGAACATGATCCGCATGCCTTCCCGCTCCTTGCCGAGGAGTTCGCCGATGCACTTGCCCTCGTCGCCGAAGTTCAGGGTACAAGTCGCCGATCCCCTGATGCCCATCTTGTGCTCGACGTTCCCCGTCTTCACATCGTTGTTTGCCCCGAGGCTGCCATCTTCATTGACCACATATTTGGGAACGATAAAGATGGAGATGCCGCCCGTTCCGGGGGGATCGCCTTCGATCCGGGCGAGGACCGGATGGATGATGTTCGGGGTCAGGTCATGGTCACCCGAGGAGATGAAGCACTTGGTCCCGGTGATCAGGAACTTGCCGTCGGGCAGGCGCTTCGCCGTGGTCTTCAGGGCGCCGACATCGCTCCCCGCACCGGGCTCGGTCAGGCACATTGTCCCAGCCCATTCCCCGGCGTACATCTTGTACATATACTTGTTCTTCAGTTCTTCCGTGCCGAAGCGTTCAACCAGGCCGCCGGCGCCGAGGGTCAGGCCCGGGTACATGAGAAAGGCAAAGTTGGCCGCTGAAAACAATTCGTTGCAGATACTGACGACAACCAGGGGCATTCCCTGGCCGCCCACCTCCGGCGACTTTATGGGGGCTACCCAGCCGCCTTCGCAAAACTTCTTATAGGCGTCGTGGTAGCACTTGGGGACCCGCACCTGGCCGTCCTTATCCAGATGACAAGCCTCCTGGTCTCCCGCGGCATAGGTAGGTACGATGACATTGACTGCCATCTTCTCCGCCTCGTTCTGCATCATTAATACGACATCCTTAGAGTAATCGGCAAATTGCTCTTTTTCGAAGAGCTTCTCGATGCCGATCTGTTCAAAAAGGACAAACTGCTGATCCCTCAAATTCACCAATCCGTTAGTCATAGCAACCTCCTGTTCTTTTCATTTTGCCTTTTCCGATCAGGTCAAAATCTTTTCGCCCGGAGAAACACATCAGAAAAGGCCTGGGGGGGTAAAGCATGTTTCTCCTGCGCTTTATCTTGTTATCGTCTATCTTTCCAAAAGAGCCTCCCGATCATTGGTCATTTACCGACGGCGTCCTCATGCCCCGGAGAAAGGTGTTCAAGCCGGCCTGGATCGTGGCGCGGATCCGCTCCTCACGCCTTTCCTCGGTACCCGTAAACAGATGCAGAGAAATGGTCCCGTTGAGGAGACCCCAGATGGCGTTCCGCTTCTGGCGAAGGTCGATATAGGGGGGAAACTCGCCTGAACGGACGCCGATCATGAATATTTCTTCGATGATATCAATTGTTTTGTTGGTGGCTTTCACGATGAGATGGTCGATTTCCTCAGGAAGATTCATATGATCTATATTGAGCATGTAGTTCATCATGATCCGGAAGAGCTCGCGATCATTCATAAAGAAATCCGCGTAAATGTTGGCAAGGCCCATAAGCATCGCCGAGCTGCTCTGCTCTACCTGCATGATATTGACCATGACCTTGTGGAATTTATCGATGTCGCTCAGGAGGATCTGGGTGTAAATATCTTCCTTGCTCTTGAAGTATAGATAGACCGAACCTTTGCTCAGTTCCGCCTTTTTCGCAATGCTCTCTACGGTGACATTCTTGAAGCCCTTATCGAAGAAAAGCTTCCGGGCGGCTTTGAGGATCGCATGCTTTCGATTTTCTTTTTCTCTTTTTCTTCGCTCTTCAAGTCCCACCGGAGATTACCTCTATATCCTTGACTTTTAACCAGTAATTGAACAACGGTCACTTACTGACCAACGGTCAGGCACTATCTATATTACTTTTTCTTCCGTGTCAAGAAATTTTATCGAAAAAAAATGATCCCGATCAGAGATGTTTTCCCCATTTTATCATTGCAATCACAGAGCATTATCTATATTGTAAGTTTCACAAGTAGTTGAGATAAAAAAAAGAAAGGAACACCCGCAATGAAAATCAATGTCACGAAGGACGAATACCGCAGTCTGATCGATATGATCTATATCGCCGACTGGGTGCTGACTTCCTACAAAAGCGAAAAAGGACCGGAGATCAAGAAATACCAGGACGTCATGCAAAAATTTTATGCCCTTGCCAAAGACATGGGCATGGAACATCTCATAAAATTCGACAAAGAATTAAATGCCTATTGCGAAACACAAGAATTTGACGATACCTCCGAGTGCCATCAGTTCATCGACGAATACGACAATGATTCGTTCTGGGAGAGACTGATCGAACAACTGACGACGCGGGACCTGGAAGAGGAATTAGTAGGGAAGAAAACGAGAGACAAGGATCCGGATAAATATTTCGAACGATACGCGGCCATCGAAATGAAATACATGTCTGAATTTGAAGAAAATGGTCTGGACAATCTTGCCATCAGAAAAAGGAAACCCGCAATGACCAATTGATGTTTTAGGGGTCTGTGTTTTTTGTCAGAAAATCGTCTTGCCCTATTGCTTCTTGCCCGAATGAAAATTCGATGATATAGAGGGCGCGCTATGGTGGCAAAAGACTACGACCTCCTCATTCTCGGCGGCTGCGTATATGACGGCCTTGGTCATCCCGGCGTGGAAACCGATCTCGCCGTAAAAGGGGATCGCATTGTTTCCCTGTCGAGGGGAATAACTCCTTCCCGGGCAAAAACCGTCATCGACGCCAGGGGAATGGCCGTCGCCCCCGGATTCATCGACCCCCACAGCCATACCGACATTGAACTACTCGTCAATCCCCGGGCGGAAAGCAAAATCCGCCAAGGCGTCACAACAGAAATCGCCGGCAACTGCGGCTATACCGTCTTTCCTCTCTCCCGTCTCAATTACGAGGAAAGAAGCAGATATTGCGATGAAAAGTACGGCGTTCCGCTGCTCTGGCGCGATCTTCAGGGCTTTTTCGAACAACTCGCACAACAAGGGATGGCCCTGAATTATACGACCTTTCTTGGCCACGGCACCCTCCGCAGCGCCGTATTCGGTTCCCAGGACCGGCATCCGACGCCGGAGGAAATGTCGGCCATGAAGCAATTGATTCGCGAAAGCATGGAGGCCGGAGCCGTAGGCCTTTCTACGGGGCTCATCTATGTGCCGGGCTGTTTTGCCGACCGCCGGGAGTTGATTGAACTGTGCCGGGAAACAGCGGCCTATGGCGGGATCTACAGTACCCACATGCGGAATGAATCGGATTTCCTCATCGAGGCGGTGGAAGAGGCTATCGCCATTGCCCAGGAAGCGCGGATCAGCCTCCAGATTTCCCACCTGAAGCTCGCTTACCCGCGCAACTGGTCGAAGATTCACTGGGTTCTCTCCAGGATCTCCGAGGTCCAGTCCCAGGGAATGGAGATACTTGCCGACCGTTATCCCTACACGGCGACTTCAACCGTCCTGTCGTCATTTATGCCCCCCTGGATCCAACAGGGGACCACGTCCGAGTATCTAGCCCGTCTCCAGGATCCCGTTTTTGATGAAAAAATAAGATCATATGTCTCTGCTCAGGAAGAAAAGGTCGGGTCCTGGGACAATGTCTTTATATCCTCGGTCCTGCGTAAGGATAACGAACACCTGGCGGGCAAGAGCATCCGGCGGGCCGCCCGAGACGCCGGCAAGGAGCCTTATATTTTCATCAGGGACCTGCTGATTTCGGAAGAGGACCAAGTATGGATGATCAATTTTTCTTTGAGCGAAGACAATTTCAAGCGGATCATCCTTCATCCTCTCGTCATCATCGGCTCCGACGGCTGGTCACGGGCCCCATACGGCCCCCTAAGCAAGGACAAGCCTCATCCGCGCTCCTACGGGACATTTCCACGCATGTTGGGCCGCTATGTCCGGGAAGAGAAGATCATGAGTCTCGAACGGGCCATCGAAAAGATGACCTCCCTGACAGCACGAAAATTCGGTCTTTATGGAAGGGGACAGATCAAGGAGGGTAATTTTGCCGATCTGGTTGTTTTCGATTACGACCGGATCATCGACAGATCCACATGGACGGATCCCCATCAATATCCCGAAGGCATTCCCCACGTCATCGTCAACGGCACACCCGTTATCCATGAGGGGGAACATACGGGGGCGCTCCCCGGACGGATTATCCGCAAACGCCATACCCTCAATATGTAAGACATATTTACAGCGCCTTCATTACGAGCAAGGTAATATCGTCAAACTGCGGCTCCTGGCCGGCAAAGGCCACAACGTCCTCCTCCACCTTTCCGATGATCTCTCGGGCCGGCAGATGACGGTATTTCTTGACCGTCTCGATCAACCTTTTTTCACCGTAGGCTTCCTCAAGGTTGTTGATCGCTTCCGTCACCCCATCGGTATAGCAGACAAGCAGATCACCGGCGGCAAGTTCAACTTCGGCCTCCTGTAAATCAATGAAATGGACGACGCCAAGGGCAATGCCCCGCGTCTTCAAGATGGCGATCTCCTCTGAGCCGCGTTTCAGTATAAATGGCGGGTTGTGACCGGCATTTATATAACGCATTTTTCTTTCTTTCACATTGAGGATGGCATAGAACAGGGTAACAAACATTCCCGATGTAGAATCCCGACAGATCAGCTCGTTGGCCTGCTTGATTGCCGTTGCCGGTGAAGGGTTGTCTGTCGCACTGGCCCGGACAATGGTCCGGGACAGTCCCATGAATATGGCCGCCGGCATGCCTTTCCCCGACACGTCGGCAATCACCAGGCCCCAGGAGTCGAGAGACACGGGAATATAATCATAAAAATCTCCCCCTACTTCCCGGGCCGGCAGGTTGCTGGCGGCAAGGTCAATCCCCCCGATATAAGGAGCGTGCTGGGGGAGGAGACGCATTTGGATCCCCCGGGCGATTTCCAGTTCCTTTTGCAGACGCTCCTTCTCCGCCGTCGTACATTTGAGGTCCTCCATGTGCCACTTGAGATCCCGGGCCATTTTATTGAACGAATCGGCCAACTCTTCAAGTTCGTCTCCCGTTTCCACCTCGACGGTATGCTCCATTTCCACGCGACCGATGGCCTTGGCACCCTTGATCAGGGCCAGAATGGGGTTGGTAATCATCCGGGAGAGCAAAAAGGAAATGGCGGCGACGACGAGTAACATGGCCGCCATGATCATCATGAAACTGTAGCGTATGCCGTCGATGCCCTTGTTGATCTCAGCACGGATCTTCGCCGTCGCTGTCGCAATGCGCTGCTTCGTGTCCTCGGCGGGAAGGGAAAATTCATCTATATAGGTCGTAGCCGCCACCCGGTAGGGCGTCCCATTGATGGGGGCAATGTACATGAACTTACGGCGGATGACACGATCCGAATCCTGCCAGTTGTAATATCCTCCGCCGGAAGAGCCGTCCAGGGCCTGTTCAAAGAGAGCCCAAAAACCCGGCAGCCTATCCTTCCAGTTGTGCATGTCGTAATTGACCAGTTCCCGGTTGGGATGAAAGCGCATGACTCCCTTCCTGTCAAAAACGATGGTATAGCCGGTAACGCCTACGGACTGGACGGCGATCTGCTGAAATTCCTTGTCCCCCTGAAATTTTTCGATGGACACGCCGGGGTGGCGACGGAGGAAAATCTGACATTGGAGGGCAACGTCGATCGCCCTCTGACGGATCATGTCGGCGCCGAGATTCTCCAACGCCCGGGCACTGTCCGTAGAGGCGCTATCGCCGATGGCGGTGCTGGCCTTTACGGTATAACGGCTGACCTCCTCGATGTCCCGCTGGGCGATATAACCGAACACGACGAGAGGAACGAGGGAGATTCCCAGGAGCACCAGGAGCATCTTGGTCCGGATACGGAATCTGGGATCTTTTACAGGCGCAGTTTCTGCCATTGAATGTCCTGATCGAGTCGGTAATATACATGCCTGCGGGCGTCCGGTGATTTCTTGAGGACAAAATCCGTGACCACATAACCCCGGGCTAAATAGTGCATAAACAGAGCCCGGCACTTGTCCCGCAGGGACTGGGCCCGGGTACGATCGACCTTGAGCAGACGGTCCTGATTATAAGGAATTTCTATAAAAATGGGGCTTTCATTCGATTGAAAGAGCCATTTCTCGCCATGCATTTCCAGGCCATCCGCTCCGATATCGATCTCATTGATCGCATTCTCGGAGGTAATTACCGCCGGATCCAATTCCGGTATCTTTCCCTCCTCCATGCGCTCCCGGACCCGATCCGATCCGATCATCCATTCCACAATAAAACGGTCGGTAGAAATCCCGCGATTGAATTGATCGTTGGTAAAAACGGCGCTGTAATAGTTAAATCCGATTTCACGAACAAGGCCGCCCATCTTGCGCAAATAGATATAACCGTTGCGGGACTGCAAAGGATCATAAGTCCAGCGGACCCTCGGGATATTCCGCTCCTTGGCGGTGTCGTAAAGGACCGCTACGAGGGCATCCCCAACATTCTTGTCCTGGTAGCGGTCATCGACGCCCATCCGGGCGCCGTACCAGAAAGGTCCGTTGTGATCGAAATCGGCAAAGATGGCGGCAAAGCCGATGGGACGGTCCCCTTCGTACCAGGGATCCTCCCTGGCCATGGCCTCTCTTTCCTGCGGGGAATAGACCCCCTCGTCGAAAGCAGTCAAAATGAGACCATTGGTCAGATAGGCCAACTCGAAATAGAGCATCGGGGCGTTGACCTCCCGATAGCCCTCCTTCTTCCAGACCCGCTTTTCCAGCTCCACGACATCATTAAGCACCGTGGCGCGCAAATACCTTTCCACCCGGATATTTGATTTTCTGATGCTGTCGGTCATCGGCCCTTACTCCTTATGCCCTCGTCAAGCGCCGGCATGCATGTCCGGGCGGGAACTTGAAAACCGTCCGTTGTTCCGGCAGATGAACATCGTCAGGACGTTCTTGCCTCCCTCCCGCCGGTAGAGCAGTTCGTCGACCATGCGCTGAATCAGGAAAACCCCCAGACCGCCTACCTTGCGGTCCCTGACGCTGCAATGAATATCCGGTTTGGGAAGGGTGCAGACATCAAAAGGAACGCCGCTGTCCAGGATGTCGATGACAAAGCGCTGATCATCGGCAATGCCGCCGCGTAATTCGATATCCCCCGTCTGTCCCCCATAGGCATAACGGATAATATTCACCAGGGCCTCTTCCACGGCAAGCTCCACCCGCGGTATTTCTTCAGTGGCCATACCGCTGTGCTGCAACCACCTGGATAGTGATTGGATAAATTTTTCAAGATGATCCATCTTGGCAGGCAGGATAATATGTAGCATGGACATATACGTCGATCGTCATATGGACGCCATGGCAGCGTCGAGGTTATCATAAATGGAGAATATGGAAGAAAATCCGGATATCTCGAATACCTCCTTAACCGCTCCGTTCAAATCACTCAGGAGAACCGTCCCGTTGATTGGTTCCAATCTTTTTGCCAGGGCTAGAATGCTCTGAAGACCGGCGCTGCTGATGTATTCGAGGGACTTGAAATCGATGAGGATATGAGTTTCTCCCTGTTCCATGAAGTCGTCCACGGTTTTGTCGAACTGCGGGGACGAAACGGCATCCATCCTTCCCGTCAAGGAAATGATGACGGCCTGACCCTCCTTTTTGACGTCAATCTCCATAATCATCCTCCTGATGATCCGGTTATCCTTATAAAACTCGCGGGAAAAGTAACATAGAATCCGCTGGATGGTCAAGACATTGTTATAAAGGATTTTAACGCCTTGACAGGCTGCGAACCCGGTTCTATAAGAACCGGAAATCGTGCTTTTATTATGCCGTAGAATCTAATGGAGACAGTAATATGAAACTTCAGGAAATGTTCAAACTCAATGGTAAAGTAGCTATCGTGACCGGCGGCGGCAGGGGAATCGGCAAGTTTATTGCTGCGGGCCTTGCGGAAGCGGGGGCGGATGTAGTCGTCAGCTCGCGGAAGATGAAAAATCTGGAGGCGACGGCGCTGGAACTGGAAAAAGATTACGGTATCCACGCCCTTCCCGTCCCCTGCGACCTGGCCAAAGAAGGCGACATCGAACAAATGGTTAAGACCGCCATGGAAAAATTCGGCCGTGTCGATATTCTCGTGAACAACGCCGGCGCCACCTGGGGCGCCCCGACCCTGGATTTTCCCCTGGACAGATGGGACCAGCTCTTCAATATCAACGTGCGGGGCGTGTGGATCCTGACTCAGAAGGTCGCCAACATTATGAAGACACAGGGCAGCGGCTCAATAATCAATATTTCTTCGATCATGGGATTTCGTGGTTCCGAAGAAGCCGTCCATCCGGCTGTTCCCTACAACTCCACCAAGGCCGCCATCAATGTCCTGACCATGAATCTCGCCGTGAAACTGGCCCCCTACCGTATCCGGGTCAACGCCATAGCTCCCGGCTTTTTCCGAACGGACATGATGGCCTATATCGAGAAACCGGAATTCAAGGCCGCCTACGAGGCCACCCTCGACATGATCCCCCTCCGCAGAGTCGGCGACATGGATGACATGAAGGGCGTCGCCGTTTTCCTGGCCTCGGACGCCTCGGCCTATATGACCGGGCACGTCCTCGTCAACGATGGCGGTTACCTGGCCAAGTAGATAACCCCATCCCCACCCTAACCCTCCCCTTGAAGGGGAGGGAACTACAGGGAAGGCGGCGACACCGTAACCCTCCCCGCCCCAATCTTCCAATTCAATTAAAAACCTCCCCCTTCAAGGGGGAGGTCAGGTGGGGGATGGGTCTATGCAAATTTTTTTTAAATTTATCCCTTACTGGAACTTGACCTGGGGGGCGGCTTTTGCCGCTGCCGGGGCCTCGAAGAAAGCGGCCTTGTTGAAACCGAACATCCCGGCCAGGAGATTCGCGGGGAAACTCCGAATGGCCACATTGTAGACCTGGACCGCGTCGTTGTATCGTTTGCGTTCGACGGCGATGCGGTTTTCCGTTCCCGCCAGTTCATCCTGCAAACGAATGAAATTCTGGTTGGACTTCAGATCGGGGTATTTTTCCACCACCACCAGCAGCCGGCTCAAGGCTCCGGAAAGCTCGTTATTGGCATTGATCTTGTCGGGTACGGTATTCGCTCCCCCTACCTTGGCCCGGGCGTTGGTCACTTCCACCAGGACATCCTTTTCCTGTTTGGCGTAACCTTTGACCGTCTCGACAAGGTTCGGAATCAGATCGAATCGCCGCTGCAACTGGTTTTCGACCTGGGCCCAGGAGCTTTTCACTCCCTCATCGAGGGAGACGAATTGATTATAGGTCCCCCGGAAAAAACCGTAAAGCGATATCGCCAGCAGCAAAAAGCCGACCAGCACCCCGATGAGAATCATCTTTCCCTTGGACATATCCTAACCTCCTTTATTCTTTTATATTTTAAGTTCATCAATTATAATGTTTTCGTAAAAGTCCCGATACACCTTATAACCCATCCCCACCCTAACCCTCCCCTTGAAGGGGAGGGAACTAAAGGGTTACGGTGACACCTTTATTTCATCCACGCGCCGGCAGAGCCGATCGATCTCTTTTACATAATCCTTATAAATGTCCATAAGCTCGGTTTTGGAAAACTTATCCTTCCCCTCGCGAATGTCCATGCACTTCATGAAGACCGCCGCCTCCACTCCCACCGCCCGGGCGGCCGCCGTGATTATGTCTCGACGGTCACGGGGGATATCAAGACCCAGGAGATACAACAGGGCCTTGAAGGACGAAAGAAAGGCGGTCAGGGACACCCTGATAAGTTCCCGAACAGGCTTTTCCTTCCCTTCCGTCTCCAGGAAGCGTTTGCGGAGATGCAGGATCTTGCCCTTGAGTTCCCGTTCGACCTGCAGGCGCAGATGCCCGGGATGGAGCTCGATCCTCTCGAAAACATCTTCTCCGTAAACAGTGACATGATGGAGCTTCACATCGAGAAACTCGATGGGATAGGCGTCCAGGGAAGAGCAGATATAATCCTTCGTCATGAAAAGGGGAACGGCGACCCGGCTTTTCCGCCAGCGCGTCACCGTATCCATTGCCTTTTCCAGATTTTCCATCCCCTTGTCCGTCAATATCACAATAAAATTCAGATCGGATTTTCCGGGAACATAATGTCCGGACGCGCCGCTGCCATAAAGAATGACCGCTAAAAGATCGTCCCCGAAAATATTCCGGTAATCTTCCGTAAGCTGCGAAAATATTATTTCCGGTTGCTCAGGAGCTTTACCCATATCTCTACCCCCTAAAAATCTCCC
>Ga0209749_1002949_pt1 | contig 10168 bp, 5 predicted proteins | sample EPASupsiteSAE347_FD_187267 | JGI IMG/M metagenome (GOLD analysis project Ga0209749, IMG submission 187267) | Bioremediated contaminated groundwater from EPA Superfund site, New Mexico - Sample SAE3-47 (SPAdes) (version 2) | ecosystem: Environmental > Aquatic > Deep subsurface > Groundwater >... | reverse complement strand
CCTTCTCCGACGGCGTCGAACAATCCCGGCTTGTCCAGTACCTCTATACGGTAAGTCATTTTAAGGCGTTATTTTTATCCGCACGATATTACGGCGGGCAAAACTTTGCGGCGGTTTATTTTTTACCGTAAACAACTAACAGCTTGTTTAAGAAATCCGTGATTCGTTATTCTCTAAGGCCGCGGGCCGGGAAATCCGGCAAAACAATCGCCTTCAGCACGCGGCTAATAGGTCGTTTTCTCTATTGTACGTTTGAAGATCCTGTCCACGTTACGCAGGTAATAATCCAGATCAAAAATACGCTCAAGTTCTTTCTTCGGCAGATAAGAAGCGACTTCTCTATCTTCCAGCAGGTTGACGAAGAATTTACCCTCCCCCCGCCAGGTGCGCATCGCGCACCTCTGCACCATATCATAAGCTTCCGGCCTGGGCAATCCCTTTTCCATCAACTCCAGCAGTACCCTTTGCGAAAAGATGAGCCCGCCGGTCCTGTCCAGATTCTCCAGCATTCTTTCCGGGTAAACGTTCAACCCGTCCACAACGGCGATGAATTTATGCAGCATATAATCCAGAACAATCGTCGAATCGGGAATGATGACCCTTTCGTTGGAGGAATGGCTGATATCGCGCTCGTGCCACAAGGCGATATTTTCCAGGGCAACCTGGGCGTTGCCGCGCAAAAGCCGGCTCAAGCCGCAGATACGTTCGCAGATAACCGGATTCCGCTTATGAGGCATTGCCGAAGACCCCTTCTGCCCTTTGCCGAAAGGTTCCTCGGCTTCCAGGACCTCCGTCTTCTGCAAATGCCTGATCTCCATGGCGAATTTTTCCAGGCTGCTGCCGATCAAAGCCAAAGCACAAAGATAACTTGCGTAAACATCCCTCTGGATTATCTGCGTGGATATGGAAGCAGGCTCAAGCCCCAGCTTGCGGCAGACGAACACTTCAACTCCGGGGTCTATGTTTGAATAAGTGCCTACGGCTCCGGATAACTTCCCCTGCGCCGCTTCTTTTGAGACGGACTTCAGGCGCGCAATATTACGCTTGGTCTCTTCGTACCAGACCGCCAGCTTCAGCCCGAAAGTCACCGGTTCGGCGTGCACGCCGTGCGTGCGGCCGATACAAACCGTGCGCTTGTGCCGCAGGGCCAGACGCTTTATGGAAGACAAAAGCTTTTCGAGGTCGCGCAGCAGTATCGCGGAGGCGGACCTCAACTGCACGCCGAGAGTTGTATCAAGCAGGTCGGAAGAAGTCAGCCCCGCGTGAAAATACCGCGCGTCCGCGCCGATGGAAGCGGAAACATTGGTCACGAAAGCCACGATGTCGTGGTTGGTGCTTTCTTCTATCTTTTTTATTTTCTCAAGATCAAAACAAGCCTTCCTGCGCATCCTGGCGGCCGCGGCGGACGGTATAGTTCCCCTCTTGGCAAAGGCCTCTGCGGCAAGCAGCTCGATCTCCAGCATAGTGCGGAATTTGAATTCGTCTTTCCAGACAGCCGACATTTCCGGCAAACTGTATCGCTCGATCATATCTCCTCCAGAGAGTGTTATTATAACAGAAATACACCGCTTCGCAATAAAAAGTCCCATAAAACTATTGACAAATATTTTTGTGATGATATATTTATTTTGTAATTTAGATTACAGAAGGAGAACGTATTGCGCGACAAACAGAAAAACCCGTAAAGCAAGTAATGGACTATGCTTTACGGATTTTTTTTAAAAGGAGGGGAAAAGCAGCAATGGCAAAAGGTAAAGTAAAGTGGTTCAGCAATCAGAAGGGTTACGGATTCATCACAGGGGAAAACGGTAAAGACGTATTCGTCCACTACAGCGCAATCACCGGCGACGGCTACAAGAGCCTGGAAGAGGGACAGGACGTTGAGTTCGAAGTAACTCAAGGCCCTAAAGGCGAACAGGCTTCCAACGTCAGCAAAGCCTCGCCTACCGCATAATATTCCACATCATACCGCTGTACAAGACCCCCGCCGCGCAAGTTGCGGGGGTCTTGTTTTTATCTAAACATATCCCCGAATTAAATGCTACTGCTGTTCGAACGATACCGCACTCAAGGCAATTTGTAATTCCTGCGCGGGCTTATCCGATTCAAGCACGGAAAGAAGCCTGACAAATCCCGGCTCGCAGGCTAACGCGTAATCCTCTTCCAGCCGCAGAATATCGGAAATACAGACAAGGACTTTCTCCACCTCTGCGGAAATATCCCCTCTTTGACAACAGGATAAAACATATTCCTTTATTCTCTCTCCCGAAGGGATACTCCCATTATCGACGATTTCCTTAATCCGGCTCCATTCATTATCCAGTTCCGCCAAGGGTATTTTCGCCTGAATCGGCACTTGCACACCTAACGGGACCGCAGGCACGGGCTGAGCGGTGATTGGAAGGTTACGAAAATCGATCCCTCCTAATTTCTTATCAAGGACCGCTGGTGAGCTGTTTGCAACCGAACTATCGATATCCCCCTTACCGCCGTCTTCCGCAGCTTTTCCTAATTGACCTGCGCCGCCGTCGGCCTTCACCTTGGTCACCGGAGAAACAATACCGCCTTGAAGATGTTTTACCTGTTTTACCGCTTTCTGAAGCGCGGCATTCGCCGCATATTCATCTTTTTGCTCTAATGAAGCAAGAAGCATATGAAATAATTCCGGGTATGCCTCCCGGAAATATTTAAGCGAGCTTGCGATCACCTCCTGTTTTTGGGCCGCGCATAAAATCTGGGAAATAAGTCTTATAAATATTTCGTCCTGAAACGCCACAGCTACAGCATCATCCCGGGTGACGATAGGATCGTCTATAAATTTTATGCGGCCGCTGCGATCGATAATCGGCTGTAAATCGTCAGACATATACAAATTCAAATCCCGCAGTTCCTTCCTGAATTCAATGCAATCCTTCATCACATTTACACTAATTAGCTCTCCGGCAGCGGAAGGAAAATCACCGTTGATAATATCCATTACTAAAGAAATAGACCCGGTCGACGGATCTTTAAAGAAACCATGAAGCGGAGCAGCAAATCCCGACTCCGCGACAACTTTCGTCAATAAGCATTTACTGATAAAGTCGTCATTTTTCTTTATTTCCTCAATTGTAATAGGGCTGATCGTTGTTTTAACGAGCACAGGAGCGCCGTCAGGAAAAAATCCTAATTTTGCCGTTGCATTTACGCCGTTACGGGATTTACTTACCAGAAATACGTCATTATCCGGGAAAATGACCTCGTTTATAAAAGGCACCTCGTTTAACGGATACGGCCTTTTACCTTTCATTTTCTCCACAGCCGGTTTACCCCATATTGAAATCATTGCCGCTTTTTCCGGCAGATCACCGTCTTCGATATCGATGGTTGGAAGGTATAGAAACACAGTACCTGCCTTTGCTTCCCGGATAACGTTCCGGATAGCCCATTGGCCTTCTACAGGGAGATCAAAGTCAACCTTGGCTTTTTTAAGCAATCTTTCCGCATACCGGCTATCGGCAAGTTGCGGCTTAAGTTTATCAATAACCCGTTGGATCAAATTATTCTGCTCATTAAGGACACGTTCTCTATTCCCTTCATCCCGTGCGATACTCTTCCCGCCATCCCAATTGCCCTTCAAATCTTTGAGGGTTAATAGTTTAGCTCCCTGGAGCAATTCTTTCATTCCCACAGGTTTAGCTATCGCTATCTTATCCAACAGCCGATCTTCTTTTCCTTCCGTCTGATTTAAATAGAGAAAAGTTACGGCCGCTAATATTTTGCGCACTTCATTCGTCGCCCCCTCATTCAAGAGCATTTTAGCCCAGACCATCAGCGGAGTATCCTCAACGCAGACACCCACGTAATCCGGGACATAATTCGGGATAAACTTGTGGCTCATCAAAGAAAAGGTCTTTAAGCCGGTTACGCCTAAACTCAAGAAAGCATCTCTTGTTAATCCCATCGTAAATCCGTTATAAGCGGTGGCGTCAATAATCAAGACTTGTTTCCCTTTTATCTCAATACCTTTAGTCTCGCGGATAATATTCTCGCGTATTTTCTCCTCTTCTTCCGGTTTATTAAGGCTTCCATAATCGGCCCCTTCACTTCTAGGCATATGGACTTCCAATACGACATATTCCGGGACCTTTAATCCCCGGCGTTCCCTTAATAATCTATAACATACCTCTAAAGGAACGGCTTCCGTAGCAAGAAAAACAACCACATCCGGATTAAAGCCGCTCCGGGATATCTCCCTCAATCCCAAATCCATATATAAAGGAACCCCCTTTAAACGCATATAGGTAATATGGTTGTCTCCCATAGTATTTTCTACAAACAACGCAGTAGCACGCATTTCTTCTTCTATAAGCTGCCAGAAATCCGAAGTTTGTTTCTCTTCTTGTCCGCTTCTCTTACTCTCCCAGGCAGTGTCCTTCAGGCCGTACAAGCGAAGATAGTCAAAGAAACGGGCAAAAGACTGCGCCCGGCCCCCGTCATTTATTCCGTTATCATAGGGAACTGCAGTATTAATTGCGTTACTTCTTCTCTCTTCCTCCTCGTAAAGAAGGGTTTTAATGATCTCAAGTTGCCTACTTAAAGGAATGAAGTGTTTGCCTCCTCTATATGAAACGGCGAAATCATAGAACTCGTAAATAAAGTTACTGCCAAAGATGTCTTCCAATAGCGACGGGTAATCCAAGTCTTTTGAGATCGCGGAAATAAACAGCGTGCCTAATTGTTCTGAAGCAGAAAATCTCAATTCATTGTAAAACCATCTTTCATCATCTGTTATCCGGGTTTTTTCTTTCCGGTCAAACGATTCCAGAATGTTCACCAAATCAAATCCTGTTTCTTTTTTAAGAGCTTCCGGCCGGAAATTATTAGTCGCGTAGATAGAAGTATTCCCCCTAAAAACATCCACTCCGGAACCCCAAAAAGCAGCTTTCGCACCGGTATTTTCTACCACGGCATCGCTATACCTGATCCCTATTCTTACTATGGCCGTCCAGGGGCCCTTTTTCCTTACCTCAAAGACATAAGTCTGCTCCCATGGCCGGTAATCTGTTTTTTCCTTTTCTGATTCTGAATAAAACTCTTCCTGATAACGGGGTTTCGCTATCGGCCTTATTACAAACGGCAATACATTTTTCAGCTGTGGCAGGGTGTATATTTTCACGCTATCCCAACCTTCTTGTTTTTTTATCCTTTCCGCCCGTTTTGCCAATGCCTCCTCTACCGATACATAAGGTTTACGATAATCCTTATCCTTGAACATCCGCCACAAAAGTTCCGGATCAACGGCATATTTGTTTATCGCGCCTCCTACTACACGGCCTTCATAGAAACCCAATGCTCCTATCTCGGCAATACTATTAGAAGTGAACTTCTGAGAAGTCCCCTGAGTGATATTAATTAAGGTAAAATCATCCAAACCTCCCCACCAGAATTTATTTGAGAATATCGAGAACTGACTTCCAAGACTGCCCCATAACTCCAGCCTGTAATCCATACCATTATAAGAAAATCTTTCTTCCCTGTTACAACACTTCTCGACTACCATCCACAAGAGACCGGCCAATTCTTTATGTGTAGTGCCAAGACGCGCTACAGTTTGATCATCCATAACCATTTGTTCTATAACATCGTCGGCAAATCCCGACATGGAATAAGCGTGCTTTTGCGCTTTTTTATTTATATCCGCTATCGGAGTTCCGCTGATCGCCGTAATAGACCTGATAACTTCCGGAGAATTGACTTCCCCGGGCTTAAATCCGCGCCCGCTTGAAACGACCAGCGCTTTTTCATAATCATCGAGCCAGGCCCTGCGTTGACGCAATTCTTCCCCGCCGTCCTGCGCGCTGGTAACCGGCTTCTTTTCAAGTATCATAATCGCGTTGGGAAGCCGTATACTTTTCTCCCATGAATCGTCATTAGCTCCTTTAGCCCCTATAAAAAATGTCTTCCCTTCAAATACATACTGCTCCTGCTTTAAGAAATCGGTCTTTAACTTTTCGGATAGCGAGTTATAAAGTTCTAAATCGTTTTTAGACAGGATCAGCACTTTATCTCCCGCCCGCAATACATCGACAAGGATGAAACGCAATAAATCCTTATTGAATGTGGGAGCTTTATTTTTCTTTGCCCAGCCAGCGAAACCTTTCAGGATGAATACACAGGGCCCCTTGATCGCATTGCGCACTATTTCATAATTACTCTTTTCCAGAGCGTCTAAAGGCGTATCCCTATTGATGATCTCGGCGCGTTTTTCCTCCCCGAAAACTTTCTTCAAAGCCTCTTCACCCAAATCTAAATCTGAAATTTCATAATTGAGATGATATGTCCGGCGCAATAGCGCGGGTATCGAATCAGCCCCTTCAAAAGGATACACAAAAGTTATCTCCTGCCCGCTATCTTCAAGCACAGGCATGATCCCTTTTATAAGGCCGGCATATACATTAAGCGCCGCTTCCATCCAAGGAGGTGTTCCCGGTACCAATTTCTCTTCTTTTACCTCTGCTTCAAGATCATTTAATTGCGAAAAATAACCCCGCACGGCATCCCGGTAACGGACCTCTAAACTCTGTTCCATATCGGTTCCCTGTCTCCCGTTCCTTGGCGCACTTTGTGCCGGGGACTTAGTTCCTGGCACGCCGCCGTCACTACTTCTTTTACTGCGTGCCATAGACTGCGCACCAACAACAACACTCCCTTCCTCATCCACACTCACCGCCGCTAAATTCAAACCGGGAATAAACGGCTTATTCCCGGTCAGCACATTCCCCGCGCCTGGCGCCATTATCGCCGGTAACGCCCCGAACCCGATCCCCCCGCTCGTATACTGCCTGATCGTCTGCCCATAGGGAGTATTGATAGTTTCCGACTCGTTATATTCCCCTTTCTGAAAAGACTGCCTGTATTGCTCAAAATAACTGTTCTTCTCCCACTTCTCTTTAGAAGTAAGTCCCGTCAAATCCATCGTATTTATCTTCGAAACATATCTATCTATAATAGTCAGCCTTTTATTGGCTATGGACTGTGGACTATCGACTCTGGACTGCTTTTCATTGTTCCCAGAACCGTTTTTCGTTTCCTCTTTCATCCATTGCGCCAGTATCAACGAATAATAAACCTGCCGCAGCGGCGCGTAAATCTTTGAACTGTTCAACTTCAGGGTCAACTTAGGAATGATCAACCTGCGGATCAACTCCGAAGAGTAATCATTCAGTTCTTTCAGACGGTTATCTTCAAACTGGGGAGCGCTTCCACTCAGATAATCCTGTTCCAGCATTACCTTCAGAGTAGCTTTATAGACATAGACGTTCGCGGGGAACCCGGAAGAGTTACTTTTGAATTGACGAATAATGATCTCACCCGGGACTATCCAGGGCCTGGTAAAAGTCGGCAAAGAAACCTGCTGATCGCCGAACAACTCTTGCGCTTTTGCGTAAAGCTTATCCCAGTATTCTCTGCCTTCTTTTGTAGCGGGAGAAGTCGCCAGCGCCAGATCCTTCTTTAAATTCAGATCCGCCGCCAGCATCACTTTCCCGATGTCGGTCTTCTCCAGATACGGATCAATAATATTATCCGCCTGGTCCGGCCGCAGGTTCACCCAAAAAGCATCGTTGGGCAGAGTCAGACCGATCAGGAAATAATCCATCAGCTTCCCGGCCTCTTCCTGCAGAACATCCTGTTTTAATTCCTTACTGTCCCCTTTATCCAAGAGCACCTGTAACCCCTTGGATTGAGGCGTAAATTCAATAGACCGCAGGTGTATAGGCCGGAACTTATCCTGGATCAGGAAACTCGGCTGGCTGAAATACAGCGGTAATACCTGCGACAGTACCTGGGCAAAACAGGACTGCTCGACAAAGAAACAGATAAGCACTAAGAGCGAGATTATTTTCTTCATACCAAGATAATCAAATTATTTATACCGCCTTTCCAAACATTCCAGCCATATATACAAAAAAAGCCACGGTTGAATAAACCAACTGGTTTATCCTTCCGTAGCCATAAGTTTTAGGAGAGAATTGCTTTAAATACTACTTATATGTAAGTATAATGTATTATTTAATTATTTGCCACCCGCTTAACTTGATTTTGATTCAGTTAACACACTCCCCTAAAACGGGACCGGGTCCGCCTTTCCCATTGCGGCATAAGCAGGTTACGTCAGAAGTGTCCCCAATTAATATGACTAAAAAGTACAAGGCAAGAAAGAAAAGCTGTTTTACCCTGAGAACAAAAAAAAGAGCCTTCTTCAGGCTCCCTATTCTACGAAAGTGCCGAAGGAGGGATATAGTGCGCTGTTAAATAAATTCTTTGAACAGCGCACGGAGCAATCGAGAGTCGAAAGTCGAGATTTGATTCGATGGAAGTTCTCGATTGCGATCTAATTTCGATTCTCGACTATCGGAAACTTATGTAATAATTTACAAGCCCGCAGGACGATGGGCCCCGATCTCGGCAATTGTATTTGCGAGAAATGAACGGGAAAACTTGTTTTCACAGGCATTTCGAAGCAAATACAGGCGATTGCCAAAGGCAATTGCAGCCATTTCGGTCTTTTCGAAATGGTGTCAAACAAGGCAATCCACAGACACAACCTATACAAAAAAAAGAGCCTCTATTATAAGGCTCCTAATCTTACAGTGGTGCCGAGGGAGGGAATCGGTACCCCCCGTCGCTCTCTTCGTTCGCTCCTTAGGAGGTGGCAAGCCCCCTCCTAACGTCCCGAATGTTCGGGACTGTTCTCCCCCAAACGTGGGGAAAATCTTTCCCCACACCCCTTTCGCGTGGGGGGTCCTCTGCTCCCAAACAAAAAAAGAGCCTCTTCAGGCTCCCTATTCTTCGAAATGGTGCCGAGGGAGGGAATCGGACCCCCCACGCCGGCCTTTTCAGGGCCGCGCTCTACCACTGAGCTACCTCGGCATTACCGCTTCATTATATTTTGGGATTATAGCATATTTCCCACGCCAGGCAAGGAAAAAGTTCGCGCCCGCCGACAGCCCCCGTCGGTATTTATCTACTGTTCCGACAAGCGCGCGCCTTCGGCGATTACCTTACTAAAGATCTCCTTGGCCATATCTATCTTAGGTTCACCTTCATTCTTAACGGTGATGCGCAGCCGGTTGATCTTTTTGGTCAGGCGGATTATGCGGATATCCATAATCGTCGAAAGCACGTCCAACTGCAAATAGCCTCTTTCCCTGCTCTCTTTCCTGACCACCCCTTTAATACGGCAGACCATATAAACGGCGTCCCAAAGGTCACGATAAAAAATGTCCGTGTCCCCCTGCACGGTATTCCCCCTGTAGACTTTACCGGAGGTCAGCAATGTCTGCGACCTTGACTTCCAGAAGAAAGGCGTGCAGCCGTGCAACGCCGGTAATATGAAAGCCAGAGTTAAAAACAATCCTGCGCCCCGGATAAAGTTATTTTTTTTCATTTTATCTCTTTCTTGGAAAAAACCTTTCTGAAGCAGAAAACATTCAACAATATTATCCCTGACCAGAAAAGAATGATAAACAGCCAGCCGGAAAACTTCATACGTTAACCTTTCCGGGATCCCTCTTTTTCCAGGCCGCCCTGACCAGCGCGGCCTGCAGGATGAAAAGCCCCAGCAATCCCAGACGGGTAGCCAGCACAAAAGGCTTATTCTGCGCGGGGACCCCTTTCATCATGATCACCGGCAGCCATTCCTGGAAGAACCACATCCCTAGAATAACAAAAAGGAACAACGGGGTTATATATTTGATCACGAATTTATACACCGGGGGGATTGCCATATCCGCCCCTTTGTGTATCTCTTCCCAGGCGTTCTGCATACCGAACACCCAGCTGAAGAGTATCGTTTCGATAGTCGCGAATATTACCAAAAATACCGTTCCTCCCCAGAAATCCAATTCATCCACCACTCCGTTCTTGAGAAAGAATATCGCCGGCTGGCAGAGCGCGAAAACCACGGCGGCGAAAATCACCACCGCTTTTTTTCTGCCGATATTAAACTCATCCTCCATAAAAGCGATCACCGGCTGCGCCAGGGACACGGAAGAAGTTATCCCTGCCAGAAAAAGAAGCGAAAACCAGAGGAATCCCGTGATCTGGCTCCAAGGCATATTATTTATGATCAGCGGCATAGTGACAAATCCCAGATTGAACACCCCGGAACCGGCTATCGCGCCTG
>Ga0209749_1002948_pt1 | contig 10171 bp, 9 predicted proteins | sample EPASupsiteSAE347_FD_187267 | JGI IMG/M metagenome (GOLD analysis project Ga0209749, IMG submission 187267) | Bioremediated contaminated groundwater from EPA Superfund site, New Mexico - Sample SAE3-47 (SPAdes) (version 2) | ecosystem: Environmental > Aquatic > Deep subsurface > Groundwater >... | reverse complement strand
GTTATTTGAGAGATGATTTCGCAAGAATTAAGTTGTATATTATATATAAAAATTATTAATTTTATAATCTATTTGTTTCATTATATTGATAATATCCTTTTTTGTTCTAAATTCAGTGGGTAATTTGGATTTTCATCTGCCCAAATTATGACATAAACAAAATCAAAATTATCAAAAATATTATTTGATAGTATTAGAGAAAATTATATTTAGCCAGCTTGCTATATGCGAATGGGGTAATCTATGGGAAAGGTACTGACTCATCCGGATCTGCGCGAGATTATATCGGGCGCAGAAGCAGGAATCATCGACCCAGAACATGAGAAGTTATGGAGAAGATTCAAGCAAGATTGGTCGGAAGAGGATAAGGTATTTTGGAGCAAACTTAAAGATAAGATGGAAAAAGATGAATCAGGTCTTATGCGATTAAATCCTCCGGCCTCAGCTGATGAAAAGGCATGGGCTAAGAGATTTATTAAAAGGGCTGAAGAGGTCGGCCTCTGCTGAAATAAAAAAGCATGTAGCATTTGAGGGGGAGAAAGCAATGCATCGAAATAGATATAGAACTCCGAGCTTCATATGTCCGGATAGATCAGCGAATGCGGCTGCCTATTTAGGTCGAGCAAATAGACAGTCTGATAAATGCTATAGGCCATGCCCGATTGCCTATCAGTGCAGAATCAAAAAAGCTATACTCTGCTCGGGATGAGCCGCAATATATTCTTAATTTTTTAAGAATTATTATTTCGTTGAAGCTGAGGCATTTAAATTTGAATATTATAATTGGCTAATACACAATTTCATATTCATTATGTGTAAAATCTCGCAATATATACCTCTTGATGTGAACTATATTAGTAATCTTTTTATATAATGAAGATGAAGATTAGCTCAGGAAAATTAGGGGGGAGTAGGGATAAGCTTTGACCACAAACAAACCATGGTCTACTATCCGGGATGCCAGGATTTCATAGAAGTGGATGAAGGGATCGCACCTCTTCTTGTGACTCTCTGGGATGCTAAGATAAGAACCTGCAATTCGTGCGAGGAAAATGAGCCGGGAAAAATTTGGATTGAATTCTACTCCATGAAAGAAGTAGAGCGGCTCTTAACGATTATGATAAGGTCTCTTGGAGATCGGATCAAAAAGCATCCCGAAGTCAATGATTGGCTCTGCTATAGGATATTGGGACATGAGGGCGAAAAACTTCCTTCATGGCATTTCGATGCGTATCCCAATTTATCCCCTATAAAGCCCAATCAAAGAAGCATATATCCGAAAAACATATTTGAAAGCAGGGTTGAACTCTCTGTTTCAGTGCGTTTTCCTAAAGAAGATAATCAAATTGTCACAGACCTTGTCAATAAATATCTGCGAAAAGGAATTGACAGCTTTGAGGAAATAAGCGAATCACAATGGAATGACATAAAGCGCTACCTTCCGGCACAACCGTATAAGAGTCCATTGAAAACAGACGATCGGCGCATCATCAATGGCGTTTTATATGTGCTGAAGACGGGCTGCAGTTGGGTAGAGATGCCCCGCAAATATGGATCCTATATTGCCGTCCATACTAGGCTAAAGAAATGGTCTACTGAAGGAGTCTTGGACCCAATATTGGACTGCGTTGAAGGAGAAGACATCTGCAGAGAGCGGCTGTCAAAATACTTGGCAGTCAGTGATGCGAATATGCCCCAAAATAAGAAGCGGACTGCAAATTGCGAGATGACATCACGGGGAGAAATGGCGCCGATGTATATATCGGAATAATCTTAAAGGCCTCCTATTAGGCGATTTGTAGATTGGCGGTGAGATTATCAATGAATGAATTCTGGCTGCAGGAAGATAAAGCGATTGCGGAATCGCTAATTAAACGAGTTCGGATCGATGGAACTGGAACTAAGATAATCGCACCACCGTTAACTAGGCAAGAGATTGCTTGGATGACAAATTTCGTGTGGCGATCGATGCTTTGGAGGCTCGTTCAGAAAACCGGTGAATTTCAGTAATTTATTTCATAGCATGATATTCGTGACTTCAATTGGCGCGCACTAGGGGCAAATTATTTTTAAATTAATTTATATATTACCACAATTTATTATTGCATTGAGTCCTACGTGTTACAATTATCGATAACTACTATTTTATTGAATAATATGTTATTAAAATAGCTATTTAAACTATTTCCAAGCACAATTTTATCATAGTAATAATAGGAAAAGACTTTAATACTTTAAAGATCTTAATTGAGTTATAAAAATTGGGTAATTCCATGACGTCCGCTGAGCGATCATCCCTACCGCCATCCCTCATTGCGCAAATAGCATCTGCAATGAATAATATTCTTCTAAATTTTAAAGCAGGCTGCAAGAAATATTCAATAAGATCGATAAAGGATCAATTGCTATCTATAAAAATATTTATAATTAAACAAGTCGGCCAAAAAACAAGAAATGATGAAGATGTTCGCCTCCAATTCCCCGTTCAGAATCACAGCGATCCAGAATCGATTGAAAACCATCGAATCGCGATAATGCCTCAGCCAAGAAATATCGATCTCACGACGGAACACAAACAAGAAGATGGGACGTTAATATCAGGGAGCCTGTCAGTAATCCTTCAAGGAAACAGAATCTATGAAAAAGCCAATGAAACCAGCTCTTCAATAGAGTTCTCCTGGTGCGAGAAAGGGATGATTCTCTCTGAAGTGGGCCAATTCGAGCACGCGCTAGATTCGTATAATCGAGCTTTGAGGGCAAACCCCCGCTCTTATAATGCTCAGAAAAGCAGAGCTAATGTTCTTTACAGGATGGGCAAATACGAAGAGGCTATTGAAGATTATAAAAAAGCACTTGAGATTAATCCCCGATTAATAGATGCTTGGCATGGTATCGGAAATTCATTATCGAAGCTTGGATTATACCAAAAAGCGATAGCGGCATATAATGAGGCGCTTAACATAAATAGGCTATTTATCGATGCCTGGGTAGGAAGGGGAGTGGCACTGGGAAACCTAGCAAGATACCAGGATGCAGTAGAGTCATTTGATGAAGCCATAAAGATCAATCCGCAAATGAGAGAGGCCTGGTATGGAAAGTATCTCGCTTTGCAGCAATTGAAACATGGAGATGAAAGAAACACAATAACCAACAAAATTATCTCTATCAAAAAGACCATCGAACCGTTGCCCCTTCCATCCGGAAGCGGTGCTTCAGGGAATTTCTTGGTTCCCGTCAAAGAAGATTTTGCTGCTTATTTCCTAAAGACTGCATCAGAATTTTATGAAAATGCTCGGTACAAGGACGCAGTGGAATGCTATGATAGGGCAATAAAGATAAATCCACTCATCCCAGAAGTATGGAACGAGAGGGGCTTATCCCTTTACAAACTTGGCTTCTTTGAAGAGGCTCTTCAGTCCTTCGATAGCGCACTAAATATAGATAAGCGATACGTTGAGGCATGGAATAATAAGGGAGCTGCGCTTGATCGGCTGGGAAGATATGAGGACGCCCTTAGCTGCTATGAGCAGATTATCGACATCAGTCCATTTGAAATGAGGGCTTGGCAAAACGAGGGTCATCTTAGAAGGAAGCTCGGCGACTATGAGAACGCAATGATCTGCTTTGACAAAATTACCAAAATTGATCCCAAGAACTTCTCCGCGTGGTGTGCAAAAGCTGAAATTCTCTATAAGTATCTGGGACGACACTCATCTGCTATCGAATCCTACCAATCTGCCCTGGAATTGGATCAATCCAATAGTCAAGTCTGGTTTGATAAAGGAGTCTGTCTCTATGAAATGGAGCGATACAGCGAGTCGCTCTATTGCTACGATCGAGCCATCGAAATAGACTCCAAGAACTCAAAGTTCTGGAATAATAAGGGAATTGTCCTAAAGAAATTGATTCGATTCAGCGAGGCCATCAAATGCTTTGATAAGGCAAGAGCCTTTGATCCCGGGAGTGTATCTGCGTGGTATAATCGCGGAGTGACTCTGGATGAGATGGGTGAGTATGAAGAGTCCATCAGATCTTTTGATAAGGCGCTTCAGCTTGATCCAGAAAATGCAGATGCTTGGAACAATCGTGGTGTGACGCTGAAGAACCAAGAACTCTATGATGAGGCTATAAAATCCTTCGATAATGCCATCGAGATTAACCCGGATTTCGCCATGGCTTGGAATAATAAAGGCAAGGCTCTTTCCGACTTGCACCGATATAACGATGCACTGGATTGCTTTGAAAAGGCTACAGCTATTGACTCGAGCTACTTTGACGCATGGAATAACAAAGGCAACTCCTTCGCGCAATTACAGAACTATGAAGAAGCCATCTATGCCTATGAATGTGCTATTGAGATAGATCCTTGTGATACTACCGCATGGCTTAATGAAGGGATCTCCTACATAAATTTGTCCAGCTACAATAAAGCCATAGAATGTTTCGATGAGGTTCTGGAAATAGACATTTCGTCTGTAACGGCATGGATTTATCGAGGAATTGCCCTTTCCAGACTTACCATGTATGATGAAGCTCTTGCATCCTTTGATGAGGCCCTGGATGTCAATTCTTCCGACCCTGCTGCATGGCATTTCAGGGGAGAGGTTCTCAACAAGCTCGGCCACAAATCCGAATCTGATGATGCGTTTTCCAAGGCCAAATCATTGGGTTGGCAGTGGGAGATCGCACTGCATTGAAATAGAATATCTGGGAAAACTCTCGTAGCCCGAGCACGCCAGCCAAAGCGAGTTCTTCTTCAGTTCTTCTTTAATCTTTTCAAAGCTATTCGATCTGAGCGCAAGTAGAATTCGCGAGATTTTTTCGCGATACCTGCGGGAGTTAGGCAGCAAATTCTGAGTTTATCTTAGATGCCTTTCAATATTTGAAATTACAGAAAAAATATATATACAATTAAAACTCAATATATAGTAGTGGAGGGGCCCTGTATCGACAAGACAAATCCCTTCGAAAGTGCCTCTCCAATACAATATTTTCTCAAGATCACTAACCTCATTGGATTATTATATCGAGTTGCTTTGATCCGGTGGGCGCATGTCTTTTTGTTAAGGTATAGATTTAGGCCAATCGAAATAATATACAAATTATAAATATTAATTTGATAAGGATATAAACTGCGCAAGCCTGGAACAAATTAGATTTAACTTAAAATCTATTGATAAAAGAAGTAAAAAGAAATTATTTATATGATAATGTTATTAGTAATTAATCAAGGAGGAATTATCCTGAAGGATGCGATAATTGTTGTGCCAGACGAAAATGACTTTGCATTCGCAGATGTGCTGCAGAGTCTCGGCGTTAATAGAAATGTCTCAATGCTAATAACGTACATGCGCGGAGTTAAAGAGGCTACTTCTAGAGAAATTGAAATAGCCACAGGGCTAAGGCAACCGGAAGTGAGCATTGCCATGCGAACCCTTCGCGGAAATAACTGGATTCTGGAAAAAGAGATCAAGCATGAAGGCAAAGGAAGACCGATGAAGGCCTATTCGCTGCAAATTCCCATTGGCGAAATTATTGAATTTTTTGAGGCGCAGAAGCGTCAAGAGTCTGCACAGATGTTGCAGAATATAAGTAAGCTAAAAGAACTGATCACTGCATAAATATGAGTATTATATTCTTTAACTATTTTTTATAATTTATCTGTTTCCAATTCCAAGAGCACGCCCAATGCCTCGGCTTTTAGCTTTCGAGCCTTCTTCATTGCAGTAGCCTCATCCATGCTTGTGCAACTGCCCAGATATATATTGCGGTATTTGCCATTGATTGGACATGAAGTAAACCATTGAAATACGTTTTTCTTCTTATTAATGTGCTTTTTCACTTTAAAGATGCTTGTATCCTCTAATCTTGCAAGAGGCCTTAATGTTTCCGATTCGAATAATAATCTCGTTTTGCACTCTTCAAGCAGGCTGCGAATAATCTCCATTTCAGTCAATCCGAGATCTTTTCGTCGAGAGAGGCTCCTAATCGAAATATCCAGCTCATTTGCTTCGGCCAATAATAGTTTAATTCGATCTCGTGTCGGCGTTCGGTTTACCATATATTAACTATCTGATTATGTCGACTCATATAAAAATTTTATCATAGGTTATAATGAGCCGTTTTAGGGGATTTAGGCTTCGCTTAGCCATCTTTATCTTTCCGAAACGATTAATCCCGTATATGCCGAATTTTTGAGATTTGGCTATCTGATCCAATCTCCGTGAGTTGTTAGATTTATTTATTGCTGCAATAGGTTTTTAGGATTATTACTTGCCTTGTTAATCTAATTTTCCGATTTTAAGAGCCTAATGCAGTTGATTCTCAGGTGGAAAATTTAGTGGCTCATGAGATTTATTGGCAAGAAATGTCATGAGGGAATAGATCTTAAAATAGGGAAGTGTTGTATGAAGGCTGCAAAAAATGGCGGGAAGAATTGCCAAGACTTCTCAATTGATCCTGTGCCTGATTGCTTTTGCAGAGGCAGCATGCAGACTCGATGTAATTTGCCATGCGGGTAATGATTCCGTCCTGAGGCAATTTCTTATTTTGTCCAGAAAATTTTTATATAATCTTCTAAAGAGCATAGACAGATTAACAAAAGATTTATATACATTGCAATTCATTATTGCATGGCTAGGATAATTGCGGGGCAAGAGTAATGCCCGGGCATGGAGGATAGCAGTTCCGGAGGGGTATGAAATAGGTAGACCGAAGAAAAACAGAGATCTACTAATCGGCAGAGCGGGACGAAACGCTATCGAGCACGAAGATCTTTCTCGGGATGCTCGCAGGTGGCAACGCAGGAAGGAAACCATCGAAAGACTATCCGGAGAAAACGTTGAGACAAATTATGATTGAGTTTATAAGCGGCTCAGGTTATACTGGCTGAGGGTAGTCCTGAGCCGTTTATTGGGTTAAGAATATCTCTAATGGTATTTAAACATTATCTATATATTATATATGTAATCAAAAAGTATCAGTTTAACGTTGGTAGACGGGCCGAAGTCTCCTCCTGCCAGAATAGTATCCCCATACATTCACGTGGGAGGAGACCGAAGCACATAATTCTTGTTAGACCATAACTCGCATGCTACATCAATTTAAATCATGAGGCATTTTTACTATCTACACCATGACCGAATTTCGAACTCTCTTCTAGCTTAATCATAACAAGTTTTAAATACATATAAAGAAAATAATGGGCTACATGAGGGGTATGATGAAGTTTATGAATATCTTTAAAAGCTTCGGAATGCTTTCATTGCTCTGCATATTATTGAGCACAACAGCATTTTCTGAAGAAAAAACAGATGCCTTAATTAACCAGACCAATATAACAGCAGCGACATCGATATCAACAAACGCAAGCGAAAATCTGACCGCGCCGTTGAATGAATCAAAGGTCATCGAAGCAAAGACCAATGTGACCGCTACGACATCAACGAATGCAAGCGAAAATCTGACCGCGCCGTTGAATGAATCAAAGGTCATCGAAGCAAAGACCAATGTGACCGCTACGACATCAACAAACGCAAGCGAAAATCTGACCGCGCCGTTGAATGAATCAAAGGTCATCGAAGCAAAGACCAATGTAACCGCTACGACATCAACGAATGCAAGCGAAAATCTGACCGCGCCGTTGAATGAATCAAAGGTCATCGAAGCAAAGACCAATGTAACCGCTGCGACATCAACGAATGCAAGCGAAAATCTGACCGCGCCGTTGAATGAATCAAAGGTTATCGAAGCAAAGACCAATGTAACCGCTGCGACATCAACGAATGCAAGCGAAAATTTGACCGCACCGTTGAATGAATCAAAGGTCGTTGGTTCCGGCACTGCAATTTCATCGAGTGTATCAACTGAAACGTCCTCTAACAGCTGGGATGATGCGGTTCAAAGCGTTATCCGTACAGTCGAATCCACGGGACAGAAAGTAGAATCCATAGAAGTTCTGAAACTAAATGTTAAAATCGGTGAGAATAACACAGTGACCACTCCCGCCCCCTAAAGGGGACGGGCTTCTACGGTTTTGATTCCGACAGATTGTAGTCCCAATCTGAGTATGTTGAACGAGTCGTATCTACCTTTTCCACGAAATCTAGGATGTCCTGGCTTCTCACCCGCTTTAACACGCCTAAAGAAAGCCTTGAGAGCAAGATCTACTCGTTCATGGACGTTCTGAAGCACCTGAGAAATGACCTCTTTAAGCTCAGGCTTCTCAGATTTCCATTCAGGAAGCATGTTATTGATTTCGTATTTGTTCAGAGATTTGCCTTCCTTCTCCCAGGCAGTCTTACGAATCTCTAAGGTTTTGTTATATGTCCATCGGCATAGATCTAGGATCTGCTCCATCTTCGTCTCTTGGGACTTGGTGGGATAGATCCTAAATTTATATGCCTTGAGCATAGGTTATGGTTAAGCAGTTATTAGGATATAGTTATCTGCTTAATTGGGAGCGTACGGCATTCATCCCCTCCCTTGAAGGGGAGGGGTCTTCTGCCTGCTTTTTTATAATGTCCTGCCTTATCATGAGGTGGATTATTCGTACCCTCATTTGGTGGATCACAGTTTGTGCAGTCAAATCGTTGACGAGGGGCGATGGTGACCTTTCTTGTTATTGCATTTACCGTTACCAAGCTATTTTGAACCTAACATCCCGAAAAGTTCATGCGCACCATTTAGGTCTACAACATCGATCAAGGTGTCTGAAGTTGGCCAAGCGTTCGCAGCCTGGAGCTTGCCCGCTCGATTATAGGCGTTTTTCAGGAGCATGTGGGGGGCACATACGGTGAGCTTATCGAAGAATTGGGGGCGTTGAAGAGATCAATTACCGCCTGATCAGATGGCTTGCCAAAATCCTGGAGGGGAGATGCGAAATAGATACGAACTCGGCTGTAGATCCGATTGCCGCCAGAAGGATGGTCTTTGAGGCCTCCAGGGGATTTATTACCGACAAGGGCGAGAGAAGGAAGGTTCTGGAGAAGGTTGCCTGGAAGCTGTCGATCGAACCTGATGTCCTGGAGCAGGCTTTTTGGGCGGACCATGAAGGAAACCTCGTCGCAAAGGAGTTTCAGGCTATGGCCCCGGAGGACCTGCTCAGGCAGTATAATCTGTTTCTGGCTCAAACACTGCTCTTCAGGGCTGCGGGAATGGATATTCGGATAGAGGATAGCTACCAGCCGGTGTTCCGGAAGATCAAGCAGTTGGGTTTCATTTACTCAGTACGTGATGGCACGATATCTCTGGAAGGAACTCTTTCCCTGTTCAAGCTAACCGAAAAATATGGCTCAGCCTTCGCAAAACTGCTGCCCGCCATAATGGCCTCCACGGGATGGAGTTTGAGGGCCAGCATATCCAGGAAGACGTTACAGGGAAAGAGAAGACCCGGAAAATGCAGAGCTCGTTAAGATATGAGCTGATTTTCTGGCGGCAGGCTAGGAAAAGGAAGGCTAAATTCATGAGGATGATAAAGATCGAGGTCATAGGAAAAGGAAAGGCCCTGGCAAAGCTGGACGACCGCAATCCCAAGATCAGAGAGTCATTCTTTCGGGCACTACCCATTGAGGGCATAGCCAACCTCTGGGGCGATGAGGTCTACTTTGATGTGCCTCTGCAGATGGAAAATGAAAATCCATCGCTCTCTGCAACTGCGGGCGATATCTGCTACTGGTCGCCTGGCACGGCCTTTTGCATCTTCTTCGGCAAGACCCAGCCCTATTCGGCAGTAAACCACATCGGAAAGGTCACAGAGGGGCTGGATATATTCAAGAGCGTAGGCGCTGGGGACCGGATAGTGCTGAGCAGAAGGTGAGATCTGTAGCTTCTGAGTTCGCACAATTACTGAAATATTGAAGCATCGGTGGGTCGAGAAAGGCTCATAAGCCTAATGTTAAGGGCTAAACACGTGCTTGACGCTGATTTAATTATTTTATCTGAATATAATGCGAAACATCAGAATTTCTATACTCGGAATTACGAAGCAAAAGCTGAAAAGCCTACCACAACAAACATAGCTTAAGATTATCATATTTTGACAATTGCTATACAAATAATTAATATAAATAAAAATTGAGATATATACGAGGGAAAGGCTTATATCTTCTCACGTGTTTTCATTAAGGTCCTATGTATTCAAGAGGCTTAATCAATAGCCTTCGGACGATAG
>Ga0209749_1002946_pt1 | contig 10175 bp, 5 predicted proteins | sample EPASupsiteSAE347_FD_187267 | JGI IMG/M metagenome (GOLD analysis project Ga0209749, IMG submission 187267) | Bioremediated contaminated groundwater from EPA Superfund site, New Mexico - Sample SAE3-47 (SPAdes) (version 2) | ecosystem: Environmental > Aquatic > Deep subsurface > Groundwater >... | reverse complement strand
CATCGTTCCCATTAATTCTTTCAACGGAAAGGGCGGCGTCGGTATTTCCTTCCCAACGCCGGCACAGGTACAGGCTATCGTAGATCCGACCGATCCGGTAATCCCGGGATATTCTCAGGCATACGGCGTAATCTTCTCCATAGCTCACGTTCGGAAACCCGCCCGCGCGCCGGAGAATGTCCGTCCGGAAGGTTCGGGGGGCGCCGAAACCATTCACCCGCAGGGCGTTGTTCCGACCGTTCTCGTCCGTCCATTCCCGATGATCCACAAGACCGGGAGGGATTTCAGCCCCCTTGCCGTCCACGAGGGTGTAGGACCCGATGACGGCGGCATAGCGTCCCCCCCTCAGCTCATCTACCAGCCGTTGCAGGCTTTTCGGGCCTCCGTAGAGATCGTCGGAATCGAGCTGAACGGCGTATTTCCCGCAATGGGGGGAATAGACGGCCTCGTTCCAGCAGCCGCCGATGCCGAGATCATGCCGCTCCGGAACCATGAGCCGCACCAGGGGATACCGTTTTGTCAGCTCCGAGACGATGGCGTTCGTAGCGTCGGTGGAATGATTGTCCACCACGAGGACATTGAAGGCAAAATCCGCTTCCTGGGCCAGGGCACTGCGGACGGCGTCGGCGATGGTCTTTTCTCGGTTCCGGACGGGGATTACCACGCTTGCCGTCACGGGATACACCGCCCCATCGGCGGGCAATCTCCTGAATGATGGTGCAAGCCAGGCCCCGAGGCGGCGCAGATGATCCGAGGCTACCGTTTCCATCTCCCGCTGATATGCCAGATTCCGGGGATCCACATAGGCAAAATGTTTTTCTCCCTTCCCCTTTTCCGGGATTACCGAGCTTCCGTAAAGGCGCTCCGGCAGATGGACAACCGGCGCGTTCAGGGAAAGCTTCAGGCGCAGATCATACAGGGCGGCATATTTGACCACGGGCAGGGGCCCGCAATCGGCAAGGGCCTGACGGACGGCAAGGGTGGAGAACAATTGCACCGGTCCGAAATGAAAGTCATCCCGGATGCTTCCCAATTGATAATCATTTACGGGGCGTTCCCTGCGGGCGCCGGCGGGCGTCGTTTCCTCATAGTCGCTGTAAAGCATTCCCGCCCCCGTCGTCCCCATGACATCAAGGAGCCTTTCCAGGGTCCGCGGCCCAAAATCGATAGTCGCTTTTCCCGTAATCATAAGGAGGTAACGAGTACGGGCTTTTTTCAGGATGGCCTCCAGAATCCATCCCGAAGCAATAGTATCCCCTCGGATCCCCTCGCACTTCGGCCAGACCGGCAGGAGATTGCCGTCGTGAACGACGAGTATCCTGGTAACAAGGGGGGATGAGGCAAGTAGTTTGATGGTCTGATCCGCCCCTCCATAGGCATCACGGCACAACGCAACGGTAATCATTTCATTCTCCTTGGGGTCAGACTTACTTATTGACATTTAAGCTTAAATGTCAATAAGTAAGTCTGACCCCGTCACATCGTTCCGCCAGTTTCAAAAGCTCCGGCAACCGCCCGGAAGCGGCGGCCATTCGGCACAGATTCTCTATTCCCTGGGGAATGTGGCCCAGAAAGGCTTCCTTCCCCTTTTTCAATCCTAAAAAACCAAAGGCTCCCAGGGCCTGCATGAGCCGCTGGGCGGAACCGTCCAGAAAACCTTCCCGGAAGCAGGTCCAGTCCATATCCGGATTCAGCAATTCATAGGCATAGCGGAGAAGATCATCCCGTTCCTCCTCCGTGAACGGGACGTAGGCGTCGCACAGCAGGGATCCGAGGTCATAGAATAGCGACCCCCGGCGGAGGCCCTGAAAATCGATAAAGACCGGCTCACCCCCGCAGATCATGATATTCTGGGACTGGAGATCCCGATGGACAAGAGCCGTCCCCGTCGCCAACAGCCTTTCGGCCAGGGCCTCCAGTTCCTCCCCCAGGGCCGCCCCTTCCTTCTCGGCGAGACTTATCCGGCAGACGTCCCGAACAAACTGCGTGAGAAAATAGTCGTGTTCCCAGCGGTAGAGCTCCCGGTCGTATCCCTTCGTTGTCCTGGGGAGGGGGGATGATAAATTTGCAGCCCCCCCCTTTCCCTTGTTCGGAGAACGCTCGCCGAAGGTATGAAGGGGGGCGATTCTTTTCAGAACCTTCCGGTACAGATCGCGGCGAACCTCCCAGGGTTCGTGCCGGTACGACCAGAGATCCCGGTTCCCAAGATCTTCCATGAGGACAAAGCCCCGCTCCGGGTCATGTCCGTAAACCGCCGGGACGGGAACCCCCAGTTCGGCTAGGAAAGCGGCAATATCAGCCCAGTAGGCGTTCTCCTCCTGGTGACGACCATAGGCCATGAAGAGGAAGCTTTTGCCATCCCCAAGGGACAGGCGATAAAAGCACCGGTCCGAACCGCCTTTCGTAATCGCCTTGATCGCCGTTCGGGCCGTCTCCTCCCCGTAAATACCGAGGATTTTACAGGCATAAGCGACAAATGTATCTTCAAAGGCCGTCATAAATTATTTATATCGTTCAGGGCTTCATATATCTCCGGAGTTCCGATATCGCTCCACTGCCCATTATCGATCACGATTCCCGCCACCGCTCCCGGCTCTTCCCGGATCATGTCTATGAATACGGGGATGATATCCTGTTTGGCCCCTCGTTTCAGCCTTTTGAGGAGTGATTTTTCGATAATGTAAACCCCCGTGAAAAGGCAGGCCCGCACCCCGGGATTTCCCAGCACCTGGCGGAAATCGCAGATAGCTCCGGCGGCATCAAGATTCACATTCCGGGGATTGCCATGACTACGGAGGGCGAGGCTCACCTCCTTCCCGGCCCGGAAATGGTGATCCACCAGCTCCGCGAGGGGAATATCAGTCAGAATATCGCCGTTGTAAACCATTAACGTCTCACCGTCATCGAGCAGTTCTTCTATGTTCTTCAATCCTCCTCCCGTATCAAGGAGGTCCGGTTCATGGCGGAATATAATCGGGACGCCGCGCCAGGCATGACCCGGAAAGACCTGCTGGTATACCTCGGAACGGTAGTGGGTATTGACGATAAACCGCTCGATCCCGGCCTGCCGGAGATGGTCCATGGCATAGGTAATAATCGAACGACCCCGCAGGGGCAAGAGCGGCTTGGGACATTCCCGCGTCAGCGGCATTAGGCGCGTTCCCAGACCCGCCCCGAGGATGAAGGCCGTTTTTATTCGTTTTTCCGATCCTGTCGGTTTTTCCATGAGGGGCTCTTTAACACACAATCAGCGCCCCTGCCTATGATAAATTATCCTGCCGCTCCATGGTTTAACAGCAACGACAGCGTTCATGTTCATTATTCCATTGACATACAGGCCTGTTTTTCTTACAATTCCCCCACGTAAAAATTTCTTTATCAAGGCGGCTTCGTCCATGAAGATCAAGGAAATGTTCACGAACCTCTCCATGGAAGGCAAAGGACTGTATTATAAGCTCACGATCATCTTTGCCCTCTTTTTTCTCGTCCCCCTTTCCGGCTTTTACTTCTTCGCCGTCCGCTATAAAATCCTCAGTGACGAGTATCTGCCCCTTTTTCTGGTCACCCTCCTGGTCTTTTCTCTTTTTGCCTTTACCATCATCAGAGGCATCTTTGATAAAATAACCTCTCTGGCCAAAATGGCCTCCAACTTCATCCCGAAAAACACCGCCGCCCGGCAAACGACCGACTCCGACGAAATCCAAAGCATCGTTTCCTCTTTTCAGTCCCTGGAGACGGAACTCAATCAGCAGTTTGTATCTCTCAACCAGAAGATGACTCAAATCTCGACCCTCAAGGAATTGGCCGACTTGTGTTACGTAACCCTCGAATCCGATGATCTTCTCCATATCACTCTGGAGCGGGCGATGAGAATCGTCAATGGGGATATCGGCTCGGTCCTGATTATCGAGCAAGGCAAGCGAGACACCTTTATCGTCCATGCCGCCATCGGGCACGGTGAAAAGCTCCAGATCGGCGACCGGATCGATTTTGCCAAGAGTATCGCAAAATTCGCCGTCATCAACAAATCCCCCCTGCTCGTCGAAGACATCGAACATGACGACCGCTTTGGAAGAAAAAGCAAAGACGGGTACGGAACAAAATCCTTTCTCTGCATGCCCTTGAAGGGGATCAACGATGTCTTCGGGGTCCTGACGATTTCCCGGCGGCTCTCGGAGGCGCCCTTCACCACCGCCGACGCCGACGTTCTGGCGCCCTTGCTGAGCAATGCCGCCTTTACCTACGATAACCTCTCCCTCATGAAGGAAAACGGCAGCAAGGCGGAAGTAATCGATGTAATTGATCACATCGCGAAGATCTTCAGTGCCACGCTGACCAAGGGCGAACTGCGGCAGGCGCTCCTCGACCAGATCAACAACATCATCCCCTTTGATCTGGCCATCATTTTCGAGAAGGAAAGTGAATCGTCCCATCGGGTTTCCATTCTGGAATATAAGACCAACGCCCCCGCCCCTTTCAGGAGAGGGGCAAATTACCCCTATGAGGGCTCCCTGATCGATAAGGTGCTCCAAGAGGGCAATGTCATCATCCTGCGAGATCTAACCGCCGTAACCCATCCGGAGGACATGGCAATTCTCGCCGCCGCCGCTGTCCAGGCCACCCTCCTCGCCCCTTTGAAGATGGACGGCAGGGTGCATGGGGTGCTCCTGCTGGGCAGTAAAAAGCCGGCGGATATCGCGGACGGAGAGGGTAAAATTGAAATGCTGGCATCCCTGCTTTCCCTTGCCATCGGCAAGGAACGTCTGGAGGCCTCCATTACCAAGCGGGACCGGGAAATGGATTTTGTCAAACAGATAGGCAGTATTCTTGCTTCTTCCACCTTCGATCTCGATGAGGTAATCAAGCAGACGATGAACATGATCCGCGCCCTCATGGATGTCGAAGGCGGCTCGCTCCTGCTCAGGGAAGAAGACCATCTGGCTTTCAAGGAGGCCTTCAATATCCACGACCATGTGGATATGGCGGGCCTGAAAAAAATGCACCTGAAACTCGGCCAGGGCATCGCCGGCTATGCAGCGGCCCGCGGGGAATCTCTGATCGTGGCCAATACGGCCGGTTCACGCTATTTCTACCCCGAGTTCGACCGCAACACGGGGTTTCAGACGCGTTCCGTCCTGGCCGTCCCTCTCATCTCTCAGGGGCGGGTGCTGGGGGCAATCGAGGTCCTCAACAAGATTAACGGCGACTTTATGGACAGCGACATGAAACTCCTCCAGTCCATCGCCACCTCCGTCAGCATTGCCCTGGAGAATGCGAGACTCTACCGGGAGACGAAGTCGCTGGCGGAGCACGAAAGAGGCATCCGGAACGTCTTCCAGAAATTCGTCCCCAAGGAGGTGGTCGAAAAGATCATCCACGGTTCACAGACCGGCGAGGGGGTGACGGAAGAGATTCGCCTGCTGACCATCCTCAACATTGATCTGCGGGGTTTCTCCGTCTTGTCCTTCCAGTTCAGTCCCAGCCGGACCGTGGCCATCCTGAACCACTTTTTCAGCGTCATCGGAGAGATTGTCCTCAAACACCGGGGCATTGTAGATAAATATCTCGGCGACGGCTTACTCGCCATTTTCGGGGCCCCCGTATCGAGCGGCTACGACGCCGATAACGCCATCGCTGCGGCCCTGGAAATGCAGGCGGCCATGAAGGACATCAACGACCATGTAAAAGACTTGATTGACCAGCCCCTCAGCATGGGGATCAGCATCCACACGGGGGAAGCCCTGATCGGTAATATCGGGTTTGATAAAAAAATGGATTATACGGTCATCGGCGATTCCGTCAATATGGTTTTCCGCCTCCAGGGACTGACCAAGGCCAAGCACGACTCGATTCTGATCACGGAGATGACTCATCAGTCGGTGATTAAATCGATTCTGACGGTGGAACCTTTCGAGGTCGGCGATGAGACCGTTGCCAGACAGATCAACCATGTACGGGTTTACGAACTCCTGGGACAACAGACGCGCCAGCTCAGGCAGGAAGGTTCATTATGATGCCCATAACCCAGGAAGAAATCCTCTCCCATCGCAATCAGGACAATATTTTTCTCAACCTTGATTTTTCCGGCCAGGATCTGTCGAGTCTGGATTTATCCGGCCAGATCTTCGAGAACGTACGATTCCGGGGGGCGAAACTGCAAAAAACCGTTTGCACCGGCGCGGTCTTCCACGGCGTCGATTTCTATCAGGCCGACCTGGAAGGGGCCGACTTTACCGAGGCGCTTTTATCGGAGGCGGTTCTTTCCGGAACCCGCCTCAAAAAGGCCATCCTCCGGGAAACGAAGCTCCACCGCGCCGCTCTCCAAGGTGCGGATCTCACGGAGGCCGATCTTACGGAAGCGGACCTCACCGATGCCGATCTTACGGCAGCCCGTATGAATGACGTCACTTTTTACAAGGCAGTCCTCACCGGCGCGATCCTCACGGATGCAGTCTGGTCGGGAACCGATCTCTCCCGGGCCGACTTGTCCGGGTCCTGCCTCAATCAGGCGGTTTTCACCAGGGTCAGGTTCGAAAAAACCTTTCTCGGGAAAGCGAGTCTGAAAAAGGCGGTTTTCCGTAACTGCTCAATGGTCATGACGAATTTTGAAGAGGCCGATCTGACCGGCGCCGTGCTCTCGGGCAACGACATCACCCAGGCCGATTTTACGGGGGCCTGCCTGGACATGTCCCAACTGGACGGCGTCCGGGCCGAGGCGGCCCGTTTCGACGGCGCCACGGGGGAAGGGACGAATTTCTCGAAAGGCGCTTTCCCGTCGGCATCCTTTACCGGGGCGAGGTTTCTCCAGGCGGATTTCACCGGGGCGGATTTGAGCCGGGCGATGCTTGAGCGCGTCGTCCTGTCCGGTGCAACCCTCAGGTCCGCCGATTTGACTTACGCCGATCTGTCCCACGGGGACTTGAGCCGGGCCAACTTAACTGACGCTTCAATGACAAGGGTGAATCTTCATCGGATAAATGGAAAGGGGACGATCTGGACCGGAGCCAACCGTGGGGAAGCTATGGAAACAGATGCCGATCTGGCCGCCGCCGAGGACTGGCAACCAAGTAAATAAAAGGCGGGGGATATTTCCGCCATTTTGAGGGTAAAACTGAAACAGGGAGGGGGAAGATGAAATCATTAGCCAAGGCACTGGATAAGGACCATTTTACAATGAACGCGGGCATCGCCGGCAAGGCGCGGGACGGCCTTTTTTCGGTGCGGACGGCCGCCGGTCTCGTCCAGGCGCGCCGGGCGGCGGGATGCCTCCTGGCCCCGGCAGCGGGGGACAAGGTGCTCATTGCGGAAGACGAGGCGGGATCAGGATACATCCTCACCGTGCTGGAGAGAAGCGAGGAGAGTCCCGCCGTCCTCGACCTCCCCGGCGACATCACCCTGAAAGCACCGGGAAAGGCCGTCATCGCCGTCGGGAAACTCCTCCTGGCGGGCCGGGAGACCGTTGAAATCGCCGCGCCGTCATTCGCACTCCAGGCAAAAGCGGGCCATCTGGAAATCGGCGCCCTGTCCCTGATCGGAAGACTGGTTCAGGTCCAGGCGGAAAAGGCAAAGACGACCCTGGGAGCCCTCGAATCATCCGTCGGCCGGGTCGTCGAAAGGATACTCCGCCGCTACAGCCGCATCGAGGAACTGGCCGACGAACGCTACGGACGACTGCGCTGCCTCGTCCGGGAATCCCTTTCCATGAAGGGAAAGCAGGTCTCCTTAAAAGCGGAAGAAAGAATGGGGATTGACGGCAGGAAGATCGATATCGGATAGGAGGATGAATCATGCAATATACGGGGGAGAAAAAATTCAGTTTCATTTCCGACGCCCTGCCGGAAAGCGCCTTCGGGGTCGTGAAGTTTTCGGGAACGGAAGGCCTTTCCCGGCTTTACGAATTCGAGATTCTCGTTGTCTCCGAACGCCTCGACATCCCCCTGGAAGATGTCATTCAGAAAAACGTCCGCCTGATCATTCATCGTAACGAAGGCGAAGACGCTGTCTTTCAGGGGATGCCCATTGAATTTGACCAGCTCCAGGCCGTCGACGGCCTTGGGTTTTATCAGGTCCGCCTGGCGCCGAAGCTTTGGCGGCTGTCCTTGATCCGGAACAACCAGATCCTACTCGATCAGGCTCTGCCCGATTTCGTTACGGAAATCCTGAGGGACGGGGGGCTGACAACCCTGGATTTTGAGTTCCGTCTCCAGGGAAACTATCCTCCCCGGGAATTTATCTGTCAATATGGAGAATCTCATCTGGACTTCGTCTCCCGCTGGCTGGAGCGGGAGGGCATCTATTACTTCTTCGAGCAGGGCGACAGCGGCGAAAAGGTCATTTTTACGGACACCGCCATCGCCCACCGGGACCTGCCCCAGGGAAAAACAATCACCTATCACCCGGCGTCTGGTCTCGAAACCGCCCGCCGGGACGAGGTGATCGGCAAATTCCTCTGCCGGCAGCGCCTCACCCCAGAAAAGGTATTCGTCAAGGAATACAACGAGATGAAGCCGTCGCTCGATATCAGCGGCAGCGCCCCGGTCGCGAAGGACGGCTTTGGACAGGTCTATTATTACCACGAGAATTTCCAGACCCCCGAGGAGGGAAACCACCTGGCCAAAATCCGCGCCGAGGCTATCCTCTGCCGGGAAAAGGAGTTCCGGGGAGAAAGCTTCATCCCCTACCTAGCCCCGGGCTTCTCCTTCGAACTTCAGGAACACTTCCGGAGCGATTACAATGCCCGCTACCTGGTGACAGAGGTCCGCCACCAAGGCAACCAGGCAGGTTATATCACCGCAGGCTTCGGCAACAGTATGTCGGAAAGGGAAAAAACAACATTCTACCAGAATGAATTCGCCGCCATCCCCGTCGATATCCAATTCCGGCCGGAACGGACGACGCCCCGTCCCCGGATCAGCGGCGCCATTTCCGCCCACATCGACGCGGAAGGAAGCGGCAAATATGCCGAACTGGACGATCACGGCCGTTACCATATCCTGCTGCCCTTCGATCTGGCAGGACGTCCCGGCGGCAAGGCCTCGGCCTGGGTCCGTATGGCCCAGCCCTACGTCGGCTCGGACCACGGAATGCACTTCCCCCTTCACAAGGGGACGGAGGTTCTCCTTACCTTCATCGACGGCGACCCGGACCGGCCCGTCATTGCCGCCGCGATCCCCAATACGGAAAACCGCAGCGTAGTCGGGAGCGGGAACGCCGCCCAGGCGGGCTTCACGACCGCCGGGGGCAGCGGCATCCGCACTGACGACACGGAGGGCCGGGAAAGTCTTGTCATGCGGGCCGGAGGGGAGGACGGCCCGGTCTTAGGAATGCTGCCCGGTGCAACCATTTCGGATGCACGGTATAAGTTCGACATTGCAACAACGGCAGAGATACAGACCCTGACGGGCTTGCAAACCGCCATGTCCATGTTCAAAAAAACGTCCACGACGGGTTTCGCCTTCATTCAGGTCTGGAGCAGCCTGCTTACATCGCTCGTTAAAGAGCAGGGCAAATCCCTTTGGGAAACAAAGAACGAGCGCAAGGGAACCAAAGAAGACGTGTCTACCCTGGAGAAGGTTATCGGTTATGGAGTGCCGGCCGTTTTCTTATTTTTGGAGTGTCTGAAAAAGTATCTTGTTGAATTCAAGTTGAAAAAAGGCTTGCTATCGTCAATCACACGCCCTGACGTGCCCCGTTGGGCGGAAATCCTGGAGGAAACAGGGTTCCGGGTGTTTTGCGGCGACGGCGGCAAGTTCGGATCCGGCACAATCGTTGAGGAAGGCTGGTATAATCCCCTCAAGGGCGCGAAGGGTAAGAGCATCTCCATGGCTTCAGTGGAGGGGCCGGTGTTCACCTACAGCGGGGAGGACACCCATATCGTGGCGGAACAAAACATCAACATCAAAGCGATGGGAACGGAACACGGCGTTGTTGATTCAAAACGGTCCATCCAGATCGACGGGCAGGCGAATGTCGAATTCAGATCTCTCGCAGGCGATGTCCTGATCATGACCGAAGCCGCCTTGAAAAGGGTCCGTATGGAAAACATACCGGCCAATTCCTTTTTTGAAGCCGGTGCGGACGCCGCCACGATGCGCAAAGGGAAAGAGTTTGAAACCGATGGGGACGCCGCCACGATGCGCAAAGGGAAAAAGGACGAGGGAAGCTCGGTAACCTGC
>Ga0209749_1002945_pt1 | contig 10180 bp, 7 predicted proteins | sample EPASupsiteSAE347_FD_187267 | JGI IMG/M metagenome (GOLD analysis project Ga0209749, IMG submission 187267) | Bioremediated contaminated groundwater from EPA Superfund site, New Mexico - Sample SAE3-47 (SPAdes) (version 2) | ecosystem: Environmental > Aquatic > Deep subsurface > Groundwater >... | reverse complement strand
AAGTAAAGGTTGAAATTATCATTAAACCGGCAAGATAATAAAGGATATTTATATGGGAAAATTGTTCGGCACGGACGGCGTAAGAGGGGTCGCCAATAAGGATTTAACTCCGGAGATAGCGTTCCGCCTGGGGCGCATAGGCGCTTATGTATTAAGCAAAAATAAAGAAAATTGCAATATTGTGCTCGGAAAAGACACGCGGATATCCGGCGACATGCTTGAAGGCGCGCTTATTTCAGGGGTATGCTCTACCGGCGCAAACATGTGGGACGCGGACATTATTCCCACGCCTGCCGTGGCGTTTCTCATAAAAGACCTTAAGGCATCGGCCGGCATCATGATATCCGCTTCGCACAACCCCATACAAGATAACGGGATTAAGTTTTTTTCATCCGATGGTTTTAAGCTTCCGGATGAAGTTGAAAAAGAAATAGAAGATATTTTTTTTGAAAACGGCGATTCTATTATAAGGCCGACGCACGCCGGCGTCGGAAACCTTATTCATATTAATGACGCTAGAATAAGATATTCGGCTCATGTGAAAGAAAAAACAAAAGCTGATCTTACCGGGCTCAAAATAGTTTTGGACTGCGCTCACGGGGCGGCATATAAAATCGCGCCGCAGATTTTTCAGGATCTTGGCGCCGAGACGCTTGTTTTAAATCACCAGCCGAACGGCGTTAATATCAACGTAAACTGCGGTTCAACGCATATGGAGCTTTTAAGTAAAGTAGTTGTGGCAAGTTCTTATGATTTGGGCATAGCTTTTGACGGAGACGCGGACAGGGCGCTCGCTGTTGACGAAAACGGCCAAATAATAGACGGCGATCACATAATAGCTATTTTCGCTAAATATTTAAAAAGCGTAAACAGGCTCCCGAATAATAAAATAATATCAACAGTTATGAGTAATATCGGCCTTGAATTAGCGCTTAAAGCCGAAAATATTGAAATGGCAAGAGTAGGCGTCGGAGACCGTTATGTGCTCGAAGAGATGCTTAAAACGGGAACGGCGCTCGGCGGCGAGCAGTCTGGCCACATAATCATGCTTGATTACAACACAACCGGTGACGGCATAATGACATCCGTAATGCTTGCCGATATTTTTAAAAAAAGCGGCAAAAAAATGAGCGGGCTTGCAAGCATCGTAAAAAAATATCCTCAGGTTCTTGTGAATATTAAAGTTAAAGATAATAAAAATTTTGAAGAAGATAACGACATAAAAAAAATCATGAAAGAAGTTGAGGATACCCTTAAAGGCAAAGGCCGCCTGCTTGTTAGGGCATCCGGCACGGAGCCCATAATAAGGGTGATGGCCGAAGGCCCTGATAAAAAAGAGATTGACGAGCTCGTTGCCAAAATCGCCGATGTGATAAAAAATAAAAGAGGATAAGAAACAAAACAGAAACAGGGGTCTGGCATTGTGCAGGTTGTGCTGAGCTTGTCGAAGTGCAACCTGTGCAGTGCCTGACCCTTAGACATGATTTTTGCACTTATAATTTGCGTTAGGTGTACAATATATATAGATTAGATAATGGAGCGGTAGATAAAATGAAGAAAATAATTATAATTTTATTATTAATTATAACCGTAGGGGTAACCCTTGCGGTTACCCATGTTTACGCGCAAAACAATGCCGATAACGCGGCGCAGCCAAAAGAAAAAGAAAAAGTAAAAATTGAAAACCCCATAAAAGAAGTAGAAGTTCTTGATTATGAAATTGATTCAAAGCCGTATGAATATTCCACGATGAGCAAGAAAAGCAGGATTATGGAATCTCTTATTGAGCTTACAGGGCTTATTAGCTTTATGCTCCTTTTAATGGTTATGGTTTTTGGAATTTTCTCTAAAAATAAGCCCGTAATAAAAAACATTCATATAATAACGGCTGTAATATTTTTCATCTGCGCCTCGGCGCATCTTATTCTTAATTTTTTATGGAAAAGGTGAATCAATAAGTGGTAAAAGGTGTAGGGGCACGACATGTCGTGCCCTTGCGGTAAAGCGGTAGCCGCGGGGCTTTAGCCCGCGCAACAGTGTTAGAGGAAGAATATAAGATGGAATAGAAATAGGGGCTGTCCGGATACCGGATTGTCCCATTTTTGTTTAAATCAGGTGTTAAGCATGGAAAACAAAAAACTTTTATTAATAGACGGAAGCGGGTTGGCCTACAGGGCTTTTTACGCTTTGCAAGAGCTTAAGACATCCAAGGGCGTCCCATCCGGCGCCGTTTACGGGTTTGTAAACATGTTTTTAGGCGCCATGGAAAAGATAAAGCCGGATTATGTGGCCGCGTCATTCGATAAGTGGAAATCCGCCGCGCGCACTGAAAAATACGCCGAATATAAATCAACAAGGCAAAAACAACCCGAAAATTTAACATCTCAGATTCATTTAATTGAAAAATACCTCGAAATTTTAAATGTTCCCGTGTTTTTAAAAGAAGGCTACGAGGCCGATGATGTGCTGGCAACTATCGCCAAAAAAGCGGAAGACAAAGGCATGGAAGTTGTTATTCTTACGGGAGACAATGATTTTCTCCAGATAGTAACCGACAATATAAAAGTTTTAATAATGAAGCGCGGCATTAAAGATTTAAAAATGTATGATAAAGACGCGGTAAGAGAAAGATTTAATTTAAATGTTTATCAGCTAAGGGACTATAAAGCGTTAAGGGGCGACCCGTCCGACAACATTCCGGGGGTTTCAGGCATAGGAGAAGTAACCGCGGTAAAGCTTTTAAGCGAGTTTGGCTCGGTAGAGAACATGCTTAATAACCTGGACAAGCTTTCAGATAAAGTAAAATCACAAATTGAAAAGAATATGGAGATGCTTTTATTAAGCAAAGACCTTGTAACACTTGATACCCGGCTCGATATTGATGTAAAAACGGATGACTTAAGCGTTTCGCGGGTACAGCATAACGGCAGCAATGAAAACCTCATAGAATTTTATAATAATATGGAATTTAAAAATATTTTATCAAAAATCATTGTAGGGACAGGTCGCGACCTGTCCCTACGGGAACAGGAAAAAAGTAAAACAAAATTTATTTTAGTTGACGGCGATAAAAAACTCGATGGGGCATTTAAGTTTATTTCCGCGGAAAAAAAGTGCGCCATTTCCATTTTGAGCGAACAGGCCTCGCTTTACATGGCTATTTCAGGGAAAAGTAAAAATTATTTTATTGATATTGAAAAAACCCGCCTAAAAGCTTTTGCCGAAAGCATCATCAATGCCGGAAACATAAAAGTGTTTTCCGATTTAAAAACATTCATAAAATCATTTGAGTTTTTTGACATAAAAATAGATAAAAAATATTTTGATGTAGGCCTTGCGGATTATCTTTTTGAGGCCGAAAATACAAATTCAAAATTTGCCGATATTGTGAGGCGCCACCTTAATTATAATATAGCGGATAAAAAAGATGTTGTTGGGTCGGGCAAAACCCAACAACTTTTTAAAGACATTGTTTCGGATGACATGGCGGAGTATTTATGCTCCCAGGCCGAAGCGGCATATAAATTGCACGATGTTTTATTTGAAAAAATCGAAAAATCTCACCTCGCGGATCTTTATTATAATATAGAGCTCCCGCTTACGCGGGTTTTGGCGTATATGGAAAAAGAAGGCATAACTTTAGATGTTAAGCGCTTAAAGGAATTATCCGATAAAGTTTCTATTGAAATAAACAAAAAAGAAAAAGAAATTTATTCCATGGCCGAAGGCGAGTTTAACATAAATTCTCCAAAGCAGGTGGGGGATGTCTTATTTGAAAAAATGAAAATCCCAAGCATGGGAAAAACAAAAACGGGTTTCAAGACAGACGCGCAAACGCTCGCTGAGCTTTCGTTTTCGTACCCCGTAGCCGCAAAAATTTTAGAATACAGGGAACTTGCTAAATTAAAATCAACATATATTGACGCCCTGCCGCTTCTTGCCGACAAAAATAATAAAATATATACTACATATAATCAGACAGGTACCTCTACCGGACGGCTTTCAAGTAAAGACCCAAACTTGCAGAATATACCAATAAGGTCAGAGATGGGCAGGGAAATACGGTCATCTTTTACTGCAAGCTCAAAGGAAAACATGCTTATTGCCGCGGATTATTCGCAGATAGAGCTCAGAATTCTCGCGCATTTGTCAGAAGATGAAAAATTAATCCAGGCCTTTAAAGACGATTTAGATATTCATACTTTAACCGCCGCCAATATTTTTGGGGTAAACCCCGAAGATGTTAATGAACTCATGAGAAGAAAAGCGAAAGAGATAAACTTCGGCATCAATTACGGCATGGGCGAATTCGGCCTTGCCCAGCGGCTTGGTATAGGAAGAAACGAGGCAAGAACTTATATCGAGATGTACTTTAAAACCTATCCTAAAGTAAAAGATTATATTGAAAATACTATTAGGCAGGCCGAAAAAGACGGGTTTGTATGCACGATTTTCGGCAGGCGCAGGACAATTCGCGACATAACAAGTAGAAACGCCACAATGAAAAAGCAGGCTGAACGCGTCGCGATTAACGCTCCCATTCAGGGGTCTGCCGCCGATATAATAAAAGTAGCCATGATTAATTTATATGATGAGCTAAATAGGCGTAAGGGCGAATGGCCCTTTGCTCCTACGGCGAGATTGTTATTGCAGGTGCACGACGAACTTGTTCTCGAGGCGCCGGAAAGCTACGCCCGCGAAATCGCCGATTTGACGGCAAAAACAATGTCGGAAGTAATAAAATTAATCGTGCCGGTAAAGGTAAATGTGAGTATAGGCAAAAACTGGAACGAAACAAAATAAAATCAAAACGGGGGTCTGGCATTGCAAGTTTAATGGGGACAGTCCACAGGCTGATCACTGATCGGGACAGTCCCCATATAAACTTGTTATGTGCCTGACCCCATAGGGGCGAAAGAATTTCGCCCCCTCGGATTAGCCAAAGTGAAAGACTTGTAAATTTTGCACAGGTAGAAGAGAGGTACTTATGAAGAAAAAAATATTTATTATTTTATTATTTCTATTGGTAGCCGCAGGCTTTAGCCTGCGCGCATACGCCGGTGAATTAAATATTCCCGTAAAGGAATACACGCTTTCTAACGGCATTAAAGTTTTAATAGTTGAGCGGCATACTTCTCCCACATTTTCGGCGCAGATTTTATTTAAAACGGGGTCTGCTGATGACCCGGTTGGCTTAACGGGTGTCGCGCATATGTTGGAACACATGATGTTTAAAGGCACAAAAACAATTGGCACAACAAATTACGAGGCCGAAATCCCCATAATGAAAAAAATTGACATTCTCGCGGAGAAAATAGAAAAAGAAAAGGCAAAAGGCATAGCAGATCCTGCGCGGACTTCTCAAAACAAGATAGTGTCCATGCAAAAACAGATTGCGGCGCTTGAAAAGGAAGAAGAGAAATACGCGATTGCTTACGAGATAACATCCATTCTGGAAAATGCCGGGTCGACAGGGCTTAATGCCGGCACATCTTTTGATTATACGAATTATATAGTATCACTTCCCTCAAATAAACTTGAGTTATGGGCTTATCTGGAGTCAGACCGGATTAATAATCCTGTTTTTAGAATGTTTACGAAGGAGCGCTCAGTAATTGCGGAAGAGAGAAGAATGGCGGTGGAAAGCAAGCCGATGGGAAAAATGTTGGAAGTATTTTTATATACAATGTATGCGGAAAATCCTTATCATCATCCCGTTATTGGCTGGGCCGATGATATAGACAATTTTAAGGCAAAAGACGTGATGGAAGTTTTTAAGAGAAATTATTCTCCTAAAAACATGGTTATAGCGGTTGTCGGAGATGTTAATGCGGAAAAAACGATAAGGACGATAAAAAAATATTTTGGCGGATTGAAAAATTATGGCAATATAAGAGCGATTTTCACGCAAGAAAGCCCGCAGAAAGATCAAAAAAGAGCTATAGTTTCATGGGATGCCAAGCCGAATTTATGGATAGGTTTTCACGGGCCCAAAGCTGTTTCAAGGGACAGATATGCCCTCAATTTGCTTAATGAGATATTAGGGTCGGGGAAAACTTCAAGGTTATACAAAGATATGGTTGAAGATAAAAAAATTGCGGTCAGTGTGGCCTGCGCGGCTTTTCCGCTGAAATATGAAACTCCGTTCTTATTTATTATAAATCCGGCAAAAGCGGAGTATTCAAAAACAGCTGAAGAAGAATTTTTTAAGCAAATTGAAAAAATAAAAAAAGAAAAAGTAAGCGCGTGGGAACTGGAAAAAGCAAAAAATAAATTAATAGCCGCGTTTATAAGAGAGATTGAAGACAATGCTGATCTGGCGGATAAATTAACTTACGGCGAAGGGATTTTGGGGTCATGGCGTTATTTTGACTTAAGAAAAGAGTATGAAGAAATTACGGCGGATGATATCCAAAAAGCCGCGAAGAAGTATTTGAACAAAGACAACAGCACGGTAGTAGAATTAACAAAGCCGGTAGCCGCGGGGCTTTAGCCCGCGCAAGGAGACAACATGAATAAAAAAGTATCAATATTTTTAATTCTTTTAATATCCGTTTTATTTTCTTTCGGATTCGCGCAAGAAAAAGCTTCCGAGGGCGCGAAAATGATAAATAAAATGAAGTTCCCCGGAATTAATTTTAAAGTTCCGAAAGTAGGCAAAGATGTTGAAAGATATGTTCTGCCAAACGGCATTGTTTGCTTTATTAAACAGGATAGATCCCTGCCCATTGTAAATATTGATATTATAATTAAAGCGGGCGAGATATTTGAAAAAAAAGAACAACATGGCGTGGCTTATTTATGCGCCGCAAACTTAAGGGCCGGCGGCACTAAAAATTACACCGCGGAAGAAATAAATAAAGACATCGATTATAAGGATATAATTATTGAGTTTGACTCGTCTTCAGATTATTCCGAAGGAACGCTTAACACGTTAAGCAGGTATTTTGACGACGCGTTAAAATATTTTGCCGATATGCTTATAAATCCGGCATTTGAAGAAGAAAAATTTAAAATAGAAAAAACAAAGTTTTTGGACGATATAGCGAGAATAAAAGACAGCCCAAAAAGCCTTTTGCCGGTAGAATTTAACAAATTTATCTATGGGGATCATCCTTATGGGTGGAAATATGATGAAGATACGGTAAAAAAAATAACCGTTCAGGGTCTGCGAGATTGGCACGGTAAATATTTTACGCCGGGAAATATTATGATGGCAATAAGCGGAGATTTTGATGCTGCCGCGCTTAAAGAAAAATTAAATGAGGCATTTGGCGCATGGAATGTTAAAAGCGCGGATTTTCCTAAAATTGCGCGGGCGGTTAATGTTGAAAAACCCGGATGTCTTATAGTTAACATGGATGTGCCGCAGGCGTACATCCGCATGGGTAATCTTATTGAAAAATACGAAGTTTCGGATATTGTTCCGGCCTCAATTACAAATTATATTCTTGGCGGCGATTCTTTTACTTCTTATTTGATGGCGCAGTTAAGGGAAAAAAGAGGATTAACATACGGGGCATACAGCGCCATGAATTTATACGGTATTGATTCGGGAATTTTTTACGCGGGAACATTTACAAAAACTAAAAACACTTATGAAGTATTGGCGTTGATGCTGGATATAACAAAAAAACTTAAAGAAAAAGGCGTAACCGATGACGAGTTGAGGCAGGCAAAGGACGCCTATATAAATAAATTTGTTTTTGGCCTGACCCCTGTCGGCAAAATATTGTACAAACTAATGCTTCTTGAATTTTATAATCTTCCCAAAGATTACTATGATAATTACATTAAAAACGTTGAAAAAGTTACCAAAGAGGATATATTAAGATGCGCTAGAACCTATTTACATCCTGAGAGTATAAAGGTTGTAATAGTGGGTAATGAAAAAGAAATCAAGGCAGATGTAGAAAAACTTATACCGGTAATAAAATAAAAATGGGGGTCTGGCTTCGCAAAAATTGTAATTCGCTTCAAACGAATTGCAAATTTTGCGAAGCCTGACCCTTAAGAGCGAAGTCACTATTGTGACTTCGCTCCCCCAAAAACTGGTAGCCGCGGGGCTTTAGCCCGCGCAAAGGAGCAACATAATGGAAACGGTAACAAATGATGCCAACATGGAAAATATGGCTGATTATGAAAAAAGCTTTAAGAAGCTGGAGACGGGGGAATTTGTTAAGGGCAAAGTTGTCAAGATTGACAGCGACAGCGTTTTGGTCGATATTGGGTATAAATCGGAAGCGGTTATTCCTTTTAATGAAATAAGCTTAAAGCCGTTTAAAGCCATATCTGACGCGGTAAATGTAGGTGATGAAATTGATGTAATGGTATTAAAGACAGAAAGCCGCGACGGGCACCCGATAGTATCTAAAAAGAAAGCGGATATTGAAAATGAATGGAAAAATGTGGTCAACAGCTTTAAAAATAATGAAACGATGTCCGGCGCGTGTATTGAAAAGATAAGAGGCGGGCTTCTGGTAAATATAGGCATAACCGGAATGCGCGCGTTTCTGCCGGGTTCACTTGCCGATATTAAGCCGCTTGCGGACTTGGGCGAACTTGTGGGCGAAGTATTAAACTTTAAAATAATTCAGGTTGACGAAGACGACAGAAATGTAGTGGTCTCCAGAAGAAAATGCCTTGAAGAAGATCGGCTTAAAATGAGGGATGAGCTCTGGAATAATATTTATGAAGGCGCGATATTAACCGGCAAAGTCGTGCGTATTGCCGATTTTGGCGCGTTTGTGGATTTAGGCGGCATGGACGGCCTTATACATATTTCAGAGCTTTCTTACACAAGAGTAAAGCATACTCAGGACATAGTTAATGTGGGAGATCAGGTTGAAGTTGTCGTTATAGGCGTAGACAAAGAAAAAAGAAAAATAGGGCTATCTTTACGCCAGACAAAGCCTGACCCGTGGCTTACGGTTGAAGAAAAATTTAAAGCCGGCGACTGCGCTGAGGCAGTTGTGACAAGAGTCGTTAAAAATTATGTTTTCGCGGAAATTATCCCGGGCATAGAAGGGCTAATACCGGTAAATGAATTATCATTAGACAAATTTGCTAAAGCCGAAGATGTGGTTAAGGCCGATCAAAAAATAAAGGTAAAAATAATTGACATAAAACCCCTTGAAAGAAGAATTCTTCTTTCCGCGAGCCGGATTGAATCAGACAATCTTAAAGAAGAATATAAGCCGTTTTTAAGCGAAGAAAAAACCGGCTCATTTACGGTGGGAGACCTTCTTAAGAATAAGATGAAGGGATTGTGAATAATGGGGACAGGCATTGAATAGGTTGAATAGCTTGAAGTAAAAAAAGCTATTCAACCTATTCAATGCCTGTCCCTTATACTTAAAAAGTATGAAAAAAAAAGCAAAAAAAATAATTGGTCTTACGGGCGGCATAGCGTCGGGTAAGAAAACCGCGTCTAAAATTTTCAAAACCCTCGGCGCGGTTGTGATAAACGCCGATGAGGTTTATGAGGATTTAACAAATTGTAGGGGCACCACATGTGGTGCCCCTACGTTAAATTTAAAAATTGCGAAAGCGTTTGGCAAATGCGTTTTAAATAAAGACGGGAGTTTAAACAAGAAAGTATTGAGTGAAATAGTATTTAATGTAGGGGCGAAGGGCTCTTCGCCCCTACAAAAATTAAACAAAATAACGCATCCTGAAATCATAAAAGAGATAAAAAAAAGAATAAAAGCCGCCAAGGGTAATCTGGTTATTTTGGCGGCTCCTTTATTGATAGAGGCAAAACAAACTGGCCTGGTTGACGAAATTTGGCTTGTAACTTGCGATAAAAAAACGCAGGTAAGCCGGCTTATAAAAAGAAATAAAATATCCCGAAAAGAAGCGCTAGGGCGCGTAAATTCGCAAATGAGCTTAAAAGAAAAGAAAAAATTCGCCGATGTCATCATCAACAACAACGGCATCTTCTATATCTTGTTTAACCTGATTCCTGAGTAGGATTTCCTTTGCCAATGCGGGTTTGGCAAGCCATTCCTCAAGCTCAGCCCCAGACAGCTCAAATCGGTCCCTGTCGGCAAGTCCAATGAAGGCGTTAAGCCCATATATCTTACGATAGCTAAGAATAAATTGTTGGATAGGGTTCGAATCTTTTGTTTTTGTTCTAGGAGCACTACCTGTAAATACGAAAACACTGGCATCTATCAGC